>Ga0210396_10003649_pt1 | contig 15273 bp, 11 predicted proteins | sample IncBWH17OmetaG_FD_155466 | JGI IMG/M metagenome (GOLD analysis project Ga0210396, IMG submission 155466) | Forest soil microbial communities from Barre Woods Harvard Forest LTER site, Petersham, Massachusetts, United States - Inc-BW-H-17-O ... | reverse complement strand
CCGCCCCCTACAGTAGCCGCATTACTCGCGCCCGATGTGCAGGCGGGTCTCCTAACCGTACAGGAAACCGAGCAGGCCATTACGATAAGGCTAAAGGGTGCCAGCCTCTTTGCCCCGGGCAGCGCCTCACTGGAGGATCGCTTTCTGCCGATCATCGACCACGTCGCTGGTGCGCTGGCATCGGTGCCGGGAACCCTGTCGGTGATCGGCCACACCGACAACCAGCCGATCCACAATTTGCGCTTTCCGTCGAATTTCGAACTCTCGCTCGCGCGAGCCGAGGCGGTGCGCGATCGCATACTGACAACCCTGGACGCTCCCGACCGGATCACCGCCGACGGTCGCGCGGATAAGGAGCCCGTTGCCGACAACGGCACGCCAGCGGGACGCGAGGCGAACCGCCGGATCGATCTCGTTCTGCTGCGTTCCGGAGGGCATCCGTGAACGAGCTGCTGCGGGAACTGATCAGACTGGCGCCGGCGCGTTGGGCCGCGACACTGGGCGGCGCGCTGGCGCTTGGGTTTATGGTCTGGTACCTCGGGCCGGTCATCGCCTTTGGGAGCTATCGGCCTTTCGAAGGGACGGTGGCTCGCCTGATCGCGGTCGCTGCCATTCTGGCTATCTGGGCGGCGTCCAACCTGATCTCCTATCTGCGCAGAGAGCGGGCGAACAAGAAGATGATCGCCGGTTTGACCGGCGCCGAGGAGCCGGGAGGCGCCGAAATTGCGGGTCTGCGGCAGCGCCTCGAAGAGGCGCTGCGCCAGTTGAAGCGCTTGCGCGGCACCGACCGCCGCGGCAAGCAGTATCTTTACGAGCTTCCCTGGTACTTGCTCATTGGGCCACCCGGAGCAGGGAAGACCACCGCACTGACCAATTCCGGCCTTAAATTCCCGCTCACCGACCGGTTTGGGAAGAAGCCGCTGCGCGGCGTGGCGGGTACCCGCAATTGCGACTGGTTCCTGACGGACGAGGCCGTGCTCATCGATACAGCCGGCCGGTACACGACGCAAGACAGCGACGAGAAGGCGGATCAGGCCGCCTGGCTCGGATTTCTCGACCTGCTCAAAGAATTCCGGCCGCGTCAGCCGATAAACGGCGCGCTCATAGCGATCAGCCTGGAAGATCTGGCGATCTTGCCCGAGGCCGAGCGGGTCGCGCATGCGCGGGCTATCCGTCAACGTCTCGCCGAACTGCTGGAGCGCTTCAAGGTCCAGTTTCCGGTTTATGTGTTGTTCACAAAAAGTGATCTGATTGCGGGCTTCGTCGAAACGTTCGAGACGCTCACTCGGGAAGAGCGTGAGCAGGTCTGGGGGATGACTTTTCCGCTGGATCGGGATGACGAGGGGGAGCCCGCCGTGTCGCAATTCGGCGCAGAGTTGCGGTTGCTTCTGGACCGGCTCGACGAACGAATGATCGACAGGGTGCAGCAAGAGCCGGACATCCGCCGGCGCGGGTTGATCTTTGGTCAGCCGGCGCAGCTGCTCTCGCTCGCCGATGCAGCCAGAGAATTTCTCGAAGAGATCTTCCTCGCAAGCCGGTACGAAACCCGCTCTCTATTGCGTGGCGTATACTTTACGAGCGGGACGCAGGAGCGGACACCGATCGACCGCTTGATGGGCGCAATCGCCCAGCGCTTCGGGTTAGAGCGGCAGCGGCTGGTGGCTTTCAGCGGTGCGGGCCGAAGCTATTTTCTTACGCGACTGCTTCGTGAAGTCGTCTTTGCCGAGGCGAGCATAGTCAGCACCGATCCGCGTCTCGAACGCCGGCGCAGGATGACCCGCTGGGCTGCCTATACCACCGGCGTCGTGATTTTTGTCCTTGCCTGCGGCGCCTGGACAGTGAGCTATGTCGAAAACAGGCGCGCCGAAAACCAAATCCGGGCCGCGGTCGACGCCGCAATGTCCGACACCGCGGGGCTCGATACGCCGGTGCTGCACGACGATGATGCGTCGCACATATTGGCGGCGCTCGATCGCTTGCGCGGATTGCCGGGCGGTTATGATGCAAAGAAGCTGGTTGTTCCGCTCTCGATGAACTTTGGGCTCTACCAGGGAGCCGGCCTTCACTCCGAGGAAGTTGCCGCCTATCACCGCGGTCTCAATCTGCTTTTGTTGCCTCGCCTGTTGTCCCGGCTGCAGCAGCAGCTGATAGCCAATATGGGGCGTCCCGACGTTCTTTACGAAAGTTTGAAAGTCTACCTGACGCTCGGCGGACAACATCCTGTCGATGCCTCAATGGTGAAGCAATGGATGAGACAGGATTGGGAGAATGCCTATCCCGGCCTCAGCCAGGCCGCCACCCGCGATGCACTGCTCCATCATCTGGACGCGCTGCTGGAGGCGCCTCTTGATGAATACCCGCTCGACCGTACTGTTGTCGATGAGGCGCGGCGAATGCTTCGGCAGTCTCCGCTGGCCAGCCGCGCCTACTTGGTGCTGAAGGAACGCGCGACAGAGACTTCCGCGCTCCCCGATTGGCGGATCAGCGATCACTCGGGCCCGGCTGGCGACCGAGTATTGATCCGGTCCTCCGGAAAGCTGCTGTCGGAGGGCGTCCCGGGTCTCTTTACCCGCGAAGGGTTCCATAACGCCGTCCTTCCCAACGTTGCCGCTTCGATCGAGTCCGTACAGGGCGAAAGCTGGGTATTGGGTAGAACGACCGGAGCAAGTGATGCCAGTGGGGGCAATGCGCTGGAGAGAGACGTCCTGGCTCTCTACTACGATGATTTTGCCCAACACTGGGAGACGATCCTTGGCGATCTCTCAGTGCAGCCGCTGCGCAGTATGGCGCAAGCTGCCGAGGTGCTGAACTTTGTTTCAGGTGCGAGCTCGCCGCTTAAACTCGTATGGCAGGCGATCGATCGGGAAACGCAATTGAGCAAGCCACCGGAAGCGGCTGGGCGGCCAGCCTCTTCCAAGGCTCCGGCACCGAGCCCGGGAAGCGTGATCTCCGCCGCAAATGCGCAACCGTTGTACGGGCTACCCGTCGAGGACAGGTTTCGGCGGTTTCACGAGTTCGTCGCCCCGGAGCGCGGCGCGGCACCGATGGATCAGCTGCTGCGGGACATGTCCGACCTCTATCTGCAGATCAATCGCCTGATCGTCTCGGCGCCGCCCGGCTCTCCGGGCGAGGCGAACGCAGTTGCGGATGCAACAGCCGCGGCGCGCAGAGTCGAAAACGAAGCCTCTGCTTTGCCGCCGTCAGCGGCTGCCTTCGCAAATTCGGTGGCGCGCAATTCGGCGTCGCTGATTGCCGGTGGCGCGAGAAATCAGATCAGCGTCCAATGGGCGCAGCTCGTGCCGTTGTGTACCCAGGCACTCGACGGACGCTATCCGGTGCGCCGGGATTCCGCAGTCGATATCGCGCCGGAAGATTTCGCCAAATTGTTTTCACCCAGTGGCGTGATCAACACGTTCTTCAATACCCAGTTGCGGCAATTTGTCGACGTCTCTGGTAACCAGTGGACGGCCCAAGGTGCCGAGGCCGGCGGCATCAGTCTTTCGAATGACGCGCTTGTTCAGTTCCAGCGAGCAGCGCGGATCAGGGACACGTATTTCCCGACAAGCGCGGCGCCGATGGCGAAGTTTGAGATCAGTCCGGTTTCCATCGATTCCGCATCCACGCGGGTCGTGATAAATATCGAAGGTCAAGAGATCGTGTATGACGGCACGGCAGCTCAGCCGGTCGTCGTGCAATGGCCAGGTCCGACCGGAGTGCGCCAGTCAAGCGTCACTTTCGAGCCGAGACCCGATTTGAAGCCCACAGATTCCCAGCCGGCAAACCCCAAGCCGGGCGACACCAAGTCGGCTGAGGCCACGCTGCCTGCCGCAAAGCCCGATACTTTGACGATCACCAGGACCGGTGCGTGGTCCCTGTTCCGGTTGCTCGATGCGGGCCGCCTCGAGAGCTTGGGTCGCCCCGATCGTTGGCGATTGACCTTTGCCGTCGGCGGGCATCGTGCGGTTTTCGAGCTGCATGCCGGCAGTGTTCTGAACCCCTTGGCGTCACACGACTTGGCTGACTTCAGGTGCCCGCGAACGCTGTAACGGGCTGAAAGGCCACCCGTGGAACCGACCATCAGATCGAGGACGATTGCCGATCTCGCCGATGGGCTGACGGTCGCCGGCTACGCCGCCACCCATGTCGGACTCGTTCGTAGGGTCAACGAAGACGCGGTGCTCGATCGCGGTGAAATCGGGCTTTGGGCGGTCGCTGACGGAGTCGGCGGAGGCCATGCGGGAGACCGGGCCAGCGCCCTGATCGTCAGCTCCCTCAAGAAGCTGCCTGCCCCACCCTGCCGCGTCGGGTTTGTTGAGAACGTGCGGGCATCGCTCGACGAGGTGAACCGCCGACTGCGGGCGGAAGCAGTCGCCAGCGGGGATGATCGCGTCATTGCGAGCACGGTTGTTTGCCTGCTGCATTTCGAGCGTTGGTATTGCTGCCTTTGGGCAGGCGACAGCCGACTTTACCGGTTGCAGGCGGGAAAGTTCGAACAGCTGACAAGGGACCATTCAGAGGTACAATCGCTGCTGGATTATGGGTTGATCTCGGTCGAGGAAGCACGATACCATCCACGCGCGAATATCGTCACTCGGGCGATCGGCGCGGAAGACATCCTGCAGCTCCAGGCCGTCGAGGGCGAGATCGAACCGGGCGATGCCTTCGTGCTGTGCACGGACGGCCTGACCAAGGTGGTCGAGGACTGGGAGATCGGAATTGCGTTGTCGGTCTTATCGGTGCCAGACGCGGTCCACTCCCTTATCGGGATGACCCTTCAACGCGGAGCGCCCGACAATGTGTCGGTCGCGGTGATCAAGGTTGCCCAGGGCAGCCATGGCTGAGCCGCATCTGACCGCGCTCCCGGACCCCAATGACGAGCAGACTCGCATTGTAGCCCGAGTCGCGCGCGACTCGGCCCTCGCCCCGCATACTGTGCTCGGCAATACCTACATCATCCTCGAGCTGGTAGCTCGAGGCGGCATGGGTGAGGTCTACCTCGCAAACCATGTCGAACTCGGAACCGAACACGCGATCAAGGTCATCGTCCCGAGCCTTGCCAAGGATCCCAAGATTGTCGACGCGTTTCGCGAGGAAGCCCGCAAGCTCGGCCGTGTCCACGATGATGCGATCGTGCGCTACGAGGGTTTTTTTCGCGACGACCACGGTCTGCGCTATCTGGTAATGGAGTTCGTGCGCGGCCCCTCGCTGGAGCAAGTGCTTCGGCGGCGGCGCTTGGAGCCCGAGGAAGTACTCCGTCTGCGTGATCGCCTCGCTCTAGGTCTCGCGGCGGCACACGAGAAGGACATCGTCCATCGGGACGTATCACCGGAGAACATCATTCTTCCCGGCGGGGAGGTTGACCGCGCGAAATTGATCGACTTCGGGATTGCCAAAGCGACCGACACGACCGAAGCGACGATGATCGGCGGCAAGTACTCCTATATGTCTCCCGAGCAAGTCGGCCTTTTCGGCGGGCGCGTCGATTTGCGCTCCGACATCTACAGCTTGGGCCTAGTCCTCGCGACGGCGGCGATCGGCTTCAGCAAGAAGCTCGATATGGGCTCGGTCCCAACCGCCATTGTCGCAGCCCGGCAGCGAGTTCCCGACCTTTCTGCGGTCCCAGCAGTGTTGCGCACCGGCATCGCTGCAATGCTCGAGCCTCGGCCGGAGGATCGGCCGCCTTCGATGCGGGCGTTGTTGGATCGGGAGATCAAGCAGACAACCTCTGCTCCAGTGCCCGAGGCTATTGGGAGGAGCAGTCCGCCAAAAAGGCGCCGCGCTCTCGCGATCGCGATAGGAGCGGCCGTCGTCGCATCGCTGTCGGGCGCGGCAGCGGTTTTTCACTGGAACAGCTTGTTGCCCTCTGTGAAGGAGCTGCGGTCACAGCTCGCCGCCGCGGGCGAGGGCTACGAATGCGGCGCTCTGAACTTCGAAGTGGCCGAGGATCGATCCGCCCGGGTTTCCGGTCATCTACCGACGCAGTCCGACATCGACAGCCTGCGGCGCAAGATTGGCGCGATCCGGGGCGTCGAGACGCTTGGTTTCAATGTCGGGTTGATGATCCGCCCATATTGCCAAGTCGTCGCGCTATTGACGCCGTTGTTGGAACAGCAAGCACACGCCGCCCCGTCTCTCAGCCTTGCGATTCCGGGTGAGGCGCACGTCAAAGACCGCTTGATGCTTGAGGTTCGGGCCCCCGGCTTCGACGGGTACCTCTACATCGACTACTACGATTCTGAAGGGAAAGTCGGCCATCTCTTTCCCAATGAGAAGGATGTCTTCAACCTCCGGCCGGCGCGCAATTTCTTTGTACTGGGGCGGCCGCCAATGGCCCGGTGTTGGGTGTTGGACGGAAGCACAGGTCAACAGCTGGTCACGCTCGTTGCCGCGACAAAGCCGCTTTTCCCGGCGCGGCTTCCCGAAACCGAGGACGCAGGCGAATACATCGCAAACCTTTCGGACGCAATCGCCAAGCTTCCTTCGAACACCAGCGCTGCCGCCATATGGTTTTTTGACCTAGACGCCGCTGCAGTCTCGCCAAACGAGGCCGCCGGGTGTCCCACCGGGTGATCGAAGCTGATCCCACCACCACCCGCACTCGAACTCGTCAGCCGAGGAGTTTCGCGAAATCGTCGATTGGGGGCAACCTTGGGTAGGCGCGGCAGCAAGCTGCAATCTTTCGGGATCCGGAGGTCCACCACAGGCTGTAGGCAACAGCGCAAGTCTCGAGGAGCCGACCCAGAAGACGGCCGATTACCGGCGCCGGCCCCGCTTCACCTATGGGCATATCGAGGGTCGATCCCGCGCTGTCGGCGGCCGGCAGCACTGTTGCGGCGAGTTCAGCATCAAAGACCGCGAAATCGAAACCGTCGTCCAGGCAGGAGAGCGCGAGAGCTTCCATCCGGTTGAACCATCCCTTCGTCTCGGCGGCGATCTCGCACGGCAGGTCTCGCGCGCCGAGCGGCGCTAGGATCGACAGAGGGTAATGTCGACCGAGGCGGTCCACACTCGGCATCACCAAGCCGCAGAACGGCCGATCGCCGCAGCATCCGGCCGATCCGCAGAAACACCAGATCGGGCTGGAGAGATAGGTTTCGAGCCATGCGTCGCCGAAAAATTCACGGCTCTGCTCCAGCCCCGCGTCGAGCCAAGCTTCCCAGGGACCAAGAAGCTCAGACGGCACCCTCCGGCTGATAAAATCGCCATGACTGGGCAGTTTGCCGAAGAAGCCGGGAGCTGAGTGCTGTTCGGACACTTTCACCCAAGCCCAATCGAGGGTCACAACCGATAGGACGCATCGCGCGCGTCCCGGGCAAGCGGCTCATGGCGCAGCCAAGTATTCCAACCGAGCAGCGGCTGAACCGAGGGTCTTTGATCGAGCTCGATGCGCGGGACCTCGCTCCGCATCAGGCACAGTTCGACCCGGAAGCCCAGATCCGGATTGACGTAAAGTCCCGTCAGATCGGCCAGCCGACGGAGGTTCACGCCGTTGGGCATAAAGCTGCTGAACGCGGCGTAATCGATAGGGCCGACTTCGATCGTAAAACTGCTTTGCACGTCCCAATAACTTTCACCGATTACCGCGTCTGCGGAAAGTCTGGCAAAGCAGCTTGCCCGATCACCGCCTGCGATCCGCGTACGCTCTTCGATCGGCAGCGGAAGCCAGCGGCCGTCAAACGGCTCCACCCGGATCGGCAGCTGGAAAAAATCGGACAACAGTGCCGCGAGACTCGCCGGATTTCGAGGGAAATGGCTGAGCGCTCCCGAATAGTGCAGCAGCGGATGTTCGGGGATTTCGGTTCGTTCCAACAGGTGATCAGTACCGAAGCCGATGAGCGAGCGCAGAGCGGCCGTCACGCCGTCCTGACCTCCGGCGTTTCGCTCGACGGAGATCGGAACCCGATATTTTCCCCAAGCCCGGTAAAAGAACGCGATCAGCCGGTCGTTGAACAGGTCAAAAAAGTCGCGCAGTGCGGTATTTCGATTGCGTAATTGGCGCCATACAGTGACGCCGTAATGCTGCGGCAATACCGAAGACGGTCCGCTCAGGCCGAGGAACGTCACCGTCATTGCCGCGGGTTCGAGCGGTTCCCCCTCGACACTGTCGATCTCGCATGCCGGAAAGGACAGCCGTGTCGCGGCCCGGAAGCGCACGATCCTTTGTCTAGGATCAGCCTCCTCGCCGACCATCGAGCCGCCGTTTGCCCTCCGCTTCGGCACTTCCCGCACGCGCTGGCGTTCGAGCAAGCGGACCGCCTCGAAAAACCGAAATCTCCAAGGCTCGGCAGCAAGCCGCCTGATCAGAGAAGTTTCCGGTGTCCGGCGCGGGCTGACCATGTGCGTACGATATCGCTGCGACCGCGCACGACCGCGGTCATGCGTGAGAAAGAATTCAATGATGCATAGAGCGCAAGGAAGCGCTCGATTACTGATGCGAATAGAAACCCTTGGCCGCTTTCGAACGGCGCGGGTTCGAATTCTACGCGCACATCCAAACCACGGCAAAAGCCGCCTATGCCCGGCCCGGGCACACGCGCAACCGCCGGAACGCTTGAAACCCGCACAAGGCTGTCGATCAGCGAACGAGTCTGCGCCGAGTCATGGAAATCGTAGAGCTTGAGAATGGCGCGCAACGCATCCGCCCCGTCTTCCTCGCCAGTGATCGTCAAGTGGTTGAGCACCAAGTGGGAGACGAGCCGCCACCGGGTCCCCCGTGCTAGGGGCGGCCGCAAAGTGGGGGTCGGCGCGGTCAGGCATTCGATCCGGGAAATCGCCGAGGCGGCCTCGACCAGTTCGAGCCGAGGATTGCCACCGCCAAACGGCAGCCGGCCCGCCAAGTCGCGGTTTAGGCACACCGTATCAATCGACACCACCCGCTCGGGCGCATCGGCCGGTTCAAAATCAAGGTCTACAAAAGTCAGGAAAACTTCGGTGCCGCCGTCGCCGCTTTCGGCCATCCGCCGGGAGGCGTGCCAATAAACGGTCGGTTGATCGCCGGAGGCTCCCCGCAAGCCGAAAAAGGGCTGGTAATTGAGGTTCGACCCGTCGGCAGAGGACGCAGTGACCGCCCCGATCGAATAGACTTCGGTCGCTCCCGCACGCCGCGCGTCAGGCACTACCCGGTACTCTGTGGCGCGGTGATCGAGGCGGATCGGTTCGGCTCGCTGACGGAACAGATTGATTACGGGGGTGCATCCCAACGCGAAATTATCGGCAGAAATCACGCGCTCGAGCTCGACGCTTGTTCTATTCAGATAAACAAAGACTTCGAGAGTGCTCTGGTTGGAAAGCAGGGTCTTGCCCGACAGTCGGGTCAGGTCGAAAAACAGGAATTTGTCCGGAAACGCAAAATACTCGGTCAACAAGCGATACCCGGTAAACGAGCGCACCGGGTAAGGAAGCAGAGACTCGGCATCCTCGAACCCCACCGCGCGGATGCTGTCGGGCGGGCAGAGAACCGGCGCCGGATCGCCCGGGTGATCAGCGAACGCGACCGAGGTCGCGTGGTTAAGAATCAGTTCGTAGAGTCTATAGGCGTGCGGCGATTGCGGCCGGATGAAGAACCGGAGCCGCTCCGGCGCGAGCTTTGCAAAGGTGATATCCTCCGCGGCGCAGCGCAGTGTAATTCGCAACACACCCGCGGTTCCGCTCGCGTCCGGGTTCGCCGGGGCGACGATTGGCCGTCCGGTCAGTGAAGCCGCTTCAATGACAATCGGCCAAAGGGTCAGCGGGTATGCGGTTTGGAACCGACAGCTCTCTCCCCCTACGGCGCCGGCTTCGATCGCCGTGCCGGCCTCGATCTCCAGCGGCGAGACGAGATCGCTTCGGGCAGTGAACTGCACAATCGCCATTGGCGGGATCGGGGCGAGGTAGTGCGGGTAGAGCACTTCCAGGAGCCCTTGCGTGAGCTCCGGGAAATCGTCGTCGAGCTTGCGATGGATGCGGGCGGCAATGAACGCAAAGCCTTGCAGCAGCCGCTCGACATGCGGGTCGTCGGTTGCTTCGCCGGAGAGGCGCAGTCGGCCGGCAATCTTTGGATGCTGCTCCGCAAATTCGCCCGCCAGTTTGCGAATGTAGCCCAGCTCGCGATTGTAATAGGGATGAAGTTCGTCAAACATCGCGGGGCGGGGAAACGGTTACACCCTGGGTCGAGGGATCGAGGACCGAGTCGAAGACCAGGGGTTCCGGCGCCGGCTTTGCCTGCGCCAGCGCCTCGATGCGGAAGCGAAGTGTGCGGTCTATCCGCTCGGGATCCTCAACGAGGGTCACGCTTACTCGCAGGAATCTCGGCTCGAAGCGGCGTATTGCCCGCTCTACGGCACTGCGCAGCCGCTCGCGGTTATCCTCGGCGCTCAGCTCGGCACTGGTAACCGTCAGCACTCCGTAATTCAAAATGGAGGTATCCAGTTCCGACAGCGCCGCCGACCAGGTGACGCTGCATGCACGCGTATTGAGCAGTGCCTCGAGGTCCCGCCGCAACGCATCGCGGAACTCATCCAGGGCTTGGTGCCGCGTTTTCACCGGGTCCCGGTGGCTGGCCGGCTCGTCATCGAGAAGCCGGTCGAGGAGCGACATCTCGATTGGGCTATCATTATTGTCACGCGCCATCACCTGCTGAGATCCAATACCATGCGGCTATGACAGGCCTATTGTTCGCTCCGCGAACTGCAGTCTGCCGAGTTCGTGGATCGGAACATCCGTCTCGCCGACCAGGAAGGTTCGCAGACCGATGCCGCGGACCGGCGAGCCCGCTCGGTCCAACCATTCCGTGCGCCGACCCAGACGAAGCGCATCATCGGCTTCCGTCGGAGCATCCATTGGGTCGGTCATGTATATGGCCGGCAGAAAAACGCTCCCGGCCGGACCTCCCTGCACGGCCAAGCGAGCTGGGCGCCAGATGAAATCGCGAGCGGAGGTCAGCGGCTGTATCTCGATGAGTTCGAGATCGGCGACGGAAACCCAGTAATATCGACCGGCTTCAGCGATCAGCTCGACAAACAGCGCGCAGACGTCGTCGAGGTCGCGAAAACTGTCGAACCTCTCGTCACCGTTGCGGATGCCGCCGACCCCCATCGGGGAGCCGCCCTCCTCCAGCATCTGCGCGGCGTCCTTGGGCCTGCCTTCGCGCAAGCACAAAAGCGCCGCCACTGCCGGACGCAGGTTGTTTCCACCCTCCCCGAGGAATTCCGGTGCGCGCCCCTGGTTCATGACCTGGCGGCGCACCTCTTCACCACGCAACAGGTGTTGAAAAGCCACCACCGCCGCCTGCTGTTGCGGCGCCTGAATGGCGATGACCTCGAGCGCCCGGTCGGCACGTTCCCAATCTCCCACAAAGCAAAGCAACTCGGCGAGAAACCAGCGCCGGCGAATGTCGGACGGGGCAGCCTTCACTGCCTCATATTGTGCTTCGATCGCCTCCCGCAGCCGGCCCGCGCGAAACAGATCGGCAGATGTCGACGGCATCGACGCCTCCTCAGTCTGCCGCGGCGAGCTCGGTCACGAGGCGAAAACTTGTTTCCACCCGCTCGAGCTGAAAATGCGGCTTCAAACTGGCGGTGCAGTAATAAGCGCCGGGTTTCCCGGGAAGCTCCCTGACCTCGATCCGCGCCTCCCGCAACGGATATTGCGCCATTGTCGCAAGCGAGGCGTGCTCGTTGACGTTGACGAACTGACCGATCCAGGACTGCAATCGTTGCTCGACTTCGGCGGCAGACTTGACAGAGCCGAGCGTTTCACGGCCGATCACTTTCAGATAATGGGCAAATCTGCAGACGCACAAAATGTATTGCAGCATCGAGGAGAGCCGCGCATTGACTGTCGTCGCGAGCCTGTCGTAGGTTTTTGGGCGCTGTGCCGAGGCGTTGCCGCAGAACACCGCGAGACTCGTCCCGTTGGCTCGAACCATCGGGATCAAGCCCAGCTCGCCGAGTTCGGCCTCCTGTCGGTCCTCTATCGTGACCTCGGCCGGGAATATTGTCGCGACACCCCTATCGTCGGTCTCGAAGGAGGGAATCTCCAGTTCGGGGATGAGCCCACCTTCTTCGATGCCGAGAATCCCGCCTCGGATATGCGTGAACCAGCCGGATTCGGCAAAGGCGCGCATGACGACGCCGGCGAACCCATAAGCGCCGGCCCCCCATAAGAGCTGCTCATGCGCGCCGCATTCTTCCTCAAAGCGAAACTCGTCAACGCGGCTGTCATCGTCCCGGTAGGTCTGCCGCGCCAGAATTCGCGGCATCACAAGGCCGACAAATCGAGAGTCCTCGGTGTCCTGAAAGCTGCGCCACCTCAAATATTCGGGAAGCTGGAAAATCGCCGGAAGGTTCACCGGCAAGCACAGCTCGGCAAAGCTATCTAGGCCAAAGAACTCGGGGGTGACGCCGACAATAAAGGGGGCGAATGCCGCAGCAGCGATGCGCGACATCTCCCGAAGGGCGGCAACATCGTCGGTCGAGCGGCCGGGGCCGCGCCGGTGAGCAATGTGATAATCGCCGATCAGCAGGCCGAAGGGCTCGCCTCCCGGCGTCCCGAATTCCTCCTCGTAGATCTTGTAGAAGAGATGGCTTTGGTCGAATTCGATCGTCCGTTCCAGATCACGGCAGAGTTCCGCCCAGCGAAGGTCGAGAACCCGGATCTTGATCCGCGGGTTTGCGCCGGCGGTACGGACGAGACGACGCAGACTACGCCAGGCCGCCTCCAGCGCCTGAAATCTCGGATGGTGGATTACCGCATTGACCTGTTCGGTCAACAGCGTGTCGATCAGCGCGATAGTGCGGTCGATCCGTAATCGGAGGTCAGTCGCGGTTACCCGATCCGGGAGTGCCGGCCTGCGATCGATCGGGAGATCTAGGCTCCCGATATCGATCTGGTCGAGCAGTGGCGAAACGGTATCCGGCGACACACCACGTCCCAATCGGGCGCGGTCAACGAGCCAAGGTCGGAATGCGAGCCACCATGCGCAGGGAGGCCGTCAATTCCTCCAACTGGAGCCACGGCCGCATGTGAGCGACTGCATGATAGGATCCCGGTTTGCCTGGGATCTCCTCCACCTGGATGCGAGCATCGCGCAACGGGTACCTCGCTTTTGCTTCTTCGCTCGGACTGGGGTTGGAGTTGGTGTAGCGCTCGATCCACCGCTTCAGCCAGGCTTCGAGCTCGCTGGCTTCTTTGAACGAGCCGATCTTGTCGCGAGCGATGACTTTCAGGTAATGCGCAATTCTCGAACTGGCCATCATGTAGGGCAACCGGGCGGAAATCGCCGCATTCGCGGTCGCATCGTTACGGTCATATTTCTTTGGCTTCTGCGTCGTTTGCGCGCCAAAGAAGACCGAATAATCGGTGCCCTTGTAGTGGCTCAGCGCGAGGAAACCAAGCTTCGACAGCTCAGCCTCACGACGCTCGGTAATGCCGATTTCCGTCGGACATTGAAGGTCGACGTCGCCCTCGTCGGTGGTAAAAATATGACAAGGGAGGTTTTCGACTTTGCCGCCATTCTCGGCGCCGCGAATGGCCGTGCACCAACCATTCTTGGCAAAGGCGTCGGTCAATCGGGCTCCCATCGCGAAAGCGGCGTTGGTCCAGCAATATTCCTCGTGGCCCATGCGTCGGGCGACACCCGTGTCATCGATCGGCGCTTCTTCGAAGTCGAACTCTTCGACCCTCGTCGTTCGTTCCCCATAGGGAAGCCGCGCCAGCACGCGCGGCAACACCAGGGTTACGAAGCGGGAATCGTCGGTCTCGCGATAAGCGTTCCATTTGGTGTATTCGATCGAATCAAAAATCTTTTCCAGATCACGCGGTGTCGACAACTCGGTGTAGCTGTCGAGGCCGATCAATCGGGGGCTGGCGGCCGCAATAAATGGTGCAAAAGCCGCCGCCGACACGTTCGACACAAGACGCAGCGTATCGATGTCTTCGGGATGGTTGGTGAACTCGTAATCGCCGATCAGCGCCCCATAGGGTTGGCCGCCCGGCATGCCAAACTCGCTCTCGTAAATCCTTTTGAACAGCTGGCTTTGATCAAACTCGCTTGCCCGAGACAAATCGCGAAACAGCTCCCGCTTGGTCCAGTGCATCACGCGAACCTTGAGGGTCGCGCTGGTCTCCGTGTTCATCACTAAATAATGCAGGCCCCGCCAGCTGCCCTCGAGTTTCTGGAACTTGGGGTGGTGCATGACGGCCGCGAGCTGCTTCGAGATTTTGGAGTCGATTTGCTTTATTGCTTCGTTGATCGTGAGGTTGAGGTTTTTCGAATAGGTGACCGTCCCCTCGAGGGCTTGCTCGGTCAGCGTCCGGAGGAGCTCCTCGGCGCGTTTCGGCTCTGTCTGTTTGGTAGCGCCGATCGCCCTCTCGAGCAGATCGGGTCCGCTTTGGGTTACTGCTTCGGTTTGTGGCGAGGGCTCGAGCTGAGCAGTCTGTGCCATTCTTACGTCTCCTTCTCGCTTACCGGCGCCCCGCTGCCCTCGTTGGCGGAGGGAGCAGGGATGCCGAGCGACGCCGAGAATTTCTCGAGCTCCTGACTGTTCTGTAGGACGCGGTCGAGAATGGCTTCCAAATCCTCCGACCGGTCGACTTTTGTCAGCAGATCGCGGAGCTCGTTCCGGGTCTGCAGCAGCTTGCGCAGCGGTTCGATCTGTTGCGCGACGCGCGCGGGCTCGAAGTCCTCGATTGAATTGAAGGCGAGATTGGCGGCGAATTCGGTGCCGTCGCCCTTCAGCGTGTTCTCGACCCGCAGATTGAGGCCGGGATTCATGCTGGCCATCACGTCATTGAAGTTGTCCCGATCGATTTGCGTGAATTTTCGATCCCGAAGGGGCCGCGGCTTTGTCGTGTCTCCGGCGAAATCGCCCATGACGCCGACGACGAAGGGCAGTTCCTTTACCTCCTGGGCGTCGCCGATCTCCACCTCGTAGGTGATGTGCACACGCGGCTTGCGTACTCGCTCGAGCTTCCTGTGGACACTTTCCATGACACTCCCTCTACCACTCTTCCCCCGACCCGTTCGGCAGACCAGGTCTGCCCTGAACCGGGCCTCAGGAGCCGGAGCCGTCCGGGGGCGGTTGAATTCCAGCGTTTATAAGATAGTTGCGGCGCGCGCTATCGTCCACGATCAATTCCTCGATGAGCTCCGCGAAACTCATGCGCCCTCGGCGCACGAGATTCTCGATCGCGTAAGCGATCGGGGAATGCGGTTCCGTGCGACGGAAAAAGGCGGCGAGTTCCTCGAGCTGGCGGAACGCACCCTGGCGATCGAGGATGCGGCCCGCTGCCTGC
>Ga0210396_10003648_pt1 | contig 15273 bp, 14 predicted proteins | sample IncBWH17OmetaG_FD_155466 | JGI IMG/M metagenome (GOLD analysis project Ga0210396, IMG submission 155466) | Forest soil microbial communities from Barre Woods Harvard Forest LTER site, Petersham, Massachusetts, United States - Inc-BW-H-17-O ... | reverse complement strand
TCTTTTTTACTGAGCTGGATGCGGTCTCCGTCCTTGGTCGTGGCCTCCTGCGCTTTGAAATCGATGATGTTCTTGCCGAAGCTGTATACGTCGCCCAGAGATTCCCTGTCCTGCATCTTCTTGTTCTTCTCGATGAGCTTCTGTATCCGCAATAACAGCTCTTCCAGGTTGAACGGTTTGGTGAGATAATCGTCGGCGCCTTTCTTGAGGCCCAGGACCCTATCCGCACTGGCGTTCTTGGCGCTCAGGATCAGGATGGGGACATCGTTGTTCTGGACCCGGATGGTCTCGGTGACGCTGATGCCGTCGACGCCGGGCAGCATCACATCGAGGATGATGAGGTCGAAGTATTCGTTCTGGATCGCTTTCAGCGCCTGGGTTCCCTCGAAAGCGGAAGTGATCTCATAGCCTTCGAGCTCCAGGTTGAGCTTGAGCGCTTCGTGGAGGTTTTCTTCATCTTCGACCAGCAGTATGGAAATCTTTTGGGGCATTACGACGACTTGAAGGTAACTGTAAAAATACTCCCCGCCGGTGAATTATCGGCGACTTTAAGGGTGGCTTTGTGGTCCTGGGTTATTTTGAGACAGAGATACAAGCCGAGACCCGTGCCTTTTGTCCGGCGGGTAGCTTCCTGCCCCGTCCGGTAGAATTTATCGAAGATGCGTTTTTTTTCTTCGTCGGGTATGCCTGGTCCCTGATCTTTGACGGAAAGCAGGGTATGGCGGCCTTTGTGTTCCAGTGCAATGCCGATGACGCCTTCGCGGGGAGAGTATTTGAGGGCATTTTCCACCAGGTTGCTGACCAATAGCTCCAGTAGGATAGGATCACCCAATATCGTACAGCCGGGCTCGATGTGTTCCTCCCAATGCCGGTCGGGAAAGCGATGCCGGACCTCCTGCATCGATGCTTCCACCAGCCCCGAGAGGTCCAATGGTTCTTTGGACTGAACATAGCCGCCGCCTTCCAGCTGCGAGGCCACGAGGATATTATTGGCCAGGACGTCGAGCCGATCCGTCTCTTGCAGGGCGCTCTGGATCATCTTTTGCTGACGTTGTTCGTCGAGCTTGTGTTTGCGGAGGGTCTCCAGGTTGAGCTTCGTGACGGCGATAGGCGTTTTTAGCTCGTGGGTAAGGGCCATCATGAAATTCTGCTGTTGTTGCTGTAGCCGGATCTGCCGCCGCACCTCCCGGTAAACGAAGAGCGCACCCAGCAGGATGAGCAAAAGAAACGTGCTGCCTTCGCCGATATATTGGGCCGTTTTCTTGTTCTCAGCTTCGATTACGGCCTCGAACTTCGTGATGTAGTTGGGGTCGTCCATCTTGAACTGACGGACCCTATAGGCCGTCATCTGCTGGTTTTGCGTCTCCAGGGCGATAAACCACCAGACCAGCCCGCTAACGATATACGCCAGCAGGAACCAGTATACGGTGATGGCGACCGCCAGTCGTTTCTTTTTCAACAGCATATTATTGATTCGCCCCGGGCGGTTCGTCGCCTATGGGGCCTTCTCGATGCGCACACCGACATCCAGGATATGCTTCAACGGGTCTTCGCGCATGACCTGTTCCAGTGTGAACGAATACGTGCCCGGCCGGCTGAATTTCGTTTCCTGCTGGATCTCGACCCGGTGTTCGTAAATATCGTCCATCCCGCTGCCCAGCCATCCTTTTTCGTTGGTGGCCAGCAGGAGATCGTAACGTTCGCTTTTCGCGGCGGTATCACCCGGCTGCTTTACCGTTCCCCTGATCCAGATATTGTTGTAATTATAAGCGTCGGTATGCCGTAAGACCAGGTAGATATTGTAACGGTTGCTGGTGTCGGCAGCGTCGATGGTAAAATCGATGGTCGGCCGGAAACTGTTTTCCCATTGCTGCCCGGGAAGGACAATATCCTTCTCGAAAATGCCGGTAGGCGGGGTGCAGGCCAGCCAGTGACAGGAACAAACGATAAGCAGGAGTATGAAGAGGTTTTTCATTATCACAAAGATAAAACCATTACAATACATTCAAAACCTGTTCCTTCGCTTTTTCCAGTTCATCCTTCATCAGGACGACGCATTGCTGGATGGTAGAGTCATAGGCTTTGGAACCCGTGGTATTGATCTCCCGGCCGATCTCCTGCAGGATGAACGAAAGCTTTTTCCCCTTGCCGTCCTCTTGCTCCTTTAGGATGGACCGGAAATAGTCGCAGTGGTTCTTCAACCGGACCTGCTCCTCGCTGATGTCGATCTTCTCGATATAATAGATCAGCTCCTGTTCGAGCCTATTGGGATCGTAATTCTCCTTTCCTACATGTTCTTCCAGCAGTTTCCGCAGGCCTTCCCGGATCTTTTGCTGACGCAGGGGCTCCAGCTTGACGACCTCGTCCTGCTGACGCAGGATATTGGTGATACGGAGCAGCAGGTCTGTCTCCAGTGACGCTCCTTCGTTGAGACGGTGCGCGTCCAGGTCCTCGATCGCGGACAGGATCACTTTTTCGAATTCCTGGTATTCTTCATCGGTAAGGGTTTCGCCGGTCGGGGTGATGACCTCGGGCAGTTTCACCAGGGTGCTGAGGATATGCGAGGGGTCGAGGTTCAGTTCTTTGGAGAGATCCGCCAGGGCCCGGTAATAGGCTTTCGCCAGGTCGGCATTGATGCTCACCGGCTTCGAATTGCCGGTTCCTTTGAGGCTGATCGTGCAATCCAGCGAACCGCGGCCCAGTTTTTCAGAGATGAGTTTCCGGATAGAGAATTCGAAGGGTTTCAGGAAAGCGGGCAGCTTCAGTTGTAGCTCGAATTGTTTTCCATTGAGAGATTTGATGTCCACCTGAAAGGTCTTGTCCCCTACCGTTTGTTCAGCACGACCGAAGCCGGTCATCGATTTGAGCATAATATCAATGTTTTAGTTTAACCCGCAGGGCTGCTGCCGGCGGCTTGTTCGGCTACAATTTAGTGATTCCTTTCCGCAAACAGCATAGAATAGATCTCGTTCCTTGCTGGTGAACGCATTTCTCCGGGGTTTAACCGCTCCAGCTCCAGCTTTTCGATACGGTAGCGGATCAACCGTAGCGTCGGGAAACCTACCTGGGCCGTCATCTTTCGCACCTGCCTGTTCTTTCCTTCGGTGAGCAGCATCCGTATCCATGTCGTCGGTATGTTCGCGCGATAACGAATGGGTGGATCCCTGGGAGGGACCGCCGGTGGCGCGTCGAATAGTTTTACGATACAATCGCTGGTCCGGTAGGGCTTGCCGTCGACGGTGATGGTCACGCCGGACTCCAATGTCCGGATCGCTTCGGGGGTGATGGCCCCGTCGACCTGCACCCAATATTCCCGCTGATGCGCGAACCGCGGGTTCAGTAACCGGTGATTGAGCGCCGTATCGTTGGTTAGGATCAGCAATCCTTCGCTGTCGTAATCCAGCCGGCCCACGGGATAGCAATCGCCCGGAACGGGGAAGAAATCCTTCAATGTTCGCTTGCCCTCCTGGGAGGTGAATTGCGAGAGAACCTGGAAGGGTTTGTATACAACGTAGTATTGGTGCATGTTTGAGGAGATAGACCCGAGTCGCTTTTGCGTGGATCGAAAGAGATTTTTAAAAGAAAAAGCCCGGTACGAAACCGGGCTTTTAATATATGGATGGGTTAGTAAGTACCGGGAAATAAATTTCCCTACACAATATTAAAAATAATTTTCTCTATCTAAAAAAATTTTCCAACAAATTTTATTCACATTTTTTTTTGAGCTGTGGAAAATGGTCACGTTTCACCGCGTTACCGGCCTACCTTTGCACAAAATCTTCACTATGCGTTTTCCTTCTCCCGTATCCATCGAGTGGGTGGCAGAGTTCCTCGGCGCCGAGTTGATAGGTGATAAGAAAGGCCAGGCTACCGGCATCAACGAGATCCATAAAGTAGAAAAAGGCGACCTCGTTTTCGTCGATCACCCCAAATATTACGATACCTGTATTCAAAGCGCCGCCACCTTCATCATCATCAACAAATCCGTGGAAGTCCCACCCGGCAAGGCTTTGCTGGTAGTCGACCAACCGTTCGAAGCTTATTTGAAGATCGTGAGGCATTTCCGCCCTTTCGAACCGGCGACAAAGATGATCAGCGATACTGCCGTCATCGGAACGGGTTCCTATCTCTATCCCGGCGTCTTCGTCGGGCATCATACGACCATAGGCAGGAACTGTGTCATCCATCCAAATGTCACCATCGGGGATCATTGCGTCGTCGGGGATAATGTCATCATCCAGGCCGGTACCGTCATCGGATCGGATGCCTTTTACTATAACACTAAAAAAGATCGGGCCGTCTGGTATAAGAAGATGGAAAGCTGCGGCCGGGTGGTGATCGAAGACGATGTCGAGATCGGCGCAGGCTGCACCATCGACCGGGGGGTAAGTCACGATACCGTGATCGGCCAGGGAACCAAACTGGACAATATGATCCACATAGGGCACGATACGGTCACCGGTAAAAATTGCCTGTTTGCCGCGCAAGTCGGCATTGCCGGCGCAGTGGAGATCGGTAACGGCGTCATTTTATGGGGACAGGTAGGAGTGAGTAAGACCCTGACCATCGGTGACAACGCCGTCGTATTGGCGCAAAGCGGGGTGCCTGGCTCCCTGGAAGGCGGTAAGATTTATTTTGGTTATCCCGCCGACGATGCCACCGTAAAGAAAAAAGAGCTGGTCTGGATCAAGCGGATCCCCGAATTGTGGAAGAAAGTGATGGGCTAGCGCCCTTGGCGCGCAGGCTGGGTTGCCCGGCTACTGCTCCGGCACATAATCATACGGCACGACCTCGGCCAGCTTTTTCCAGGACCAGTAGCCGATATTCGTGACATCGGTCTGATCGTAGAAATAGCCGTTCTCTTCGATGACAAACCCATTCTGGATGTCCAGCGCGGAGATCTCCACTCCCGTAGTAAGGGGATATTTATTCTCGATGAGGTATTTCTTATCGGGTACCTGGGCGGTGTAGCTGACCCGGAGCCTGCCCTGGATATCGACTTGTACATCGCCGCTGTCGCGGGAGTAGTATTTGGGATCATACGGGTTATCGATCTTCTTCATCTGGTGGCTGCCGCTGTCGGCGAGCTCCAGTACAAATCCTTCGTCATCCAGGGTGCTGTCGTACCAGCTGCGGACGAAATGCAGACGCGAGCCGGCGTAGGCGTAGAAGCGATTCTGTTTCCAGGTCTGCTGCTGCTCCGGGCTGCCTTCCATCGCCTCGAACAGGGGATATCCTGCATAGGTGCCGATATTCCCGTTGTAATCATAGACGAAAGAATCCAGCTGGTAGGTGATCTTATATCCCAGGGCGTTGTTGGTGACGTGCAGCATGTCGGTAGCCTTTATCCGCAGCTTGTTCCGTTTTTTATAAAAATAGAAATGCAGGACATCCTTGTTTTCCAGGACGCATTGCGCCGCATTGGGCGTGGTCCCGATGAAATTGTCCAGGAAGAACTGACCGTATTTCGACCAGCCGTCGGCGACCTCTGCGCTACCGGTGACCACTGCCTGCTCCAGGGCCTTATCCTGCGGTTTTAACCGCACCCGTAAGGTGTCGTCGGCGCGATGGTCTTTGCCGATACGGATAACCTGCGTTTCATAGCCGGTATAAGAGATGATCAGATCATAGCCGCCATTGGGCAGCCGGAGATGGAAATTGCCGGACTCTTTAGATAGCGCACCCATGGTGGTGTTCTGACAAAAGACGGAAGCGCCGTTGAGCGGTTGGCCGCTGGCAGAGTCCAGGACCTGTCCATCGATGGGAAATGTTTTTTCCTGGGAAAAACCGGTTAAGGAGAGGAAGAAAGCGGGGATCAAAAGCAGGGTGAGCCTCTTCATGGATATCGTTTTAAAGCGGTAAGATAGCCAACAGCCGCGTATTTTGGAAGTGGAATTAGATATTTAACAGGTGGATGACAAGCGCACCCGGATCACGACGCGACCACGGGGTGTTGTTCCTGCAGGTATGCGCTGCACGCCTGGCGGATCGTCTCTTCCAGCGGGGTAAAACGAAACCCCGGCAGCCGTTCCAGTATCTTGCTGTTGTCGAAATAGGTGCTGCTTTGGGCCACACGCGCGCTTTCGCGGGTCAGCATGCTGGGTTGTCCGGAGAACAGGCTCTTGAGCCGCGCCGTACGCCAGGCAATGCCTGCGATAAAAGGCGTGGCTTCGCGCGACGGGGGTTTTTTCCCGAAACCCGCGGCAATGGTTTCAAAAAGCCGCCGGAAGGTCCAGTTTTCCCCATTGAGGATATAGCGTTCGCCGGTGGTATCGCCTTCGAGCAGGCCGACGACGGCCCTAGCCGTATCCGTGACATCGACGAAGCCGTTGACGCCCTCGGTATACCAGGGAAACTCGCGGTAAGCGCTGCGGAAGAGGGTACAGCTCGAGCTGTTCCAGTCCCCAAAGCCCAGGATCGTGCTGGGATTGACGACAACCGCCGGCAGTCCTTCCCCGATCCCCCGCCAGACCTCTATCTCCCCGCGGAATTTGCTGATGGCATAGCTGGTATTGTACTTGCTTTCTTCCCAGGTCTTTTGTTCTGTGACCGTCTCTCCCTGCCCCGTGCGGCCCAGCGCCGCTACGGAACTCACATGCACAAAGCGGGGGACATCCTGGTTAAGCGCCGCATTGACGACATTGGCCGTCCCTTCCACATTGACGCGAAAAAGTTCGCTCCGGTCGCGGCGGACGAAGGATACTTTAGCCGCGGCATGAATGACTCCGTCCACCCCTTCCATGGCCTCTTCCAGACCCATGACATCGAAGATATCGCTCGTGATCCATTGGACTTGCTGTAAGATACCGGCAGGGATAAAAGCCGGCAGCGCACTGCTGCGGCGAAGCGCCCGGACGGCATAACCTTTCTCCACCAGCGCCCGGATGACATAGGCTCCGAGGAAACCCGTACCCCCGGTGACCAGGACCGTACCCCTCGTTAGACTCGTTGTGAGATTATTGTTCATACCTATAATATCCTTTTCCTGTCTTTCGGCCTAATGCGCCTTCCTTTACCTTTTGCTCCTGCAGGGGAGAGGGTCGCAGCCGAAGCGGCCGGCCCATGGCTTCATATACGGAGCAGCTAACGGTGTAATTGACATCATTACCGATGAGATCCATGAGCCGGAAGGGGCCCATCTTGAAACCCGCGGCCTCCAGGAGCGTGTCGACGGTCGCGATATCGGCTACGCCTTCTTCCACCAGCCGCAATGCCTCCAGGTAATAAGGGCGTGCCACATGATTGACGATAAAGCCAGGAGAGTCCCGGCAGATCACCGGCGTCTTACCCATCCGCACGGCCACATCGACGACCGTTTGCGACACCGCCGGCGAGGTATGCGCCGTAGTTACCACTTCCACCAGCTTCATCAACGGGGCGGGGTTGAAAAAATGCATCCCGATAAAACGTTCGGGCCGGGGGATGCCCGCGGCCAGCTCTGTGAGGGAAAGACTGGAAGTGTTGGAAGCTAAGATCGTTTCGGGGGAGTTGATGGCTGCCAGCTCCCGGAAAAGACCCGTCTTGACCTCCGGCCGCTCCACGATAGCTTCGATGATCAGCTCCGCTTTGCAATCCCCGGCAGCGGTGATATAATGCAACCGGCTCAATACGGCTTGCTGCGTCTCCGGCGTCAACCTGCCCTTTTCCACCAGGGCCTGCAAACTTTTTTCAATAGCGCCCCGGCCTTTCTGCACCATGTTCGTATCGACATCGTACAGCAGGGTGGTGTATCCGCCCATGGCGGCGACCTGGGCGATACCGCTGCCCATTGTGCCTGCTCCGCAAACGCCGATTGTCTTTATCATAGATGAAGGATGATGCTACACCGCTCCGGTGAACTGTTTCAGGAACCTGACATCGTTTTGCGAATAGAGCCGCAGGTCGTTGATCCGGTATTTGAGCTGGCAGATGCGTTCGATACCCATTCCAAAGGCAAACCCCGTATACTTGTTGCTGTCGATACCGAAGTTCTCCAGCATCTTCGGATGGACCATACCGCTCCCGAGGATCTCTACCCAGCCGGTGTGCTTACACACGCTGCAGCCGGTGCCGCCGCAGATGCGGCACGTGATGTCCATTTCCGCGCTGGGTTCGGTGAAGGGAAAATAGGAAGGCCGGAAACGTACTTTGATATCCTTGTCGAACATCTCCTGCACAAAGAAATAAAGGGTTTGTTTCAGATCCGCGAACGACACGTTCTCGTCGACATAAAGTCCTTCCGTCTGGTGGAAGAAACAGTGTGCCCGGGCGCTGATAGTCTCATTGCGGTACACCCTGCCCGGACAGATGATGCGGATCGGCGGTTTTTGACGCTCCATCGTCCTGGCCTGCACACTGCTGGTATGGGTGCGTAAGAGCCAATCGGGATTTTGATGGATATAAAACGTATCCTGCATGTCCCGCGCCGGATGGTTTTCGGGCAGGTTGAGCGCGGTAAAATTATGCCAGTCGTCTTCGATCTCGGGACCTTCCGCGACGGCAAAACCCAGTCGCCCGAAGATCTTTACGATCTGATCGCGTACCAGGGTAATGGGGTGATGCGTACCCAGTGGCAGACCATCGCCCGGGAGACTCAGATCGATATTCCGCACGGGACCGGCGGATGCCGATCCAAGACCGTTCTTCCAGTCTTCGTACTTCGTTTCCGCCAGTTGTTTGAACTCATTGAGGATGGCGCCGAATGCCTTTTTCTGCTCATTGGGGACATTTTTCATCTCCGTGAACAGTCCTTTGACGATGCCTTTGGTACCCAGAAACTTGATGCGATAAGCTTCCAGGGACTCGGCCCCGTTCGGGACGATAGCGGCGATCTCCTGCTTGTATTGCTCAATTTGCTGTAACAATTGGTCCATAGTGCGAAGATACGTAAGTTTGCCCCAAACGTGATTCATGTCGCCCAACCTGCACATAAGCGATTTCCTCGATTCTGTCAGCCTGGCCGAACTGTCGCAGGACCAGGGATATAGGGACGGACAGGTCGGCAAGATCATCGATCTTTATGACGAGACTTTTCCGGATGTTTATGCCGCGGATATCGTGCTCGTAGGCTGCGAAGAAGAGCGGGGCATCGGCCGCGACTTGAGGGAGTCCGGTGGTCCGGATGCCATCCGGGAACAGTTCTACCAGCTCTACTATTGGCATAACGATATCCGGCTTGCCGATGTCGGCAATATCCGCGCCGGCGCCACCCTCAACGACACCTATGCCGCGCTCAAGACCGTACTGCGGGAGCTCACCGCCATCGGTAAGACGGCCGTCGTCCTCGGCGGCTCGCACGACCTGACCCTCGCGCAATATTATACCTACTCGGATAAAAAACACATCGTCGAAGCCACGGGCGTCGACGCCCTCATCGACCTGGATATCCACTCCCTGAACCGCAGCGATAATTTCCTCATGGAAATGCTCACCGGCGAGCCTAACTATATCCATCATTATAATCATATTGGCTTCCAGAGTTATTACGTCCACCCGCATATGCTGGAGACGATGGATAAGCTGCGGTTCGATTGTTTCCGGCTGGGCAGCGTCAAAGACAATATCGAAGAGATGGAGCCGGTGATCCGGAATTCTCATCTGTTCACCTTCGATATCTCCGCTATCGCAAATGCCTTTGCCCCCGCCAACCACCTCTCGCCAAACGGCTTCAACGGCGAAGAAGCGTGCATCCTGATGCGTTATGCCGGTCTGAGCCATAATGTCAACACCGTGGGGATCTATGGGTATAATCCGGGCAAGGATCATGGCCGGCTGACCGCCCGTCAGATCAGCCATATGCTTTGGTATTTGATCGACGGCAAGAGCAAGGGCCGCCGCGAGGCCGCTTTGTCGGACAGGGATTTCTTCGTCGAATACCGCACCGCATTCGCCTCGGTGGAGACGACCTTCCTGCAAAGCAAAAAGACGCAGCGCTGGTGGATGCAGCTCCCCGACAGTAAATACATCGCCTGTTCTTACCAGGACTACCTGCTCGCCAGCAGCAACGAGATCCCCGAACGATGGCTCCGGGCACAGGAACGGGGGTAAGATTGTATATTGCAGATATGAAGAAGCTCCCAACACCTTCGACGGCCCGTCCGTTATTCGTGTTTTTGCTTGTGCCGGTCCTCTTTTTTGGGCAGGCCTGCTCCCCCTCGCATGTCGCGGGGTCGACTCCGGAGAGACGTCAGAAAGACCCCCTGATGCAATTCACCGAGGACTCGCTCCTGCGGCAACCCGGGCTGTTGCCCGCACAGGCAGGCATCTGTCTCTATGATCCGGCAGCGGCAAAATATATCTTTGACTACCAGGGCGACAAATACTTTATGCCTGCCAGCAATACCAAACTCTTTTCGCTGTACGCCGGGTTGAAGTATTTGGGCGATTCATTGGTCGGCATGCGTTATTGGGCCACGGACACTGCGCTCTTCGTGCTGGCTTCCGGTGACCCGACCCTGCTGCACCCTTCGTTTCCCGATCAGCCGGTGATCCGGTTTCTGCAAAAGACCCATCGGCCCATTTATATCGCCGACGCCTGCTGGCAGGATAATCCCTTTGGGCGCGGCTGGGCCTGGGACGATTACAACGACGACTATATGCCGGAGCGGAGCGCCTTCCCGGTATATGGCAACCTGATTCGCTGGATCTATGACACGACCTCGGCCAGCTTCTATACGATACCGGATATCGACTGGCCGGTGCGGTTCTCGCCGGATTCATCGAATCACGGGTTCTCCGTTCGTCGCGACGTCCATGGCAATGCTTTCGAGATCACGGAAGGTCGTGGCAAGGTCCATGAACAGGATGTCCCCTTTATCACGGAAGGCAGCGCTTCCGCGGCGCTGCTGCTGAAGGATACTGTTGGAAGAGCGGTAGGCGTTCGCGGCCGTCTTCCGCAAGCCGGCGCGGGCGTAAGCGTCCTTCATTCGCGGCCGGTGGACTCGCTGTTCCGGCCGATGATGTACAATAGCGACAATTTTTTCGCCGAACAGACCCTGCTGATGGTCAGCAATGAGCTGCTGGGAAAGATGAACGACACCCGCATCATCGATACCCTGCTCGCTACCGATCTCAAGGGGCTGCCGCAACGCCCCGTTTGGGTGGATGGCTGCGGACTCAGCAGAAATGACTTATTTACCCCGCGGGATTTTGTCTGGCTGCTCGACACCATGCAAAAACGCTTTGGGCTGGCGCGGCTCAAAGGCATCCTGCCTACCGGTGGCACCGGCACCCTGGCCAGTTACTACCACGATGACGTAGGTTTTATCTATGCCAAAACCGGCAGCCTCAGCGGCGTCGTTGCGCTCAGCGGCTACCTGATCACCAAAAAGAACCACTTGCTGTTGTTCTCGATCCTGATCAACAACTATACCGGGAGCGGCGTGACGGTCCGGCGGCAAATGGAGAAATGGATCCACCGGGTGAGGGATACGTATTAATATTTTGGTTTTTACCCAACGTTTATCATGGCATGGTCGTACGTTTGGAGGGAGCATCAATCCTTTTAACCGTTAAATTATGTTTATGAAAAACAAAGTTTACACCTTTATCTTAATGATCTTTTGTTGCGGGCTGTGGACCGCCCGCGCACAGGACTCTACCGCATGCAACGCGCAATTTACGGCCCCGGTGAGCGGCAATACCGTCTTTTTCCGGGCGGCAGACTCCGTTGCCGGGGTTCAGCATTTTTGGAATTTTGGCGACACCAGCCAGCTTGGCTTCGGGCCGTATCCGGTGGTTACGCATACCTACAGCCATTCCGGGGTATACCGGGTGATCCATTTAGTCCGCGATTCGGCCACCGGTTGCAACGATTCTACGTCGCAGCTCGTAACGATCGGCACCCCACCGCCACCCCAATGCAGCGTCAGTGTCACTTACAGCCATGACAGCAGCCAGCCGAATCAGCCTTATTTCTTCTTTGCCCAGGCATCGCTGGCCGGGGCCACTTCGGACTCGGTGACATGGACGGTGAACGATACGCTCGTCGGCAGGGGCGATACGTTGGTGCGTGTTTTACACAACGGGTTGAATACCGTCTGCGCGAACCTGGTAACGAACCTGGGTTGTCAAAGCGAGGCCTGTGTTAGCGTCATAGTCGGCGATACGACGACGACGCCACCCCCTCCTTCTTGCAGCATCGGCTTTACCTACAGCCACGACAGCACGCAGGCGAATCAGCCCTATACTTTCATGGCGTCTGCCGCGATAGGCGCGGCCACTTCCGATTCCATTACCTGGACCGTGAACGATACGCTTGCCGGTACGGGCATTTCGCTGACCCGCGCTTTCGCGCCCGGGACATATACGGTTTGCGCTGCCCTGATCACCAATCTCGGTTGTGAAAGCACCTTTTGCCAGACGATCACCGTCACGGATACAACGGGTGTGCCGGTGACGCCTCCCGACACCGCCGGCCAGCTTATCCGCTGCTTCCCGAACCCTGCGTACAGTTCGACCAATGTGATCCTCCGGCTCGACAAGGAAGAGGTCATCTATGTCCGGGTCTACAATAGCATGGGCAGTGAGGTAGAACAGAAGACCGTTAGTGGTTTTGCGGGTACCAACATCATAAGAGTGCCGTTGGGTTCTCTGCAGCAAGGCATCTATTATATCCAGCTACAATATGGCAATGAGATCAAACGAAGCAGGATCCAGAAATTATAGGCAGGATTTTGTATTCTTCAGAAGATGACATACAGATAATAATCCGGGGCTGTCTCAAAAACGACCGCAGGGCGCAGGGGGAGCTGTACAAGCGATTTTATCCTGCGATGATGTCGCTTTGTCTCCGCTATTTGCGGGACCGGAACGATGCCGTGGAAGTGTTGAATGATGCGTTCCTGAAAGTGTTCAAACAGTTATCCCGTTATGATCCGTCGAGGGCGGTGTTGTATACATGGATGCGTGCCATCGTGATCAATACCGCCCTCGATACCCTGCGAAAACAGAAGGCCATCCGCGATCGCGAGATGCTGCCTGACGAAGAAGAGGAGCCGGGTATCGATAACGACGCCCTGTCGAAGCTGAGCGGCGACGAGCTGCTCGGTATGATCGGCCGGTTACCCATTACCACCCGCCTGGTGTTCAATCTCTATGTTGTCGACGGGTATGCCCATCGGGAGATCGCGGCTATGCTGTCGATAAACGAGGGGACCAGCCGGTGGCATTTGAATGACGCGAGGCGGCAATTGAAGATGATCATCCACCTTAACGAGAACGATTCTAAACCTTATGGACCGAAAAAGTGATGGAAAGACAGCCACATAATAACCCTTGGGCGGACAAGCTGTTGCAGGTGTCGATGCCGGATAGCGGCGAGGCCTGGGCGGGCATGGAGACGTTGCTCGACAGGAAGATGCCGCAGCGGTTCTGGAGCGACCGGCGGAGATGGCTCCTGCTGATCCTGCTGTTGCTCCTGCTTATCGGCGTCTGCAACTGTCCCGGCCGCGGCCGTCTTTTCCACGGTTCCGGGACGACCCGGGCGGTTGCTCCGGCGACCCCGGCGACGGCTGCGACGACTCCCGCCACGCAGGCACCTTCGGCAAGCCCAACTACGGCCGCGATTCCGGCGACCGCGCCACTTGTTCCGGCGACAACACCACTTGTTCCGGCGACAACACCACTTGCTCCGGCGGCTACGCGACGCGCTCCGGCCACAACGCCCGAAGTCATTGCGACGCCGGCCCGGCGCATCCCACCCGGCGCAGGCGTATCGCACCCAATAGTGATCGCTGCCGTTCACACGACCCATAAAAACAAGGGCACGGTCGCTCATAGAAGGCATCCGCGAGGTACGGTGCACTCCCCGGGCAGACCCGCCGGTTTCGACGACATCACCCACACCGAAACAAACAGCACCCTTTCGGGGACAACGCCAGCCAGGCCGCGGCCGGCGGCAAAGGGCGGCGCCGCGGGAAAAGACAGTTCAATAACGAAGGACGTCCCGGCAACGAAGGATGTCCCGGCAAAGAAGGACGTCCCGGCAACGAAGGACACCTCTGTAAGGAAGAACACCGGCGTACCGGTTTTGACAAAAGCCGGTCCGCACAAAGACAGCACCCATAAAAAACCACCCGCGCCGGCGCAGGACCAGGAGCAAAAAGAGAAAGACCACGGCTGGGTGATCGGCGCCGGCCTCAACCAGTTCTTCCCTACGGGCGGCCAGCGCGGCTCGACCTACAACTCTAACGGGCTCACGGGCACCCTGACCGACTACCTTCCCGTGCCGATGATCCGGTATTACCTCGACCGCAAGACCTATCTTCAGCTGGAAGTCCAGTTCAACACCCCCCAGCCGACGGCGAAAAACCTGGTGATCAGCTCACCCGTGCCGGATACCAGCTCCACGGGCGGCGTCTTCACCCAGGTCACCAGTTCTGCGAGCATCCAGCAGCTGTATTATTTCAACGTCCCGCTGAGCATCCATTATAATCCATGGGATAACCTGAATATCGGCGCCGGTGTACAGTGGTCGCATCTGAGTAACGCGATCGGCGAGTTCGACAGCTCGACCTCGACCTCGATAAACGGCAACCCTCCGAACATCGTCGACGCCAAAGCCACAAAGAGCTTCAAAGGGGATACGCTCTACCGGCGCATCAAGACCAACGAGCTTCGGTTCCTGGTGGATGTCAATTATACGTATAAGCATTTTGTCCTGGGAGTGCGGTATAACCAGGCGTTGAGCAATTTCGTCAACCTCCAGCTGCCCACCGGCGGGACGACACAGGCGCGGAATAGCTCGTTACAGCTGTATCTGCGATATATCCTATGGGATACAAGGAAAAAGAAGACGCCGCCACTATCGCCCAAATAGCTTTTCGACGTAGTCCTTTTTGAATTCGATATAGGTGGGGTCGCCGCCCGGCGTGACGTTATGCTGGGTGCAGGCAAACAAGTCGTCAACCAGGGTCCGCATCTCTTTTTCGGTGAGCATCGTACCGGCTTTGACGGCACCTTGGCGGGCCAGGCTGCGGATCAGCTTTTCGCGCCGCGAGAAACGGATCTCGCTGGTAAAATTCTTGTATTGTTCGAGCAGGCTTTCCATGACGCCTTTTTCGTTGCCCTGCGTCGTGTCTGCCGGCGTCCCCTGGATGATGAAGCTGTCTTTCCCAAAAGGTTCGATACTATAGCCCAGCGGCTGCAGATCGGGCAGCAGCTCGGTGAGCAGGATTGCATCGGGGGCGCTGAGGGTCAGGGTCACCGGGAACAGGCTTTTCTGACTGGGGATGTGCTGTCCTGCCGAGGCTTCTTTAAATCGTTCGTAGAGGATGCGCTCATGCGCCGCCTGCT
>Ga0210396_10003647_pt1 | contig 15273 bp, 14 predicted proteins | sample IncBWH17OmetaG_FD_155466 | JGI IMG/M metagenome (GOLD analysis project Ga0210396, IMG submission 155466) | Forest soil microbial communities from Barre Woods Harvard Forest LTER site, Petersham, Massachusetts, United States - Inc-BW-H-17-O ... | reverse complement strand
TGGAAAAACAGATAAGCCCCTACCCTTCACCACACATAACATAGAGCTGGGTAAAGGTGATTCCCTATATTTATTCACTGATGGTTATGCCGATCAGTTTGGCGGGCCTAAAGGAAAGAAGTTTAAATACAAAGCAATGCAGGAAAAGCTATTGGCTATTAGCCATCAGCCAATGGCCGAGCAAAAATCAATACTTGATAAAACGATTGAAGACTGGAAAGGCAACCTTGAACAGGTGGATGATATATTGATAACAGGGATTAAGATATGATAAAAGAACAAATTAAGTATGTGGTTCTGATCGTGTATATGGCATATATGGTTAACCCATGTGTTGCCCAAAATCGCAAAGTGGATTCGCTGCAGAATATCTTTAACAAGACTACACAGGATACAGCGCGACTACGTGTATATATACAGCTTGGTTTTGCCTGTGACGTTACAGACAATCTCAAATATTCGGAACCGGCAATACAGTTAGCCGATAAAATACTTACAACAATTACGGATACTGCTGAACAAAAGAAAATATTACGATTTAAAATACGAGCCATTCATATTTCCTGGACATATTATACGCAAGACAAGAGTGATACTGCAAATCTTTTTGCGTGTACAAGAAGAATCACAGCCATTTATAAACAGATGAACGATACTCTGGGTGTTACATTTTCACTTCTGCAAATGGCAAATGATTATAAAACAATTGGTGATTATCCCAAAGCAATGGAATATTGCCAGGAAGGGCTTGCATTAGCACAAAGCAAGCAATACAAAAAATACGTATCCTCATCATTCTATACACTTGGTGATCTGTATGCCGAACAGGGCGACACTGTCCAGGCATTTGAAAACTATCAAAATGGGCTATCCATCCTGTATCAATTAAAAGACACCAACGCTGCTGCTTACAACCTTATTTCAATGGGAATGATGTATGGAAAATTTCATGACACTACTAAAGCGCTGGAATGTTTCCGAACAAGCATTCTATTATCAGAGAAAAAGAAGGTCAAATCAAATATCAGGCGTGCCTATGATGGTTTAGGCCTTATGTATTCAGGTATGGGCAATTTTGAAAAGGCAAAAGTAAACTACGAGAAAAGCCTTGTAATTTCAGAAGCATTGCAAAGCACCAATAATAATGAAAATGATTGGCTATGTGTTTTACTTAGCAACATTGGCAATATTTACATCAAGCAAGACAGTACATCCAAAGCACTTGAATATTATTTCAGGTCATTAAATATCTCTGAGAAATCAGGTTATAATAATCGCACTGCTACTAATTTCATTTACATATCCAGAGCTTATGTGAAACAAAAAGATCTTCATAAAGCAAACCTGTATGTAGATAGCGCTCTTGAAAGGAGCAAGAACAGAACCATTCTTAAGGATGTGCGTGATGAAGAAGCACTGGCTGCACAAATCGATTCGGCAACGGGCAATTATAAAGGAGCTTATGAGCATTACCAGCAATATATTATTATCAGGGACAAACTAAACAGTGACGAAGTGAGAAAGGCAGCTTCGAAAGAAAGATTTCAAAGTGAATATACCAGGCAAAAGGCTATTGATAAAGTTGAGCAGGACAAAAAAGATACTATTGCCGAGGATGATAGGCGGAAGCAAAGGGTTATAACATGGTCAATTGCGGGTGGCTTACTGTTAATGTTCGTATTTGCAGGATATATTTTCCGTTCCCTATATATTACCCGTAAACAAAAAAGTCTTATAGAAAGGCAAAAATTAGCTGTGGAGCAACAAAAACAATTAGTGGAAGAAAAGAGCAAGATAGTAGAAGAAAAGAATAAGGATATTCTTGATTCTATAACATATGCCAAGCGGTTGCAAGATGCCATATTGCCGCCTTTGAGTATGGTTGAAAAATACCTGCCTGAATCATTCGTACTTTACAAGCCAAAAGATATTGTTGCCGGAGATTTTTATTGGATGGAGCGGGTTGGTGATAATATACTAATTGCCGCCGCCGATTGTACAGGGCATGGTGTACCGGGTGCCTTGGTAAGCGTAGTATGCAGCAATGCGCTAAACAGAACCGTTAAAGAATTTAAAATAACAGAACCCGGCAAGATATTGGATAAGGTGCGCGAATTGGTATTGGAGACATTCGAGAAAAGCGAAAGCAATGTACAAGATGGAATGGATATATCACTGGCAGCCATCAGTCGTAAGTTGTTAGTTGATAGTGCAGAAATACAATGGGCAGGCGCTTTTAATTCGTTATGGTATATGCAAAATGGAGAAATGAAGGAATTAGCCGCCGACAAACAACCCATAGGAAAAACAGATAAGCCCCTACCCTTCACCACACATAACATAGAGCTGGGTAAAGGTGATTCCCTATATTTATTCACTGATGGTTATGCCGATCAGTTTGGCGGACCTAAAGGTAAGAAGTTTAAATACAAAGCAATGCAGGAAAAGCTATTGGCTATTAGCCATCAGCAAATGGCCGAACAAAAATCAATACTTAATAAAACGATTGAAGACTGGAAAGGCAACCTTGAACAGGTGGATGATGTATTAATAATTGGAATAAGGGTTTAAGCATTTATACTATGATTGAGATAAAACCGGCACATACTATTGAGCAATTCAAGGAGATTGAAAAACTTGCCTGGAAGATAATGCCCGATTTTTATGGTCCCTACATTCCACAGAGCCATATCACATTCTTTCTTGAAAAATACCAAACGGTAAAAGCAATACAGGAACAAATAAACAATGGTTTTGAATATTACCTTATACAGAATTCTGTTGATAGTGCCGGTTATTTATCAATTCAAGCAAATGGTCCTGTTCTTCTATTAAGTAAATTGTATTTATTGGAGGAATTCAGAGGTAAGGGGCTGGGGAAAATGGCAATGGGATTTATTTTAACCAGGGCTAAAGAGCTGAGTACATTAAAAACTGAGCTAATTGTAAACAGGAAAAATATGGAGACCATTGAATTCTATAAAAAATGGGGCTTTACAATAACTGAATTACTGGTTAATAAGTTCGAAAACGGGCACAGCGAAGAGGATTACAAAATGTCACTGACAGTAATAAATTGAGTAACGCAAATATTCACCGTAACTAAAAACACCCGGTTTCCCGGGTGTTTCTTATTGGTCTATTAAATACGTTAATTAATTCTTACTCTTTTCCTCCCCAACCGTTTTCCACCATTCAGTTATAGAATCTAAAGGGTAAATATTTTTGTTTTGTAGCTTGAACAAAGAAGTGATCTGTGAATTTATGGTATCGGCAAATTTTTTATTGAATGTTACAGCAAGGTTCAGATGATCGTTATAAACTGAAGTTATTTTACCAAGATTGTTTACAGATAACTCAGTTGAGTTGTCGAGATTCTCTTTAGCAAGGTCAACAAGTTTATTGACGCCTTCGGGAGTATTAAGGTTTTCGTTTTGCACAATTTCAAGGAGTTTTGCAGTAAACTCTACCGATTGATTGATACGCCTCGTATGAGAATCAACAATAGAGTTAATTACATCTTCCGACAATTTCAGGCCTTTTAGCAGGGTGCTTTTAGATGCGCTTATAAGTGAAGGGTCAAGTTCATTCTCATAAAGTGCCTTACTTATAGAATTGAATGAGCTATTGCTCTTTTCAATTGCCGAATCAAACAATATTGAATTGGCATCAATTAAGGCCTTAATACTTTCCTTTGAGCTCCGAGAAGCATTGTCAATAGAACTTTTTAGCGTTTCTGTTTGTTTGTTGTTTGTTGTTTTCATGGTTTATGTTTTGTTGTTAGTTTAAATATTGTGGCGGCAAAAGTAGTTATTTTATTTAAATAACACATAATATCTATAGATTTTATAGATATTCAATATAACACTATAATACTCAACAAATTAAAATCAATACTGAGGTCTTATCTTTGCTTTTAATCAACTATAACAGCCTAAATTTATACTTAAGTAAAAGCAATATTTGATGCCACGTAAAAGATTTAAAGAACAGGCGTGAACAGCAAAATGATAAATGGATAAGAGTTTAACAGGCTCTATTTCTTTATATTTGTAACAAGCACTAATATAATTACCATGAATTCTACATCTATCAAAACCATTCAAAGGACAATTACAATTTGTGTTTTATGCCTTTCTGTTTTCATAATGTCCTGCCAAAAGAAAACGCAAAGCACTTCCACTACATCAACACCAAAACCTGCCACCTACTACGCAGCAGTCAACGGAAGTCAACTCATTAATTTCACTCCAAGTAAAACAAGCGGAGGAAGTATATCCCTTATTGGCACATCAACCTATTATACAATTACGTTAACGTTCCCAAGCACAACAGGTACAGGCAGTTTCTTTTTCAGCGATGCAGGATTTAGCGCTACAATTGCAAACGGTGGAATAAATTATGTGGCGAGTGCAACCACCACCGGTACAGGAAGTATACAAATAGATTCTATTGTTGGAACAAAATATTACGGGCTTTTTAGTTTTGTCGGCGCAGCACCATCGGGTGCTACATTAAATGTAAGCCAAGGGTATTTTTCGAATCTGTAATTACCTTATCGTATCTCCGCCATGATACTTGTTCACCAAATAAAACAAGGTTGAATCCTTATTCAGGTCAGTAAAATTACCATCACCATCTTCAACAGTCATAAACGAATTATGATCATACTTATTGGTTGAGGCATGACGAATAACAACTACTACCGGCTGTTTCATGGCCTTTATCTGCTCCATGGCTGAAGGTGTTGGGTTCAATGCGGGAATTAATAATAGCAGGGGAACTAGAATAATCTTCATACACTTCTTTACGTATTGGGGTTACATAAAACATAATAAAATCTGAACTCGGAGTCGAAACCCTCTCTAGAGAGGGCCCGGAATGGCTTTAGTACTTAGCTAACTTAGGATCAACCTCATCGGCATAAGCCAAAATACCACCTTTAAGGTTGTACAGGTTTGTGTAGCCGTGCATTTGTTCAAGGGCCGATATAATAGTAGCAGAACGCTTACCGCTGCGGCAATGTACCACTACTTTCTTATCTTTCGAAATTTCATCGAGGTGTTCCATAACAGTACCCATAGGTATAAGCTTGCCGCCTAATGTGGCAATATCAGCTTCATACTCTTCACGAACGTCAATCAGTTGGAAGTCCTCATGGGCATCCATCATCTTTTTCAGTTCTACTGGGGCTACTTCCTTCATCAAATTTTGAATTTTTAATGCTGAATTTTTAATTAAACATTAAGAATTAAGCATTCAACATTAATTATTTATCGCTTCAGCGCCACCCACAATTTCCAGAATTTCTTTGGTAATGGCAGCCTGGCGTGCTTTGTTGTATGAAAGCCTCAGAGCCTTCAACAGGTCTTTTGCGTTATCGGTTGCTTTATGCATCGCTGTCATACGCGCGCCATGTTCAGCAGCATTCGAATCGAGCAATGAACCATAGAACCTAACCTTCATTGCATAAGGAATAATATCTTCCAATATCTTTTCTTCGCTTGGCTCAAAAATATAATCAGGCTTCATACCTTTCTTTTCAGCTTGCTTGGTTGGCTTGGCAACTTCAGCTTTAAAAGGTAATACCTGTTCGGTAGTTATAATTTGTGTAGCAGCATTTTTAAAGCGGTTATATACCACCTCTACCCTATCCACTTCGCCATCGGCAAACTTCTTCAATACTTCAGCAGCTACATTAGCAGCCTTATCATAGGTTAGTCCATCCCACAATTCGTTGTGTGTATCTATCTTGTATGATGTCTTGCGGAAAGCATCGTTTCCTTTTTTACCAACTGCCAAAATGCTCACATTTCCTTTCTTAGCCTGCTCTTCGTATTTTTCGCGTATAAGCTGGTTAGCAGCTTTTACTACATAAGCATTAAAACCACCGCAAAGGCCGCGGTTAGAGGTAATAACAATGATCATTACTTTTTCAACAGGACGGTCGGTAGCATATACGCTGCCCTTTGTGCCTACTGAAAGAATAAGGTTATCCATGATTTCTTTTAACTTCTCAGTAAACGGACGCATTTGCATTACTGCATCCTGCGCACGTTTCAGCTTCGATGCCGACACCATTTTCATGGCGCTGGTTATCTGCTGCGTAGAGTTTACCGAAGCTATCCGATTTCGTACCTCTTTTAAATTTGGCATAGCTGTTTACTTCTTATACTTTTTAGCTAATTCAGAGCCTACTTTTTCAAGTGTTGCAATTACTGTATCTGTCAGCTTACCACCTTTTAATTCAGCAAGTGCATCTTTGTGCTGTGCATCCAATATACCCAGGTACTCAGCTTCGTATTCTTTTACTTTGTTTACAGGCACATCGCGCAATAAGCCTTTTGTACCTAAGTAAATAATAGCAATTTGCTTTTCAACGGTCATTGGCGAGAACTGGTCCTGTTTCAGTATTTCTACGTTACGCGAACCCTTATCCAATACATATTTAGTTGCAGCATCAAGGTCAGAACCGAATTTAGAGAAAGCCTCTAACTCACGATATTGAGCCTGGTCGAGCTTAAGTGTACCTGCTACTTTTTTCATTGACTTGATCTGAGCATTACCACCCACACGCGATACCGAGATACCTACGTTAATAGCAGGCCTAACACCCGAGTTGAACATATTACCTTCTAAGAATATCTGTCCGTCGGTAATAGATATAACATTGGTAGGAATGTATGCTGATACGTCACCTGCCTGTGTTTCAATAATTGGCAATGCTGTAAGTGAACCACCGCCTTTCACAATATCTTTTAATGATGGAGGAAGGTCATTCATTTTGCTTGCTACGCTCTGATCGGCATTGATCTTAGCTGCACGCTCTAACAAACGACTGTGCAGATAGAAAATATCACCAGGATAAGCCTCACGTCCCGGAGGGCGGCGTAAAAGCAACGATACCTCACGGTAAGCCACAGCTTGTTTTGAAAGATCATCGTAGATAATAAGAGCAGCACGGCCGGTATCGCGGAAGAACTCACCAATAGCAGCACCCGAAAGCGGAGCGTAGAACTGCATGGTTGCAGGATCAGCAGCGCTTGCCGATACTATAATGGTATAAGGCATAGCACCATTCTCTTCTAATGTGCGGTAAATATTCGCAACGGTAGAAGCCTTTTGGCCGATAGCTACATAAATGCAGTATACTGGCTGGCCTTTTTCGTAAAATTCTTTCTGATTAATGATGGTATCGATAGCAATAGCGGTCTTACCAATCTGGCGGTCGCCAATGATAAGCTCACGTTGACCACGACCGATAGGGATCATAGCATCGATAGCTTTGATACCTGTTTGTAATGGCTCATTTACCGGCTGACGGAAGATAACACCCGGAGCCTTACGCTCTACAGGCATTTCGTAGGTTTTGCCTTGTATAGGACCTTTACCGTCAATTGGTTCGCCAAGTGCATCAAGCACACGGCCCAATAAGCCTTCGCCCGCTTGTATAGAAGCAATACGGCCCAAACGTTTTACCGTTGCGCCTTCTTTAATATCGCCTGAACCGCCAAGCAATACCAAACCCACGTTATCTTCTTCCAGGTTAAGAGCAATGCCCTTCAACCCGTTTTCGAATTCTACCAGTTCACCGGCTTGTACACCGTTCAAACCATATACACGTGCAATACCGTCACCAATTTGTAACACGGTACCGATCTCTTCGAGTTGAGCTTCAGTTTTAAATCCTGAAAGCTGCTCTCTCAGTATTGCTGATACTTCTGCCGGTTTAATGTCTGCCATAGCTATTTATATTAATTAAGAATGTATGATTGATTAAAATCTTTACGTAATGCATTTAACTGGTGCTGTATACTCATATCTACCTGTTTGCTGCCAACGGTAATTATAAAGCCACCAATAAGTTTCATGTCTACCTTTTCGTGCAGTTCTATTTGTGTGTTGTAAAACTTCTTCAAAATTTCCATTACATTTTTGCGGGTAGTTTCATCAAGCGGAATAGCTGTAGTAACGGTAGCGGTAACAATATGCTTCTGATCTTTGTATTGGGCAATAAATTCGGTTGCAATAATTTCAAGGTAACCTTCGCGGCGTTTTTTAGCCAGCAGAATAATAAAGTCTTCGGTAGTGTGATTAACATTACCGCCAAATATCATTTTAAGCACCTGTACCTTCTTCTCAGTTTTAACTACCGGGCTGTTAAGCAAAGCGCTGAGGTCTTTCAGCTTTTTACAGCCGGCCAATACCATGCGCATATCATCATACACTACATCCAAAATGCCTTTTTCATTGGCTATCTGGATGAGCGACTTGGCGTAACGTATGGCAACTGCGGTCTGAGACATAATCGGTTATCTTATTAATTAAGACTTACTTCCTTTAACATGTTATTTACAAGAGACTTCTGTTTTTCGTCCGAAGATAGTTCAGATTTCAATATCTTTTCAGCAATTTCGATAGAAAGGGTTGCAACCTGGCTTTTCAATTCAGCCAAAGCAGCAGATTTTTCATTTTGAATGGCTTCGCGGGCATCTTGTATAAGCTTGGTAGCTTCTTTCTGCGCTTTGCCTTTTGCTTCATTAATAATAGAGTCTTTGGTTTCTCTTGCTTCTTTTAAAAGGCTATCTCTTTCAGCACGGGCTTCCATCAATATCTTTTCGTTATTCGATTGCAGAAGTTCCATTTCCTTCTTAGCTCTGTCGGCTGCATCAAGGGCATCCTGTATAGATTTTTCCCTTTCCTTTAAAGCGCCGAGGATAGGTTTCCAGGCAAACTTTTTAAGAACCCAAAACACAATTACAAATGTAAGTGTCATCCAAAAGATGAGGCCGAACGAAGGTAATATCAGATCCATGGTATATTGTTTTTAATTTTCTTTTTTAACGTTTAATAAATCTTGCGGGCCAACCAAGCGTTGATGCCCGCAAGATAATTTTTTGCTTAGCGGATAAGCAATACTAATAATCCTATAACCATGCCAAAGAAAGAAGTTCCTTCGATGAACGCGATTGCAAGAATCATGTTAGTACGCAAATCAGCTGCAATTTCCGGTTGACGAGCCATTGACTCCAGTCCGCCTTTGCCAATGTTGCCGATACCAATACCAGCACCAAGAGCCGCTAAACCAGCGCCCATAGCGCCCAAACCATATCCAATACCAATATTGGATCCTGATTGAGCTACGTCTAATAAAACTGATGATAACATAATTGTGATTTATTTAAGGTTAATGAATCCTGATTAATGATGATGTTCTGACGCTTCTTCGGTAGCCATGCCAAAATACATTGCCGACAGCAGGGTAAATACATAAGCCTGTATTAACGCTACCAGGGTATCGAGCAGTAACATGATAATAGTAAATATTACCGATACTACCGATACACCATAACCTGCAACTGCACTCATGGTACCAAAGATGAATATTAAACTGAAGAACGAAAGCGCCACAATGTGGCCCGCCAACATGTTTGCAAATATCCGTATAAGAAGGGTGAATGGTTTTAAAATAATACCCAGAGTTTCAATAGGTCCCAATATTAACACCTTAACCAAAGCAGGTACGCCCGGCATCCATAAGGTATGGCCCCAGTATGTTTTGGTTGAATTAGCCATCATTAATATGAAGGTAAAGCAAGCCAGTGTCATGGTAATGGTAATGTTACCTGTTACGTTTGCCCCACCCGGGAAGAATGGTATAAGGCCAAATAAGTTCATGAACAGGATGAAGAAGAAAAGTGTGAGCAGGTAAGGCATGAACTTTTCGTACTTTTTATTACCGATAGAAGGAATAGCAATATCATCGCGGATGAACTGAACAACCGGTTCGAAGAACGATTGCATGCCTGCAGGCGCAGCCATAGCTTTTTTGCTATAAGCTTTAGCAACACTAATAAATATTACAACCAATAAAAGGCCAGTCATTAATATGGTAGCCGCATTTTTAGTAATTGATATATCCCAGATCTTGGCTGTTTCTTCTTTATTTACGGTACCATCGGCATTTGCAACTACAATATGAACACCTGATTCTTTAAAGCCGTTCGCTGAATTAGGGTCTTTCTCTAAACCTTTGTAAATAGCGCCATGCTTAAGTTTCGACGAAGAGAATATCATTAAGCCACGGTCTTTTGAGTAAAGTATAACAGGGAGAGGAATTGATATATCGCCTGCAATGTGCCAGCTGTGAGCATCACTAACGTGCTCAATGATCATTTCGCCGGCATTGAATTTTTCCTTGCCTTCAGGTGCTTTTTCCGATGCGGTATCGCCTGCAAAGGCAAAAGTTGGCAAAGTGAGCAACAATGCAATTGCTGCAATTAAGCTTTTTATATGTCTGAAACCCTTGATTCTATTAGTCATTCCCCCAATATTAAGCGGTCGTTTTTTCAATTCCGCTGCAAATATAGAATATTTATATTTCAATCGTTTTAGATTGTGAATAACTTTTAACAGAATTTGAATAAAAGCCTGAAAGCCTTGTAGTAACAAGGGTTTTAAGGAAGAAAAAAGGATGTTATTTTGTAGCAGAAAAAGGGTGGTTGGTCGTACCTAATTCTTATCAATCTCCCGTTGGCTGAATTTCGCTGGTCTCAACCATTAGCATAACGGTCTTTTTAGGTGCTCGTGGACGGTGCATAACACCTTTTGATATAGTTACGCCCTGCATAGGGTTTAACTCAATGGTTTTATCTTCAAGGTCTATCAATAACTGACCTTCTACCACATAAAAGAACTCATCGTCATTATCGTGCTTGTGCCAATGAAACTCACCTTCCACTACTCCAAGCCTTACCACACTGCCGTTGACCTGTGTAAGGGTCTGGTTGCCCCATTGTTCGGTAAATGTCTTTACTTCAGTTGGTATATCAATGCGCTCCTGGTGTTTGAACTTAACATCAAGGTTAATGTTGTATTTTTCGGGGATTGCCATAGTCATTGTTTTGACCAAAATTAAAACAATTTGAATAATCCTGATATACTTTGCCCCAAACCCCTAAGGGCTTTGAATGGAACACAAGCTATAAGTGCAAACCTGTTAAAGCCCCTTTAGGGGTTTGGGGAAAAGTGAATCAACTATGAATAGTTTTTATTACCTTTCACATAACCAAACTGAAACTTTCTTTCAGTTTTTTCGTTTAGGAATAATGGTTTAGGGGGTTAAGATTAAGTATTTAATAATATTAGCTTACATCAAGCTTTAAGAAGCAAAATTTAAGGACTTTTGCAATGTAAAAAATCAACTTCAGAAATAACGAATTTGAGAAACAAAATATTTAAACATATATTCTTACTTATTGCCGTTTCGTTATTAACGATACCCGGCCTTAAGGCCCAGCAAAGGCTGATGATAAAGGGTTCGTATGTAGTTATGAGTGGAGGTTTACAGGCAAAACCCATTTACCTGGTGGTTGCAAACTCTGCCACTAACGCTATTACTAATTTAGGTTCGGGTACAGCAGCGGCTCAAGGTGGTATAATAACTGAAAGTGAGTTTAACCAGGTATTGTGGAACATTGGATCAACAATAGCCGGCCCATATACTATTCCATTTTCAAATGGCAAAAACTTTGGGCTATATTATATACCATTAACTATTTCTGTTACAGCTGCCGGTATTCCTAACGGAGCTACCGGGGGCCTTACCTTTTCAACATGGGGTGGCGAAACCAATGGTGCCTGTTGTGGAAATGAATACCTAAACTCGGCCTATATGCCTGCACAGGTAGCTAATATGGATAATGCAAACACCGGTCTTGATGATTCACCTTACGTGGTTGATCGTTTTTGGGTCATTGACGGACTCAATTTTACCAATCCTAATTATTTCCAGTTGGCACATATGCCTGCCGTGACACTTGGCTTTACCTACCTTGACGGCACAATTGGAAGTAATGCCTACACCGAAACAGCTGCAACAGGCGACCTGCTTGCTGAAGCCAACCTTATTCCACAACGCTGGAACAGTACACTTGGTAAATGGGACGATTGGCTGGGTACGGCAACCATTACCCCTGGTTCGCCTTATGCAAATGTGGGCCAGGCCACTAACGCTGTAATTACAAGCGGGAATTTTTTCAGGGCATGGACATTATCAAGCAGCAACGCCCCATTACCCATACAATTAGTTTCGTTTACTGCAGTTTGCCAGGACTACTACGCTCTAATACAGTGGACCACAGCTACCGAAACCAATAATGACTACTTTACTATTGAAAGAACACAGGATGGCATAAACTATACCACTATCCAGGTGGTAAAAGGTGCAGGAACAAGCAGTACTTCCCATACGTATATAGCAATTGATGAAAGCCCTTTAACAGGTATTTCTTACTACCGGATATCACAGACCGATTTAGATGGTACAACCCGCAATTTAAACACAGCTGTATTTGAACCTTGTGTAAACGACGAAAGCATAAATGCTTTTTGTAATGATGGCAGCAATATTTATGTTCAGATAAATTCACTTGAAAGCGAAGGATACACACTTATACTCACCAACACCCTGGGGCAAACCATCACTACCCAAACCTATAATGCATCAATTGGCTTAAACAACTATAAGTTGCAGGTAAATAATGTAGCCCGCGGTATATATATACTCCACATTATCGGAAAGGATAAGACCTATAGTAAGAAACTTTCTTTAGGCGCACGCTAAACCGCAGCTTAAATCAAAGCCGGGTTTTCAACCTGGTAAAATATCGGAAATAGTATATTGATCAAACAATAGGTACAAAAGTACTTATGGACAGGTTTCAACTGCACCAAAAGCAGCACTAGGCATTACACCCGATGGAGGATACTGATGTACCCGTGCCCATTGCAGGGTTATAGATGATGAAGCACTGCTGAAGTATTCGCCAAAGGAAGGATAGAATGTTGCTGGCAAAGCAAAGGCATTATTACCGGCAGTGGTCACATAATTTTCATACCATATTTGTGAATTGGCTGCCGCTGCAACTCCACCCATTATTCCTATGCCTATTAACAGGTTAGGGTTATTATCGCCGCCCAAACCACCCTGCATATTACCAATATTAGCGCTTCCATTCCAAAAATCAAGCACAATAGAGTTACTGGTTTGAGATGAGCCACTTTGGAGCGCTATACCTGCTGCAATACCACTCAAAGCTGTAACATCAGCATCAAATTCTGAAACCGGAGAGTTAGAACAACCCGGCCCGTATATTAATCCGCCATAGGTTGTAGCTCCATTAGTAGTTACAGTAATTCCATTATTTTGTGTTACAGTGCATCCGGCACCATCTGTGGATGCTAAATTGTATGAAGGGCTAACAGTAGTTCCTTTAAAATTATCATAGTAAGCAGGGAACACTTCACCACCATTATCATACTGTGCATAAGATGTTGCATAATAGCCGCCGCCAAAAAGTTGTGGCGCCACACCGGTATATCCGGCTGCACCGGTCATAACAGGCCCTTGCATAAAGTTCATATATATAGTAAGCGTACCGCCACTTGCAGCTATGGTATTACCGCTCAGGTTCACCCAATAAACCGTACTGGTAGATGCACTGGTAGCGCCGCTCTCAATCCAGGCATATAAAATTGTTCCCTGTCCGCCGGGTTGCGTACTAAATTCCACATTTTGCAGGCCCGAGCTTTCATAAGCTGCATACGTAGTACTGTTCACAGTGATCTTCACCTGAAAATTACCTGAAGTGGCTGTAGCCTGGCTATTGGTAAGTGTTATAGGTACGTTAGGCTCCTGTACTGTTAATGTGGCTGTGCCGTTGGTAGTTACTGAACAAGGCCCCGTACCGCTAACAATACATTCGTAAAGATAACCATTCATTGCGGCAGTTGGGTTGGTAACCGTTAAGGTTGGTGTGGTTGCCCCCGAAAACATACCGCCATTTGCTATAGGATTCCATCCGGTTATAAACTGTTCCCACTGATAGGTAAGTGCTGTTCCGGTAGCTGCCACTGTAAAAGTGGCCACACCGGTAGGGCAAATTGAAGCAGGGCTGGTAGGCTGGCTGGTAATTACAGGTGCGGCATTAACTGTTAACGTAGCAGCGCTTGATGTGGCACTTGGCGCGCAAGTACCGCTAACCACACATTGATACTCGGTTCCGCTCATACCTGTGGTTGGGCTTGTAAGGGTAAGCGTAGCCGTAGTAACACCTGAAAAAACACCGCTGTTTGATAAGGCAAACCAGGTAGTGCCGCCATTGGTTGATTCATTCCATTGGTATGTTAATGCCGTTCCGGTAGCAGCCACCTGAAAAGTTGTATTGGCATTATTACAAACCGATATGGACGAAGGCTGCGTTGTAATGGCAGGTAATGAATTCACTGTCATTGTAACCGGAGTAGAGGTTACTGAAGGAGTACATGTTCCACTCACAATACACTCATACTGGTAGCCATTCATAGCAGCGGTAGGATTTGTTATGGTCAGGCTGTTTGAAGTAGCGCCTGCATATTTACCTCCGTTAGCTATAGCAACCCAACTGGTTGCAAACTCATACCATTGGTAAGTCAATCCTGTTCCCGTGGCTGTTACCGAGAAATTTGCTGTACCGGTTGTACAAAGTGTAGGACTTCCGGGTTGCACGGTAATGGCAGGTGTAGGTGTAAGTGTTACAGCAACAGAGTTTACGGCACTGGTACCACACGAGTTAGTTGCTGAAACTGAAATAGTACCCGAGGTGGTACCAAAATCGACCGAAATAGATGTAGTTCCCTGCCCCGATACAATTGAGCTTCCTACAGGCACTGCCCATGAATAAAAATAAGCACCGAATACCGGGGTTATAGAATATACCTGTACCGTTGAGCTGGCACATGCAGTAGTAGAACCTGTAATAGGGCCGGGCGTTGCCGGAGGAGCCGAACAAGGGCATCCTAACTGATCCCATACAAGGCCGGTATAATATTCAACACAACCAGTAGTAGTATTATATACCATTAAACCAGTGGCAGGTGCTGCAATAGCATTCATTTGTGCGGTTGTAACCTGCGGAGGAAGAAACCCTTTTGTTGTTGATTCAATATCGAGCGCAGCAGATGCATTAGGCGTGGGAGTGCCAATACCAACCTGGCCGGAAGAAATTAAGCTTGTCCCCGCCGGGGCGGCATTTGAGCCTGCATAAGTTCCAAGAGCTACAGAGCCGTTAACATCAAGACTATTCTTGGGAGCTGCCGTCCCCAACCCATAATCACCATTCGATACAATGGTATTGGTTTGTGAACTGCCTGTAATAGTGAGAGAGTTCCCGTTAAGGGGAATATTGGTATTCTGAATTAAATTATTTCCGCCCAACTGAACAAAATTGCCGC
>Ga0210396_10003646_pt1 | contig 15273 bp, 14 predicted proteins | sample IncBWH17OmetaG_FD_155466 | JGI IMG/M metagenome (GOLD analysis project Ga0210396, IMG submission 155466) | Forest soil microbial communities from Barre Woods Harvard Forest LTER site, Petersham, Massachusetts, United States - Inc-BW-H-17-O ... | reverse complement strand
AAATTCCAGTGGAGGCGCGAATCGTGGCCATCGCTTCTCCGTCGAGTGTCATCGAGAGATGGGAATTTACGGGTGTAATCGATGAGCCATTTCCTCGCATCCCCGAGGATGACGAGCGGCTGCCGGGTGAACAAAAGTTACCTGAGGATTATAAACCGCCGCCCGATCCAGTGCCGCAGAATCCCGTACGTTACCGGAGGGAGATTTGCAGGGACCCTGCCAAGAAAAACTCAGCAAGCCAGTGTACGAACTCGTTGGAGGCGCGGGGCGTGTATGGCTATAAGAAAGTGACGCTGGAACCTATGGATCCTTCCTTGCGCGCGGAATCGGCGCTCACTTCCAAGAGGAATATCGCGCTCCGTCACGGGACGGTATTGGTTCTTGAGATGGAGAATACTTCGCGGCCATTGTGAAATGTTGTGAGGCCGCGGAACCGGCTTTGGCCTGAAATACCGGGTTTCAATCCGTCTGCCTTTCCGTCCAACGTCCAGAATTTAGCACGACCTAATTCAAGCGCCTGGTAAGTTGGTTATCGGACAAGTGCTTTTGCGCAAATCCACACATTATAAAAGGGCGCCCCTTTTGGAGTAGGGTTTTGAGTGTCAGGTCGAACCCCTCCAGAAAGGAGCACCCTGTATATGGATAGCGTGAAGTATATCGGTATGGATGTGCACAAGGAAACGATCTCCATCGCGGTTCGAAATTCCTCTGGCAAGCTGGTCATGGAATGCGTGATCGAAACCAAGGCCAGCACCATTCTCCAGTTTTTCCAAGGGCTAAGCGGAAGTCTGCAGGTCACTTTTGAAGAAGGCACCTGGGCGGCCTGGTTATATGACCTGTTGAAGCCACACGTCACCGAGTTGGTTGTGTGTAATCCCCGTCGGAATGTGCTGCTAAAAGAAGGCAGCAAGAGTGACCGCATCGATGCCAAGAAATTAGCGGAACTGCTGCGCAATGGATCGCTTTCCGCGGTCTATCACGGAGAGCACGGCCTGCGCATGTTGAAGGAATTGTCCCGAAGCTATTTGACGATTAGCAAGGATCTCGGGCGGGTTATGAATCGGCTCAAGGCATTGTATCGGAGCTGGGCCATTCCCTGTGCCGGGACCCAAGTCTACGCGCCGCGTTACCGTTCGGAATGGTTGAGCAAGATCCGGGAAGCCGGCGTGCGCCGGCGGGCAGAGCTTTACTACCAACAACTCGACGCGCTGCGGTTTTTGCGCCAGCAGGCCCGGAAAGAGCTGCTGGCCGAGGCTAGGAAGCACCGCGCAACGAAGTTGCTAAGCCAGATTCCTGGTATTGGTTCGCTTCGGGCGGCTCACTTGGTGGCGTTGATCCAGACGCCCCACCGGTTCCGCACTAAGCGCCAACTCTGGACTTACAGCGGGCTGGCGTTGGAAACGCACGACAGCGCGCAATACCGCTACGTTCAAGGAGAACTGCAACGTTCTAAAAAGCCACAGCAACTTCGTGGGCTGAACGCGAACCATAACCATGATCTCAAGAATATCTTCAAGGGTGCGGCCATGAGGGCGAGCACCTGCGATGGACCGCTCCGCGGTTTTTATCAGAACTTGCTCGCCAAAGGGATGCGACCAACGATGGCTCGACTCACCTTGGCGCGGAAAATTGCCGCGATCACTCTGATCGTCTGGAAGAAAGGAGCAAGTTTCGACGCCAGCTATTTAAAACAAGCAGCTTGAGCGCCTCTGGCAGAGAGTCCGTTCCATCCTGGGGATCATCCTTGGTGGTGGCCGTCGGGTTCTTGAGACGCTTGGTTCGAGGGCGAGTATCCACCGGAGATGTAAGGCCACCGTGCTGTTAGAACACGCGAGTCTCCGAATCCACCCTATGCCCCCTTGGATAACCAAAGAAAGTCATAGGCCACGAGTCTCCGATAGGACCATGAGTTACCGCTTATTTAGGCGGATAACCGTTGCGCTTGTTTAGTTTCAGGAAACGAATGGCGCCGTCACGACAGTAAAATGGAACCACAGACAAGAAGAAGAGTCTCACCGTTTCGAGTGACGAAACGAAGCAACGACTTCCTGAGAAAGAACCCTCGCCGACCGCGCGTGCACGTTCAAACGATTGGGCTGAATGCCGAGACAAAAAAGTGTCGGCACCGAGCCGACGGCGAGATCTGTCTCTTGACATTTCCTTTTATAGGACATCTCCGGTATGCGCGTTAAATCAGTATTTATCGCCTTGCGGACTCTGTATGTCAGACTAACAGTCATGAAATGTATTAGTTCAATAGTTGCCTTGTTAACGTTAACGTCATTAACTTGGATATTCAGCGCGCAGGAGTTGCCCGTTATCACACTTAGGCGCACGGCATGTTACGGTTTCTGTCCAGTTTATTCGCTGTAGGTATTTGAAGACGGTCGGCTTCACTACGATGGCAAGCAATTTGTCGCAGTCACCGGAACACAGGAAGGACACATTTCTCCCGCCACTGTCAAAGCATTAATCGCCGACTTTTTGAAAGCGGACTATTTCGATCTCAAGGATGTCTACGAATCCACCGCTGGCTGCGTGTGCCTATCGTCTGTCATCCCTATCCTCTGCGCCGCATGAGCTTCGCCGCTGTTGGCCAACGCTGGGCGTCGTTACCTAAGGCAAGAGCCGGATGCGGGAAATCCGCTCGTCCGGATCCGTGGAGGGGGTTGTGAGCGATCATGATCCCTACTCCGACTGGAGCAAACTCGCAGCTTGGCAAGTCCATTTGTTCGCGAATAGTCTCGGGAAAAATCTGCTTTTCGCTCCGGAATCAGCGCCATCATACGACCGTCTCGCTTGGTTCGCGATACTTTAAACTGATATTCATCGAAACCTTTCCCACTCCGTTCCAGGAGCCAAGTCCCGCGAAGTCGCGTGCTCGGAAACTGATCGGATACTCTCGCGGCACATCGATTGCATCCCTAGGCTCGAAAACCTATAACATTCCCAATACTGATGCCGCTGCGGCAAAAGTAACCGCGACCCGGCCTAACCTGTTCCCAACTGCCGTGCGAAAGCGTTAGTCGATCGCGTTGAATAACCGTTAGTTACCGGAATTGAAATACATGTTGTCGGTATGCGCGTTTACCACACATGTGGATAATTTTCGAATACTCGTAACCGGCGGTAAGTCGTCTTTCGGATTAGCGTGTTGATCTATGGTTGCCACCAGAACATACGGTGTTCAAAGTCAAATGCAATTTTCGAGAACCGAAGCCCTCTAACCCCCAGGACACCATCAAAATCGTCGCCGTCATCCTTTTGGTCGTTCACTACAAATATTTCCTGGGCGCCGATTGCTTCTTTGCCTAGGAAGATCCCGGGAATGCGTACTTGTCGGCGTTGAAACGTTCCACTCACATCAGCCACATTTTCTGTCCCGAGTACGGGTAAGCTGGCGGTCTCGGGCACTCGACTTTGGAATAGCATTAGATCTGGACCGCCGGTGTCGACTACTAGTCGTAACCGCCGATTTTGGAATTGCATTCGAATGGTCACGACAGGTGTATCGGTGTCGAACGGGGTGCAAAGCGTCAGGGTCTCGATTGGGCCGAAGAGCATTTCTTTGGTTCTATAGTCGATGGCAAAACTGCTTTTCCTGAGGACATCCAGGCCCACAATCGCATCCACTTTGTGACCGAGGATCTTCTGAAAATATGAGAGATCTTCCATCAGAACGGGAAGGGACTCTGCATAAAGCGGGCCAAGAAGTAAGGAAGGCAGGACCACTAGCCGAGCCTCCACACTTTTTTTCGACAGGTTCACTCTGCCGGGTTGTTCGGCTAAGCCAAGATTTCGCGCGATTTTCTGGTCGACGACGCTTGGGTAAGCGCCGGTGTCCACCAGGAAGTTTAGCTTTTGCACATTGCCGATTGATCCTTCAACGATTACCGCGTAGCCCCAGTACAGGCGAATAGGTACCTTGCTCGCGACGTGAACAAGCGATTGCGTTTTTTGCGCTGTGAGAGCGGTTGTTGCACCCGTCGTTTGGCACCAACCGAGGTTCGTGTGCGTCAGTGTAAGGACCACCACCAAATAACTGGACAAACGTAGGCGGTTCATTGGCGTTCACCTCTAGACTTGCGAGGACGCCAACCGTGAATTACACCGATAGGTATCTCAATGGACGCCGGATAGATTACTCATTCATTTCTTCTCTACCAGCTAACTGTTGGTAGCACTCGGTTTCGATGGCCCGGCCGCGTATACCCCGTTGGAACAGGTCAGCAACAGTGCTAGAGTTCGAGCACACTGCCGGGTACTCCACATGGATCACTCCAACAGTTCTGCTCGGGTTGTTCGTTTCGGAGTCTTCGAAGCGGACTTGCAGACAGGGGAACTACACAAGAACGGTGTCCGCGTGCCGTTGCAGGGCCAACCATTTCAGGTCTGTGCCATCCTGCTGTCACACTCGGGCGAGTTGGTTAGTCGGGACGAGTTGCGCGAAAAGGTTTGGCCCGACGATACCTTCGTGGACTTTGACCAGGCCCTCAACACCGCAATTGCCAAGATCCGAATAGCATTGGGAGATGATGCTGACAACCCCAGGTTCGTCGAAACCCTTCCTCGCCGTGGCTATCGCTTTATCAGTGCGGTGGACAAACCCATGCCGCAAGCGCCACTTGTTCTGGAACGGCGCTCGAAGAAATTCACGGCCAAGACCCGGTGGATGTCGGTTGGGGTCACGGTGTTTGCCGTGCTATGCGGCGTGGGAATATGGTGGTTTTCGCGAAGTCCTAATGTGGTTCCGTTGCCGCCGATTGAAGTGCTGCCGCTGGCAGGCCTGTCCGGCTTTGAGGTCCAGCCGGCATTCTCGCCCGATGGCAACCATGTCGCCTTTGTCCTTCATGCGGCGAAGTATTCCGGTATTTACACCGCGATGATTGGTGGCCAGAAGTCTCTTCGGCTTACCACCAATTCTGGCGACTGCTGTCCAACATGGTCACCCGATGGCCGAGAGATCGCTTTTTCCCGTCCCTCGGACAGCGGAGTCGATATTTATGTACTCCCAGCTTTTGGCGGCACCGAGCACCGTGTATTCTCATGGCCGCCGGAAGGTCACCAAGTTTCGTCACTCCCTCCGTGGCGGGTCAACGGTCGGTCTCTGGATTGGTCACCCACTGGCAAAGTCCTGGCCTTTTCCGACACCCAGCCAGACAAGACTCATGCCTGGATTGCCCTGCTTTCGGTTGCCGATTCCATCATACGACCGCTTACCTCACCGCCAAGTCAGACCCTCGACTATGGTCCGGCTTTCTCGCCCGACGGCTCGATGGTAGCTTTCGTCCGAGGCATTGCTGCAGGTGTCGTGGAAGATCTCTATGTCGCACCCGCCGGGGGTGGCTCACCAAAACGGCTGACTTTCGACAACACCTGCATATATGGGCCTCCTGCTTGGACTCCGGATGGTCGTGAAATCGTATTCTCATCGACGCGAGGAGGTCTCGCGGGTTTGTGGCGCATACCCGCTTCCGGCGGTACGCCACAGCCGGTTCCAGGCGTCGGTGTGGTGGCGGCGTTCCCTTCAATTTCAGCAACAGGTGATCAACTTGCCTACCAGCTGATGGACAACAAGGTAGACATCTTACGGCTAAACCTCAGGGACGAAAAACACCCTCAAGGGCCGCCTACGGTTGTGATATCGAAAGGTGGGTCACGGCCGCACTTTTCCCCCGACGGAAAAAGGATTACGTTCGAATCGGATCGCTTAGGGTATACGGAGATTTGGGCTTGTGATAGCGACGGCTCCAATTGTGGGCAATTGACCTCCTTGCGTGGTACGGCCGGGGCCGCGCGTTGGTCGCCGGACGGCCGCTATATTGCCTTCGAGTTCCGCCCCAAAGAGCACAGCGAAATTTATCTTCTCGATGTGAGCAGCGGCGTGCCGCGCATGCTGACCACCTTGCCGGGAGCAGACAACGGCGGGCCCAATTGGTCGCGAGATGCAAAGTGGATTTATTTCTATTCCGACAAAGGTGGTGGGCCGTTCCAGCTATGGAAGACACAAGTCAACGGAGGGACCCCTACCCAGGTAACCGCGAATGGCGGGGTCTTTGCTGCCGAATCAGCCGATGGCCGTTTTCTTTACTACACGAAATATGACACACCGGGCATATGGAAGATGCTCTTGAACGGCGGAGAGGAAATCCGCGTTTTGGATCAGCCTGCAGGAGAGAGTTGGTGGAATTGGGCCCTAGCTCCCAACGGGATTTACTTCTTCGGTCCCAATAGTGGGACCAAATCAGGCGTGAATTTTCTTGACTTTGCATCAGGCAAAAAGGTGACTTTGGTCGCCGCCGTCGACAGACCATCTGTGGGATTGGCCGTATCTCCTGACGGCAGATCAATTCTCTATGTTCAAAACGACCAAGAGGGCGGGCAATACGGGCGGTACGAATGGGCGAACTCTAGAATCATGTTGGTGAAAAACTTTCGCTAAAGTCGTTGCGGAACTGAGCGGTCGTTACAACTTAGGTGTCTCGCCGCCCGCAGCGTTAACCAAGCATGTGGATTACTTCCGAGTGGCCATTGACACGACCGGGAGCCGTGCTACCACTCCCTCCTCGTTGTTAGCGCCGTGGCTTGTTTACATGAATTTCAGGTTTCAAACCTTGTAGGGCTCAGCTTTTTGGCGGAGAATGCACACGTCACCGGAAATCGCAGCCTCCTACTCCATAACCATAATGAATAAATTCTCGCGCTCAGCGGCGGAATGTTCAGTTGCCGGCCTAGCCCTGGCATCAGTTACTGTTATTTGCTACCGACTGCATTTCAATATTGCTACGGCCGGCTTCCTCTTTGTGATTGTCGTCGTGGTACTAGCCCGGGTAGGGGGGGTTGTTTCGTCAATCGTTGCTTCCATCCTCGCGGCCCTGTGCCTCGCGTACCTTGCTCCTCCCGCTAAGTCTTTCCGGGTTGACGATCCGCTCGGATTATGTGGCCATCGTGGTTCTCTTGGTCACTTCGTTGCTCATCGCTCGCCTGGTGGCCAGGGTGCGCAAGCAGACGGAAGATGCGCTTTCCAGCGTTAACTTCAGGGTGATTGAAGCAGAAGAACAGGAGCGTCACCGGATCGCAGGCGACCTTCACGAAGACATTGGTCAGCGCCTGGCTATGTTGGTGTTGGAGATCGAACAAATCAAAACAGGTACCACCAATTCTATGGCGGAGGTTTCCAATCGCATAGACGCAGTAATGAAACGAACGTTGGAGATAGCAACCGATGTCAAAACCTTGGCACATGAGTTGTACTCTCCAAGGCTGGAATATCTCGACATTGGGGCGGTCATGAATAGCTTCTGCACGGATTACGGCAGGCGCAGAGGGGTTGAGATTGATTTCAAGAGCGACTGTGTACGCATTTCCCTGCCGCCGGACATTACCGTTTGTCTCTTCCGCGTACTACAGGAGGCCCTGCACAATGCGGTGAAACATAGCGGGGCGCGGCAGTTCTCTGGGCGATTGTGGAGAATATCAGATGAGATTCATCTCACAATCATCGATTGCGGTGTAGGCTTTGACCTCGACGCGGCAAGGAAGGCTAAGGGGCTTGGTCTTAACCGTATGGAGGAGCGGCTGAAACTCGTGAACGGTACACTCTCGATCGAATCGCAACCCAAGCGGGGCAGCACAATTCACGCTCGCGTGCCTGTCAGTTTTGCAACCGATTCCATACATGCGGGCCGGATAGAAGCACTGGAATCCCAGGTTGCTATTAAAAAATTGTTATAGCACTCACAACCCCACTATCAGCTCGTCGCTCTTGAATGAAGTTCGCGAATAGGTACCAGTTTGACGATTTCAGATTCTATTTCGATTACACGCCTACTTTGAAACTGAAACGCGAGACGGAAGGAAGAGGTCATTTCGAGAACCTGCCGCATGTACAACTCGTCGTGTTCGATAGTGGGGTTCACCATCAAAATGGCAGATACACAGGAGTCTTCCGTCATCGGCATTTCTTCATCGCGAGGCCCCACATGTAAGAAAACCAAGTTTTCGAAATGCAATTCCATACCGGCAAACTTATTTTCGTAACAACCCCAAGGATTCGATGCGACGGGCACGCTCCAACGGATGACAGCGGCATTTTCTGTCCTAATCAACTCTAGGCCATCGAAATTCGCAAAGTTGTGAATGTCCCAAAATAGACCGCCGGACTGGAATTCAATTGATGACGATATGTCAAAATTGTGGAGCCTCATATTCCCTCGTGAAGAAGTATTCTAGCCTTTCATTGGCGAATCAAACGTCAACTCCTGCGTAGTCGCATACTCGGAAACTGGCCGGATACTCTCGCGACACATCGTTTGCATCCCTACAATCGGTATGTTAACTTTGCGCGGTAAAGGGAAATCGCCCAAGAACCTCGCGACGGTCGCCGTGCCACATACCAAACAACTCTTGCCATCGACTATTGGCGGTCCGAAGACACTGGGTCCCTTGAGCGTGGAGGAGTCCGAACTCCTCCGACTGCTCGATCTTTCGCGCATGCCACGCCACGTGGCGGTCATCATGGACGGCAACGGCCGCTGGGCGCAGCGCCGCCATCTTCCGCGAATCGCCGGCCATCGCTACGGCACCAAGACCGCCCGCACTACCATTGAAACTTGCGCGCGCCTCAACATCGAAGCTCTGACCCTTTACGCTTTTTCCGTCGAGAATTGGCGCCGCCCCAAAGTTGAAACCGATTTCCTCATGCAGCTCCTCCGTGAATATATCCGCAAAGAGATGCCGCTCATCCAGCGGAATAATATCCGCATGCGTTTTCTCGGCCGCATCGATGAGCTCCCCGTCGGTGTGCAGAAAGACGTGCGCCAAGCCACCGAGCAGACCGCCGCAAACACCGGCATGTGCCTGTGCATCGCCTTCAACTACGGTGGCCGCGCGGAAATTGTCGACGCCATGAACGCCATCCTCGCGCAGCGCGCCGGCAACGGAACCAATGGCCATGCGGCTAACGGTCACGCCGCTACGAGACGCAACGGACATGTGCCCGCGAAGCAAAAAAACGGGGACGCGAGCGAACAGCCGCGGAACGACAGCAACGGCCATTTCCAGCGCATCACCGAAGATGAAGTTTCCAGTTACCTCTACACTGAAGGCCTGCCAGACCCCGATCTGCTCATTCGCACCAGCGGAGAAATGCGCGTAAGCAATTTCCTGCTCTGGCAAATCGCCTACGCCGAAATGTACGTCAGCGAAACACTCTGGCCCGATTTCAACCGCGCACGCCTGCTCGAAGCCCTGGTGGAATTCCAGAAACGTGATCGCCGCTACGGCGGTCTGAATCAGCCAAATTCCCCCGCCAACTCCGGGGTCGACGCTATCGCCGATTCGCCCCACGCCGCCGGCAAGTAACGACCGCCGTAGCCCCTCTCTCTTTGAATAAAATAAAAAATAAAAGGCCTACCCCTGCAGAAATGTAAGGGCAGGCCCGCCAAAAAATCCGCGCCTGTCTACTTCACCGAAACTTCACGCGCCAGATGACTCGCAACTACTTCCCGTAATTCATTACGTTTTTTTCCGGATTCGATCATTGCCTCGCGGCTACCATAGTGCTTGCTCGCTGTGGACGCGCCTTTCGCGTCTAGCTGATCGAGTGCCGCCCAATTCGGATGCAACAAGCCAACCGCGACATCCCAATCGTGCGGGTGATCTGTAACCGGGTTCGTGAAAACTTTGTACTCCAGGATGTATCCTGCTTTCTTGAATTCGTCATAGATAGGTTTAAGATTTTCCCGGAAGTCCTTCCAGAATGCATCTCCTTGCCCAGGTTTGATCGAGTAATAATTCACGCGCCATACCGGTCCTGCTTCGTAGTTAGGGTTCTGCGCGCGCATCGCGCTCGCCATGAGCAAAGTCGCCGTCAAAGCAGCTATCGACAATACTTTTCGCATTGGTAGCCTCCTCACAATCATAAATTTAGGATGTTGGTGCTGGGGCCCGGGCCTGGTTCCGGTGAGAGGCCGCGAATCTACCACCCGTCTTACCCTTCGTCAACCTAACTTGTCGCGTCTCGCTGGGATTTTCGGGCGGAAGATTTCTAACGGATTTTTCAGTCGACACGTGTCGACCAATATTTTCCGGACTCAATGTGATGTAATGTTCCGGCACTAAAACAGGGGACTCGTCTTTGATGACTTGGAAAAGGGTGGCTACCGCCGCGGTGTTAATTCCCGTTGTTGTTAGCCTCGTTTTGTGGGGCTCGACTATAGTTGTGGCACTGGTGTTGGCGCTGGTGATGTTGCTCGCGCTCTTTGAATATTTCGCGCTGGGCGACGCCATGGGTCATCGCGCGTATCGTTTCTGGACCGCCACTTGCGCGCTGATTATTTTGTACCTGCAGTGGCTAACCACCGCGGTCCGCTGGGGAGAATTTGGCGGCATTATTTACCCCGCGCGGCTGGTCTGGCTCCTTCACAGTTTTTTTCCTCGCGCAGAAGACGCCGTCTTTCTTTTCGTACTGGGAATTGCGCTCATCACCCTGGCAACCAAACGCCCTATCGTCGAAGCATTGCCTTCGGCCGGTATCAGCTCCAGCGGTTTGTTGCTCGTAGCTTTCCCGCTTACGTACGCGATTCGCCTCCATGCACTCGGCAGGGAAGGGCCGCGTCTCCTGCTTTTCGTGCTGGTGCTAATCTGGACCAGCGATTCCGCCGCGTACTTCGCAGGCCGCGCACTCGGCAAACATCCCTTCGCCCCGCATCTGAGCCCCAAGAAAACCTGGGAAGGCTCCATCGCCGGTTTCGCCAGCTCGATCCTTGTAGCCTTCGCGTTTACGCGGTGGTTATCGGTGCCCATCGTGATCTTGCTTGGCGCTGCGGCCGTCGGTAACATCGCCGGCCAAATCGGCGATTTGCTCGAATCGGCCTACAAACGCAGCGCAGGAGTCAAAGACTCCGGCGCGCTCTTGCCCGGCCACGGCGGCATGCTCGATCGCATCGACGCGCTTATTCTGGCCATCCCCGTAGTCTGGTACTATTTTGTTTTGGTCTACCAGCCCAGCGTTTAGGCGCGTGTCCCCGTGAGGCGGATCCGGTGGTGATCAACTCAACGCTCATGCAGGAAGAGGTAATGTCCTAATTTGATCTCGATTCAGTTTTCGAGATTCCACCGAACATGCAGCCGGCTGACTGTTCCGTGCATTTCTTTGGGAGGGACAATATGATTTCTGGGGCTCATGTGATTGTCTACAGTAAAGACGCCGAACCAGACCGGGCATTCTTCCGCGACATTCTCGGGTTAAAATCCGTGGATGCGGGTCGCGGCTGGCTGATCTTCGCCCTTCCGCCGGGAGAAGCCGCAATCCACCCATCCGATGAGAATGGCGCCCACGAACTCTACTTCATGTGCGACGATTTGCAAGTTGAGATGGCTTCACTCGCGAAAAAGGGCGTCAGCTGCTCTAAGGTTCAGGAAGCATGGTGGGGTTCAATTGCGAAAATGCGGCTTCCCGGTGGCGGTGAGGTCGGCCTCTATCAGCCGAAGCATCCTACGGCCTTAGGCTTGAAATGAAGCGCCCGTGAAGTTACGACACTACCAGAAAGAGCCTGCGTGAATCATTTAGCCATCCTCGGGTCCACCGGCTCCATCGGACGCCAATGTCTCTCCGTGGTGGAATTGCTCCCCAATCAATTCGTCGTGTGCGGACTGGCTGCCGGCTCGAACCTCGACGAACTCGTCTCACAAATTGAGCGGCACCGCCCCAACGTTGTTTCTGTCGCCAATCCGCAAAAAGCGGACGAGCTCGCCGAACGCCTACGCGCCAAAAGGATCGCGCCGGTTCCCAGCATTCACCACGGGCGCGAAGGCATGCTTACAATCGCGACCCTTGCGCGCGCCGAAATTGTCGTTTCCGCCGCCGTCGGCATCGTCGGCCTGGAAGCCACCTACGAAGCCGTAAAACTCGGCAAGACCGTGGCGCTTTCCAACAAAGAAGTTCTCGTCGCCGCCGGCGAATTGGTCATGGCCGCAGCTAAAAAAGCAGGCCGCGAACTCCTTCCCGTTGACAGCGAACACAACGCCGTGCATCAATGCCTTCGCGGCGGCAAATCCAGCGAAGTCCGGCGCCTGGTCCTCACCGCCTCAGGCGGACCGTTCCGCAAGACTCCACTCTCAAATTTCGATTCCATCACGCCGGAGCAAGCTTTGGCCCATCCCAACTGGCGCATGGGTAACCGCATCACCATCGATTCCGCCACCATGATGAACAAAGGCTTCGAGATCATCGAAGCCCGCTGGCTTTTTGGTATGCGCCCTGATCAGATCGATGTGGTCATCCATCCGCAGTCCACGGTGCACTCCTTCGTGGAATTTGTTGATGGCAGCGTGCTGGCCCAGCTGGGTCCTACCGACATGCGTATGCCCATCCAATACGCGTTAACCTATCCCGAACGAATCGCATCTAACCAGATAGCGCTGGACTGGAAGAAACTAAAGCGGTTGGATTTCGCCTCGGCCAGCACCCGGCGTTTCCCCTGTTTGAAATTAGCGCGGGAAGCTATGAAAAAAGGCGGCGCTTTGCCTTGTGCTTTGAATGCCGCCGATGAAATTGCAGTCGCTGCCTTTCTGGAGCGCCGGCTTTCCTTCCCGGGCATCGCGGAAGTGATTGAAAGCGTGCTGGAGCGCACGCCGCGCGTGAAGTTTGAAAATATGTCCGATGTGCTCGCCGCCGACGCGGAAGCCCGTCGAATGGCCACGGAAGAAGTGGCTCGGTTGTCAGTTGCCGCGGTGGCATCTTAGGCCGAATTTAATTACACAATGAAATCCGCCGTCGTAGAATAAGAAGACTGCAAGGGCAAAAAAGTCGGGAGAGAAAGTCGCATGAATTTGCTGCTAGGCGTCGCGCTGGTTCTTGGTTTGATGATCATGATTCACGAGTGGGGCCATTTCATTGTGGCTCGGCTGTTCAAGGTGCGCGTCGATGTGTTCTCCATCGGCTTTGGTCCGCGCCTTTTTGGATGGAAAAGCGGCGCCACCGATTGGCGCGTCAGCGCTCTTCCTTTTGGCGGATACGTGCGCATGGCTGGTCAGGACATGTCCGACGTGGACGCTGGCGACAAACCGCCCACCGGTTCTTCCGATGAACTAATGAGCAAGCCGCGCTGGCAGCGTGCCCTGATTTCTTTTGCAGGCCCGGCAGTGAATCTGATCTTCCCGGTAGTGGCGTTAGCTGTTCTGTTCATTGTGTTCGGCGTGCCCCATTCCGCTTACCTCGATCAACCCGTGCAGGTCGTAGCCTTAAGTGCAAAGTCTGACGCGCAAACCAGCCCGTTTCGTCCCGGCGACAAAATTCTCAGCCTTAACGGCGTGGCAAACCCAACCTGGGAGCAAGCCGCCAAAATATTCAGGGAACAAACACCCGGCGCCAGCGTCTCCGCCGACGTAGAAAACGCCGGCGTACGGCGCACCGTGCAGACCACGCTGACCGATTCCGCTGTCGCCGACCGTCTGCTCGGTTATCCGCCGCTGCTCCCTGTGCTTGACGAAGTCGCACCCAGCAGTCCAGCCAACCACGCCGGATTGAAGGAAAGCGACACCATCCAATCCGTGGATGGTCAGAAAATTCAGTACTGGGGACAATTCGTCGATCGCGTTCGCGGTTCGGAAGGGAAGCCCGTGCAGTTGGATTTGCTGCGCAACGGTCAAACCATTCACACCCAGGTAACGCCTGCGCAAGGCGTGACCGAGTCAGGCGAAAAAATTTATCAGGTGGGCGTCGCTGTTCGCGACCAGACATCCTACCGCCGTGAAGGGCTCCGCGAAGGAATGCACGACGCGGTGGTCATGACCGGCGAACGCATTTCGGAAACCGTGGGAGTCGTCGCCAAGTTATTCAGCGGTCGCGTTTCCGTGAAGCAGCTTTCAGGTGTCGTGGGCATTTCTCGTGCCGCCGGCGAAGCGGTGCGCAAAGGCGCGCTCGCGGTCCTCTCCCTGATGGTGCTGATCAGCGTCAATCTCGGCATCCTGAACCTTCTGCCCATCCCCATCCTCGACGGCGGCAACATTCTGCTGCTGGCCATCGAAGGGGTGATGCGCCGCGACCTAAGCATGGCCTTCAAAGAACGCTTCGTGCAGGTCGGCTTCGTCTTCCTGCTAGCCATCATGGCCTACGCCGTGTACAACGACGTAATGCGCATGCTCCCCATCCACTCCTAAATTTTTACGCTTCTCTTTGTCCTTCAGACGCTGGCTAGGAGCCGATCTTTATCTCGACTTGGTAGAGATGATAATGGGAATACAAGTGCCGCTCCAGGTAGCGACCGGAAACCACAGCTGCCGATAAGTCCACCGAGCTACCCGGAATGGTTTTCCAATCCACGACAGCCATTCGCGGAAGCCACAGGCGGAGCTCGCTGTGTGGGATTCGCACTTCGGCGAAGTCGACCGTGGTCGTTAGTTTCTCCAGTTGAGCCTCGGGCTGTGGAGCTAGCAGATCGGTGCGCAAACGAAGGATTCGAAAGGTGGACTCATCAATCCACGCAATGCCCTGATGCAACATCGGGAAAGCCTCGGCTCCAATACGGATCTCGCCGGGCGCGCCAACGAGGCCGGGTGTTTGGCTAAAGGCTACAACATCGGCATTGCGGCCATCGATTTTTTGCCTTCCCAAATAACGGAATTGAGATTCCGCGCGCACCGTGGGATGGAAGTATTTCCACGCGAGGACGAAACCGTGCGCGGTCGGAGCTCGCGGATCTGCGCCGGGCTGACCGATTGCGTTATTCTGCAGGTCGGTTCTGTACTCGCTCATTTCTGCGCCGGTGGCGGTCCGGTGAACAAGAATCAGGTAGTTGAACTGTTGACGGCTTGAACGGCCCGATCGCGAGCCAGGTCTACTCTGAATGACCTCTTCGCTGGAGATGAGGTTCGGCATCTGCAGCGACAACTCTTCTATTTCTTGTCCAACGTGAGTGAGCAGCGCGGGTAGATCTTTCTCGTCAGCTTTGAGACCGCGCAGTTCCGGCATGGCTTTCTGCAGTTCAGAAAGAGAATCATTCAGATATGGTTTTGATTCTTTGTAGAGGCGTCTTTGCCGCGCGGCGGGCGTTTCGTTGGCTGAGAACTGAAGATCTTGGGGAGGAGCCGCACTTTGTACGCAGGCCATCACCGCAGCGAAGAAAAATACATGTAAAGACCGATGATCCATCAAGCCTCCGTCGGCTTGGCCAGCCCATCTCTCGGGTAGGACGAAGAAGTTTATCTTATAGTTTCACTGTTTCGCTGGGTTGCACTACTTCTTGAATATTGGATTGATCCGCGTCATGA
>Ga0210396_10003645_pt1 | contig 15273 bp, 11 predicted proteins | sample IncBWH17OmetaG_FD_155466 | JGI IMG/M metagenome (GOLD analysis project Ga0210396, IMG submission 155466) | Forest soil microbial communities from Barre Woods Harvard Forest LTER site, Petersham, Massachusetts, United States - Inc-BW-H-17-O ... | reverse complement strand
ATCGGTGTAAGCATAAAACCGGTCTGGCGGTGCACAGCGCGCAATCATCGCCGCCCGCAGCGCCGGCTCATCCAGCGGGTAGTCGCGCAAGACCAATTTGGCTTTCCCGGTGTCGATCCATTTCTTCTTGAGCTCAGGCAGAACGTCGTTCGTGAAATGGGCGCAATGCGGGCAAGTCAGCGAGGCGTATTCGACAATCGTGATCGGCGCGTCGGGATTGCCGAGAATCCGATCATCCTTGCTGAGCGCCAGCACAGTCTGCGCATCGGCGAGCAACGGGTGCGGCGCGGCGGCCGGCACCTGTTCCGGCGGGACCAGGACGATGCTTACAACCCCGAGCAGGGCAAACCAGATCTTCTTCATAGCGGGCTCCTTACTACCACATTTAGGTATCCGCAATGGTTGCAATCAGCGGCTCAATGATGTCCGCCGCTGAGCGCTCTGCCCAGCTGGGCGAGTGCCGAGCGCAGATCCGGGTCGGTGATCACGGAGAGGCGCTGATCGAGCGCCTTTGCCTCGCCCTCTGAGAGCGGAGGGATGACGGGCCTCCCGCCCCCCGAGGCGAGCGGCAATGGCCCTTGCACGAGCGCCAGGCGGGTGATGACGTCACGACCGAAAAACAGGTTGATGCGTTCGATGATCAACGGCGCGCGGTGCTGCAGCTCAAGCGCTGCGCCGGGTGCGACGCGCAACTTCAGGACACCGTCGCGCCCGAGCGTGACCGGCCAACTCACCTCGGCCCAATCCGGGCCGACGATTGCGGCCCACTCCGCCTTGAGGCGGACGAGGATGCCCCCGCCACGGCGTGCGACGATCGGCACGGTCAATTTCGAGACGGCGACGCCGACCGCGCGAAAGCCCCTATACTCGCGCTCGGCTGCCGGCACGGTTACCATTGTTGCGCCGCGCCGTGGAGTGGTCTTGCCCATGCCGCCTTTCCGATCCGCAACCCCTTTGTCATCAGGCACCCCCGATCCCGCGGCGCTTCTCCTTTGGTACGACCGCCACCGCCGTGCGCTCCCGTGGCGCGCCGCCCCCGGCGTCCGACCCGACCCCTACCGCGTCTGGCTCAGCGAGATTATGCTGCAGCAGACGACGGTAGCGACTGTCGGCCCATATTTCGACCGATTCGTGGCACGCTGGCCCGACATTTCGGCGCTCGCCGCGGCATCGCTCGACGAGATACTGCAGCTCTGGCAGGGGCTCGGTTACTACGCGCGCGCCCGCAACCTGCACGCCTGCGCGCGCGCCATTGTCGAGCGGCATGGCGGCAGTTTCCCCGCCGACCCGGCGGCGTTGCGCGCACTTCCCGGGATCGGGTCCTACACCGCGGCGGCGATTGCCGCTATCGCCTTCGATCGGCGGACCGCGGCAATCGACGGCAATGTCGAACGTGTCGTCGCCCGGCTCTATGCCGTGCGCGAACCCCTTCCTGCGGCGAAACCGCGCCTCAGAGCGCTCGCCGCGGCAATGGTGCCGCGGGAGCGGGCCGGCGATTTCGCACAGGCCTTGATGGATCTGGGTGCCACGATCTGCACACCGCGGCGGCCGCGTTGCGTCCTCTGCCCATGGCGTCACTGCTGCGCCGCAGGTGCAGCGGGTATGGCCGAGGCAATTCCGGCGCGGATCGAGAAACCAGAAAAGCCTTCGCGCTACGGTGTGGCATTCTGGCTTACTCGCGACGACGGAGCGGTGCTGCTGCGCCGCCGCCCGGAGAAGGGCTTGCTCGGCGGCATGACCGAAATCCCGTCGACGCCGTGGCGCAGCGAACCTTGGACACTCGACCAGGCGATCGAGATTGCGCCGGCAATCGCGGAGTGGGTGCCACTGCCCGGCACGGTTCGCCACGGGTTCACGCATTTTCGCCTCGAGCTCGCGATAATCGCGGGGAATGGCGAGGCGGAGGGAATGTGGAGCCAGGTCGACCGCCTCGGCGAGTACGCCCTGCCGACCCTGATGAAGAAGGTGGCGCGGCACGCCGTCTCGGCGCTGGCCGCCTAGAGTGGATGGGCCGCCGGTGGACCCGGCTCCGGCTCGGCGAACAGCGGCAGTTCCGCATCTCCGGTGATCGCCAAGCGAACCGGCGCAAACGACCGCCGGTGATGACGGGTCACGCCGAATCGGCGAATCGCTTCGCCATGCTCCGGTGTCGCGTAGCCGACATTGGTGCCCCATCCATAAACGGGATAGCGCGGGGCGAGGCCGCGCATGAGGCGATCGCGGGTGACCTTGGCGATGACGGAAGCGGCGGCGATGGAGAAACTAAGAGCATCTCCGTCGATGACCGTCTGCACGGCACAATCGACCGGCGGGGCGATGTTGCCGTCGACCAGTGCGATATCGGGGCGAACACCGAGTACCGCGACGGCGCGCGCCATCGCCAACAGGGCGGCGCGCAGAATATTAATGCGGTCAATTTCGGCCACACTGGCCGCGCCGACCCCGATATGCGCGGTCCCGCGAGCGACGCATCGCCTCAGCACGCCGTAGCAGGCCTCGCGCTGCTCGATGCTCAGCACCTTGGAATCGTCGAGCCCGTCGCGCAACGATTTCGGGAAGCGGCGGGGGTCGAGAACCACCGCCGCGGCGACCACCGGCCCGGCAAGCGGCCCGCGCCCGGCCTCGTCGACGCCGCAGACCAGCCCCGTGCAGCGCCGTTCGATCTTGAAATCCGGCATCGCCCTCTCCCCCGGCGCCTTGTGCCACAAAGGGCCTCGGCCGGGCAAGGCGACTCGGCTTCTGCAAGTGTCTCAGTTTGAATTTCCGCAATGGTGAGGAGCGGACCTCGGCGTATTCAGGCGAACGTCCAACTAGCGCCGATTCCGAACCTTCGCTCCCTCGCCCCGGGAACGGCAAGGTTCGACCCGAAGCGGCCATTCGCAGTCTCATTCGATGACCTCGTCGGCACGGGCGAGGATCGCCGGCGGCACGGTGAGGCCGAGCGCTTTGGCGGTCTTCAGATTGATGACCAGCTCGACTTTGGTCGGCTGCTCGACCGGCAGATCGGCAGGCTTTGCGCCCTTCAGGATCTTGCCTGTGTAAATCCCCTTCTGGCGGTACACCGCTTCAAGATTCGATCCATAGCTGAGCAGACCGCCGGTCTCGGCATAGAGCCGCCCCCCATAGATCGCCGGGAACGCATGGCGCGGTGCCAGCGCTACGAGCTGGACCATTCGCCTGCTGAACAGCACACCGCTGACGACGACGACCCCATCGGCTCGCAGTTCGCTGAGGGTCGCGAAGGCGGGCTCGATCTCGCTGTCGCTGCTCGCCTTGACGACATGGAGCTGAACTCCCTTTGCGCGCGCCGCTTGCTGTGCGTCCCTGATGTCGACGTCGGCACTCGGATCGTTCGGGTTCACGAGGAGGGCGATCGCCTTGGCCTGGGGAACCAGGTCGCAAAGCAGCTCGATCCGCTTGGCCGCCAGCCCGTGGAGGCTGACGCCCGTCAGGTTGCTGCCCGGCCGGGCGAGACTGGCCACCAGGCCCATCGCGACCGGATCGCTGTTGGTGTGGAAAACGACCGGGATCGTCGAGGTCGCCTGCTTCGCGGCGAGCACCGAGGAGTCGCCGCCTTCGGTCACGATCACGTCGACCTGGAGGTCGACGAGGTCGGCCGCCAAGGCCGGAAGCCGATCGAAGTGAGCCTCCGCCCAGCGATATTCGATTGCAACGTTTTGGCCCTCGACGTAGCCCGTTTCGCCCAACCCGTCGCGGAAAGCGGCGAGCATCCGCAGAGCCCCGGCGTTGTCCGGCGATGCGGCGGCGAGGATGCCGATCACCGGCACCGCCTTCTGCTGAGCGCCGGCGGTGAGCGGCCGACCGACAGCCGCGCTGCCAAGCATGAACACGATATCGCGGCGGTTCATTCGATGACCTCGTCGGCACGGGCGAGGATCGATGGCGGCACGGTCAGGCCGAGCGCCTCGGCGGTCTTCAGGTTGATCACCAGTTCGAATGTGGTCGGCTGCTGGACCGGCAGATCGGCCGGCTTAGCGCCGTTGAGGATCTTTCCGGCGTAAATGCCCTTCAGGTGATAGGCGTCCGTAAGGCTCGGGCCATAGCTGAGCAGGCCGCCGGCTATGGAGAAGTCGCGCGGCAGGGCAATCGCTGGAACGGCATGGGGTGATGCCAGCGCCGCGATCTGGGGCCGGAAGCCGATAGGGCCAAGGACGAGCCCATCGGCTTGCAGCTCGACGAGGGTCGCGAAAGCACCGTCGATCTCGTTTTCTGTGCGGGCCTTTAGGATACGGAGGTCCACCCGCTTCACGCGCGCCGTCTCCTGCACGTGTCCGATGATGCGCTCGGTATGCGGATCATCCGGGTTCACGAGCAGGGCGATCACCCTGGCCTGCGGAACCAGCTCCAACAGCAGCTCGAGCAGTTTGGGCATCAGCTCGGCATACATCAGGCTGACGCCCGTGAGGTTGCCGCCCGGCCGGGCGAGACTGGCAACCAAGCCGATCGCGACCGGGTCGGTGAAGGTGTGGAAGATGTTCGGGATCGTCGAGGTCGCGTTTTTCGCCGCGAGCGACGAAGAGTCGCCGCCCTGGGTCACGATCACGTCGACTTTGCGGCCGACGAGTTCGGCGGCCAGGGCGGGCAACCGATCAATGTGACCCTCGGCCCGGCGGTATTCGATCGCCACGTTTTGTCCGTCGACGTAGCCGGTTTCACTCAGTCCCTGGCGGAAAGCGGCGAGCTCTAACTCAATCTGCGCTTTGCTGCTGGGGTTAAACCCGCCAAGGATGCCGATCACCGGCATCGGCTTTTGCTGCGCGCGGGCGAGGTGCGGCCGCGCCGCAGCGGCGGCGAGAACCGTCATGAAATCGCGACGTCTCATGCCCACCCCCGGCTCCGACGCTGGGCATCGATTATGGCTCTACAGAGCCACTTCCGAAAGGGCGGACGAATGGCGACTTCCCATCCACCTGAGTCGTTCCGGACGGGTATTGAGAACGGCAAGTATGGGGCAGGAAGAGCCGTCACCGCCGCGAGGGTTGAAGGGTCGAAAAGGAAATTCGGACTGAGGCATTGGGGCGCTTGTCGCTGGCGCCAAGTCAGAAGAACGCTATTTTTATCGCATGCTCAGGTTCGCCTTCGTCGTCGTATTTACTCTGACAACAACGCTTTTGCTCGCACCGTCGCGTTCGGTCGCGTTCGACCTGTTTGCGACGCACGAGGTGACGGTGCAATTCGCGACCCAGGACGGGAAGCCGCTGGCGAACGCCGAAGTGCAGGTGTTCCCCCCTGGCGACGGTAAAACTCCCACGATCACCGGGCGCACCGATGCTCAAGGTAAATTCGTTTTCGAAGCCGATCAGGACGGCTTCTGATGTGGGTCCTACCGCTTGCGCGTGTCCCCTGCCCCGCCGCTCTATTCTCGAAAAAATCTGTTATCAAGAATAATGTCTGTGAGAGCGTGGGCGACCATTTCGGGTCAGGTCCGATCGGCTCAGCAGTCCGGGCAGTGTGTTGTCCCCGAGCTTCGACCACGGCGCGCCATCGCGATCGCCGGCCGCCGTGAGCTCGTCCACGCGCGTACTGGTTTCCTCAAGGCGTCGTCGCCGCACCGCTTCAGCATCGGGTTGGCGGCACGCCAGATGTTCGATCGCGGGTATCACCCGGCGTTGCAGGCCTCGGTCTCCAATCGCTTAACATCAAAACTTGCATCCCTTACAAGGATACGTGTCAGAGTGTCCGCCCTAAGTTTTCCGTCGCACGGTGTGACCCCGGCGTGACCCTGCCGCACAGTCGGATCTCGTTCTATATCCTAAGCTTTTGATAAGATTGGCGCCCCCGGCAGGACTCGAACCTGCGACCCACAGTTTAGGAATTTGCGGACCACGTTTTCCGACCGTTGCCGCTCCTAGCCGGAATTGCGATAAAACAATCATAGAGGGCCGCTGTTTGTTGCCGATTGCTTCCGCGGACTTGATTTTTGGTGATACCTAGGTGATACCTAGGATCGACCCAAAGATCAGCAGACGGGAAGGCGGGGCAATGCGGGCATCTTTCGCAAATTGCTGAGCAGCCGCATTGTCTCTCGTCTTCGTAGAGACTTCACGCTCTTGCCCGTCGATCGTGCCGCGGACAAGATAGTATGGGTTTCCTTTGCGCTAAAAACACGATACTAACAGCAAGTGCGAAGAACAATGACAGCAATCTACCCATCATCCAAAAATGCACCATGTCGTGAGCCGCAAATACACAATACTCAAGCGGGACTATCACAGCAATTATAAGGGCCGCGGATAGTTGATCTTTTTCTATAGTCGCCAGCCTTATCCTGTTCAGAAACGCCCAAATTATCGTGTACAGATATACAATTCCGCCTACTGCACAGATGATAGCAGTTATATATTTACCAATATAAGGAAAGGTTGCAACATCTATACTACTATACATTTGATGAAGCCAAAAAGACCGAATGTTCGGAAAGTCTCCTTCTAACAATTTGTCGCTGCTCCAACGAGCAAGACTTGTTTGCCACTCGGTAAGTACGCTCAATAAGTTCTGCCGGGTCAGAATCACCCGGAGTACGATCCGGAACACCAGCATGCTTACAGCACCCATAACGAATGCCGCGATCAAATGGACGATCGCGCCTGTCGTAGGATACGCGGTGGCGGCAGCTGGCCAAGAAATTCGGGGTGGCCCAAAATAGAAGACGCTTACAAGCCGGATGAGGGCGAAACATATAAGGACTGCAATGATGTCGCCGTTAAAAAGATCAAAGTAAAAGCCTATGCCGCCAGCAACAAACAGGTAAATGAACTGAGATCTTAGTGGCGCTCGATCCACTCCGGCGACCATATACAAGGACAGGAGCGTGAAGCCGACTATCAGACCCGGCGCATGTGCGATAGACTGACCAAAAAGAGGGATTGCAAATCCGAAGATGAGCGCGAATGCGACCGGAAAGAACAGGAACGCAGCTCGCCGATATCGAATAAAAGCCAGACTGGTGACCGAGAAGATCACGCAATAGGTAGTTAGTTTAAGCGCTGTTTGATATGTTGGCAAAGACAGGCCTAAGATGCCAACAATAATGTTAAGGAATGCGGCGGAGCCCCACCAATATCGCCAATAGTCGTGGACGTCTGCTGGACTGCGGATGGGGAGAGGAGCGATCTTTTCGTTCAAATCGATGCACGGTGCTCGATAAAGTGATAAAACCTCAGAGTCAGACGGCCGCAAAAGGAAGTGCGCTCGCGAGAGCGCTGCTTCAAAGTCCTTCTCTCCATACGTAGCAATCTCGACTACAACGCAATCATCCCATGTGTCTATGCCGGTTTTCATGTCGCGTTCGAACACCGGAGGAAACGATAATGCGCCACTTTTCAAGTCAAAAAGAATGGATGTTGCTACTACTCTATTATCGGCGTAAGCACTTAACAAACTCAGAAACGTGATTATCCCCGCAGCTACACAGAAAGCGACGCACACCGATGACACGTTTCTTGAAATTAATTGAATCCTGGTGCGATGGGATATTGAAGGTAGCGATATCATAGCACCTCAGAGCTTTGTCAGGTTTACGTTTTGAGCACCAGGGAGGGTCGTATCACAGGCGGACGTTCTGGGGTGATGGATCATTTAATTTTCCTTGCTCACTCTCTGATAGAATGTCTTTTGAAAAAGGCTTTACATTATCATCGGCAAGACGCCGGACCACTACACAAAAAAAGAAGTGGCAAGATACCGTGTGATAGTTTTTGAGGACATTACTTTTCTCCGGAGTACGTTGTTTTGAAAGGAGTTCACACAATGAACATTACACCGTTGCTATGGAAAAAACCGCCTCCCCGCCAAGCCTCTTTCTTCCTGCTACCGTCGAAGCTGGTGCTTTAGATTTAGATCGTCAACGGCTGCATCGACGGCACGGCCAGCGCGGTCTCTGGTTACCGTCTGATCAAAGAACCTGGGTCTTCACCGACAACCGCATCGCCCGTGCGCTTCGCCTATGAGTGGCATGACGACAGCGGCACCTGGTTTCGCTCCTACGGAAACGAGAACTGGGAGTTCGATGCTGCCGGGGTGATGCAGCGACGCTTCGCTTGCCGGGACATTAGGTTACACCAACGATGCGCTACGCTCACCCGCGATGCGACGGCCGAAGACCTCTGAAATGCGGCTCCAGGATACCTTGGGGATACCTAGTGCGGCATTCGAAATCTCCGTCATCCCGTAACTATTTGAAATTATGGCGACCCCGGCAGGACTCGAACCTGCGACCTACAGTTTAGGAAACTGTTGCTCTATCCGCCTGAGCTACGGGGACTACGAGGGAAAATACTCCCGCCAGGCGGCATGCGCCAGCGGGACGGCCTCAGGCCATCGTGTGGACGGGCACCGGCGCCGGTTCGGCGGGGCGGCCGGCGCCTTCCACCTGCCGCAGAAACGACTCCATCATCGACAATGTCCACAGAGCGGCGCTGTGGTCGCGCTCGCCCGACTGGTGCTGGTCGAGCAGGACGACGATCGTGCCGCTGTCGAACAAGCCCGACTGCCGCAGCACCGGTCCCAGCAATGTCTCGCGCAGGCGCCCGCGCAGCGGGCCGCGGAACCAGGCGGCGAGCGGCACGGCAAATCCCTGCTTCGGGCGGTAGAGGATTTCCTTTGCAACATACGGTTCGAGCGCCGTCTTGAAAATTTGCTTTCCCTCGCGGCCATGCAGCTTCAAATCCGAAGGCAGCCCCGCCGCCCACTCAACCAGAGTGTGATCGAGCAGCGGGACCCGCGTTTCGAGCGAGCTCGCCATGCTGGCGCGATCGACCTTGGTCAGAATGTCGCCTGGGAGATAGGTCTTGAAATCGGCATATTGCACTAGCGACAGCGGGTCCTCGCTACCGCAGCGCCGCATATGCGAGCGCAGCACCTCGACGCCGTCGTAGCCCTGCAGCTCGCGCTCGAGACCTGGGCTAAAAAGCCGCCGGCGAAGCTCGGTGCCGCAGATCGAGACGGACGAGAAATAAGCCTCGGTCGTATCGCGCGCCAGCTCCTGCAAAGTGGCCTTGGCGCGCAGCGGGCGCGGCGCCCAGTCCAATTTCGGGTAGAGCGCGCCGGCCATGCCGAAAAACGGACGGCGCAGGCTCGCCGGCACCACGCGGCGCACCCGCTCCTCGAAGCAATGCCAGCGATAACGCCGATAGCCGGCGAACACCTCGTCGCCGCCGTCCCCAGACAAGGCCACCGTGACGTTCTCGCGCGCCATGGCACAGACCCGGAAGGTCGGGATCGCCGAACTGTCGCCGAACGGTTCGTCATAGATCGTCGCCAGCCGGTCGAGCAGGTCGAAGGAATTGGGATCGACCTCCTTGACGTGATGATCGGTCCGATAGCGCCGGGCGATTTCGGCGGCGTAGGCTGATTCGTCCCAGCCCTTGGCTCCGAACGCGATCGAGAAGGTGCTGACCGGCTCGGCCTTGAGCCCCGCCATCATCGCCACGACACCGCTCGAATCGACGCCGCCCGAAAGAAAAGCGCCGAGCGGCACATCGGCGATCATCCGCATGCGGACGGATTCGCGCAGCCGCGCGATCAGCTCGTCCGCGGCCTCTTCTCGGCGGATCGAGCCGCCGTCGATAAAGCGCACATCCCAATAGCAGCGCGGCTCCGGCGGCGGTTCGCCGCGTCTGACGACCAGCGAATGCGCCGGTGCGAGCTTCTTCACGCCGCGATAGATCGTGCGCGGATCCGGTATGTAGCCATAAGCAAAAAATTCTTCGATCGCGTGCGGGTCGAGCCGCCGGTCGATGTCCGGGCTCAGCGCCAGCGCCTTCAATTCCGACGCGAACAGCAGCCGGCCGTCGGCCAGTATGGTGTAATAGAGCGGCTTCTCGCCGAGACGGTCGCGAGCGAGAAACAGGGCCTCGCGCCTCGCGTCCCACAGCGCAAAGGCGAACATCCCGTTGAAGCGATCGAGACATCCCTCGCCCCACTCCTCCCAGGCGTGGACGATGACCTCGGTGTCGGAACGCGTCCGAAAGGCGTGGCCGAGCGCCGTCAGCTCCGCCATCAACGGTTGAAAATTGTAGATCTCGCCGTTGTAGACGACGCAAACCGTGCCGTCCTCGTTGAACTGCGGCTGGTCGCCGGTCACCAGATCGACGATCGCCAGCCGGCGGTGCCCCAGCCCGATCCCCGGCGCAAAGTGGAAACCGTCGCCGTCCGGTCCGCGATGGGCGATGATCTCGGTCATTCGACGGAGCAGGACACGGTCAATATCGCCCGGCCCGCGGAAATCGAAAATTCCGGCTATGCCGCACATTTTTTCCAACCCGCCAAAGCTGAACGATGGAAATCGACCCGGATGCGTCCGTCGAACTGCCTGATCAGGTATTCGAGAGTGAGAATCCGGGCGGTTTGTGCCGGATCCGTGACCCGGTCGAGCTGGAACAACGCGGCCATTATTTGGACGCCGCCGGGCAATGCGGCGTCACGATATTCCTGTTGCAGATAGTCCGGCCACTCCGCGGGACGGCGCACCCGATTTTTGACGCGATAGGAAAAGCGCCGCAGCCAGGGGGGACGCAGATACGTGGCATAGTCGGTCAGCCGGCGCACCAGCGGCGGCGGTCCGCTGAAGTCGTGGCCATACCCCGACTGGTACGACGCGAGCCGCGGGTCGGCCCGGCGGATCAGCTCTGCTTCATACGCGCCGTGGTTTTTCCAGGCGATCGGAATGACGCTCGCATGCTCGGTCACCGCCGGCTCGAGAAACGGCAGCGCCACATACCCGTACGAATTGTTGATGTTGTTGATCCGCCCATCCCAGGCCCGGCACCGGAAATAGTGATAAAGCCACTCGACCAGGGGGCGCGGCAGCGAAGGCTGCGGGCAGCCGATCAGGGTTTCAAGCTTATCTTCGAGCTGACGGAAATAGACTTCCTGGTCGAAGGCGGCAGTACAGGTCTCCGGATCGAACTGACTGTAAAAGGACCAGAGGATCTCACGCGGGGTATAATTCCGGTCGAGCAGATAAAAAAAGTTGCGCCAAATCTCGCCCCCACCGCCATTGAGCGCCACGGCATTGCCGTTCACTCGGCTGGCGCGCTGCGTGCGTTCGGCTCCATTCGTAAAAATTCCGCTCCAGGTATACCCGTCGGATTCGAGAAAATTATTGTACGCGGCAGCCCCGAACTCACCCGGGGTAAAGGCCAGCTGCTTGTCCTTGTCGACGATTTCTAGGGCAAAACCTTCTCCCTCGGCAATGGCGCGCGCCAGGTTGACGTCCTTGTCGCCGGGCGGGCCATACACATAGACCCGCGGGCTGATTCCGTGACGGCGGAGCAGCGCCAAGATGAGGCGCGAGTCGTAGCCGCCGGAAAGAGCGCAGGTGACGCGTTCGCCGAAACTAGCCGCGACCGCCGCGAAATAGCGGTCGAGCAGCTGCATGCTCTGATCAATCGTCGCCTCGAACGGCTCGCCGGAGAGTGTCGCTGGGGTAGGAAGCCGGCGGGGCCGGATTTCCAGACAATCTTCGCCCACCGCAATCGTCGCGCTTATCGGCGCGAGCAGCACCTCGTCAAACACCGTGGCATCGCCGGACACCACGCCGTTGAAGACGTACTCGCAAGCGCCTTGAGTGCCCAATGTCACCCGGTCGAGGACCGAAGCTATTGCCAGGAACGAGGACGATGCGACACGTCGCGCCTCGTCGTAAAAAACGAGAAAGCCGCCAAACCCGTCCGGCAGGATTTCGGTCTTCCCGTCCTTGTGCAGGATCACTGCATAATGGCCGAGCGCCTGGTCGCGCGGCGTGGATCTTCCACGGCAATCGCGGTAGAACGCGGCCGCCGCCGGCTTGCCGACCTTATCTTCGTAGATCAGCGTGCCGCACGCGCAGACGAAATCGCCATTGGGGAATTGCTGGAGCGCGGGCTCGCTGGCCTGCCGCTTGGGATAAAGCGCCAACACAAAATTTTCGCCCTGCACTAGACGAGGAGTGGGCATCCCCATTCGGGCAAATGCCGCGAGCGCGGCGGCCTGCGCCAGCGAGCGATCCTCGCCAGGAGCTCTATGAAGGAGAACAAAACCGCCCATTCGCCGGCGTGTTCCCCCTCAGGGCGCTAGGGCGGGAAGAAAAATCCGCGAATAAGCAGAAAACATCCGTTCCTGCGAGAATTCCGTCACCACTCGCCGACGATTGGCATATCCGAGGGCTTGGCGCCTTTCGGGATTACGCAATAGACGGGTGAGCGCCTCGGCGAAGGCCATGGCGTCATTGCGGTCGACGATGAACTCTCGGTTACCCTCGCACACGATATTCTTAACGTCTCCGACATTGACCGCTGCAATGGCCCGGCTCGCCGCCATTGCCTCAAGCAATGCATTCGGCATCTGCTCTGTATCGGACGACAGGGCAAAGATGTCAAACGTGCCAAGCACCGCCTCGGGGACAACCTGCCCGGTGAAGATGACGCGGTCGGCGATGCCGAGCTCCGCGGCCAGCCGTTCGAGCGAAAGCCGCTGACGCCCGTCGCCTGCAATGATGAGGCGCAAGGGGTACGGGAATTTGAGCATGGCGAAAACACGGAGCAGACGTCCGATATTCTTTTCAAGACGCAATGGGGCGATTGTGCCGATGACCATTTCTCCCGGCCGGCGGGTGAAGCCGGGCACGCCATCGGAAACCGGGGTGGCGAACCGCGCGGTATCGACACCGTTCGGGACATATACGACGCGCGAAACGGGCAACCGCCAAACCCGGCATGCCAAATCTTCGAGTTGGCGCGAGGGGACGACGACTAGCCCGCAGCGGGCGAGCGCCCATCGCCGAAACAGCACCCGGCGCGGAATCTGCGAGTCCGCCTCACCCCGGCTGAAGCCGGCTTCCAGATGCAGATGCCTGGAAACCGGCGAGAAGCGGCTCGCCGCCGCCCATTCGATTGCCCCCCAATTGTAGGTGAGCAGGAGATCCGGTCGCAGGCGGCGGAGCGCGAGAGCTCCGCAAGCCAAGTTGTGCAGCATACCCCGCTTGGCACCTCGTATCGGCAAGACCGCGACGTCGAGATCGCTGGCAATTCCCTCCGCGGCGTCGAAATTGTTGTCCAAGGCAATCACCGTATGGCGGAATCGCTTGCCAAGATGATTGATTATGCGAACCATGCGCAATGGTACGCCGCCGATCCCGAAACTCGGGAACACATGCAAGACGCGCTCGCTACAAAGGGAGGAACCGGTGGTGCTGACCAGTTCCGAAGGTGCCTTTACGGCGGACATTCGGGTTTGGCCGCGATGCGGCTCACGGAGCGCCCGATAAATTCGCTGCTGTGGCAGAGATGTTTAACTCCTTTAAGCATTATGCCGCAAGTTTGCGACGTGAGGTGGGGCTGCGTATGTGGCATAGTTGAGGCTGTAATGTTATTGCTCGGTTACCATCCTGAGTTTTTTCGAAGCCCCCGGCGCTTCCGATCGCTTGCGCCGGCCGGATCCGGAATATCCGCAGTCGGAGCAGCCGCAAGCTGTTGAACCATACTGTTGAGGCATGCTCGACCCTAATACCTGGAGGACGATCCACTGGCCAGCCGAGCAGACTCCGATGCTGGTCGTCGTGGTCGATACCGAAGCCGAGTTCGATTGGGAGGCAGCCCGGCCGCGCCGCGCAAGAGGGGTGACCTCGGTCAGATGCCAGGATCGTGCGCAACGGATCTTCGAAAGATACGGCGTACGGCCGACCTTCGTCCTCGATTTTCCGGTCAGCAGCACGCCCGAGGCCTTCGAGTTCATCCGCGATTTGCATCGCTCCGGCGCCTGCGAGATCGGCGCCCACCTGCAGCCCTGGGACAATCCGCCGCTGGTCGAGCAGATTACTGATGAGAACTCCTATCCTGGCAACCTCCCGTTCGAGCTGGAACGGGAAAAGCTGATCCAACTGACGCACAGCATCCAAACCAATGTCGGAGTGCGCCCGCGCATATACAAAGCGGGCCGATATGGCGTTGGGCGGGCGACTGCCGGTATCCTCGCCGAGCTCGGCTACGAAATCGACGTAAGCGTTGTGCCGGGCACCGATCTCACCTGCAAATTGGGCCCCGACTTCACGCATTGCCGCGCCAGCCCTTACTGGTTCGGCAAGAACCCGGAGCTGCTCGAAATTCCGCTTTCGATCGGCTACACCGGCCTGCTCGCCGACACCGGAAACGTCGCCTATACCTTGACGATGAACGAGCGCCTGAAGGCGCTGCACGTGCCGGGCATCTTGGCGCGGCTCGGCCTAGTCGAGCGCATCACGTTGACACCGGAAGGGATTTCCTTCGAAGAGCAGCGTCGGCTCACGCGCGCCTTGCTTCGCAAAGGTCATCGCGTGTTCAGCTTCGCCTATCACAGTCCCTCGCTCGCGCCGGGCAATACGCCTTATGTGCGCACCGAGGCGGATCTTGGTGCTTTCCTGAAGCGCATCGAGCAGTATTTAGCTTTTTTCTTCGAAGAGGTCGGCGGTCGGGCGGCCACGCCGTTCGAGGTCAAGACACTCGCCGAGCAATGCAGCGAGCCGGCGGCCGTCAGTCCGGAACCCGTTCGCAGAGTCGGTAGGGCGAGGTAGATGGGCGGGGTATCCACGTGCGCGACAACCGATATCGCGCGGGTGACCCGGGTCGCGAGTTCGACCGCTTCGAGCGAGGCGTTGAAGAAGCAATATCCACCAAACACAAAATTCGCCGCCGACGAACGGCGTCCATCACTCTCGAGCCGTCTCACCAGAGGCGACCTGCCGCCTGCTCACCATACCGCCGAATAGTCTGTCCCAGCGGGGAGCGCAGGCAGCCGGGGACAACATCGCCGACAATGGCCTTCAGATCGAGCTCTCGGAAAGTCGCGGACACAAACTTATCGCTGTTCCTCTCCAGCAATCGGCAAAGCTCGAGGAACCGATGATCGTGCAGGCGCATGATTTTTTGCGGTTGCTCTGGCGATCGGCGCCGGACCAGCTCGAAACTGTGCAACAAGAGGGTAACGACGCGCCATCCGCGGCTCCAGGCGTCCTTGAGAATGTGCTTGAACTCACCGACCGAACAGGCGCAGAGCTGCGCCGGTCTGACGCGGTTGAACCCATCGCGGAACCATGTAATCGGCAGCTCGATAATGCCTTCGAGAGAAGCCGGGTGCGAGAGCTCGGGGTCGGACGGCAAACGGCAGACGCCGTCGAGGTGAGGCGCAAAATAGCTCGAGTCGATAGCGATGCCACTTCGCCGAGCGGCCCGCAGAGTGGCGATGCTCGCCCCGGCATTGCCGGCACGCATCGCGATTATGGAACCGGCACCCGCGCGC
>Ga0210396_10003642_pt1 | contig 15284 bp, 20 predicted proteins | sample IncBWH17OmetaG_FD_155466 | JGI IMG/M metagenome (GOLD analysis project Ga0210396, IMG submission 155466) | Forest soil microbial communities from Barre Woods Harvard Forest LTER site, Petersham, Massachusetts, United States - Inc-BW-H-17-O ... | reverse complement strand
CACGATCGTGATGAGTGATATTGCGGAAGCTGTGATTCTTCCTCATCTGCTCAATGCGTGTCGAGAGAGTGCTCCCGGCATCTTTTTCAGCACGATACAACTGCCCATGGACCAAACACTCCCTGCCTTGCGCAAGGGAGCGGTCGATTTGGCCGTTGGATACATCCCGGAGCTTCGCTCCGGCGTGAGGCAACAGCTTCTGTTCGAAACCGACTATGTCGCACTGACCCGGCGTGGCCATCCCGGCGTGAAACAATCGGCAATGTCGAAAGCGATTTTTCTGAGAGAGCGGCACGCGCTTGCGAAAGTCGAAGGAACCGGTCACGCTATCGTCGAGAGGACACTGCGCAAGCATGGGCTCGATTCACGCATCGCAGTACGGGTGCCGCATTTTCTCGCGCTTCCAGCGATCGTGGGATCCTCCGATCTGGTCGCGACAGTACCGAGGCCTCTGGGTGTGTTGATGGCGGATGCGGTCCCCATCGAGATTCTGCCGCATCCGCTCAAACTTCCGAAGCTGGTTATCAGGCAGTTCTGGCACGAGCGTTTCGATGCGGAGCCAGCACTGATGTGGCTGCGAAAAACGCTGAGGGTTGCAGTCGCAAACGCCAGTCAGTTACGGCCGCCCCGCAGCAACTGATCCTATCACCCTTTCTAAGACCGGGTCACGTGGAGAGAAGACCAGATTGGCGCATGATCCGGACCAAAGAACTGATTGCCGTGTTGAAAGCCACGTTCATTGTCGTTACTCCTTGTGTCAGGCGCCATCCCGTTAAGCTGAGCGAACGGCTCGGAATCGCTCACGAGACGCTGCTTCTGGTTGCATCCTTTTTGCCACCTTGCTCGTTGTCGGCTGGTAATCCTTCGTTTTTTGTCGCTCGTGTAACAAAAATGGAAAAGCGGGACCCACGGCAGCTAGTCGAGGCAACGTCGATTCGATGGCCTAGGATTCCGAGCGCTTCGCGCACGATGAAAAGACCGATGCCAAGGCCGTCACACTCCATGACATCAAGGCGGGTGAAAGCCTCGAATATCTTCGGAAGCTGCTCACCCGGAATCCCAATCCCCGTGTCGTACACGTCGATCCGGATTCCCGAATTGGAGTGCCTGCAACCAACAAGAATGCGACCTCCCGGTTGGGTGTATTTGACCGCATTGCTGACCAAATTGCGCAGGGCGGCGCCGAGGAGCAGGCTTTCGCTCAGTATCAAGGCTTCGCTGGAAACCATGTGAATGCTTATTCCCTTGCTCAACGCCGCATGTTCGTTCTCGCGGCACGCTTGCCGTAAGACCTGCCGAACGCTCACAGGTGTCAGCACGAGACGCCCTGAGCATTCTCGGATACGCAGTGCAGTCACGATCTGCTCCAGTTGCTCTTTAAGACGGTCGATCGCATTTTGACCGGACCGCAAATATCGGAGCTCGGAGCTCGTTCGGAGTCCACATCCGAGGAGTTCGTGAGCGCTCTGAATGACCTGGAGTGGTTGGAGAAGATCATGACCCGCCATGGCAAGCAGCACTCGTTCAAAGTTCGGGACTTCGCGGGGCGTCGCCGTGGCGGTCATACTCCAATCTAGCGATTGCGCACCGGCTCTGTGGGATTTTTGACTGCTTTCCACCGCCCCGAGCTGGCCACCTGTCTCGCACATGAGCATTCTCCTGTTGGGTAGGCCCGAAGAACCTAATTCCAGAAAATAACGTTTCCTGATCAGGGGCCAGTTAAACGTTCTAAGATTTTGTAAATTGTCCGGAGCGCCCGAAAGCCGCTCGCTTGGTAATTGAAGCTGAGGTAGGCTTGGCCGCTAGATACCGCGACGATTTTGCAAGGTGATTAACCGGACTATAAGATCGTCGTAAAGCGTGAAATAGAGACCAAGATAAGCGGATTCGGCAAACCACGCTTGTCTAAATTTCCATCAATATTGGCCGTGGGCGGCGAACAGGTCGTTGACAATGGCGAAGGCCGTGATTCCAACCACGATCGCCGCGCGCTGGTTGACGTCGGCCAAGAAAATGCCCTGCGTCGAGTCGATCTGCGATACAGCGACTAGAATTGAATATCCCTCGTCGGTGGATGAATATTAGCTGCGTCACCGATCAGGAATACATGACTGACACGATAGCGATCGGCGAGCAGGGGCATTCATGTTGCAGCTGGTCGAGATCCAGCAAGCGCTCGAAGACATTGATGAATGGAAATTGGCATTATCTTACGCCTCGGGCTCACTCGCCCCGAATGGCTATGCGAGGTTGAACTCAGTAAGTGAATTTCGCTTCACCCGAGAACCCCATCACAGCCAAAGCGGGACGGTACTTTGACCACTCCAAGTTCGTTGCCCGGGCCTCCGACGCCCCGCCGGTTCGTGTGCTGTACGGTGCGCAATAGCATCGGCAAATGCCTACGCTCCCACGATAGAGAACATCAGTCTTGTGGCAGGCTGCCAGCAGTCGCATCGCGAGCGCGCAACGAGCATTTCTGCCACGATTTACATCGCGCTTCGGGTGAAAGCTCGGCTTCGGACTGAATTAACTGCTCGGGGCGCCAATTCTACAATCCGATTTCGCACACGCTCTCGCGGAGTGGAATGAGCCCGCCGCGCCTCAACACGTCGGTTGGAAAGATTAGGCGCTCACACTCTAAATGCTAAGCTGGAATGTCTAAAAGAGCGCGCGTTGTCCGAAGATCGGTTGTCTCGAATCCTTCCGTGAATCGCTCGTAGATGCTCGTCAGCATGCGCCTTGCCGCGTCCGCGCGGCCTTGATCTAGCCATAAGCGGAACAGCGCAGTCGCTGAGCGTAATTCCCACCCGAGCGCCGACTGCGTTCGAGCGCAGTCGAGTGATGCCATGATCGACGCCTCCGCCACCGCTGCATTTGTGGGCGACACCGCCAGGAGCACCTTCGCCTTGGTGCGGAGCAGTTCGGGAAGCTCGAACATTCCGCTGCCAGACTCGGCGTTGGCGACAGCAGTCTCAATAAGGTCAAGCGCTTCCTCCGACCGCCCTTCTCGCACAAGCCCCTCCGCAAGAGTGCGGGAAATCGTCGGAAAGAGGATATAGTTGCGCTCGGCAGCTAGAATTGATCGTGCGCGGCGCAAATGCTCCGCACCGGCGGCCGTTTTACCCTGCGCCACCTGGAGCTCACCCAATCGGACGAGGCCGCAGGCGTAGTAGGGAGCCAGGGAACTTTTCTCGGCCACCGTAAGCAGTCCATCGATAAGCTCGGCTGCGACGCACTCATCGCCACGCCAGAGGAACACCTGCACACCGTAAATCAGGCAGATGCATAGGGTGACCGGATGCCCTCCGCCTCGCGCGAACTCGATGCCTCGACGCGCGAAACGTGCTGCCCGGTCGGGAAAACCTCGCAACCACAATGTCTTGGCCAGACCGATTCGAGCCCACAACTCATGATCAAAGCCAAACATATGACTTCGACCGACTCCAACTGACGCCGCGTGCTCGAAGCCGCTCTCGTAGTATCGCTGTGCCTCCGCCTGATTTCCGATGAGATGGTGACTTCCGCCAAGCATCCACTCGGCCACGGCTTTGTCCCGCGCTCCGCCATACTTTTCGGCCGCGATCGAGTACCGCTCTGCGGCCGCAAGCGCGCCGGCGAAATCTCCGAGCCGCATTCGAAAGAGATTAAGACCCGCGAGCAGGTGCGGTAGCTGCTCCGCGTCACGCAAGTCGTGGGCCAGTGCGATCCCGCGTTCGAGGGCATTGTTCACCTCCTCGCTGTCGCCATAGGCGAACATCGACGACATTGCGAGCGAGGCCTGCAGCGCAAGTTCGCGTTTTGTCCCTCGATCGACCTCATCCAGGGCCAATATGGCCTTCCGACACCAGTGCCGGCATTCGCTCAACATTGACAAATTTATAAATAGAGACGCCGCACTGACCCCAAGAGCCACGCCAACGGTCGTGTCGCCGGACGGCGAGAAGCTCCAGCGGAGCGCTGCTGTAACGTCACCGATCTGCAGCGAGTAGGCTGAGAGGATCTGATCTTGGAGCAGACCAGGACGGATCGCTGCCAGACTCTCTGCATAGTAGAGGGCGTGCCGCCTCGCGATTGCGTTCTCCTCTCCCCGTTCCGCCAATTTGACCGCGGCGTAAGCTCGCGTGGTATCAAAGAGGCGATACAAGCTTTGATCGTCGTCTGACGAAACCAAAAGGAGCGACTTGTCAACCAGCTTTGTGATTGCGTCGATGACTTGCCATGCGTGGCGACCCGCCTCGCCCACCGCCGCTTCAGCCGCTTGCAGAGTAAAAGGCCCAACAAAGAGCGATAGCCTGCAGAGGATCGTCTTTTCGTGCTCTGGCAAGAGATCGTAGCTCCAGTCAATCGTTTCCCACAACGTCTGATGCCGCGACGGGCTACGCCGACCTTGCCAAAACAGCGCCAAACGATCAGCAATCAGCCCTGATACTCCCCGTATGCCATATTTGCTCACCTGGCTTGCTGTTAGTTCGATCGCCAGCGGAATTCCGTCGAGTTGCCGGCAGATATCTGCGACAGCGGGCACGTCATCATCGGCAAGCTCTTGGACGTAGCCGCCAGCAGCGGCTCGCTCCATAAACAGCTGCAGCGCCGGAAAGGCGAGCATATCGGCACTCGTCAACTTCGCTTCCTTTGGCGGAACACCGAGCGGCTCGAGCCAATAGAGTTTTTCACATTGAATCTGCAGTGGTTCGCGACTTGTTGCGACGATGTGCATGAACGGCGCACCGTGGAAGAGACGTTCCGTCAGAGCGGCGACGGCCTCTACCACGTGCTCGCAGCTATCGAAAACCAGGAGAATTCTCTGTTGGGCAAGGAAGGCCAGCAGCGTCGCGATTGGATCACGAGTCTGGGCGAGACATCCGACTGCCGACGCGACGGCAGGAATCACGAGCGCGGCGTCCTTGAGAGCGGCCAGATCCACGAAGCGGATGGCGTCGTCAAAATCGGTCATCATTGTATGCGCAACGGCGACAGCCAAGGTTGTCTTGCCCATACCACCAGGTCCTACAATGCTGACGAAGCGCTGAGAGATAACCATCGAGCGCAATGCTTCGACGGTCGCATCGCGACCAACCATTCCCCGCAAACGCGCTGGCAGCATAGGACCTTTCACAGGCCCAACCAAAGCTGTCGTAGACTCGATCTCCTGCCGTTGCTGCTGAACCGGTGCGACAAAGCAATACCCCCGGCCGGCTACACTGGAAATGTACCGCGCACCGTCCTGGCCGTCACCCAACAATTTACGAAGACCGGCAATGTGGACACGGAGATTTGCTTCATCGACAGTGATGCCGGGCCAGACCCGTTCACGCAACTCCTTATGAGTGATGACTTCGCCCGCCCGCTCCACCAACGTGATCAGAAGGTCAAAAGCACGGCCCCCGACGGAAAACGACTCATCGCCTCTCTTCAGTAACCTCTCGGCTACGAACAGCCTGAAAGGACCGAAGACAACGACCTCGTTCGTACGCGAGTCAAATACCATGAACGTTTGCCAGGAAAATATGCCGATTGGTATTGCCGTGAAGCTCGTCGATGGTCCCTATCACGAGTGGAAGATGCGGGTCACGACTGCTGCTCGGCTGCTGGCCGGCGGTGAACATTTTCTCCAGGTGTAGCTGGCCGTTGCGGAGTACGGCGGCAAGGGGGAGAACCACGGCAACCTTCGCTGACGATCCACACCTGATCAGTAGTCCCGTAGTCACCGGATGCCAGTTTAATGTTGTAAGATTTTGTTAATCGTTGGCCGACATTAGGGAGGCTTCTTGACGTCACGGTTCAAAGATGCGGATGACCGCTGAGGAGGGCCTCAGAGCTGCGGTGCTGGCCGATCCAGGGCTCACCATCGCGCCGATCCATGCCTTTCTCGCTCCGCCGTAATCCTAAGACGTGGATGCCCGGCACCGGACGGGCATGACGGGCTCTATTTAACTGAGCGGCCCCTTTGCGCCATGTGTGGACGTATATGGACCCCGCCCGATTGCAACAGGTTTGGCAGGCTCAGGCTTAAAGTCACAACTGCTGACGTATATCCGGCTTCATGATGCGGCTCGATATATTTCTGCCGCGAGCCTCGATGGATTTTCGCCCGCTTCCACCTCAACGGCCCCGAGACATTGGCCGAAGCCATGCCGGTCCACACACCAGGTTTGGGAAGCGACGGAGTGACCGTTTCGCCATCTTCTGCCAATCGTTGCAATTGCTTGGTGGGCCCTCATTTTTCAGTTGCTACCATAACGCACTTAGGCTGCTCCAACCGAAAGTTTAGAACCATAGATCGTGTCGCTGGACAGTAAGCTCCAGGCGATCCGTGCATTCTTATTGGCGAGGGCGACGGCCACGACATTTGGATGTCGTCGCTCCCGCATCTTAATCAGCCAAAGGCTTCTCGGATCCTGTTTTCCTTGAACCTTGCCAAGAGCGGCGCGAGCACCATGGATGAGCAAGGTGCGCAGGTAGCGATCTCCACGTTTACTGATACCGATCAATCGGGCGCGCCCACCACTCGATCGCTGCTTGGGTACAAGCCCGAGCCAGGCAGCAAATTGACGACCATTCTTAAAGCATTTTGTGTCACCTATCGCTGCAATGAGAGCCGTTGCCGTCACCGGTCCGATACCCTCAATGTTGCCGATGGCTGGCAATTCTCGCTGTCGCGATAGAGCTCTCGGATCCTGCGGTCGTAATCCGCTATACGGCAATCCGCCTTACTCAATTCTTCCCTCAAATCGCCAATGAGCCCACGAGCCAATCCATTGAGAGCGTTCTTGTCATCGTCGACAATCCCCGCCGGAGCACGGCGAAGGCTGCCTATATCTCTCGCAACGACGATGCCAACTTCGCCAAGAAGGCCGCGGATCTGATTGACAAGCCGGGTCCGGCCGGCAACCAGCCGACTCCGAATCCGATGAACCGCTTGTACTGCCAACTGTTCGTCGGACTTGATCGGCACGAAGCGCATACTGGGCCGACCAACCGCCTCACAGATCGCCTCAGCGTCATTGCGGTCGTTTTTGTTGGACTTCACATAGGGGGTAACAAACTGGGGGCTGATCAGCCGCACCTCGTGACCGAACTCAGAGAGCAGCTTTGCCCCAATAATGGTCGCCGTTCGAGGCTTCCATACCAACGAGGCAAGGTGGAATGTTTGCGATGAAGATTGACACCGCATCGCGACGGAGCGTTTTGCGGACGACAATCTTTCCGCGCGAATCCACGCCGTGAACCTCGAAGTCATATTTCGCTAGGTCCAAACCAATGCGAACGATCTGCATGACCAGTTCTCCTTCGATGTAGTTGACGTTTGCGATTTAGCCGCGCCGGCAGGGCGGGGTCCATACCATTGGCTCCGTGTTGGCAAGAGCTTTTTTCACGTTTTGCAGCATTGGTCGGTGCAGCCATGTGTTCGGCCTTTTAATGCGGCTCACGTGACCGCTGGCCATAATGCCCTCCGCGGATCAGGTCCCGACCAACAACTCGCATTCAAGAATGCTTTGGCACAAGTGGGTTGTCCTGATCGCCGGATCGACCGGCTCTGCATTACGTGCTGTTCGCCCTCCCAACCTTCACATCACGCCGGTTGTCCGGCGCGATCTCGCTTAGCGCGCAAGCGCGACGGGTTCCTTGTATCGCTCACCCCTGGCCATCATGGCCCAGACCATTCGGGCGATCTTGTTGGCGAGCGCGATAGCCGCAACCTTGGTCGGCCGCCGCACCCGCAAGGCCGTCAGCCAGGGCCCACGTTTGATGCCCATTTCGCCTCGAACTCGGAAAGTGCGGCAGCTTCGTCCTGCGAGCAGCGCTCGAAGGTGACGTTTGAGCCGCCCTCAAAATGGATGTCAATTTCGTTGCGCGGTCCAGTAACCTGAGCATCGCGCATTTCCGGCGTAGCCGCTCCATGTCCCGCGGCCAGAGTTGCTGAAGAGTCTGCCTGAGCCCGAGGCGTATTTGTCCTGAACGGTCACTGAAGCGCGAACAGCGCCGGATTTCGCGACGTATCCTCTGAACTTCACGAGGTTAGGTTCCGTCACAACTCCGTTGGAAATATTGACGGTGAAGTTGTAGGAAGGGTCGCATCCACCTCGTTGCGTCGCGAAGGCGAGGACCCAGGAACCATCGTAGGCCGATCGTGCGTGTACGGTATTCACCAGGGCAACAAAACAGCATGTTGCCATTGCGCAAAGCGAAAGCTTTTTCATGTTATTTCTCCTTATTTCTCCGAAGTAAACTAACGGCGTTTGGGTTCGCTATGCGCGAGGTCGGAGGGTTGCACCATCGCGAACCGCCGCCGAATAGTCGACCGCATGACAAGAAGGTAATTCCGGAATCGACCCTCGGCTTTCGCGAATCTAGCGAAATATTGACATGATTGACTTCAAATACGGTCTGCCGAAAGTGGCTGACATCATGATTGGCCGCCACGTCGGCCCTCCAACGCAGTTTATCACTCGAGACCCTGCGGAAAGCAGAGCGTTACAGTCGTTCCGGGCGTCTTGTGAAGTCGCTCGACATATCCGTCGAGATCGGCTGCAAGAGCGTCAATCAGTTCGGTTCCGAGACCGCGTTTTAAGGTTGCTGTGGGCGCGCCATCATCGCTTACGTGGCAAATGACCTGTCCGGACGCGGTTTTAACGGCGACCGAAATACGGCCTGCCTGCGAAACAAAGGCATGACGTGAGGTATTTGTGATAAGTTCCGAAACGATCAGTTGTGCTCGCCAACAGCGCTTGGCATCGAGCAGAATGGGCTCTGTAATTGCGAGATCAACACCGCATTGGGCAAGTCCGGACGAAGTCATAACGCGATAAAGCTGGGTCAGATTGGCACTAAGATCAGTAAGTGCGGTCGTCAAAGGCGGCCGTAAAATTTCATGTGCGCTGGCCAGGGCGTGAAGCTGGTCGATGACTTCAGCAAGCGCAGCTCTGGTCTCCTCATTAGATGACCTTGCTGCAAGCCTGGTGGCCATTGAGATTGCACACGCATATTCATTTTTAACCCGGTGCAAAAACCCTGTCGAAAAAAGAAGGGATAGATCCGCCGCGTAGACACTTGGTTGCAAAGACATGGTTGTGACCCAATCTGCCAGCGCGCAGGCTGTTTGTCGCTTCCACAGACATCAAGCCGCAACTTCGAGCACGGTCTTTTAGGAATTTGCTGAAACTTTCGTCTCATTAACGCATTCGCAAGCTGCGTTATTGCCGCCCGCCTCGTTTAAGCTTGAAATTGGGAACGCCGCGTTGAAGACCCTAAGCTAGCTAACCGGAGCAAAATTCGCGCTCTTGCTCCTGCTTGACGTCCACTATGGCTCCAAGCCGACATGGGCGGTTCATTCGCCCAACGGCATTTATGGAACGGCTGTTTCGTTCACTCCCGCTGGATGTTCGCGAACTTGATCACCTTGGCCCACTTCTCAGTGTCTTCGGCGATGAAGTTGCCGAAGTCACCGGGCGAAATAACGAACGCTGAGGAACCCAGATCGGCAAGTCGCGCCTTAAGCTTGGGATCGGCGAGCCCTGCATTGACCTCGCTGTTGAGCGTGTCGATGATTTTGGCAGGGGTGTTCTTGGGTGCCCCGAGGCCAAACCACGCGCTCGCCTCATAGCCGGGTAAAAAATCGGCCATGCTTTGAACGTCCGGCAGTACCGCCGAGCGAGTTGCGGTAGTCACCGCCAGCGCGCGCAGCTTGCCGGTCCTGACGTACTCAATTGACGAGCTGATGCCCGAGAACATGACCTGCATCTGTCCGCTAAGTAGATCGACCAGCGCGGGTCCTCCGCCGTGATAAGCGACGGGAACCAAGTTGACGCCGGCCATCATCTTGAACAACTCGCCGAAGATATGGGGTGGGGTGCCGTTACCGCCTGTCGCCATGTTGACTTTGCCGGGATTGGCCTTCGCATAAGCGATGAACTCAGAAACGGATTTTGCCGGAACTGACGGATTGACCAGCATAACGCTGGGCTCGCGCATGATGCCCGCGACCGGCGCGATGTCGCGGATGAAATCGAAATTTGGATTGCTGTGGAGGGATGCATTGACAGTGTCTGTCGTATCGCACGCGAGGAGCGTATAGCCGTCGGGCACCGCCATCACGACCAACTCGGTACCGAGATCGCCACTGGCGCCTGGCCGATTTTCGATGACGAATTGACGGCCGAACCGCTCTGACAGCCATTGTCCGATAAGGCGCGCGGAGATGTCGATCGGACCGGCGGGTGCGAAGCCAACGATGATGCGCACCGCCCGCGTCGGATAGCTTTGCGCTCTTGCTATACGCGGCAGGGCTGGCAGCGCGGCTGCGCCCGCTGCCAGATGCAGAAAAGTTCTTCGGGGACATTTCATGATGCCTCCCAGTGGTGGCGCGCAATGAGCGGCGCTCGCCGATAGCACCTATACTGCCTCATTGCAATAATCGAAAGTTCGGTACGTCCCGCTGGCGGCTCCCACTGGCTTTTCGTGTGCCCGGAAGAGGCATTCGCGGCAGAGGTTGGCACTTTTCGGACATGGCGCGATGTCCGACCTGAGTCGGCTATGCGCGACAATATTCGGAGCCGAAACACAGCCTCGCACTGTGGCGAGGCTCGTAGCGTATGGTACTACAGCGGTCAAGCCAAGTCTGTTCGGCCTTGGCCCGATCCCGGTGGTCAGACAGGCCCTTGCGCGGGCCGGCTGGAGCAACGGTGGCGTCGGGCGCGTCGAAATCAACGAGGCGTTCGAAGCGGCAGCGCTTGCTGTCATCCTTGGGCGGCCAACCGGCATCGTGAACGTTGAGGGGGCGCCATCGCACATGGCCATCCGATCGGCGCCGTCTTCGCCATTCGATACGTCGAAACGACCTCAAGAGAGGTGTCGGCGGCGGGAGGTCTCCCTCGCGCAAAATGCTGCAAATACAAAAAACACTACAATTTTAAAAAAGCACGAGCAGGCAAGGTTCTCTATGTCTGCCACCAGCGATTAAACGCTCGCGGTCGTTTTCGGTCACAGACGCGGCGGTGTTGAGAACGTCAATGCGAGAGGAGTTTCGAATGAAGGTTATCGCGTCCAGTAGATTCGTCTTCACGCTCGGTCTCATCTCAGTATCCCGTATACTCTAGCATCCGACATCGCAGGAAGCCATGACACTCGCGCAAAGCGACCGCCGCACGACCACGATCGCGGGGTTTCCACCCTCCGCCTGGGCCTTTGCGCTACGGATCTGGGTCGCGATGATGGTCGGGCTGTATGCGGCGTTCTGGCTGCAGCTCGAGGGCGCCTCGGCCGCCGCGACCACGGTTGGCGTTCTCGCCATGCAAACGCGGGGACAGGCCTACCAAAAGGCCATCTACCGGATTCTCGCCACCATCATCGGGGTCATCGTCTCGTTCGTGATCGCAGGGTTATTCCCGCAGTCTCGCGAACTGTTCATGATAGGCTTCGCGGGCTGGCTCGGGCTTTGCGTCTATGTCGGTGGACTATTGGACGGCAACAGAGCCTACGGTGCCGTCCTCGCCGGTTATACGGTTGCCCTGGTCGCTGTGTCGCAGATCGACTCGCCGCAGAACATTTTTTCGGCCGGCGTCGACCGAGGCGCAGCGATTGTGGTTGGAATCACGGCTTTTGCCCTGGTCAACGACCTGTTCGCCGCCCCGAATGTACATACGGGCCTGATCGGCAAGCTCACGAAGGCCCACCAGCGGGTGCGAGCCTTTGCGCTCGCGATCCTCCGTGGCGAGAGCGCGCAGCCGATCCAGTGGGCGAATCTGCTGCGGGAAATCACCGCTCTTCATCCCGACATCACGGCGCTCGTCGCTGAATCAAGCGGCGGAGGGGTGAGAGTCGCGGCAGCCGCGAGCGCCGCCGTGGCGCTGGTCGCCGAGATCCGAGCCGCAAGCGCATTGGCGTCGCTTCCAGCCGAGACTCTGTTATCTCTTCGCGGCGCGCTTGGCCAAGGCCTTACCGATTCCCTCGGTGAGGAGAGCCGCAGTGCGTTGCAGCTTCGCTTGCAGCGGCACGCGGATGGTGGCTACGCCGATCCGTACGACGCGCTTTTAGCCGGTCATGGCCTAGATTTGCTAATCGAAAACCAACGGACGCAGAACGCCATCGAAGATCTGCAGGCAGGCCGCCGCCCCCGGCGCCGCATCCACGCAACCATCTACCGCTCGCATCGTGCGGCTGTGCGAAACGGCCTACGCGCGTTTCTGGCAGTGCTGATCTGCGCCATTCTGCTTTCTCTCGGCGGCTGGCCGTTCGCTGCGGAGGGCGTTGCCCTAGTTGGGCTCGTGATAGCTTTGAGTGCGAACGTTCCGAACCCGCGTGGCTTCGCAACCGCCGCTCTCATCGCGGTGCCGATCGCCGCGTTGCTTGGGGGCGTGACAGAGTATCTGATCCTCGACGGAGTTGACCAGTTTCCTCTCCTCGCGATCGGCTTGGCGCCAAGCGTCATCGTTGCCACCCTGTTGTTGACGATACCCAACCCGAGACTGGCCTCCATCGCGTTCCTGGCGCTCCCTTACTTCGTCTTGTACCTTTCTCCGACAAACCCGCAGGACTACAACCCCGAGACCTATCTGTTCTTCAACTTCATGGCGATCACGTCTGTGATCCTGCTATCCGTCCTCCTTCGGATTGTCCTTCCGACGTCCGATGCGCTTCGGCGGCGCTGGTACCTGACATCGGCACGAGAGGAGATGCGCGACCTTCTAGCCGGTGGCCGGTCCCGGCGCCTCGATGACGAGTCCTTGTTTCGAGATGCGGACCGCATCGGGCAATTAGCGGCTCTGCAGCCCGCCGTCGGTGACGAACGCCGCGAAGACCTGCGCCAGGCTCTCGACATCTTCGGACGCGCGGCCGCTGTGCGACGGGTCCGAACTACACTCGCCCACGTGTCCGCTCGAACCTGCGAGCGCCTGGTTCAGGACGGATACTCAGCCCTGGCCGCCTGTGATCCGGCTGGCCTGCGCCGGGCCGCCGCCGATCTCGCGAGTACGGCACCTCAGCTCGATCATGATGGTCGGAGAGTAGCACAGGCGGCCAGCCTGGATCTGATCTGGGCTGCCTTCCTGCTCGACGCCGGCGCTTTCGGTCTCAATCCAAACACGTGGACAACCTGATGCACAGCTTCCCCGAATTGACGATCGGCGGGGTGCTCGTCGCTCCATTCGTGATTTACGCCGGCGCCGCCATGGCGATCTTCGCAGTGTTGCGTCCTTTCCTACATCTCGTCGGCTTCGATCGCGCCTTCAGCAGTCCACCGATCGCGGAACTGAGCTTCTATGTCCTGCTCCTCGCACTGCTAATCGTCTTGTTTTGAGGGAGCTGTCCATGCAATCGCCGGACTCCAAATCATACGACCAAACGACGCCCAACGTCGCCAAGCGCGCTCCGGAAGCGATCGAGCGCTCGTCGCTTGACGTCGCTTCACCATCGCTGAATTCGGCCGGTGTTGCGTTGGAATGGCGTTCGCCGATTGCTGAACTGATTGAGCGTGCGACTGCAGACTCTAAGGCGACACTGAAACGGCCGGTGTCCAGCCGTCCAGGCCGTATGGCTAGCTTCGTTTGGGCCGCGCTCAAGACGATGGCGACCCTGCTCATTCTCGTCCTCGCCGTGCTCGCGTCGCTCGTCATCTGGGACTATTATATCACCGCGCCCTGGACACGAGACGGCAGTATCCGCGCCCAGGTCGCTAACGTCGCACCGCAGGTGTCGGGGCAGATCACGGAAATCCGCGTCGTCGACGACCAATACGTTCGTCAGGGCGATGTACTCTATGTCATCGATCCCTTCGATTTTCAGGTGGCGTTCGACACGGATAAGGCGCAGCTGCGCCAGAAAGCCGCCGATCTGCAGGTGAAGCAGATACAAGCAGAGCGCCGACAACATCTCACTGACCTCGCCACCACAGCGGAGGAGCAGCAGGTCTATGTCGGCAGCGCCACCCAGGCGCAGGCGGTCTTCGACGCCGCCCAGCAACAGGTCGAGCAGGCCGAAATCAACCTCAAGCGCACGCTGGTGCGAAGTCCGGTGAATGGCTACGTCACCAACCTTTTGATGCGAGTTGGCGACTACGCGCATGCGGGCACGGCCAACATCTCCGTGATTGATGCTGACAGCTTTTGGATCGACGGCTATTTCGAGGAGACTAAGATGACGCACGTCTGCATCGGCGACCGCGCCGAAGCGCAGCTGATGGGATACAGCGATCCGATCGTGGGCCGGATCCAGAGCGTGACCCGCGGCATCAGCGTCTCGAACGCTGCGCCGAGCACCCAGGGCCTGCCGAACGTGAATCCGGTCTACACCTGGGTGCGGCTCGCGCAACGCGTGCCGGTACGCATCCGGATCACGCACGTCCCCGCCGGCGTCCCGCTCGTTTCGGGTATGACTGCGACAGTAACGGTCCGCGACGCCGAGGCGCAAGAAAGTGGTGACTCGCTCCGCCAGCGTTCCGCGAGCCTTGTGGATTACCTGGTTGGCATCGTTCACGGTTCGCAACCATCACCGGGCTGCGTGCCGCGGATCAGCAACGAGGTGGGCGCGACCGTAACGCTCCCCACACCCAGACCCACCGCACCTCTCAATGCCGCGGAAATCAACCCCGGCCTTGCGCCCGATATGAACGCGCCACCCCGGCGCTAGTGAGCCCATACGCCTGGAATGTGTGCGACGGAAGCGAACCATGAAACTAATTTCGAAGAAGGCCACCGCGTCAGCTGCGACACTGTTCGTATCCGCACTTTTTGTGATGACCGCCCCTGTCGCTCACGCAGACGAATATTGCATCACGAACGGCGCTCAAGCAGCTCATGGCTGCGGTTATTCGACCATGGAGCAATGTCGGGCCGCATCCTCCAGCATCGGCGGCATCTGCGCGCTCGCTCCCTCCGCCCAATCGCCCAGCGATGCTCTGGCTTATCAACCGAAGCAACCAAATACACGAAGCAAGCCTCACCCAAAGAAGGAACCGGCCGAGCGTTGACTGGTCGAGCCAGAGCAATGGGGAGATCCCGTAGCCGCTCCGGGTCCCCGCGCGAAGCGAAAAAGGGAGCACCAACATGTTGAGTTCTGCGATTGTTCGGGTTGTTGAGTTTTGTGCGCGACGTCGCTGGCAAGTCATCTTCGTTGGAAGCGTGCTCGCGGCGATGGGTGCCGCGTACGACGGCGCACGCTTTTCGATTACGACGGATACCGCAGGGTTGATTTCGCAGAAGCTGGCCTGGAATCAGCGTCAGTCGGTCTTCTCCAGCGCATTTCCTCCAAAGGGGATTTCGGTGGTGATTACGGCGGCAACGCCGGAAAAT
>Ga0210396_10003641_pt1 | contig 15284 bp, 14 predicted proteins | sample IncBWH17OmetaG_FD_155466 | JGI IMG/M metagenome (GOLD analysis project Ga0210396, IMG submission 155466) | Forest soil microbial communities from Barre Woods Harvard Forest LTER site, Petersham, Massachusetts, United States - Inc-BW-H-17-O ... | reverse complement strand
AAGCCGCGCAAACCGTCGAGCGTTTCGGTCCGCATGCCGGCGGCCGCGCGTGCGTCGTCGACAAGCTTGAATGGCCGCAGCCGGCCGCATGCGATTGAAACGACGAACACCAGAAGAAAGTACGGCCAGACAGCAAAGAGAGTCATACCGGCTCCACATCAAATTTGATTTGTGTGCGCGACGATGTTGCCGCTCGCCCCGGCAAAACCGCCGTCGCCGTCCGGTTCGCTAGTACAACTGTTGTAGCCGCCCGCCCCGCTCGCCCCGGAACAGTGACGGCTGGGGTGCTCGGCCCGAAGGTGCCGCCTCCCTTTCCGCCATCCGCCGATGCCGGGAGCGCCGCGCCGGTCACCGGTGCGCTGCAGATGACCGCCGTTGCGAGCGCGGATCGGCAGAGCGACGAGGTCCGAATGGTGCGTGATAATTTTCGGCGGGAAACAGCCGTCGCTGTGAGAATTCGCACGTGAGTCTGACTGGACTTTCCAATACTCATCGCGCCATTCGCGGCTCGACGTTCCCGGTAAGCATTCTGGCAGAGACCGAAACGAAAGTCTCAACCTCCGCGGGTTCCATTAGCGATTTCTAATGCCTGTGGCGAAAAAGCTACGTCTGGATTCCAAAGACCTCAAAGGTCCGGAAAGTACGCCGCGTCGCCCCGTATATCGAGCAACGCCCTTGCCGGAATGGCTCGTGGTGTAGCCGGCGAATTTGCGCTCGAACATAAAGCGAGCGAAGGCGAAGAATATGTGACCATCAATGTCCGAGTTGGGTCCAATCGCGTCACATTGACGGCGCGCCGCTCACTTCCGGTCTTCAGCCGATTAGCAGACATTCTCGGGGTCATTCGGCATGTCTCAAAAGTGCCGATACTGTTGCAAAAGTCTTTTTGCGGCATGGGACTCAAATTCTCCGACCCGTAGGTGCGACTATTGGAGGACGACGTGGGGAACCACATCGCAACGCCCTAAACTCATGGACGACTCGCCTTCGAGCACCAGCGCACTGATGCTGTAGACCGTCTTTAGGTCTTTGCGCTTCGCCGGGATATCGATGCGGCTTTTCCGGAAACAGACATGTCAAGGCTCCTTTCCCTCAAAGAGGGTTGTAGAGAGCGTGTTAGTGAGCGGTGTCACTATTCGGTGTCTGGGTAAGGCGGCCCAGACCATACATTGCGTCACAGTCATCACGCGATCGGCTGCGATACGGCCAAACGCGTGCTATAGTTGTTGGTGGCTGCCACTCGAGGGAGCGGGGCCGATCCCTCAAAGAGTGCTCCGCCGGTCTCTACGACAAAGCGCTCGCGCTTCAAGGCGCGGTCGCGAAAGACCTTTACGTCACGATCAGAGATGAAAAGGAGGGAGACATGAGGCCAATCATAACGACGACTATCCTGGCACTGACCATTGCGACCGCGCCCGCTGCCAAGGCGCAGCAAGCCGACAACCAAACGATGCAGGCGGTAGAAGCCATGGTGGCGAAATGGACGCAGGCGGTCAATCAGGGAGACAGCAAGAGCACGTCATCGTTCTTCACGTCTGACGCTTTCGGCATCGATGTCTACGGCAGAACATCCAGCGCCCAAATGGGTGAGTTGACCAAGAAAGTACACGACATGGGCATCGACTTGACCAACAAGGTCAATGACGTTCGTTCGCTTGCGTCAGGACAGGTGCTCTTGGCCAGCGGCACATTTACCGTGAGCTACCGCAATAATCCGAATTTGAAGCCGGGCGACAGCGTCACTGGCAACTGGATCCGTGTGCTGGTCAAAGAAGGCTCGGACTGGAAGATCGCGGCCCAAAGCCTTACCCGACAAGCTCCGCCGATGCCATCGGCAACGACGGGTTCGAGCTCCACAAACAAGTAGTCAGCAAATCTGCCGTAGAATGGAGGCCAACGGAGTGTTCGCGGCACCAGTCCTTGCGCCGATTATCGTTCGAAGCCACTCGATCGTAATCGGCGCGGGGCTTCCGTGTTGCCATAGCGAGGGGTCTTGCTTGATTTAGATCAACCCGCGCGCCTGCTTGGTGCCACTAGCATTACGAGGTCATGGAACGCGCGACGTAGCGCCCCTTTTCGACGCACTGCCGGAAAACCGGATACCGCGTTCCTGGCCTTTGAGCCGTGGTCGCCCAGCCGCCGATAGGGAGGAAAAGCCCATGTCATTCCGCATATTCGCTCTTGCCGGTTGTGCTACTTGTCGTCCAACTTCCAACTAAGCTCTCGACGCAACCGAGCATCGAAGTTGGTCCGGGTGGTGTTCGCGTCGTCCCTGAGGGCGTGACTCCAGACGCCGTGACGAACGTGAGCGCCGCGACGAAGGCGAGTACCGCGACAGAGGTGAGCACCGCGACGAAGGTGTGTACCGTGGCGAAGACGAGCGCCCCGGCGACCGTGAGCGGTGAGCGCCGACGATACCGTCACGGCACGTGCCGTGGCCTGGGCGCAGATCAGAGATCAGAGCAGAAACAATTTCGACGACTGGATCGCGGTGGCGCGAGCACTTGCCATAGGCCGGAGCGCGGCGCTTAACGCCGCTGCAACGAACCGCGCGGTGGCACGAAATATAACCGTGAGATGGGTCGGTGGCTTCGCGATAACGGCCTTGACGGCATCAGCAACCAGGAGCGCTATCGCGTCGGCCGGATTCTGGAGAACCTGCCCGCGATCTCTTCATACCGCGAAGGTCTCGACTAGGCGCAGCGCCGACGGCTGAACCATCCCGGCGCGGTGTTGGTAGCACTGGCGGCGCGCGAGCAGGGTAGCGTCGCTGCGCCAGCACGTCGTCAATAACATGAAGCCGAAAGGTGGGTACCAGCGCTCGGTCAACTTCTCGCAGGACATGGTCCGCCGCGCCGCAATGGCGATCCGCGAGAACTGGTCCAATGACGTCTACCGGCTCGTCGACGCTCCCGAATTGCTCGGCGACGACCCGCCAGCACTGCGGCCCTCGCGCTCAGTTGTGATGTCCGCTTTACACCCCAAGAGCCGACATCGTCGGTTAGACCGGCCACGTCCGAAAACCTGCACAAATCCAGACATGGTCAATGTGGCGCACTCAGCGCGCGCTCAGTGACCGAAGATCGGCTTGGCGTAAAAATCGGGAAAGATCGCGGGAAGATACAGGTGGGCTTGTAGGCGCGCACCGACGTCGCGGCCGGAATGGGCATCCATCGGGATGATCGCCTCCGCCGCGACCTGGAGATAGCGGTTGATCCAGATGACGCCGGGATTGACGGTGCCGGTCGTCCTTCCGGCGAGCGGCCCGTTGAGCGGTGTCGACGTTGTGAATTCAACCAGGGGAACCCATCCCTGCGGGTAGCGGGTCCCGGTACGGTTGGGACCGGTATACTCATTAGTGACCAGGCTGTATTCCAGCGCAAAGCCCAACTGCAGGATCTTCGGGTTGACCGTCGCGGCGAGCGTAGTCGGGCCGGTGGGCAGCGTCGTCAAACTATTGAAAGTGCCTGTCTCTAAGGGGAGATTGACCGAACCTAATGAAGTCGAAGTCAAGGTGGACGCGTCGGTTGGCACCGCGACGGCGGCCGTGGCACTGATCGTGAGCGGCTGCAACCACGCCAACGAATCCGGCAGATCGCCGAAGCCCTTGCCGATATAGACGGTCGGCGTCAGCGTGGAGAAAGTCGAGGCGATTCCGGGCGCTCCGGTGCCGCCGATCGCCGCCGTGCCGCCCACGGTGACGACGAATTGGTGCTCGGGGTTGGTATAGAGCTGATACTGGGTGCCGATCACGAGATTGTCGAAGCCCGAGCGCGTGCCCCTGTTGGCGTCTTCGATGACGCGAAAGGTCTCGGTGAAGAATACCGCCCAGTCCTTGGTAACAAGTCTGCTGTAGGTGGTGGGAATGTCGAATTCGCGCGTAGAGGGTGTGGTGGCGGTGTCGGGCAGCTTCACAAAGTAGGGGGGATTGTAGAAGTCGGCGGCGGTGGGAACGGTGGTCGCCAAGGTCGAAGGGAAGTAGCGGTCGCCGACGTAGGCGGCCCACCCTTCAGAACATGTCGCGAGCAGGAGCAGGAAGCTGGGTATTAGCGTACGCCAAGCAATACAAGCCATCGCGCCCTCCCTATGTCAAAATACTATCACTCCACCTGTTGAGCGACGTCCCCATCGGCCGCTACGATACTCGGGGTCAGCAAGGACAGCATCAACCGCGACCTTGGCGCAAATGCGCCAGCCGACCAAAAGAAGGCTATGAAAAACAGCCCACCGAAAGAAGGGTCTGGCGCAAATGCGCCAGCTCTCACCGGCGCGGCGGCGGCGAAGGCGGTCGCGAAGGTCGAGGCCAAAGAGGAGCGGCAGGCCGCGAAGCAGGAAACGCTCAAGCAGGATGAGGTCCGCATCCTTTCGCTCGCTCAGGTCTCCGGTAAATTTCCGACGCTCTTTGTTGATCCGCCGTGGGACTACGAAGGGCTGTCGCTGGCCGGTCGAGCTGCCGCCATCCTCGCCGCGCTGCCGGATCGGTTCGAGTCGGCGGAACGATGCCGGGACCGAGGTGACCCGCGAGATGCGGAAGTCGTCATCGACGGTGCCGACCAAAACGGATCGCGCCGTCAAACTTCCGACCCCCACGGTCGTTCGTGAGTTGCCGCGCCGGGCCGCGTGCTGCGCCCGGCACCCGGCAAGAGCAATGCCATTGTCCTCGATCATTCAGGAGCCGTGTTTCGTCACGGGCTTCCTGAGGATCACGTCGTCTGGACCCTTGACCCGGATCACTACGCCGTCAGTCCGGAGCACACCGCGCGGTCTGGCAAGTTCAGCAGCCGCCTGATCGAGTGCACGCAATGCACCGCGCTGCGCATCGGCAACCAGCCGTGCATGCATTGTGGGTTCATGCCGCAGCGCCCGGCCGAATACGTGCCGATCTCGGACGGCGAGTTGGGTCTCGTGAAGAACGGTCGCATTCAGACGAGTCCGCTCGATGAATACGAACGCGACAGGTGGCTTGGAATGCTGACCACCATCGGCCGGGAGCGTGGTTACAAAGCCGGATGGGCCGCCGCCAAGTTTAAGGAAAAGTTCGGCACTTGGCCGCCTTACGGGGCCGCCGCAATGTCGATAACGCCATCAGCCGAAATCCTGGCGTGGGTTCGCTCGCGGGCCATCGCCTATGCCAAGGCCATGCAGAGGGCTTCGCGATGAACCAGCCCAAGCGCGTGAGGCTCTATCTGAAATTGCATCTCGACATACTGGACGCACCGGCATGGCGCGCGATGTCGGCCAGTGCCCGGTTGCTCTATATCGCGCTCCGGCGTCGTCACAACAGCAAGCACAACAACAATGGCGACATCTTCATCAGTCAGCGCGAGGCCGCGAAGGAACTGAACCTCAGCCGACCGACCGTCGCCAAGAGCTTTCAGGAACTGGAGCACTTCGGCTTCATCGTGATGACGTCGCCCGGCTACCTCGGCGTCAAGGGCAAGGGCAGGGCACCGCACTGGCGGCTGACCGAGTTGGACACCGCCACCGGACCCGCGACGATGGACTTCAGGCGTTGGGACGGAAAACGGTTTCGGCAGGAGAAGCGATCTCAACCCCGGCCACGAACTCGGCTTTTGGCCATCGCGGAGCGCGCGTCATGACCCGCGCCGCCGTCGGCTCCATCGCCGGATCATCGGCACCGCGCGCCGACAACCGGCCGAACATGCGCGGCGCAATGACGGTCGAGCGGAACCTGAAGGCTGGCACCCGGCTATGGCTGGCGGGCGTGGTCGAAGCAAATTACAGGCGCGGATTTCATCTCGATCAGTGCCGAAGTCGCCAGCCACGGCGGACACAATCGAAAACGCAGGACCAACGAAGGAGAGCGAGGATGACTCATAACGACACGACTGATCTGCCCATCACCGAAGAAGAGATTCAGCGTATGCCGTGGACCTGTCACTTGATGACGGCACACGAACTGCAGTGGTGGGTCGCAAGCCGAAAGGACGCCGGGCGCATCATCGACATCGAAACGTGCGAGCTTGGTCGCTGGTATGCCAGCGATCTCGACCCCTACGGCGTGAGCCGCGATCCGGACCTTTACGTCCAGGTCGGCACCAACCGATTTGTGCGCTCGCCCGAAAGCAACGGTTGGATCAGCGAGAAGGACCTTCCGGTCGAAAAATTCAAGGCGATGTACGACCGCATCCACAGGGAGTTTGAAGCAAGGGCTCCACGGCTGCGCGTAGTCAAATAAACGAGAAATCAAGACGTAAGGGGCTGAGAGATCGGCAAAATTGCGTGGTGTGATGGAGTGTCCCATGTCCGAGTCGGACACGGTCGGCGAGGCAAAGCCTGAAGTAACTGGCAAACAGGCGGCCAAATCAGGTAATCAGGTCCGATTATTCGGAAGGGGGATCGTTCGCCCCCTCGACCCAGACGACCCGCGTAGCCTGGACCATCCCAGCCATGACGAAGATTGGCTTGCTTTGGCGAGAGCGTTGGGCCGGGCGATGGCAGACTTCGATTGGGACCGTATCAACGGATCGGACAACAAGGGACCAAAATGAAAACCGCTGCTATTTATGCAAGATATTCCAGCGACCTCCAAAAGGATCGCTCGATTGATGACCAAATTGCGCTCTGCAAAGAGATCGCTTTACGCAACGGTTACAGCGTCGCAGAAATCTTTACGGATCGCGCTAAATCTGGCGCGAGCATGTTTGAGCGGGATGGCTTACTCGCCCTGATGAATGCGGCAAAGAAACGTGACTTCCAAGCGGTGATCTCCGAAAGCCTCTCGCGCCTCTCCCGCGATCAGGAAGATACTGCCGCAATCTACAAGCGACTCAAGTTCAATGAGATCACGATCATCGATTCCGGCGGTGTAGTTTCCGATGTTCATATCGGTGTGGGCGGCATCGTCAATTCGATGTTCCTTAAGAATCTGGCTGTCTCGGTAAAGCGTTCGCTCGACGGGCGAGTCCGCGAGGGTCTTGTCCCGGGCCGGATCAACTTCGGTTATCGCGGCACGGGTAAGCCATGCGAGCGGGAGATCAACCCCGATGAAGCGGCAATCGTGCGCAGGATTTTCGAGGAATATGCGGACGGCAAATCGGTGACAGACATCGCCGATGATTTGAAGCGCGAGGGCACTGTCACACCGCTTTTGAAGGGCGGTGAAATGCTCCGCAATGAGCGCTATATCGGCAAGATCAGTTGGAACACAAACACCTCGGTCAAAGACCCGGAGACCGGCAGACGGCTATACCGCGCCGGGGCGGTCGACGACAGGATTGTCGTTGATGCCCCTCACCTGAGAATCATCCCGCAAGAGCTTTGGGATCGTGTCGAGCAGTTGCGCATTGCGCGCAGCAAGGCCCAAGGCTGGCATGGTCCACGCCAGCACAAGTACGTCAAAAAAGATGATTTACTCCTCGGTCTTTTGACGTGTGGGAAATGCGGCGGCTCGATGTTCATCGGTCAGAACAATCCAGACGGCTCGCCCCGCATGGTGTGTTCTTTTGGGTATCGCAGGGAAGGCTGCGACCATCGCAGCAGCTATTGCCTAAAGACCTTACAGAACACGATCCTTGACGGCATCAAGGTCAAGCTCACAAACCGAAAGGCGCTGCTCGAATTGACGCGCGCCTACCATGAGCGATGGGCCGAACGGCAGCAAACCGTCCGTGCTGACTGCGACAAGGCCAAAATGGAGCTAAACCGCGTAACGCTTCAAATCAACCGCATCGTGACGGCGATCAGCGATAGCGATGCCCCTGTCAAGGTTCTCGTTGAAAAGCTCAACAAGCTGGAAACCGAGCACGCCAGTTTAACCGAAAAGGCCCGTCTGATCGAAGCCGAGGGGAACGTAGTCACGCTGCACCCTGCCGCCATCGACAAGTTTGCCAACTCGATGGAGGAAATACATGCAGCCCTGACCGGCGACCTTGATGTTCAACAGCTCGCGCCGTTCCGTGCAGCCTTCCGCAATGTCTTTGAGCGGATCGTGGTTCATCCCACCGCCAAACGGAAACCCTATGAGGTGACGCCGTATGCGCGGCTGTCGGCGATTATGGGCTTGGAGCTTTTCCCAAAGATGCGCAGCACCAAGGAACTGCTTGCTGAACAAGGGGTTGCCTATAATAAGATTTCGCAGGGTTCATGTTCGTGAAATTGTTGTAATTCTGTGCCTCGGGATCGCCCGCAAGATCCGCGGCATTTCACCGGATCGCTTGCCGTTTACCCAAGGCGCCGATATAAGCCCCGCAACTTCCATCAGCGTTTTCAAGGACGAAACCATGGCGATCGAACGTACCTTTTCCATCATCAAGCCGGACGCGACCGCGCGTAACCTGACCGGCGCCGTCAATGCGCTGATCGAAAAGGCCGGACTTCGCATCGTTGCGCAAAAGCGCATTCGCATGACCCGCGAGCAGGCCGAGACCTTCTATGCCGTGCACAAGGCGCGGCCGTTTTTTGGCGAGCTGGTGGATTTCATGATCTCGGGCCCGGTCGTCGTTCAGGTTCTCGAAGGCGAAAACGCCGTGCTCAAGCATCGCGACGTCATGGGCGCGACCGATCCCTCCAAGGCGGCTGAGGGAACGATCCGCAAATTGCATGCGAAATCGATTGGTGAAAACTCGGTGCACGGTTCCGATGCCGCGGAGACGGCGGCGATCGAAATCGCCCAGTTCTTCTCGGGCAATGAGATCGTCGGGTAATCGACGCCGGCGTGCGAGTTAGAGTGTTTTCGAGCGAAGTGGGTAGCGGTTCGCGTCAAGGAAACGCGTCAAAAAATGTGAGCCTGATCGGTTTTGATCAGGCTCGCGGCGATCATTGCTGCGGAGGGTGGCCGGTTGCGCCAAGGGGATAGGCTGTGAATTGGCTGTTGCAGGTCTTTGATCCCGCCAATATCGGGGCGTTTTTTACGCAATTTCAAATCGACCTGCAAAAACCTGCGTTCTGGCTGGCGGTCGGCAAGATCATCTGGATCAACGTGCTGTTGTCCGGCGACAATGCGCTGGTCATCGCGATGGCCTGCCGCGGACTTCATCGGCGGCAACGACTGTGGGGCATGGTGATTGGCGCCGGGATCGCGGTGATCCTGCTGATCGTGTTCACCGGCATCGTCGTTACCTTGATGGCGTTGCCTTATCTGAAGCTGGTCGGCGGCATCGCGTTGTCGGTGATCGCAGCCAGGCTTCTGGTGCCCGAGGATGAAGGCGACGACGTTACGGCGGGCACCAGTCTTTGGCACGCCGTCCGGATTGTCGTGATCGCCGACATCGTCATGAGTCTGGATAATGTCATCGCGGTCGCCGCGGCCGCGAATGGACAGCTTTCGCTGCTGATCCTCGGTCTTGCCATCAGCATTCCCATGATTGTCGCCGGCGCGGCGTTGATCATGATGGTGCTTGACCGGTTTCCGATCCTGGTTTGGCTGGGGGCACTCCTGCTTGGTTGGATCGCAGGCGACGTAATCGAGACCGATCCAGCCGTTCATCCCTTTCTACAGCGGCTTCTCGATGGCCAAATTGCACTCAAGCTCGACGCGACATCGGCGATTTTCGGCGTGTCGCCGCACGATCTCGTCGGATATATCTGCTCGGTGCTCGGCGCGCTCGCGGTATTGGTCATCGGATCGATCTGGCGCCGGCGCAAACTGCGCGACAGCGCGCATGCCGCGCCGCTCTAGCGCCGCACGATCGTGCCGGAACGGCCGAGCAGCCGTGCCAGTTGCTTGAAACGGCTGCCAACGCGATCGGCGACGAGATCGACCATTCTGTGCTCGAACACCAGCATCAGCTTGCGGCCCCCGCTGCGAAAGTGGATCGCCGGTAAAACACCGGGCCGCGCCGCCGATATCAGATGAGCGACGCGAAAGGCCGCGCCGAGAACGCGCGCACGCTCCACCATGGCCGGCGGCACCAGTTCGCGAATAGCCACCGGTGGCTCGTTTCCTTCGCTGAGGCCGGCATAGCGGTAAAATACCGATAGTGCGACAAATGCCCGGCCCTGATGACTGACTGAGCCGAAATTTCCGTTGGTGATGAGATTGAGTGTCTCTTCGCCGCGGTGGTCGGGATGCACGCGCCATCCGATATCGGACAGCAGGCACGCGGTGTGGCGCAGGCGGCGATCTTCGTCGGTTTCCCGCAACTTGACGACCCTGACCAGACGATCGGTCCATCCGATCAATTCCTGGGCGTGACGCGCGGAGCGCGACATCAGTTCGTTGAGGGTCTGCGCGGCGCAGATCAATCCATCCTTGGATCGCTCGGTTTGCGGCAGCATCTCGTAGAACAGGCCTTCGCGCACGCCGAAGGTCGAAAACACGATGGTCCTCGGTTGCGCGACGCGAATGACGTATTCGAGAACGAGGGCAGCATAGGTCAATAGCGGCCGCCGTGCGTCGGCGACGGCTTCGATGTTAGCCAACATGTTGGCCGAGGCGAGTCGGCGCAGGCGCTGTGCGAAATCGAGCGCTTCCGGCGCCGAGATCGAATAACCATGCATCACCCGCAGGGGATAGCCGCTCTGGATGATGTGGATGCGCGCCAGCGCCCGCCATGTTCCTCCAACCGCGTAAAACGTGCGGCCACGGCCGGCCTTGAGCTGGGCAACGCCGGATAGATCGGTCTTGACGATACGTTCGGCGCGCTTGAGCGATTTATCCGAGGCATCCTGGAGCGCCAAACTTCCGAGCGGCAGCGTCACGCCCTGGCGAACGCGGTTGCCGCGCACGTCGATCAATTCCAGCGAACCACCGCCGAGATCGCCGACAATGCCATCCGGATTGTGGATCCCGGAAAGGACGCCCAGCGCTGATAATTTCGCTTCGCGTGGACCCGAGAGAATTTCGATGCGGATGCCGCAGATGCGTTCCGCCTTGGCGATGAAGTCGGGGCCGTTGCTGGCGTCGCGGCATGCGGCAGTGGCGATCGCATAGACACGGCTGACCTTCATGATTTTGCATAGCGCGCGGAATCGCCGCAGCGACGTCAAGGCCTTGGCGACGGCATCGGGCGCCAACAGACCCGTGCTCTGAACTTCTCGCCCGAGCCCGCAAAGGGTTTTCTCGTTGAACAGAGAAACCAGACTGCGCGTCATCGCTTCATAGACGACAAGGCGCACCGAGTTGGAGCCGATGTCGATGACCGCGACGCTGGGGGCGCGTTTACGCGGCCGCTTCACAGGTTATATCCCTTATGACGATTGCTGACGCTCGGTACGGCGCGTGAGGCGGCGAGGCGAAGATTCCTTAAGCGACTTTCCACGGCCTGACAAACTCGGATTCGTCATGAAATAATTGTGCAGATTGAAGGGTTCCTCGCCCTTCGCGGCTTTCATACGCGTTGACGATCCATCGGGCAACAACTGCCAGCTCTGTTCGGTATCCTTGAGATTCGCGACCATGATCTGCTCGAGAACCTGCTGATGCACCGTCGGATTCTGGAGCGGGCAGAGGACTTCGACACGCCGGTCGAGGTTGCGCGGCATCATGTCGGCGGACGAGATATAGACAGCCGCTTTAGTGCTCGGCAGGCCCTGTCCCATCCCGAAGCAGTAGATTCGGCCGTGTTCGAGAAAGCGGCCGATGATCGATTTGACGCGAATGTTCTCCGACAGGCCGGGAATGCCCGGCCGCAGGCAGCAAATTCCGCGCACTACAAGTTCGATTGAAACGCCGGCTTGCGACGCTTCATACAGAGCGTCGATGATATCGGGATCGACCAGCGAATTCATCTTGAACCAGATCGCGGCCGGTTTGCCGTGACGGGCGAAATTGGTCTCGCCATGAATGTGCTCGAGCATTCGCTTGCGCAAGGTGAGGGGCGATACCGCCATCTTTTCGATGTCGCTCGGTTCCGCGTAGCCGGTGATGTAGTTGAATACCCGCGCGGCATCGCGGCCGATGATCGGATCGGACGTGAAATATGACAGATCGGTGTAAATGCGCGCGGTCACCGGATGGTAGTTTCCGGTGCCGGTATGGACATAGGTCGTGAGACTGCCGGCCTCGCGGCGCACGATCAGCGACAGCTTGGCGTGGGTTTTCAGTTCGATAAATCCGTACACGACCTGCACGCCGGCGCGTTCAAGATCGCGCGCCCAGCGGATATTGGCTTCCTCATCGAACCGCGCCTTGAGTTCGATCAGCGCGGTCACCGACTTTCCAGCCTCTGCGGCTTCCGCGAGCGCGCGCACGATCGGGGAGTTGTTCGAGGTGCGATACAGCGTCTGCTTGATGGCGACGACGTCGGGGTCGCGGGCGGCCTGTTGCAGGAACTGTACGACGACGTCGAATGACTCATAGGGATGATGAACGATCAGGTCTTTTTGCCGGATGGCAGCGAAGATGTCGCCGCCATGATCGCGCACGCGTTCGGGATGGCGGGGGACATAGGGCATGAATTCCAGGTCGGGCCGGTCGAGCCGGGTCAGTTGCGACAATTCGTTCATCGCCAGCACGCCATCGACCAGCAAAACTTCGTCGTCGGCGGTGGAAAGTGCGCGCTGCACGAAGGCGCGGAGTTCTTCGGGCATCTTGGCTTCGATCTCGAGCCGGATCACCGATCCCCGCCGTCGCCGCTTCAGAGCAGTTTCGAACAGGCGGACCAGATCTTCCGCCTCTTCCTCGATTTCGAGTTCAGAATCCCTGATGATGCGGAAAGCACCCTGACCCTTGACGGTATAGCCCGGGAATAACCGGCCGATGAACAGACCGGTAGCTTGCTCAAGCGTAATCAGGCGCACCGCGCCATCCTTGCCCGTGGGCATGCGGATGAAGCGATCGATCTTGCCGGGCATGCGAATGAGGGCGTTCATTGGCTTGCCGTCGGAGAGGCGCGCCAGATGCAGCGCGACGGTAAATCCAAGGCTCGGAATGAACGGAAAGGGATGCGCGGGGTCGATCGCAAGCGGCGTCAGCAGCGGGAAGATGTTGTGGAGGAAATGATCCTCGATCCAGGTCCGCTCGGTCTTGGTGACATCGCGGCCGTCGACCAGAACGATGCCGACCTCGGCCAGGATGCCACGCAGGTCACGCCAGATCGCCTGCTGGTCGATGGCGAGTTTTGAGACCGTCTCGTTGATGAGGACAAGCTGTTCCGCAGGGGTGAGACCGTCCGGACTACGCTCGGCAATGCCCTCGCGCACCTGCGCCTTGATGCCGGCGACGCGCACCATGAAAAATTCATCAAGATTATTGGCGGAAATCGACAGAAATCGCACCCGCTCCAGCGCGGGATGGCCGGGATTGACCGACTCCTCCAGCACCCGGCGATTGAAATGCAGCCAAGAGAGCTCCCGATTGATGAAGCGCTCGGGGCTGCTGGCCATCGTCGCGGTCGTCTCAGAATCCGCGTCTTTTTCTTTAATTACAACGACTTGCGCGGATTCCATTGAGCTTTAATCCATCCCAAAGAGGCGGTGCGCCGCAGGAACAAGACGGCGCAAACAATGTGTTATCGCGATGACGTTTCGATGACATTGACCTTCCTGACGCGGCCGGCGTCAAGATGCCAAACATCAGGCATCGCGCAGCAGATCGGCTGCCAGTGCCCGGGTCACCGGTCGGCCCAGCCGCAGGGCTTCGGTGTCCAGCAGTTCCACAGCCTGCCGCACGGCCGCATAGGAACGCTCGATCCTGGAAGCGAGGTAAGTTACGACGGTTTCGTCGACGATGAGCTGACGGTCCGCACAGAATTTGACGATCAACGCGCGAAACAACTGATCGTCAGGGGGCAACAGCAGCACCACCGGTACCGCGCGCAGGCGTGAGCGCAGATCGCGCAGTTCGATCTGAAGGGCCGTGGGCGGTGTGCGCGCGGTGATCAAAACGAACGCGGCTTCTTCCCGCGCCAAGTTCATCAAATGAAACAGTGCGCGTTCGTCAAGATCAGGCGATTTCAGATCTTCGACCACGAGGGCGCCCGTCGCCAGCGCGCCAGGGACCGCCACCGCGGTCAGCGCATGTGCCGAGATCGAACGCGCGCCGGCTTGCTCGGCCCAGATCGCAGCCAGGTGGCTCTTGCCGGAACCTTCCGGTCCCACCAGCAGCATGATCCGGTTCGGCCAGTCGGGCCAACCATCGACCAGCGCAAATCCCGCGGCGTTGGCCGGGCCTTCTAGAAAATTGTCGCGCGTGAGGCTCTCTGCGTGCGGCAGCGCAAATGCCAGCTGACGGGGTTGAACGCGGCCTGCCACGCAAGTCTCCTGCCGGGATCGACCGGCGCATGAATCTATGGCGTTTTCAGGCGAAGTGAACGTCGGTTCGCGTGAAGAAAACGCGTCAAAACAAAAGCTCTAGCCCGCTTCGATCGTGCTCATGTGCCGTACCCACTCCACGAGATAGAGGGATACGGAAACCAAAGTAAAGACCGTTACAAAACCCATCAGGATGAGATCATACGGCGTCGGCTTGAAGCCGAATCCGAGTGCGGCGAGGACCAATGCCGCGAAAGCCACTTGCGCTACCGTGTTAAGTTTCGACACCATCAACGGTTTCATCGGAATCGGCTTGCCGAACAACCACGACACTATCACGGCGGTCACGATCATGATGTCGCGCGAGACCACGAGAATGACGATCCAGCGTGGTACGGCGCCCCAGATTCCGAGCGCCACGTAGATCGAAACCAGCAACGCTTTGTCCGCCAGGGGATCGAGCAGCGCCCCCAATTCGCTGGTCATATTGAAGCGCTTGGCAAGAAAGCCATCCACAGCATCGCTGACACCCGCGATGACAAAGATCGCAAAAGCGATTTCCATCTGGCTGGAGGCAATCGCCCATACGATAATCGGCACCAGCAGGATGCGGCCGAGGGTAATTATGTTCGGAATACTCACACGGCGCTTCCCGGCTACCGGCCTGATTTCACAAAGATCCGGCCCTTTGCAGGGCGAGCCGGTTCCTGTCTACATAGTACAGGCGCGCCATGGTTGCGAGCCATTGCGCATCAGCGGAATCCGACGTAACCAGCCGCCATTCATCTGGAATAGGCCATGATCGACCGCAAAAACGGGCTCACTTACGCGGATTCAGGCGTCGACATCGACGCCGGGAATCGTCTGGTTGACCTGATCAAACCGATGGTTCGCGCGACCGCCCGTGCCGGCGCCGATGCGGAGATCGGCGGGTTCGGCGGCCTGTTCGATCTGAAGGCGGCCGGCTTCAAGGACCCGGTTCTGGTCGCCGCCACCGATGGTGTCGGCACCAAGGTCAAGATTGCCATCGAGACCGGCTTGCACGGCGGCATCGGGATCGATCTGGTGGCGATGTCGGTCAACGACCTCGTCGTGCAGGGCGCTGAACCGCTGTTTTTTCTGGATTATTT
>Ga0210396_10003638_pt1 | contig 15287 bp, 13 predicted proteins | sample IncBWH17OmetaG_FD_155466 | JGI IMG/M metagenome (GOLD analysis project Ga0210396, IMG submission 155466) | Forest soil microbial communities from Barre Woods Harvard Forest LTER site, Petersham, Massachusetts, United States - Inc-BW-H-17-O ... | reverse complement strand
GAAAAAATGACCTTGCGCGGCGTGAAAATCGGTGTCGAAAACTTCGTGCAAAGCGGAAAAGGGAGCGCACTTGGCTCCCTTGCGTTGGCCATCGCGCACCCTATAATTCGATGAGGTTTCAGTGATTTTTTGGCAACAATCGCTCGGGTCTGCGGGCGAAAATGTGCCGATGAACTAAGACGGGACCGGTCGGGCCGGCAGCTCGCGGCTTGGCAGTTTTTAGGTCGGGACGATCCATGATCCAGTGGTTCCGAAATGTGTGGGTGGCCGTGGTCACCGTGTTTCAGGGGCTGTTTGTCACCCTTGGAATCATGGGTAAGACGTACCGCCGCCGCACGTTCACGGAGGTCTACGAGTATCCGGAAGTGCCTGTGCCGGTGAAGCCGCGCTACCGCGGATTCCACCGGTTCGACCTGACCGCTTGTATCGGCTGCGAAAAGTGTGCGGTCGCCTGCCCGGTGGACTGCATCTATATCGAGAAACAGAAGGCCCCGGTCGGAAAAGGTTTCCGCATCGACGGCTTTACGATCGACTATACGAAGTGCATGTTTTGCGCGTTGTGCGTCGAACCGTGCCCGGTCGACTGCATCTTCATGGGGTCGAATTTCGACCTCAGCTGCTACAGCCGCGACGGGTGCATCGTCGACTACGCCAAGCTGCCTTTGCAGACCGCCTGGGGGCAGACCACGCTGAACCCGACGGCCGTTTCCGAGTCTAAAGTTTTGTATCAGCCGGTTTGGGTGCAAGGGGAACCGAGCCCCTTCGAATTCGCGCCGGCTGCGGGCGAACACTGAAATCGGACGCTGAAATCGGAAATTTGAAATCGGACACTAAGCTCGGCTTGGCATCCGCGAGGTCCCGTCCATGAACACTGCAGCGGGCAAGAAGTATTTCACCGTTACCGAAGCCAACGCCATGTTGCCGTTGGTCCGGGCGATCGTCGATGACATTGTGCAGCTCAAGAACGAGATCGAGGAGCGGTCCGAGCGGCTGCGGAACGTGCGTCGTCTGCCGGGCCAGCGTCGCGGCGAAGACAACCCCTACGATGAAGAGGTCCAGCAGATCGAAGTTGAGATCGAGAAGGAGAACGATCGCCTCGAGGAATTCTGCGACGAGCTGCGGCGCCTGGGCGTCGAGCTGAAGGACCCGCGCGTCGGCCTGATCGACTTCCTCACGCAGATCGAAGGCCGCGAGGCCTATCTCTGCTGGAAGCTGGGCGAAGGCGACATTGCCTACTGGCACGAGATCGAAGCCGGCTTCGCGGGGCGACAATCGCTGCTCGAAGGATCGGCCCACGGCGGCAAGCCGAACGGCGGCACGGAAAAGAAGTAGCGCGCACACCACGGAAACCACGCAGGATCCATGACAGACCTCGTCGGGCACTTCATTATCTTTGGCATCGTCGCGGTCGCCCTGCTGGCCATCCCGCTGATCATTGGCTGGTTCGTCCGCCCCAATCTGCCCACGCCCGAGAAAGTTGCCGTCTACGAGTGCGGCGAGCCGACGATCGGCTCGAGCTACATTCAGTTCGACTTGCGGTTCTACGTCGTCGCGCTGTTGTTCATCATCTTCGACGTGGAAGTGGCGTTCTTCTTTCCGTGGGCCCTGATCTACGGCGGAGCCACGCAGCTGGCCGACCCGCGCTTGGCGACCGAAGCTCGTATGGTGATCACGGAGAAGCTGCTCAACGCGCCCGCGTCGCAGGCCGTGACACCGATCACCTCCGCGACGGGCTTTCGCCTGGCGGCGCTGAGCTTCTTCGACATCCTGGTCTTTTTCGCGGTGTTGCTCGTCGGCTTCGCCTACGTGTGGAAGCGGGGCGACCTCGATTGGGTGCGTGCCGTCTCACGAAGGTCGACGTTCCCCGCCCAAGCCGGAACTCCGCGCGTCCCTGCGCCCGAACCTGTCCGGGTGCCGCAAACTGTGAGCTGAGGCGGCGCCGTCGGCGGAATCTCCCTTTCGGCTCGGGCGGCGCACCAACGAACGCTGGATCCATGAACGCTCAAGAAATTCACCAGTTGCTGCTCGAACGGTTCGGGGCGTCGAGAATCACCGGCGTCAACCTGACCGCCACGGACCCCTGGGTCGAGGTCGCTCCCGCCGCCATCCACGAGGTGAGCCTCTTCTGCCGCGACGACGATCGGCTACGGCTCAACCACCTCAACAACCTGTGTGGCGTCGACTATTGCGAGCCCGATCCAAAGAAGGCGGCCAAGTACGGGCACGAGCCGCACATCGAGGTCGTGTATCACGTGTCGAGCTTGCCGCGGAAGCACAAAATCACGCTCAAGGTGATGCTGCCCCGCTGGAAAGACGGCAAGACGGGCGAAATCCCCGAGGTCGACTCGGTGGCCGACATTTGGGGCATCGCCGACTGGCACGAACGGGAAACCTACGACCTGATGGGCATTCGCTTCTTGGGACATCCCAACCTGCGGCGGATCCTCTGCCCGGAAGACTGGGTGGGCTATCCGCTCCGCAAAGACTACGAGATGCCGCTGGAATACCACGAAATCCGGGGACGGTAAGGAGCGCTCGGGCTGACGAGCGTTTCGCCGGTTGCCGACAAGCACGAAGCTCGAATGACGAATGAAGCGCTAAGCACGAATGATTCCCCTCGTTCGTGCTTCGGTCATTCGGAAATTCTTTCGTCATTCGGATTTCGTCATTCGACATTTGTGAGCCGCAGATGAGCATGCAATTGGAAGATCCCCGCATCGTCGAGTTCGACGTGCGGACCGACGAGATGCTGGTCAACATGGGGCCGCAGCATCCCAGCACTCACGGCGTGCTCAGGCTCTTGTTGCGGACCGACGGCGAAGTCGTCCACGAGGTGACGCCGCACATCGGCTACCTGCACCGCTGTGCCGAAAAGATCGGCGAGAATCTCGCGCCGCCGCAATGGATCCCCTACACCGACCGGATGGATTACCTGGCCGGGATGAACATGAATCTCGGCTGGGCGCTGGCGGTCGAAAAGCTCGTGAAGATGGAGGTGCCCGAAAAGGCGATGGTCCTTCGCGTGCTCATCGCCGAGATGGGCCGCATCGCCAGTCACCTCGTGGGGATGGGGGCGTACGGGCTCGATCTCGGCAGTTTCAGCCCGTTTTTGTACGCCTTTCGCGAGCGGGAAATCGTTCTCGACTTGTTCGAGGAAGTCTGCGGGGCGCGGCTTACCTACAGCTACCTGACCATGGGCGGCGCCACGCACGATTTTCCCGAATCGATCACCATTCCGCCGGGCCTGGCCGCGCTCACCGGCAAGTCGCCCAAGCTACAGCTATCGTGGCTCGAGGCGTGCGGCCTGTTTCTCGATTGGCTCGAACCGCGGATCAGCGAGTACCACAAGCTCCTGACGCGCAATCAGATCTTCATCAAGCGGACGGCCGGCCTGGGCATTCTTTCGCCCGAAATGGCGATCAGTTACGGCTGCACGGGCCCCGTGCTGCGGGCCAGCGGCGTCGATTTTGACCTCCGCCGCGACGGCGATCCGATCTACACCCGCATGTACCAGGGCTACGACTACAACGTCGTCGTCGCTCCGTTCCAGGATGCGCCCCCGGAGGTCGTGCTCGGCGACAACTGGTGCCGCTTCTATGTGCGGATGCTGGAGGTGGTCCAGTCGATTCGCCTCGTGCGACAGGCGATGGCCAAGTATCCGACGGCTCAGGGCACCTACCGCGTTCCCTTCAAGATGAGCACCAAGCTGCCCAAGGACGAAGTCTATCTCGAGACTGAATGTCCCCGCGGACAGATGGGCTTCTACATCGTCGGCAACGGCGACGCCAACCCGCTGCGGGCTCGCGCCAAGAGCTCGTGCTTCTGCAACCTGTCGATCACCGCCCCCATCTGCAAAGACTTTCTGCTCGGCGACATCCCGGCCATCGTCGGCTCCCTCGACATCGTGATGGGCGAGATCGACCGGTAACGCGGTCCCGGACGCGGGAATGACGGTTCGTGATTCCCAACCCGCCGCGAAAACTGGGCCTCGAAGCTCTTCAACTCGCCGTTCGCGAGCGGCCACGAACGCTGATGTTCGGTGCGCTTGGGATCTTGATTCCCGTCGCCCAGGCACTCGTGCTCTGGCTATTCTCGACCCTCGCTCACAACGCGGATGACGCCAGGATTCGGGCCGCCGGCAAGGCCGCCCAGGGAGAAGTCCTGCGTGTTGAGGAGGATGCCTTCGGTCCGACCCTGAACAACGTGCCGCCGAAAAAGGTCACCTTCCGCTACAAGGCTGACGGCGTCGAACATGAGAAGTCGGTGACCGTCAACGCCCCCGAAGTGTCCGGGTGGAAGAGTGGGAGACCCGTCGCAGTCGTCTATTTGAACGGCGAGGCGATCTTGGCTGACATACACCCCGCCGAGTTTCCAATCCCGCCGGGTTTGATTATCGCGTCGATCGTCTGTTGGTCGCTCGCTGTCGTTGCGGTTCTCGCTTACGGATTGGCCGGGGCGCGGCGGAAGTATCTCGTCCTGCGGCACGGCGTGCTCCGCGAGGGGAAATTGCTTTCCTTTGAGACGTGGACCATGTTCACGTCGTCATTTCCGAGCGGCTGGTTCCGCGTGAGCTACACGTATGTGGACTCGACCGGGCGTGAGCGGCTCGGCGTCTCGCGCTCGCGCGATTTGACGCTGGCCAACCACAAGCAAAAGGGAGACCCGATCGAGATTCTGGTCATGCCATCGGACGAGAGCCTCTCGACCCTGCTCGATAGTGCCGCCGAGCGCGCGCTGATCCGAACGTGAAGAAGGTTCGCGCGCGATTCAATCCGGCCGGTCGCTGCCCCTATGGTCGCCGGTCGTCAAAAGCCCCGCCACCGTCAAAGTCGCTGGCCAATCGTGTGTGCGCATTGGATCTAACCGCCATGCCGTGGGGACTTGAACGGCGCTTGGAAAGATTTCCGAGTCAGGCCGGACTTGCCGTCGATAACGGTTAGACGCGGCGCGCGGATTGCGCCGGGAATGCGTCTGGCTGGAGGCAGGGAACGCCGTGGGTCTGTTCGTCTCTGGGCAGCGCTCGATCGAAGTGAGATCGATGCCGCGACGATCGAGTGAACGCGGGCCGCGACGGTTGACTTGCTCGCGTCGCATAGCCGGCGTGCTCTTGGCCGCGTGGCTGACCGCCTCTGGCTGCAGCCCCGCTCCGCACACCAATCTGGTCGACTGGGTGCACAACGGCTTCAAGGTCGGGCCGAATTATTGTCCGCCGGCGGCGCCCGTCTCGTCGGGCTGGATCGATGCGGGCGACGGCCGCGTGCACGTCGATCCGGCGCAGGACTGCGCCTGGTGGACGGTCTTCAACGACTCCACGCTCAATAGCCTGGTGGAGACGGCGTACCGGCAGAATCTCGATCTTCGGGCGGCAGGCGCCCGAATCCTGCAGAGCCGCGCGCAGCGGAACATCGCCGTCGGCAATCTCTTTCCGCAGACGCAGACCGCCCAGGCTAACTACGTGCATGCACAGATCAGCCAGAACCTGGGGCTGCCGATTCCCAGCCCGTTCAACGTCTGGGCCGACGGCTTCAATCTGTCGTGGGAAATCGATTTTTGGGGCCAGTATCGCCGTTCGGTCGAAGCGGCCGAGGCCGACTTGAACTCGACGACCGAAAGTTATGGCGACACGCTGGTGATGCTGCTTTCCGAAGTGGCCACCAACTACGTCCAGCTGCGGACGTACGAGCAGCGGCTCACTTTCGCCCGGCAGAACGTGGAGATTCAAAAACGCACGCTGTCGCTGGCCGAGGCCCGCTGGCGGACGGGCCGCTCGACCGAGCTCGACGTGCGGCAGGCCCGCACGAGCCTCTCGCAGACCGAAGCGCTCATTCCTCCGCTCGTCGCCGGGAGGCGGCAGGCCAACAACCAGTTGTGCACGCTGTTGGGCATGCCCGTGAGCGACCTGGCCGCGGGCATGGTCTCCGCGCCGATTCCGAGTGCCGCGTCCGACGTGGCCGTTGGCGCGCCGGCCGATCTCGTGCGTCGGCGTCCCGACGTCCGCCGGGCGGAGCAGCAAGTGGCCGCTCAGTCGGCGCGGATCGGCGTGGCGGAGTCTGATCTCTATCCGCAGCTGGCCATTAATGGTTTTGTCGGCTTCATCGGCAACGACTTCCGCGAGCTGTTCGAGTCAAAGAGCTACACAGGACTTTTCTTTCCATCGCTCACCTGGAAGATCCTCAACTACGGGCGGATCACGAACAACATCAAGCAGCAGGACGCCAAGCTCGACGAGGCCGTGGATCAGTACCAGCAAAGCGTGCTCACGGCGGGCCGCGAGGTCGAGGATGCACTCGTCGGCTTCCTGCAGGCCCAGCAGCAGGCCGCCCAACTCGAGAACGCCGTCCGCGACGCGCAGCGCTCCGTCGAGCTCGTCACGCTGCAATTCGAGGCGGGCGTCACCGACTTCAACCGCGTCTTCCAAACGCAAACGACGCTCGTCAATCTCCAGGACCAGTTGGCGACAACGCGGGGCAACATCGCGCTCAACCTGATTCAGCTCTACAAGGCCCTCGGCGGCGGATGGCTCTGCTTCTGCGACAGCCAGGGAATGCCCGGCCCGCCGGGAGTTCAAGCATCGTTCGGTCCGCCGGGGCTCGAGACGCCGGCGCCGGCTGCATCTGCTGCGTCGACGAGTGCGCCGCCTCCGAGTCAGGCGTCTTCGAGTTCGCTAGCGCCGGCGCCGAGTCAGCCGATGCAGAATACTCCAGCCCCGAGCTTACCCGTGCCGAGTTTGCCTGAGCCGCCCAAATCGGCGCCCGCCCCATCCAATCAATGAACGGTGGGAGTGGGCATTGGGTGGCACTGGCGGCTCGTCCGCCAGTGTCTGGTACGCTCAAGAAATGCACACTGGCGGACAAGCCGCCAGTGCCACCCACGACTCAGCATTTGTGCTGGACCAACGACTACGTAAGTCGGTTCCGGAAGAGCCACGCGGCAGTCGGTAGCGTGAGCGCGGCGATCAGGGCCAACGGCCAGAGATCGCCCACCAGCCGGTCGAGCGTCGCCCCCTCCAGATACACGCGCTGGGCCATGTCGATGGCGTAGCGCAGCGGGTTGGCCAGCGTCGCGTACTGCAGCACCTTCGGCATGCTGCTGATGGGCGTCGACAGGCCGGAGAGCAGCGTGAAGGGAAGCGTCACCACGAACGAGTAGAGCATGGCCTGCTGCATCGTGCGGGCGATTGACGAGACCAACAGCCCCATCCCGACGGCCGCCATCAGAAACACAATCAGCCCGGAGTAGAGGGTGATGAACGAACCCGAGAACGGGATGCGAAACCAGAGCTGGGCCACCAACAGCACGTTCGTCGCCTGCACCATGCCGATCAGAATCGACGGCAGGGCTTTGCCGACCATGATCTCCGCCGGGCGAAACGGCGTGACGAGCAATTGATCGAACGTTCCCTGCTCCCGCTCCCGCGCCACCGACATGGCGGTGAGCACCAGCGTCTGCAGCATGGTGAGCGTGCCGACGAGGGCGGGAATCATGTTCCAGCGAGTTTCGAGATTCGGGTTGTACCAGGCGCGGGTGGAGACGGTCAGCGGCGGGTTGCCCTGGCCGTGGGCCTTGCGCCAGTCGGAATTGAAGCCGTCGAGGATCACTGTGAGATAACCGGTCGCGGTGGCGGCCGTGTTCGAGTTGCGGCCGTCGGCAATGACCTGCACGTCGGCCCCCAGCCCTGTTTCCAGTCGCCGCTCGAAATCCTGCTCGAATTGAATGGCCAGGAGTGCCTGCCGCTCGTCGATGGCCGCCTTGAGGTCTTCCTGGCGGGTGAGGTTGGCGACACGGTGAAAGATGCCCGTGCCGTCGATGGCCGCCAGAAAATCGCGCGACGTGTGGCTGCGATCCTGATCGAGGACGACGTACGGAACGTCGAACAGGTCGTAGGTGGCCGCGTAGCCGAAGACGAAGCATTGAATCATCGGCGGCGCGATCAGCGTGAAGCGGCCGCGCGGATCCTTGAGAACGGCGATCAGCTCTTTCCGCGTCAGAGCCAGAATTCGCAAGAGCGAAGCAAACATGGTCGACAATCTCTCCGAAAACCGATCAGGCGAGACGCTTTCGCGTCACTCCCCGTGTCAAAATTGCCAAAACGGCCGTCATGGCGACGAGCATCGCCGCGTTGGGCAGGATCACCGGCCACACGTCGCCCGCCAAAAACACTGTTTGCAAGAGCGCCACGTAGTACCGGGCCGGCAGCGCGTACGTGACTAAGCGCAGGGCCGCCGGCATGCTGCGAATGTCGAACAGAAAGCCCGACAGCATCATGGCCGGCAGGAACGTGACGAGCAGGGCCAGCTGGCTCGCCACGAACTGGCTTTTCACCAGCGAAGAGATCAACAGGCCGATGCCCAGCGAGACGAGGAGATACAACATTGACGCACCGGTGAGTACCCAGAGCGAACCGCGGATCGGCACGTGGAACAGGAACTTGGCTGCCAGCACGCACAGCACGAAGCCGACCAGCCCGAGCAGAAAATACGGGATCGTCTTGCCGAGCAAAATTTCGTCGGAGCGAACCGGGGTGACGAACAGGGCCTCGAGCGTGCCGTGCTCCCATTCGCGGGCCATCACGAGCGCCGTGAGCATGGCGCCGATTAAGGTCATCACCAGCACGATCAGTCCGGGCACGAGGAACCAACGGCTCTCGTTGGCCGAGTTAAACCAGAGTTGGCTTTGAATGTTGATCGGCCCGGCGACGACCGGTTCACCGGCCGCCGCCCGCCGTGCCAGGTATTCGCCGATGGCTGCCTCGGCGTAGCCCTGCATGATGCGGGCCCGATTGGCGTCGGTGCCGTGGACAAGGATTTGGCATTCAGCATCTCCCAGCGCGAGCCGCCGCGAGAAATCCGACTGCACGTGCAAGATGCCGTCGACCTTGCGGTTGAGCATCAGCTCGCGGGCCTCGACCATCGAATTGACGTAGCGGGCGATGAAGTATCGCGACAGTTGGAAGCTGGCGGCCATCTCCGTGGCGTCGGCCGAGCGATCGTCGATGACGAGGGCCACCCGCACATCTTTCACGTCGAGCGACAGGCCGTAGCCGAAGAGCAAAATCAAAATCACGGGCAGAACGACGCCGATGGCGATGCTGCTCGGATCGCGGACGACCTGGCGTCCCTCTTTGCGAACGAGCGACGCGATGCGGCGCAGCTTGCCGCCACGGTGAGGCGCGCTGCCCCTCGCTTGTTGCGTCGATCGGGAGCGGTCTGCCGGCACGGCGTCGTTGTTCATGCGGCCCCTCCCTGCCGTTCTGCCGTATTGCCGTTCTGCTTACCGTTGTAGTTGCCCGAGCGGGCCTCTTCGACGATGGCAATGAAGGCGTCTTCCATGTTCGCCGGACGACCCGGTTCGGGATGGGCGTGACGGCGGACTTCGGCCGGCGTTCCCTGCGCGAGCACCTGGCCAGCATCGAGAATGGCAATCCGGTCGCAGTACTCGGCCTCTTCCATAAAGTGCGTGGTGATGATGACGGTCACGCCCTGGCGGGCGAGCGCCGTGATGCGTTGCCAGAATTCGCGGCGGGCGAGTGGATCGACGCCGCTGGTCGGCTCGTCAAGGAACAGCGTATCGGGCTCGTGCAAGAGCGCGGCCGCCATCGAGAGCCGTTGCTTGAAGCCGCCGGGCAGTTGGCCGCTGGTCAAGCGCGAGAGTGACTTGAGCTCGAACTGATCGAGGGCCCATTCGATTCGCTCGCGTTTACGCCGTCCACGCAGGCCGTAGGCGCTGCCGTAAAAGTCGAGGTTCTGGATGACGGTCAACTGGCCATAGAGCGAGAATTTTTGGGCGACGTAGCCGATCCGCTCGCGAGCCGAGGCGCGGGCGTGTCGCAAATCGACCCCCGCCACGCGGAGCGTGCCGCCGCTCGCCGGTAACAAGCCGCAGAGCATGCGAAAGGTGGTGGTCTTGCCCGCCCCGTTCGGGCCGAGCAAGCCGAAGATCTCACCCCGATGCACCTCGAAGCTGACGTGATCGACGGCCGTAAACGTGCCGAAACGACGGACCAGATCGTGAACTTCGACGACCGCTTCGTGGCTGTCCCGCGGAATGGCGTGGGCCAGAGTCATCGCCCCCGCGGCGAAACTGTGCGCCGGCACGGCCTGCCGCAAGAGGATCATAAAAGCGTCCTCGAAGCGCGGCTCGACGGCGCGAACGTGCGCGCGGCGGAGCGTTTCGCCTTCGTCGGACGGGGCGCTCGCTTCGGCCACGACCAACCGCACTTCCCCTCCTTCGGGTAGTGCGTCGACCACGCGGGCATCGCCCAGGAGCGCGGCCTGCAGCTCGCGCGCCGGCTCGCCCGCAGGTGGCTCGGCGAGGAACGTGCGGCCGGCCGCGATACGACTGATTTCGGCCGGTGCTCCTTGGGCCAGCACCTTTCCCTGATGCATCACGACAACCTTTTGGCAGCGTTCCGCTTCGTCCAGGTAGGTCGTGCTGGTGAGGACCGTTTGCCCATTCTCTTGAACGAGTTGCAGAATGATCTCCCACAATTCGCGTCGCGACAGCGGATCGACGCCCACGGTTGGCTCGTCCAAGAGCAGCAGGGCCGGCTCGCGAATCAACGTGCAAGCTAGCCCCAGCTTTTGCTTCATGCCCCCCGACAACTGGCCTGCCAACCGCTTGGTGAAGCGGCCCAGGTTGGTCATCTCCATCAGTTGGGCGTAACGCGTCCGCCGCTCGTCGCGGGTGACGCCGTGCAGGTCGGCGTAGAGATCGAGGTTTTCCTGAACCGTCAAATCTTCGTAGAGGCCGAAGCGCTGCGGCATGTAGCCGATGCGGTCCTGCACGTCTTGCGGATGCGTGCTGACGTCGAAGCCGAGCACCTCGAGCTGGCCCGACTCCGCGAACATCAGGCCTGCGGCCAGCCGCATGAAGGTCGTCTTGCCGGCGCCGTCGGGCCCGACGAGCGCGGCCAGCATGCCCGGCGCGAGCTCGAAATCGAAACCCTCGAGGGCCTGCACCGGCTCGCCCGTCTCGCGGCGAAACGACTTCGAGATGCCGCGGGCGACGAGCACGGGTGAATCGTGCACCGGTGAGTTTTCTTGCGACGAATTTTGCGGCGCATCGCTCACGGAGCGTCCTTCGCCGTCCCAGACTTCGGCTGGGGCTTGGGCTCGGCCGCGCCATCTGTCGACGAAGAAGCTGACGGCGCGTCTTTGCCCGCGAGCGGCAAGTGCACGGTGGCCGGCATCCCCAGCGGCAGCTCGTTCTTGGGGTCTTTCACGAAGGCCCGCACTTCGTAAACCAGGCTCGTGCGAAGCTCTTCGGTCTGCACCGATTTCGGCGTGAACTCGGCGATCGGCGAGATGAAGCCGATCCAGCCCTCGAACTTGCGGTTGGGGAAACTATCGACCTCGATCGTGGCCGGCATGCCTTCGCGGACCTTGCCCAGGTTGATCTCCGACACGTAGGCCCGCACCCACTTCGGATCGATGACGGCCAGCGAGAAGACGGGCTTGGTGGGAGAGGCCATGTCGCCGGGCTCCATGAGCCGCGTGCGGACGATTGAATCGGCCGGAGCGAGGAGCTGCGCGTCAACGAGCTGCTGCCGCAGGTAGGCCAACTGCGCCTCGTCGGCTTTGAGACGCGCCTCGTTCTCTGCGACTTCTTCTTTGCGCGGGCCCAGGACCGATAGCTCGAGCGCTTTGTTGAGTGCGTCGAGCCGCGCGTCGGCGGTTTCGGCGGCCGCCTTCGCGTTGTCGACGTCCTGCTGGCTGATCGCCTCCCCCTTCGACTGCTTCGAGAGATTCGTCATCCGGTTGTATTGGATGTGGGCGTTTGCCGCGTCGGCCTTGGTCGCCTCCATGTTGGCCTTGGCCTGCGCGATTTCTTCCGGCCGACTGCCGTGATGGAGTCGATCGACCACGGCTCGCTGCGCGTTGACGGTGGCCTCGACCTGGGCGACTTGCGGCTGAATCCGCCGGGTATCGACGCGGGCCAGCAGCTGCCCCTTCTTCACGCGGTCCCCCTCTTGGACGAGAACCTCGGTGATCCGCTCGTTGTTGTTGAACGCCAACTGCACCTGGCGGAGGTCGAGATTTCCGAAGAGCTTGAGCTCGGTGGCGGAGCTTTCGCGCTGATTGAGCCACCAGGTCGCGCCGGCCGCGGCGCCGATGACCAGGATCAACAGGACGAACAGCCCCACCCGTCTCATCGCTTACCCCTCGGTCCCGAAAGGCGACTTCCCGAATGAATGTGCCGGCATCGCGCGCAACGCGCCCGGTCCCAGCAACCGGATGCGGAAAGATCCACCGCCGGCACGTCCGCTGATCGGAATGTCGCGGACGGTCAAGCGAAAGTCCAGCGGAGCTCGGCGTCGCGTGCGAGCCGCCCGCTCGCGCAAGCGCCCGTCATGGGGGCGCGACGATACTCGGCGAGAGTGCGGCTATCCGGTTGCCCGGCCGATCAGGCGCGGCCGTGGATGTACTCGGTCATCACGTGGATCGTGACTTCCTGGCTGTGAGCCTCGTAGGCGTTCAGGTCGCCGATCGAAATCACGCCATGCAGGCCTTCGTCGTCGACCACGGGCAAGTGGCGGACGCGGCGGTTCTTCATCACCGAGCGCGCCTCGTCGATCGTCGTGTGCAGCTGGCAGCAGAGGATTTCGGTGGTCATCACGTCTTCGACGGATGTTTTTGCGGCGTCACGCTGTTCGGCCAGCACCCGCTGCAGCAGGTCGCGTTCGGTGATGATGCCGACGACGCGGTCGCCGTCCAGCACCATCAGCGAGCCCACTTTCTGTTGGTTCATCGCCACGGCGGCATCCAGTGCGCTCTCGCGCGGCCCAATCGTCGCCACTCCGGGATTCTTGTGCGAAAGGATTTCGCGAACGGTACACATCGACGACTCTCCTTTTCAGCGAACGACCCGCAGCTACAATCAGGCTCGTCCCGCCACGCGACCGCGGCCGGACTCAGGACAGCCGGATTCAGTAAACACCGCCCCGTTGAGCAAGTCAAAAGGAAACTGCGCGACGCCCGCGTGATATGCAACGAATTTCGATCATCGGCACGACCGGCTCGGGAAAAACCACGCTCGCGGCTGAGCTTGCGCGAATTTTGGGGATCGTCCATATTGAGCTGGATGCGTTCAATTGGCGTCCCGGCTGGCAGGCCATTCCGGCCGACGTCTTTCGGCGGGACGTCGAGACCGCTCTCGCCGCCCCCCAATGGGTGAATGACGGCAACTATCATTCCGTTCGCGATCTCGTGTGGGAACGGGCAGACTGCATAGTCTGGCTGGACTATCGCTTGCCGCTCATCCTGACTCGGCTGATCCGGCGAACGGCCCGGCGAATTGTTTACCGGGAGCACTGCTGCAACGGCAATCGCGAAAACCTGCGGCTGCTCCTGTCCCGCGATTCGATCATTCTCTGGGCGCTCACGACGCACGGCCGCCGACGCCGCGAGTATCCGGAACTGCTGCGGCAGTGTGCCGATCAGGGAAAGACCGTGGTGATTCACCGCTCGCCGACGGAGACGCGAACGTGGGTCGACGCCCTGCGGCGAGCGCGCGAGCCGGTCGTTCCGTCAGCCTGATCCGATCTAGTGCTGCGCCAATGCGCCGTAGGGCAAGCTGCCAGCTTGCCCGCTGATCACCAGTCCCCGATTTCCAAAGCCCTATGAATCCCGAGACATGGGGCAAGCTGGCAGCTTGTCCTACGGGCGGACACCGAACGGGCAGCGCGAACTTGGTATGCCTCCCGCACACCGGCGCAGCGGTCTTGAGGCAAAGCCCCTCAGTCCCCCAGCGTCGATTTGCGCCGCAGGATGTGATGGTAGTGCTGGGCAAAGCGGTGGGCTTCGTCGCGGACGTACTGCAACAGCCGCAGGGCGTACGAATGACGCGAGAGGCGTCGCGGCTCGGCCTCCCCGGGCACGAAGATTTCCTCCTCCTGCTTGGCCAGCGAGACGACGAGCGGAGGCTTGACGCCGATCGCCTCGAGCGCGGCCATCGCGGAGCTGAGCTGCCCCTTGCCGCCGTCGACCAGCAGGATGTCGGGCAGCGATTCGCCCTCTTTGGACAGGCGGAGGAATCGCCGGCTGACCACTTCCCGGATCGAGGCAAAGTCGTCGACCCCCTGCACGCTGCGGATCTTGTAGCGTTTGTAGCCGTGCTTGAAGGGCAGCCCGTCGATGAACTGCACCAGGCTGGCCACGGTCTCGCCCCCCTGCAGATGGGCGATATCGACTCCCTCGATGCGGCGGGGGAGCTGTTGCAGGTCGAAAATCTTTTTCAGCCCGGCCATCCCCTTCTTGGGATCGATGTAAAAGACTTCCGGCTGCACGTCTTCGTTGAGCTTGCCGCGCAGACTGAGGTTGTCGAGCGCCTGGATTTCATCGCGGATGCGGGCCGCCTTCTCGAATTTCAGCTCCTTGGAGGCCAGCTCCATCTCGGCCTTCATTTCCTTTAGCAGCCGCTTCTTCTTGCCATCGAGGAACAACAGCAGGCGGCGGATGTTCCGCCGATACTCTTCGCGGCTGATGCGGAAGTTGCAGGGGGCCGTGCACTGGTTGATGTTGTAGAGCAGGCACGGTCGAAACCAGCGCCAGCGTTCGTCCTCGTCGGCGATGTCGAGCGAGCAGGTGCGAAAGCGAAAAATTTTCTGCAAAACGGCGATGGCCGCCCGCAGCTTCTTGGCATTCGTGAACGGGCCGTAGAGTTTTGTGCCGCGTGGCCGGGGCTTCCGCGTGAATTCGACCCGCGGATACTCCTCCCGCACTCGAATCTCTAGGTACGGGAAGGTTTTGTCGTCCTTCAACTCCTGGTTGAAGCGGGGCTGCACGTCCTTGATCAGCCGGGCTTCGAGCAAGAGCGCGTCGACTTCGCTCTCCGTCTCGATGAAGTCGACGGCCCGGATTTCCGGGACCAGGTTCGCGGTTCGGATGTCCTCTGCCGCCGCCGAGTTGAAATAGCTGGAGACGCGACTGCGGAGGTTGACCGCCTTGCCGACGTAAATCACGCGGCCGAGCACGTCCTTCATCAGGTAGACGCCCGAGCCGGTCGGCAAGGACCGAATCCGCTCGCGCAGCTCCGTCCCGCCGCCTTCGGTCGGTACCGGGTCGCTCGGTACCTCGTCAATCGGCAGCTGGTCGATCGGTGACGGATCGATCGGCAACTGGTCGTCGGCCGGTTCGGCTGGTTCTTGAGACAACTCCGCACATCCCTTCGCGGCACCCGCGGCCGCTTCCCGAATTTTAGGCGGATACGGCAAGGGTGCCAGAGCGGCCGGGGTGTTCGCTGGGCCCCGGCGTTTTTGTGAGCGGCGATCAGTTGCGGTCGACGTCGAT
>Ga0210396_10003637_pt1 | contig 15289 bp, 17 predicted proteins | sample IncBWH17OmetaG_FD_155466 | JGI IMG/M metagenome (GOLD analysis project Ga0210396, IMG submission 155466) | Forest soil microbial communities from Barre Woods Harvard Forest LTER site, Petersham, Massachusetts, United States - Inc-BW-H-17-O ... | reverse complement strand
AAATCGTCGAGGCCGCCCGGGACCCACGGGAACATGATGTTGAAGCCGTCGCAGGCGTCGCTGTAGAGCCACTCCTCCATCTGGTCGGCGATCATCTCGGGGGTGCCGACCATCGCGAGGCCGCCATAGCTGCCGGCGATCTGCGCCAATTGGCGAACCGTCAGATTGTCGCGGCGGGCGCGCTCGATGACCCGCTCGCGGCCGCTCCTGCTGGCGTTGCTTTCCGGGATCTCGGGCAGCGGGCCGTCGAGATCGAAGACCGAGGCGTCGTGGCCGAGCGCGATCGACAATGAGGCGACGCCGCTGTCAGGGTGCACGAGGCTGTCGAGCAAAGCCCGCTTTTGCCGCGCCTCCTCCGCGGTGTCGCCGACGACGACAAGGCAGCCGGGCAGGATCTTGATGTGGTTCGGGTCGCGCCCGGCCTTTGTCGCCCGCTCCCTGACATCGGCATAGTAGCTCTGTGCGTCGGCGAGCTTGCCGCCGCTGGCGAAGATCATCTCCGCAGTCTCGGCGGCGAGCTGCCGGCCGGCATCGGAGGCGCCGGCCTGGACGATGACCGGCCAGCCCTGGATCGGCCGGGCAATGTTCAAGGGGCCACGCACCGACAGGAATTCGCCCTTGTGGTCCAGCACATGCATCCGCTCGGGGTCGAAATAGAGGCCGCTCTCGACAGCGCGGATGAAGGCGTCCTCGGCCCAGCTGTCCCAGAGGCCGGTCACGACGTCGAAGAACTCGCGGGCGCGGCGGTAGCGCTCGCCATGCTCCATATGCTCGGTCAATCCGAAATTGAGCGCCGCGTCGGGGTTGGATGTGGTGACCAGGTTCCAACCGGCGCGCCCGCCGCTGATGTGGTCGAGCGAGGCGAAACGCCGCGCGATCATGTAGGCCGGCTCGAAGGTGGAGGAGGCGGTGGCGATCAGCCCGAGATGTTCGGTCACCATCGCCAATGCCGGCAATAAGGTCAGCGGGTCGAACGAGGTGACCGTGGCGCTGCGCTTCAGCGCCGCCATCGGCATATTGAGGACGGAAAGATGGTCCGCCATGAACCACGCGTCGAACCGGCCATGCTCCAGCTTCTGCGCAAAACGGACCAGGTGCTGAAGGTTGAAGTTGGCGTCGGGATAGGCGCCCGGATAGCGCCACCAGGCGGTGTGGATGCCGACCGGGCGCATGAAGGCCCCCAAATGCAATCGGCGTGTCCCCGTCATCGCTGCGGCTCCTCAGGTGGTGGACAAGCCCGTGCCGTGGGCCGATGCTGGAGTTGGCGCAGACTGTCGCGAAATCAAGTCAAGGGGTCCCGATGGCTGACGATCAGCACGCAACCCCGTCACGAACCGATTATACCGTGCACAAGGGCGACGTCTCGCTCGCGGTCTACCGCAAGCGCCTAGACCCGGCTGCGGGCCAGCTGCCCCGCCCGGTTCTGTTCCTGGTTCACGGCTCGTCCAATTCGGCGCTGTCGTCGTTCGACCTAACGGTTCCCGGCGCCGGCGAATACTCGACGATGATCGTGTTCGCCGGGCTCGGCTTTGACGTGTGGACGATGGACCACGAGAATTACGGGCGCTCGTCGCGAACGTCCGGGAACTCCGACATTGCCAGCGGCGTAGCCGATCTCGTTGCCGCAACCGAGCTGGTGATCCGCGAGACCGGCCAGAAGCGGATGCACTTCATGGGCGAATCTTCGGGCGCCTTGCGCGCTGCCGCCTTCGCGATGGTGTGCCCGGAGCGGGTTGATCGCCTCGTGCTGAACGCGTTCACCTACACCGGTCGGAACTCGCCGACCCTGGCCAAGCGTGCCGAGCAGCTCGACTATTTTCGCACCCACAACACCCGGCTGCGCGATCGGGCGATGACCCGCAGCATCTTTACCCGCGACCACCCGGGAACGAGCGACCCCGCCGTCGCCGACGCGCTGGCCGATGCCGAGCTCGCCTTCGGCGATCAGGTGCCGACCGGAACCTACCTGGACATGACGGCAAACCTGCCGGTCGTCGACCCGCGCGAGGTGCAGGCGCCGGTCATGATCGTGCGTGGCGAGCACGACGGAATCGCCAGCGAAGAGGATCTGCTCGATTTCTTCCGGCAATTGCCCAACCCCGACCGCCAATTCGTCGTCCTCCCGGGGGCGGCGCATGCGCTCGTCTTTGGCCACAACCGGCACCAGCTCTGGCACATGGTGCACGCCTTCCTGACGATGCCGGCCCGCCGCGATCGGCAGTAGCTGAGCTATCGGCGTTATTCTTCCGTCACCTCGAAGGCGAAGCGGAAATGCGGCAGGTCCTCACCGGGATGGTCGGCCGCGTAAGTGAGCTGCGGGATCAGAAAGTTCCGCGGCCGCTGCTCTTCACCGCGGTAGATTGCCGGATAAAGGTCGATGAAATGCCAGCCGGGATCGCCCGTCGCTTGCAACGGGATCTCGACATCGCCCTGGCTGTTGAAGGCGCAGGCGTAGCCGATGTAGCTGTTGTCGTAGACGACGGTGTAGATATTCGCGGTCTCGGTCCAGCCGACGCCTTTCAAATGCACCGTGAAGGGCGTACCGGACGGGCCGCGGTCGGCATCGAGCGGAAACGCGGTGGGCTTGATCCACAAGCTTCCCGTCTCCTTCTCGGCGCCGTTCTCGACGGAGAGCGTGTGCGCGCCGCCGAGGTCGTCGGGAACTCCGAAACGAAATTCGACCTGGCCCGATGGATCAGCCATCGCCTCCGCGACGGGTCTCGACGCTTCGTTCCAGCCGCGCCCACCCACGCGGTTGCCGATGATGGTGGTCCATGCGAGCGAATATCGCTCGCCCGGCGCGAATCCGGCCCCGCTTACCATCACTGGCTGGCCGACGCCGGCGAAGGGCGGCGCCACGGCGAGCGCGCCCGCCGCCGGCAACCCATGCACGCGCTGCTGCGCCTGCTCCCCGATTGGTGGCGGCAATACCGGCGCACCCGGGGTGAGATTGAAGCGCAGCGCGAAACGCGGCCGATCGCCCTCGGGGCTCTGCTGCATATTGCGGTAGGGGAAGGTGAACTCACCGTGCAGCACCTCGATCAGGTGCAAGCCGGGCCGTCCACTGGCCGGAATGGTGAACGTCGCCGAGCCCGCCGTCGTGACTGCCGATATCCAGCCCGTAAAATTGTTGTCGTACAGCAGCATCCAGCTGCTCTCGAGCGGCCGCCAGCCGATGCCCTTGACCTCAACCGTGATCGGCGTCCCCACCGGGCCACTCGCCGGGGACAAGGTCACTGACATGTTCATTGCGAAGCCGGCCTGTATGAATAGGCGCTCGCCTTGCTGCAGCACGACGTCGTGAAGGAAACCGAAATCCTCGGGCACGCTGAAAGTCGTGGCGAGCGTGCCCGATGCGTCGGTCTTGACCGCGGCGAGCTCGAAGGCGACCGGCTGGTATTCACGGCCGTGATATTCCGCCTGCGCCACCTTCCAGCGGCCCTTGACCGTGCGCCAGATGAGCTGGAAATCCGTGTCGGCCGGCAGTCCTTCTGCCGTGACCCGCACCGGCGTCCCGGGCGGGCCATGTTCGGGCGATATCACCATATGCCCGAGAAAGCCGTGCGGCGTGGCGAGCGGCGCCTCGGGGCCGAGCTGCGCGGATCCGGTAGCCGGGGCCAGCAGAGCGATTGCGAAGAAAACGCCCCGCGCCGCGGCGCCCAACCCCCAGATCACTGGGCGCTCACTTCGCGGGGGGTTCAAAAGTGCCGGCGACGACTGTCAGCAATGAGGGTTTGACGTTGAACGGCTCCCAGTTCTGCGTGGTGCCGTCCGAGGCGGTGGCGACCACCTTGTAGTTGAAGCTTCCCGTCGGGTAGTCCTCCGGGATCTTCCAGGAGGTCGACCAGAAATGGTCGGTGGGCGCGTCGCCTGGCGGGTGGCCCTTAAAATGCGCCTCGAATTTCTGTCCGTCGGCCAATTCAACCACGACGCTTTTGAGGCTCTTGTCGTCGAGCTCCGTGCCGGTGGCATCCTGCACGCGGACGCGCCAGGCGACCCCTTCCTTCCTCAGGAACCGACTGGTGAGGACGCAAGCCGGACCGCTTCCGCCGCGGTCCCGCACCATGTCGGCGGCGATAAAGAGCGGCTTGGCGCTCTGCGCCTGGGCCAGCGGCGTTACACCGAGGACCAGAAGCAGCGCCACGGAAATCGTCCGCGCGATGGCCATCTCTTCCCCCTTCGATGTTTGATCTATCGTCGGTCGGCGAGCAGCGACAGCAAGCGTCACCGCCCTGATTTAGCGGCGGCGGTAGCCGGAAGGCCTGGTGAACCAGCGGCCCGCCTGGTTCTCGGACTGCACGCGTTCGCGATGCCCGGTAATCCATGCCTCGGCGTCGGCTTCGGTGCCGAACGGTTTGACCGTGGTCGGATAGTTCTCCGGGATGCTGACCTCGACGCCGAACGACCCGTCCTCGAGAGGGATCACCCGGTATATCGCCTCGGCGTGGGGGTGTGTCTTTGGCATGGGCGGCATCCGGTCCTACCGAGCCCTTACGCTCGATCCGTTTTAGTCGACAGGCGCCTCTTGGTGGGAATAGGGCGCGCCCGGCGCGGTTGGGCAGGCGCCCGGCGGCGGCAAGATTTCGACACCCGGCCCGTGCTGGTAGATCCGCCCATCCCGAATATAGACGGTGATGCCGAGCGCATGCGCAAGATTGCGGGCGGCGTCGGCTAGTTCGTCCGGAGTCATCGCTACTCTGCCTTTGGGATCAAAAGTGGTATATTGGGATCGCGGCAGCGAATAACAGGGTCGTGCCGATCGTAGCGGCGCCAAGCGGCCTAAGTCCGGCGCGACAGGAAAATCTGTTGCGATCCGTAGGACAGCCAAATGCGCCGCGAGCCGAGGAAATCGATGCCGAGAACGAGGTCGGCATCTTTCAGGCTGACGTCCGCAACGATCAGTGCAGGATTGCGGACGACCTCTCCCCCGATTTCCATATGTGAAAAGCGGTGAAGGTGGGAGTTCAGCCGTTCTGCCGCCGCACCGAGCGTCACGGTCGCACGGTCACGCGCCAGCGCCGCGTCGGTCACGCCGAGAGCCAGTGCCGCTTTGCTGGAGAGCACGCTCAGTTGCGCGCCGGTATCGATAAACGTGTCGACCTGGCGACCGTCGAGCTGCGCCGGAAAGGAAAGGTGATTGCTGAAAGTTTTGCGGGCCGCGATCGTCGCGTAGGGCTCGGCCCAGGCCGGCGCCGCGCCCGGGCAGGATTGCTTGCCGTAGAACACCATTCGGTGATGCGGGAGATCGATATCGACGTCGAAACTGCTCAAGGTGTCAGCACCGAGGACGCCGTCGAGCGGACTGGAGAACACGCTCGGCATATTGAGCGATGCGACGCGCACCCGGCGCCACGGTATCGCCGTCTCGCCGGCAGTGAAGCTGCGCAATTCGACCTCGTTGGTCGCCAGGCTGCCGGAAAGGCCGCGTATCTGCCGCTGAAATTCGATGCGAGGGGTCTGCGCACCGACGCGCTTGGCGGCGGCAGGGGTCAGGATCGTCCATTCGGCTCCGGTATCGAGCAGCAGGGTTACCGGCGCCCCATTGGCGACGAGGGTGACGATCGGGGCGTTGCGCAGGGTCGCAACGGTGATCTCCCCGATCCGATTGGTGCCGCAGCCGACAGCTCGGGTATCCGCGGCCGCCGCCATTCCGCCGAGCGCCGCTGCGAGCACGACGGCGCCGCACAGAACTCGACGCGGCAGTCGGGCGAAGAACATCAAGCGTTTAATGAAAATCAGCGAGGCAGCCGGGGCCGTTCGTTGACGGCCAGCACGCGAATCCCGAAATCGTCGATCTGGATCGTGCTGATCGAAGCGAGGCCGACCTCGATCCGCGAGTAAAAATCGAGCGGCATTCCGAGCGCGAAGAGCAATGCGGCGCGGATCACGTCGCCGTGGCTGACGACGACCAGCGTTCCGTCGCGATGCGTCTCGCGCAGCTCGAACAAGGCTTTGACGGCCCGCTCCTGGACCTGGCGCATGCTCTCGCCGCCGGGGACGCAGGCGATGCTGCGGCAGGTGCTCCATAATTGCCACCGCTCGTCCGACCTGACGGCATCAAAGGTAAGACCGGTCCACTCCCCGAAATCGAGCTCGAGCACGTCTTCGCGGTAGGCGATCGGCAGATTGAGCCTTTCGGCGAGGATTTCCGCCGACTCGCGGGCGCGCTGCAGCGGGCTCGAATAGAGCGCGGCGATCTGTTCTTCGGCGAGGCGGTCGGCGACCGCAGCGATCTCGCCGCGGCCCCGCGCCGAAAGGCCGACACCCGGGGTGCGCCCGGCGAGCACGCGACCCCGCAGCACGTGCTCGCCGTGCCGCAGCAGATGAAAGAGCGTCACCGCGCGCCAATCCTTCCGTAGCCGCGCCCTCGCCTTTGTAGGGAGCCGTGCCGGCTCCGGTCAATGCCGGGGCTCGACCGAAGGGCCGTGCGGTTGTGGGGTGATCATCGCTGTCAGTCAATCCCAGAACCGCAGTTTAGGGCTGCTCCCAGGGAGCGGCGCGTTCGGAGAACCGGCGGACCAGAAACTCGATCAGCGCGGTGACTTTTGGCGGTCTGGGGCCACCGGGAGGCATTACGATATTGAGCGCGATCGGAGGCGCGGACCAGTCGCTCATGACCGCTTCGAGACCGCCCGCCCGAAGGTCGCGCCAAACCACGAATTCCGGCTGAACGGCGACCCCCAGACCGGCGCGAAGAGCCGGCATCAATACATTGGCATTGTTGGCGCGCAGCGGCCCGGCCACCGCAATTTCATGTTCGTCGCCTGCCGGGCCGATGAATCGCCAATTGTCGCGCGAGGGCAGGTAGGAATAGCCGAGACAGGCGTGTCCGGCGAGGTCTCGCGGATGCGAGGGCCGCCCGCGGCTCGCGAAATAATCAGGTGCGCCGACCAGCAGGCGCCGCACCTGACAGAGACGGCGGGCCACCATGCTCGAATCCGAGAGCGCCGCGATGCGCAACGCCAGATCGAAGCCGCCGCCGACCAAGTCGATCGTCTGATCGCTCAGATGAATGTCGATCGAGATCTCCGGATAGGCGTGGAAGAAATCGGGAAGCGCCGGCGCCACGTGCTCGACCCCGAACGACATCGGCGCCGCCAGTCGTATCCGGCCGCGAGGCGCCGCCGATTGCGCCAGCGCCTCGGCCTCGACCGCTTCCGCGTCGGCCAGAATCTGGGCCGCGCGCACCGACAGCACACGGCCGGTTTCGGTCATCGACAGCCGGCGCGAGGTGCGGTGGAAGAGGCGCTCGCCGAGGCGGCGCTCAAGCCGGGAGATGGTCTTCGAAATGGTCGCCTTGGAAAGGTCGAGCTCGGCGGCGGCGCCGGCAAAGGAGCCGACTTCGGCAACTTTGGCAAAGATGGCCCAGGCTTCGAGATCGGGGAGCTGCGGCATCGATTTTTGAAACGATGTGTTTCGGGCGGTTCTATTTTTCTATCGGCTCCCCGCCCCATCTTGTCCACCAGCACGAGCGAAACGGCTCGGTTGGAGGTGATCAGATGATCGAACGCAGACCTTTTGAGAAATTGGGGGGAGCCCGCTTCGACTGGCTCGACACCAAGCACCATTTCTCCTTTGCCGACTACTTCGACCCGCAGCGCATGGGATGGGGGGCTTTGCGGGTCTGGAACGACGACGAGATCGCGTCGGGGACGGGGTTCCCGCCGCATCCGCATGCCGATATGGAGATCATCACCTATGTGCGGCAGGGCGCGATCACCCACCAGGACAGCCTCGGTAACAAGGGTCGCACCGAAGCCGGCGACGTGCAGGTGATGAGCGCCGGTACCGGCATCCGTCACTCGGAACACAATTCCGAGCCCGAGACCACAACGCTGTTCCAGATTTGGATCCAGCCGTCCAGCCGAGGGCAAAAACCCGGCTGGGGGACAAAGCCGTTTCCCAAGCAAGATCGCTCCGGCCGGTTCATAACCCTGGCGAGCGGCATGGACACAGACGGTGATGCGCTGCCGATCCGGGCCGACGCCCGGGTGCTCGGCGCGACCTTGAAGGCCGGCCAAACCGCGGAATACCAACTGGCGGAGGGTCGTCACGGCTATCTCGTCTCGGCTCTCGGCGCGGTCGCGGTCAACGGCGTTCATCTCGCGGCGCGCGACGGCGCGGCCATCCAGGACGAGCGGGTGCTGCGCGTAACGGCGATCGAGGACAGCGAGATCGTCCTCGTCGATGTGACCTGACGCGGGTTGCGTCAGTCGCGGGGCGACGGGATCAGCGGGTTGGGGGGTGGCGGTCGCAGCAGGAGGATGAGCAGGATGCCGAGGAGAGAAACCCAGGCGATGAGCCAGAACGCGTCGATATAGGCCAGCACGTAGGCCTCGCGGCGCACAAAGTTGGCGAGGGTCCCCGCACCCTGCGCCGCCGGGTCGCCGCTTCCGGTGGCGCGGCTGCCGAACGGCCCGGCGAGTCGCGCGGTCGCCTGTTCGATCGATGGCAGACCGGCAACCAGATGCAGTCCGATCAGGTTGGAATAAACCTGCTCGCGTACGCGCACAAAAGTCTGTATCCCCGCATTGCCGATTTCATTGCCCAGAAGCCGGGCGATCTGGATCGTGGTGGCGATCGCCGCCGCTTGCGGCGGCGTGATGTTGGCGACACCGAACGTGATCAGCGCCGTAATGGCAAAGGCGAGACCCACCGCCTCAATCAGCTGGGAGGGCATGAAATCCCCGCTGATCCAGTCGTGCGTCAAACCAGTGTCGATCCAGCTGCCGATCGCGATCATCGAGAAACCGAGCACGAGCAAAACGCGGGCATCGACCCGCTTCAGCAACAGCACAACCAGCGGAACCAGCACGAATTGCGGCAAGGCGATCCAGTTCAAGGCGTCGCCGATCTGCAAGGCCCGCAACCCCTGAACGCGGGTCAGATAATCGGGCAGTACGAAAGAGGTCGCCGTCGTCCCGAAGCCGAAGATCGAGATCAGCAAGGCCGGCACAGCGACATTGGGCTGGACCAGCACACGCAGGTCGATCAGCGGGTACTCCGCGCGGGCCTCGCCCACCACAAACGCAGCGATGAGCAACCCGCCCCCCAGCAAGAGGCCGGTCACGACGCCGGAATTGAACCAGTCGAGCCGATTGCCCTGGTCGAGGCCGGCATAGAGGAGAGCGAAGCCCACACCCGCATAGATGATGCCGGCCCAGTCAGTTCGCCGCAGTAAATCGCGATCGACCGGACGCTGCGGCATTGCAATGGCAGTGAGCAGCATCATCACCGGCGTCAGTACCGCGTTCTGCCAGAAGATCCATTGCCAATTTCCGGTCTCCGAATACCAGCCCTCGATGGCGCTGCCGATGTTCTGGGAAAACACGAAACGGAACGCGTAGGCGGCGATGCCCCAGATCCACCATTGCGGGGCCAGGCTGCGCAGGACAAAGCCGAGCGCGGCGGGAATAAAGGCGCCGACGGCGAGCCCACGGATGAATTGCAGCGCGATCAACGTGCCGTAATCGTGGAGGAGGGGCGGCGGCAGCGAGGCCACGGCAAAGATCGCGCCGGTCCACAGCAGCACTCGCCGGGTGGAGAGCACGGTGCTCATCCATGCCGCCGCCGGTGTCACCACCATTTGGGCGGCATTGAAGATCGTGCTGATCCAAGACCCGTCGTCGAAGCCGAGGCCGAATGCTCCGCGGATATCGGCCAGACCATGCGTCGTGAGCCGCACGTTGAGGGTCGAGATGAAAGCGCCGACCATCACCGCGGCGACCCCGATGACCGGGTACTCGCAGCGGCGCGTCGTAGGAAACGATATCGACCTGACGGCTGCGGTCGCCGGCATGCTCATGGCTGCGGCGGAGTGGTGTCGGTGAGGATCGTCGCGATCACCGACATACCCGGCCGCAACCTGCCCGCCAGCGGATTGTCGGGTCCAATCCGCAATTTTACGGGGATCCGCTGCACGACCTTTGTGAAATTGCCGGTCGCGTTGTCCGGCGGCAGCAGGCTGAATTGCGAGCCGCTCGCCGGCGCGATGCTTTCGACCGTTGCGTTGACTACGACCCCCGGGAAGGTATCGACGCGGATTTCGGCCCGCTGGCCAATCGCGACATGCGTGAGTTGGGTTTCTTTGTAGTTGGCGAGCACCCAGACGTTGTCGAGCGGCACGACCGAGATCACCTGGGTGCCCCCATGGGCGTATTGCCCGGCGCGCACGCCGCGCTCGCTGACCATGCCGCCGACCGGTGCGGTGATTCGAGTATAGCCGAGGTTGATCTTGGCCAGATCGAGCATCGCCTGTTTGGCTTTGAGGTCGGCGCGCAATTGCGCTTCCTGAGTGTCGAGCACCGCCATCTGACTGCGTTGCACGTCCAGTTCCGCCTGGTTGCGGGCCAGGGTCGCGGCGAACCGCCCCGCTTCTGCGTCGGCCTGCTCGACCCTTTGCCGGGTGCCGAAGGTCGTCGCCAGCAGGGCGCGCTGCCGCGTCGCCTCGAGCCGCGTGCGCTCGACGTCGGCCTGCGTCGCCTTGATGGCTTCTTCGGCTCCGACCACCTCCGCGCGCTGCGCCGCCTTTCGCGCCTTCAGGTTCCCGATGGCGGCCTGCGCGCCGAGCAGGTCTGCCTCCGCCTGTGCCACTCGAGCCCGATAATCGTCGTCCTCAATCTCGACCAAGAGGTCACCCTCTTTGACGCGCTCGAAGTCGTCGACCGCGACCCGGTGCACATAACCTTCGACCTTTGCGCTGAGCGGCGTGATGTCGCTGCGGACATAGGCGTCGTCCGTGACCTGTCGGACCGACAAGCCGACCCACCGGTCCCATTGCGTCGCAAACAAAAGCACGATAACACCCGCGGCAATCAGCACCGCGACGCGGACGAGCGTGATCCCGGTCCGCCACGGCCGCCGCTCCCTTTCGGCTGGCACCAAAGCGTCTTCGCGAGCGGAGGGAGCCAGCTGTTCCGCCATGGCCGAGACGTCCTTCCGAAGAATTTAACTGGGCATCAGCCGATCTCCAGCGCAGCGATCTCGGCGCCGGCAAGCTTGAAGCGGTAACGCAGATCGACCGGATTGCCCGGGAAATCGCCGGTCAGATGCGCGGTAACGACGGTTCGGTTGGCCAGCTCTTGGACCCTTGTGGCTTCGGCATGGAAGCGGTATCGGCGCCGCACCTCCTCGGCCCAAATCCGGATGGCGCCTCGTCCCCGGATGTCGCGCCCTTCGTCGTGTACAACGGCATCCTCGGCAAAGCATGCGGCGACGCGGTCAGCGCCGTCACTGTTGGCTGCGGCAAAATACTCGGCAATGGTTTTCGGCAGCTTCACGGTCACCTCTCAACTCCTCCGCGTGTACCTCTTCGCGACAGCAGGCCTATACTAGCGGGGAGGATGCAAGGCCAGATATGGCCGCGTCCGACCAAAGCAGATAACCTCACCGGCAGTACGACCACCGGGTAATGGAGGCGATTAAGAAAGGAGCGGGTATGGCAAGCGAATCTCGAAACGCGGGCATCGAAAGCATCATCATCCCGCGTACCCGCGATCTCGGCGACGGTTTCGAGGTGCGCCGGGCGCTGCCGTCGGCGCAGCGCCGGACGGTGGGGCCTTTCGTATTCTTTGATCAAATGGGCCCGGTGGTGTTGCGCGTGGGCAGGGGTCTCGATGTGCGGCCGCACCCGCATATCGGCCTCGCCACCGTGACTTATCTGTTCGACGGAGAAATCCGCCACCGCGACAGCCTCGGCACTGTCCAGGCCATCCGGCCCGGGGAAGTAAACTGGATGATTGCCGGCCGCGGCATCGTCCATTCGGAACGCACGCCGTCCGAATTGCGCGCCGGCGAGTCGCGCCTCTTCGGCATCCAGACCTGGGTCGCGCTGCCAAAGGATCGCGAGGAGACCGAACCGGGCTTCGCCCACCACGGCGCCGATGCGCTGCCGGTGATCGAAGGCGAGGGCAAGCGCATGCGGCTGATCGCCGGCTCATTTTACGGAATCCGGGCGCCTGTCCACGTGTTCTCGAACCTGTTTTACGTCGACGCAGCGCTTTTCGACGCGGCTCGCTTGGAATTTCCGGCGGAACATGAAGAGCGGGCACTCTACGTTGTCGACGGGCGCGTGGAGCTTGACAGCGGCTTATTCGATGCCGGGCGATTGCTCGTCTTTCGTCCCGGCGCAGCCACAGTGGTGAAGGCGGTCGGCGCCGCGAGAATGATCCTGTTCGGGGGCGAGCCGATGGACGGACCGCGGCACGTCTGGTGGAATTTCGTGTCGAGTTCGGCGGAGCGCATCGAGCGGGCCAAGAGCGACTGGCAGGCCGGGCGCTTTCCGCCCGTGCCGGGGGAACCCGAGTTCATTCCGCTGCCGGAGCAATCGCCGCCGCCGGTTGGTTAACCATAGGCGCGAGTCGTCGCCGCAACAAGAGAGAGGGCAAAATGACGGATGCGCGGCGATCGGCAGCACCGAGCGCGGCAGATTGGCCGGAACTCCCGCTCGGAGCTTGGCAGGATACCTGCGATACGCTTCAGCTGTGGACGCAGGTCGTGGGCAAAATTCGCCTGGCGAAGGCGCCGATGATGAACCATTGGTGGCAAGTGCCGCTCTACGTCACCTGTCGCGGGCTCACCACGTCCCCGATTCCGCACGACAGCGGGCGATCATTCCAGATCGATTTCGATTTTGTCGATCATCGACTGGTGATCGAGGCCAACGACGGCAGGAGGGACGGCTTGCCGCTGGCGCCCCGCTCCGTCGCCGATTTTTACCGGGAGGTCATGGATCGGCTCAAAGTGCTGGGGCTCGAAGTGCGGATCTGGACAATGCCGGTGGAGCTTCCCGGTCCCATCCGGTTCGAGCAGGACCGCCAGCATGCCACGTATGATGAGGTTTTCGCTCATCGGTTCTGGCGCGTGCTCGTCGAAGTCGACCGGGTGCTGAAACAATTCCGCGCGCGGTTTCTCGGCAAGGCGAGCCCCGTGCATTTCTTCTGGGGCAGTTTCGATATGGCGGTGACGCGGTTCTCCGGGCGCCCGGCGCCGCCGCATCCGGGCGCGCCCGGCATCGCCGATCATGTCGCCCGTGAGGCCTATTCGCACGAGGTCAGCAGCTGCGGTTTCTGGCCCGGCAAGGGTCTCGGCGAGCCGGCGTTTTACTCTTACGCCTATCCCGTGCCGGCCGGTTACCCCGAGGCCCCGGTTCGCCCCGATGCCGCGTATTACAATCGGGAGCTCGGCGAATTCATTCTACCCTATGAAGCCGTCCGGCGCAGCGCGGCCCCGGATCAGGCCTTGCTGGAGTTTCTCGAGAGCACCTACGCTGCGGCTGCGGAACTGGGGCGTTGGGATCGCGCTGCCCTCGAGCGGCAATGAGCGTTAAACCCTCTCGATGAAGTTGCGGTGGGTTGGATGCTGGCTCGCGGCAGCGACGTTCGTGGCGTTGCCGGCGTACGCGGAAGAGCCGCGTCTGAATGTCTACAACTGGTCGGATTACATTGCGCCGGACACGATCGCGAAATTCGAGGCCGAGACCGGGGTCAAGGTCAGCTACGACGTTTATGACGGCAATGAGGTGCTCGAGGCGAAACTGCTGTCCGGCCGGTCGGGGTATGACGTCGTCGTGCCGTCGGCGAGCCCGTTCATGGCGCGCCAGATCGCGGCCGGGGTCTACCGGGTGCTCGACAAATCCAAGCTCCCGGGCTGGCAGAACCTCGATCCCCATATTCTCGAGCTGGTCGCCGCCGCCGATCCCGGCAACGAGCACGGCTCGCCTTATCTGTGGAGCGATACGGGGATCGGTTACAACGAGACGCAGGTGCACGCCGCATTGGATGAGGCCGCGCCCTCGGACAGCCTCGGGCTGATCTTCGATCCGGCGATCGCCGAGAAGCTCTCCCCGTGCGGAATCTCGCTGCTCGACACGCCGCAGGAGGTATTCCCGGCGGCGCTCGCCTATTTAGGGCTCGACCCCAAGAGCCGCGATCTCGGCGACCTCGACAAAGCTTTTGCCGTCCTCGAAAAAATCCGCCCCTACGTCCGCAAATTCCACTCCTCGCAGTACATAAACGACCTCGCGGGCGGCGATCTGTGCGTCGCGCTCGGCTATTCGGGCGATGTGATCCAAGCCCGCAACCGGGCGCGCGAGGCCGGCAACAAGGTCGAGATCGCCTTCCGTGTGCCGAAAGAGGGGGCAATGATGTCGGTCGATATGCTGGGGATCCCGGCCGATGCGCCGCATCCGGAAAACGCGCTGCGTTTTATCGATCACCTGCTGCGGCCCGCGGTCATCGCCGATGTCACCAACGCCGTCTGGTACCCGAACCCGAACCTGCCGGCGACGGCATTGGTCAAGCCGGAAATCCGCAACGACCCGGCGGTCTACCCGCCGGAGGAAATCCGCCGCCGGTTCTACGTCGATCTCCCGGCGCCCGCCGCCTACGAGCGCGCCCGCACCCGCGCCTGGACTCGGCTTAAATCCGGCCGTTGATCTCGCCGGAGGCGGATTACGGATGTCCGCTATCCTTACCGATGCAGACCGGGCCGCCACGGCGCGTCTGCTCGTCCGCAGCCGTTGAGATGGCGCGCCAGAACGAAGATGAGGTCCGAAAGGCGATTGACATATCTGAGGGCAGCCGGGTTGACCGGCTCTTGATAGGCGATCTCCGTCATGTAGCGTTCAGCCCGCCGTACGACAGTGCGAGCGTGATGCAAATGGGCCGACGCGGGGCTGCCGCCCGGAAGGACGAAGCTGTCGAGAGATCCCAGAGCAGCGTTGAGCGAATCAATCTGCTCCTCGATCCAGCTAACCTGGGCTTCGCTGACCCGTAGCGGCTCCACCTTTCGATGCTCCCGTTCCGGTCGGCACAAATCCGCACCGAGATCGAAGAGATCGTTCTGAATGCGGGTCAAGACATCGCTAACAACGACATCGTCGACGTAAACCAGGGCAATGCCGATAACCGAGTTCGCTTCGTCGATGCTGCCGCAGGCTGCCACGCGTACGTGGAATTTGGGCAGCCGCGCCCCGTCACCGAGCGACGTGCGACCATCGTCGCCGGAGCGCGTGTAAATCCGATCGAGTTTCATAGAGATTTTCCGATGCGGCCGAGTTGGACTGCTCGATTTCCGCATTGCAATTCTGCCAAAGCCTCTCCGCTGTTTCAAGAATTTGCGCGAGCAGGTCGCCTTCCCGGTAATAGAAGCTGCTGCGCGCAATCCCCACCAGCGTGCATTGCCGGCTTATGGACAGCCCCGCTTCCGGCGCAATCATCGCCCGCCTCTCAGAAATCGGGAGATGGCGGGCTGCCCGGCAAGAAAATCGCGCTCGACCTGCAGCTGGCCG
>Ga0210396_10003635_pt1 | contig 15291 bp, 18 predicted proteins | sample IncBWH17OmetaG_FD_155466 | JGI IMG/M metagenome (GOLD analysis project Ga0210396, IMG submission 155466) | Forest soil microbial communities from Barre Woods Harvard Forest LTER site, Petersham, Massachusetts, United States - Inc-BW-H-17-O ... | reverse complement strand
CGGACTCACCGATCAGATGCCGCTGGTCAACGTCCTGCTCGGCGGTATCGCGCTCGGTCTGGCCGACGGCCCGACCGAGGCGCACAAGGTCAACCTGGCCCGGATGCTGCTCAAGGGCTACGAGGCCGAGGACGGGGATTGGCCCAGCGAAATGCTGGACGTCCGCCGCGCGGCCGCCCGCGCCAAATACGGTGAGCTCGTTGACCAATAGCCGGGTGACCGCGGCCGTCGAGCGTGCACTCGACGACCGTCAGCGGGAAGCCACTGAGGAAGTCGAACGCATCCTCGCCGCCGCCGTTCGGGTGATGGAACGGGCCGCGCCCGAACCGCCCCGGGTCAGCGACATCGTCACCGAGGCGGGCTCGTCGAACAAGGCGTTCTACCGATACTTCGCCGGCAAAGACGACGTCATCCTCGCGGTGATGGAGCGCGGTGTCGCGATCGTCGCCTCTTATCTGCAGCATCAGATGGCCAAGGAGCGCACGCCGGCGGCCAAGGTGCGGCGCTGGATCGAGGGTGCGCTCGCTCAGGTCGCTGACCCACACCTGATCAGCATGAGCCGGGCTGCGGCCGGGCAGGTTTCGGCCACCGCCAACTGGCGGGCCGCCGACGACGAGATCATGCGGCCGATGCGCGATCTGCTGGCCGAGCCGATCGCCGCCTTGGGCAGCACCGATGTCGGCCGCGATGCCGACACCGTCTTCCATTGCACCGCGGCGACCATGCGGAGGCACCTGGATTCGGGCGACCGGCCCGGCCCCGACGATGTCGATCACCTGGTGCGGTTCTGTTTACGCGGGCTAGGGGCCGGTTGATGCGCGCCGTCGTCTGCGGTTCCTACGGTCCCCCAGAAGATTTGACTGTCGATGACGTCGCGGATCCGACGCCGGGTCCGGGCCAGCTGCTGGTGCGGGTACATGCCGCAGCCGTCAACTTCCCCGATGTGCTGCTGATCGCCGGCAAGTACCAGGTCAAGATTCCGGTCCCGTTCACGCCGGGCAGCGAACTGGCCGGCGAGGTGGTGGCTGCCGGTGACGGTGCGTCGTTTGGGCCTGGTGACCGGGTGTTCGGAGCCACGCCGACCGGTGCTTTCGCCGAGCTGGCCCTGCTCGATGCGCACCAGGTGTCGGCCGTTCCCGACGGCATCGACTTCGCCCCCGCTGCGGCGTTCGGCGTCACCTACCGTACTGCGTATCACGCCCTGCGATCGGTTGCCCAAGTCGCAGAGGGGGATTGGGTGGTGATCCTCGGAGCGGCGGGCGGCGTCGGCCAGGCCGCGCTCGACCTGGCGGTCGGCATGAAGGCCCGGGTACTGGCTGCGGCGTCGACCGAAGACAAACTCGAGATCTGCCGGCAGCGTGGCGCCGAGGCGACCATCGCCTACGACCGCGACGATCTGAAATCGGCCATCCGCGAGCTCACCGGTGGCGGCGCTCGCGTCGTCATCGATCCGGTCGGAGGACGCTACGCCGAGCCGGCGCTGCGTGGTCTGGCCCGGGGCGGAACGTTCATCACCCTCGGCTACGCCGCGGGCTCGATTCCGGCGATCCCGCTCAACCTCGTTCTGCTCAAAGACATCACCATCCGTGGCATGGAGATCCGCACCTTTACCGCCGATCACCCCGACGACGCCGCGCGCGACATCCGGGAGCTGCAGCAGATGTTCGCCGACGGCCGGATTCAGCCGTATATCGGTGCCCGGTTCCCGTTGGCCGACGCCGCGAAGGCGTTACGGCATGTGGCCGAGCGCAAAGCGGTCGGCAAGGTGGTCATCGACGTCACGGCGTGACGATGTTGAACGCCGGATCGGGTTTGTCGAGAACACCCAGCAGCTGCTGCAGGGCGGTCTGGTCGCCGGATATCTCCAGCCCGGGTGAGCCGACGTCACCCATCGCGACCGTGAGGAGGCGAATCGTGTTGTCCAGCTTGACGGTGACGTTCGCGGTGGCGGAATCGGCAGCGACTTTGCGGTGCACCAGCACACCATTGCGCAGTGCGAGACGGTAATTGGTGGAAACGTCGGTCAAGGTGATATCGACTGCGAGATCCAAATCCGAGGCGCGGGGCCCGTTGACGCTGATGGCCAGTCCATCGAAGATCTGCTCAGGCGTCAGCTGAGCCATCAACGTCAGCGACGTGGTTTGGGCCGCCGTGCCGAAGTTGCCGTCGCGCAACTCGACCGCGCCGGACAGGAAGAAGTTGCGCCACGTCGCATTCTCGGCGCCGTGGGCCAACCGGTCGAAGGTATCCGCGAGCAGGGCCCGGGCGCCGGCATGTGTGTCGTCGGCGAACACTGCGTGATCGAGCAGGGTTGCAGCCCAACGAAAGTCGCCCGAGTCGAAAGCCTGTTGAGCCAGTTCGACGACTCGGTCGATTCCGCCAAGCGCGTCGACGTACCTGGTGGCGAGTGCTTCTGGGGGGTGCGGCCACAGCCGCGCCGGGTTACCGTCGAACCAACCCATGTAGCGCTGGTAGATCGCCTTGACGTTGTGGCTGACCGAGCCGTAGTAGCCGTGGGTGTGCCACGCCTTGTCCAGTGCCGTTGGCATCTGAAATATCTCGGCGATTTCAGCACCGGTATGACCTTGGTTGAGCAGCCGCAGCGTCTGGTCATGCAGGTAGGCGTACAAGTCGCGTTGCAGCGATAGAAACTCGACGACGCGCTCACGTCCCCAGGTTGGCCAGTGGTGCGACGCGAACACGACGTCCGTGCGGTCGGCGAACTTGTCGATCGCCTCGGTGAGATAGCCCGACCAAGCGTGCGGATCGCGAACCAGCGCGCCGCGAAGCGTCAACAAGTTGTGCAGGTTATGGGTGGCGTTCTCGGCCATACATAGTGCGCGGAATCGCGGGAAATAGAAATGCATTTCGGCCGGCGCCTCGGTACCCGGCGCCATCTGGAATTCGATCTCCACCCCGTCGATGGTGTGGGTTTCACCAGTGGTCGTGATGTCGACGGTGGGGACGATCAGGGCTATCTCGCCGAGCGACGGCCCCTGGCCCAGGCCGCAGCCGACGTGTCCCTGTGGCCCGGGCGCCAGCCGACTGCCGTACATATAGGTGGCCCGACGCGTCATGGCGGTTCCCGCGTAGACGTTCTCCTGCACGGCGTGCTCAGTGAATCCTTCGGGCGCCAGCACCGCCACCCTTCCGGCGTCCACGTCCCCTTGTGAGGTGACGCCCAGCACGCCGCCGAAATGATCGACGTGGCTGTGGGTATAGATCACCGCGACGACGGGCCGGTCCCCGCGGTGGGTGTGGGAAAGCTGTAGCGCCGCGGCCGCCGTTTCGGTGGATACCAGCGGGTCGATGACGATCAGACCGGTGTCGCCCTCGATGAAGCTGATGTTGGAGAGATCCAGACCGCGGACCTGGTAGATACCCGGCACCACCTCATACAGACCTTGCTTGGCGGTCAACATGCACTGCCGCCACAGGCTGGGATGCACTGAGGGCGGCGCGTCCCCGGCGATGAACGAGTAGGCGTCGTTATCCCATACCACCCGCCCGTCGGCTGCTTTGACGACGCAGGGCGTCAGCGCAGCAACGAATCCGCGGTCAGCGTCGGCAAAATCCGATGTGTCCATCTCATTCACGCTCTGACACTCCCACCGATTCGGCCGCGCCGAGACAAGATCATCCGATCAACCAGCACTATCTTCTCGGTATTCGGATGACCCGCGCTGACCAGAAGACCAATTTTTGGCGAATCCGATACCGCGCGTTCGGTAACGCTGCATACTGCCGAAACGGTCTGTGAAGTACCTGTGGACCGCCACAACGGCAAAGGAGCACGAGTGAAGCGTTCAGTTGCGGTCGCTACAGCGGCGACGGCGATCGTGGTAGTAGGTCTGTCCGGGTGTTCGAGTAACAAGTCATCGACCAGCAGTTCCGGGTCATCGTCTGCCCAGAGCACCGCAGCGGCCGCTGGCTCGAGCGGCTCGACCGTCGCGAAAGTCACCATCGACGGCAAAGACCAGAACGTTCAAGGCACCGTCGCCTGCACCACGGCGGCCGGCAACGTCAACATCGCCATCGGTGGGGCGTCCACCGGTATCGGCGCCGTGCTCACTGACGCCAGCCCGCCCGCGGTGAAGTCGGTCGGACTCGGCAACGTCAGTGGCGTCACGCTGGGCTACACCCCGGGCACCGGTCAGGGCAACGCCAGCGCGACCAAGGACGGCAGTAAATACAAGATCTCCGGCACCGCGACCGGCGTGGACATGTCCAACCCGATGCAGCCGGTGAACAAGTCCTTCGCGATCGACGTCACCTGCCCCTAGGTTCCTTCGGTAACACACGGACGACGGCGACGCTCCCCACGGCGTCGCCGTCGTTGTGTTCACCCGAGCCGGTCAGCGGGTGAGGTCGTAGACGGTCACATCGCCGACCTGCTGCGGGACGAATTTTGCGGCCACCCATCGGGTGATCTGGCCTGCCGCACCGGATCCGTCGTTACCGTCGCGGATGAAGTAGTGGACCTGACCGGTGGCGACATACTGCCGGAACTGCGCCAGCGTCGGCGAGTTGTCCCGGCCGCTGAATCCGCCGATTGCCATGACCGACTTGCCGGTACTCAGCTCCATACTGTCTGTGGTGTGCGCGCCGACAGTTGCTGCCGCCCAACGGTTATCGGTCCCAACCAGTAAAGCCTCAAGCGCCCTGTTGTTGCCGACCAGCTGGTTCTGCGGGTCCTGGTGGCCGGCGTTGACCGCGTGGATCGTGAACGACGCGCCACCGCCCAGCCCGAGCAGCAGCCCGGCGGCGCACAACACCGCGGCGCCCCGCCCGGCTAGCTGCCGCCTGATCAGCAGCGTCGCGGCTACGACGATGGCCCCGAGCAGCATCGTCCACCGTGGCCACGGCAGCCAGTCCGGTGTTCGCCCGAGCAGGACGAAGTCCCATCCGACGGTCGCCACCAGCATCAGGGCCAGCGTAGCCCGTGAGGACGCGAACTGCCTTGCGCGCCAGAGCTCTCGAGCAGAGATGGCGGTGACCGCCGCAATGGCGGGTGCTATCGCGGCGGTGTAGTACGGGTGCGTGATGCCGTGCAGGTAGCTGAAGACCAAGCCCGACACCAACATCCAGGCACCCCAGAACAGCAGGCTCGCGCGCATCCGGCTGGTCCGCGGCGCGAGACGGGTGAACCACAGCATTGCGATCAGGCCGATCAGGGCGGCGGGCAGCAGCCAGGAGACCTCGCTGCCACCCGCCATCCCATCCCCGCCCAGCGCTCGGCCGACACCGTTGTCGGCGAGCGCAAGCTGCAGCAGGCTGTTGTCGGTGGAACCACCGATGTAAGGCCGTGAATCCGCGGGCCAAATAGCAACCAGCGCAACGAACCAGCCGGCCGAGACGACAGTCGTCGCCAAACCGATCAGCAGGTTGCGGATCCTGGTCCGCACACTGCCGGGCCCGCCGACCAATACCACCAACCCGATCGCCGGCATCACCACACAGGCTTCCATCGTCTTGGTTAAGAACGCGAATCCCAGTGCCGTGCCTGCCAGCGCAAGCCACCGACCCGACGAGCCGTCGAGCGCACGGACGGTGCAGTAACCGGCGGCGACCAGCAGCAGCACCAACAGGGCGTCGGGGTCGTTGTAGCGAAACACCAATGCCGCCAACGGTGTTAGCGCCAGCATTGCCCCGGCGAGCAGGCCCGCGATCGGCCCGCTGGCCCGACGCACAGCACCGTAGAGCAACGCCACCGCGCCGACACCCATCAGGGCTTGCGGCACCAGCATTGCCCACGCACCAAAACCGAACAGCCGGGCCGACAGCCCCATCACCCAGATGGCCGCAGGTGGCTTGTCGACGGTGATCGCGTTGCCAGGATCCAACGACGCGAACAGCAACGCCTTCCAACTCTCCGTGCCGGCCTGCACCGAGGCGGCATAGAACTGGTTGGCGTAGCCCGCTGCGCCCAGGTCCCATAGATAGAGCAGCGCCGTTACGCCGAGGAGTGTCCACAGTGCGGGCCCTATCCAGCGCGGCCGTCGCGAATATGCCACCGGCGCGAAAACTGTGACCGGTGAAACGTCAGGAACGCCGCACTCGACGGCGACCGGTGCGGCGGTGATGCTCATGTTCTAATGCTGTTGCTCGGGCCTAGGTTTCGAGTTTGCCGTGGCTGTGTCAGCACTGTGAACGGTGCTGACCTCTGAGCTACGCGTCGGTCGTCAGCGGCAACCGCACGGTGAAGTCAGTGTGGCCAGGCGCGCTATCCAGCGCGATCGTGCCGTCGTGGGCCTTGATCACGGCCGAGACGATCGCCAGGCCCAGTCCGGTGCTGCCGCCCTTTCGGGATCGGGAGGTGTCACCGCGGGCGAACCGCTCGAACACCTCCGACTGCAGATGCTCGGGGATTCCCGGCCCATTGTCGACGACGCTCAGCACGGCGTGCATTGTGTCGGAAGACAATCGCGCGGTCACCACGGTTCCCGGCCCGGTGTGGACGCGGGCGTTGGCCAGCAGATTCGCCACCACCTGATGCAGCCGGGCCGCGTCACCGCGGACCATCACCGGCTCTTCGGGCAAGTCGAGCTCCCACTGGTGATCCGGCCCGGCGACATGCGCATCGCTGACCGCGTCGACGGCCACCCGCGACAGATCCACCGCTTCGCGTTCCAGTGGCCGACCGGAGTCCAAGCGGGCGAGCAGCAGTAGATCCTCGACGAGGTGGGTCATGCGCTCGGTTTCGGATTGCACACGCTGCATCGCATGTGTGACCGCATCGCTGTCGTCCCGAACTCGTTGCGCCAGCTCGGTATAACCGCGGATCGCGGCCAGCGGCGTGCGCAGTTCGTGGCTGGCGTCGGCGACGAATTGGCGCACCCGGGTCTCGCTGGCCTGCCGCGTGGACAATGCGGCGGCGATGTGGTCGAGCATCCGGTTCAGCGCCGACCCGAGCTGGCCAACTTCGGTGCGCGGGTTGGCGTCCGCCTCGAGCACCCGCACCGGCAGCGCGACTTCGCCGCGGTCAAGCGGCAGAGCGACGACCTCGCCGGCGGTCTGTGCGACGCGGCGCAGCGGCGCCAGCGCCCGCCGGATGATCACGATGCCGGCTGTCGTGGCGGCCGCGACGGCGATCACGGTGACCACCGCGAAGATCAGCAGGACGCGGATCATGGTGGCGTCGACATTGGACATCGACAAGCCGGTGATGATGATGTCGCCGCTGCGTCGGGCGGGCGCAGCGATGACGCGATACCTCCCAAGGCCGTTGAGGTTTCGGGTGACCGGCGTCCGGTTGACCGGGATCGCCTCCAGCTGAGCACTGGCCGCGTCGCTCAACCCGGCCCGGCCGCCGACGGTGGTCAGGTATCCGGCGTCGATCGACCCGCTTGTGCCGATCACGGCGGCGACCATCCCGACCGGCTGGCCCGGCGCGTCGAGGAAGACGGGCCCCGGGCCGGGTCGCGGGAACGTCCGCAGGTGATGTCGCCACGGCGCCGACGGTGGCTCACCGAGTATCCGCACCGAACGTTGTGACGCGTCCTGCAGTTGAGTGTCGAGCTGTGCGACCAGGTATCGGTACAACGCGAGCTCGGTCACCGCGCCGATGCCGACGCACACGATGGCGAGCACAACGACCTGCCCGATCAACAGCCGTAGCCGAAGCGACCAGGCCCGCCCCATGCTATTGGGCCGGCTTGAGCACGTAGCCGGCGCCGCGCAGCGTGTGGATCATGGGCTCGCGCCCGTTGTCGATTTTCTTGCGCAGATAGGAGATGTACAGCTCGACGATGTTGGACCGGCCGCCGAAGTCGTAACTCCACACCCGGTCCAGGATTTGCGCCTTGCTCAGTACGCGCTTGGAGTTGCGCATCATGAATCGCAGCAGCTCAAACTCGGTGGACGTCAACGCGATCGACTCGCCCGCGCGGGTCACCTCGTGGCTGTCCTCGTTGAGCACCAGGTCTCCGACGACGAGCTGCGCGCCGCTGTCCTCCGTTGTCACCCCGGTGCGCCGCAGCAGTGCCCGCAATCGCAACACCACTTCTTCGAGGCTGAACGGTTTGGTGACGTAGTCGTCGCCGCCGGCGGTCAGGCCGGCAATGCGGTCTTCCAGCGCATCCTTCGCCGTGAGCAGCAGCACCGGCAGCTGCGGATTCTGTTCGCGCAGTTTGCGAAGGACGTCAAGCCCGCTCATGTCGGGCAGCATCACGTCCAGGACGACCACGTCGGGCCGCTGCGACCGGGCGGACTCGAGCGCGGACGCGCCGTCGCCGGCGGTGGCGATATTCCAGCCTTCGTAACGAAGCGCCATCGACACCATCTCGGCGAGGACGGCTTCGTCGTCGACCACCAGCACATTGATCGGGTTCCCGTCGGCGCGGCGCATAACGACCCGCTCGACGGGTGCATGGGGTTGGCTCACAGCTTTTAAGTATGCCCACCGCGATGAGTCGCGGCTATGGCATTCCTATGTGTCTGCTGTGAGCCGCCCCAACTTCAGGTCAGAACCAATATCGCCGACCGGCGACCGGGCGGCCGACACTGCCCAAGATGAAGAACACCACACCAATGACCAGCAGAATCCACCCGAGGGTAATCAGCAGTGGCAGTGGCAGAACATAACCGAGGACGAGCAAGATGATTCCGAGGACGATCATGACAACTCCATTCCAGTTAATTCCAGATGTTTCGGTGAGAGTTTTCCGGTGATTTGCGTCAGTACCAATAGCGCCTGCCGCCGATCGGGCGGCCAACGCTGCCCGCAACCCACAGCACAGCGCCGATGACCAGCAAGATGATGCCGAGCGTTCCCAGGACAGGCACCTTGAGGAAATATCCCAAAATCAGCAGGAGGATGCCAAAGACAATCATGACGCCTCCACTCCAATCAGGTGCTCGATGTCCATGGCGGGCATCGAACTTGGCTGCGGCAAATGACAATCGCCCACCTTCGGGTTGACACCCGCATAATTCAGCGGACCCACGAGCACCGTGACCGCAATGGTGCCCAACGAGGCACAATTTTGGTCGCTGTTCTTCAAGTAGCCCCGTTGGAATGCGGCGACCGCGCCGATCACCACCCAGACCACCAGAATTGCACTGATTAAACCTCCGCCACGCATCCTCGCCTCCATCAATGTCGGAGCAAAAACCGTCGGGCAAATAGCTCAGAGGAAATACCCGCGCCGGCACGTATTCAAACATTGCCATTCGACATGGGTCTAACGATGCGAAAGCATCCCTGAGCTGCGGCGTCCGGATTTGTAGTGCGGCAACGGTTCGCGAGTCCGCGGGGCAGGCGGTTCAAGCTCCGGTTGGCTGCGCACCGCTTGGCGGATCGAAACGAGAACCTACCTCGCCGAGCACCCTAATCTGTTGCGCAACAGGGACTCGCTAGCGGCGTTGCGCGGATACGAAAAACGTTGGCGGCACCACGTCGTCCGCCGGAACGTTGCGTCCGTATCGAGTCAGCATCTCGCTCATGGTGATTGCTGATGCATCCCAGCCGTGTTCACGCAGCCAGCCCGCCACGTCGGTGCGCTCCTCGGGGTACCACAGGTCTTCGTCTGCGGGCACCTCAGTGTCGAGCACCCGGGCCGCCGCGGCGCGCAGGCGATGCGACTGTTCACGCTGGCGGGCCAACCGCTCGGGATCCAGCGCGCTCTCCGCGGGCGCGTTGGTAGCCAGCCAACTGCCGGTCGGACTCAACGCGTGGATGTGCTCGAACAGCAGGTCCTGGGCCCGCGCCGGCAGATACCGGAGCAGTCCCTCGGCTGACCACGCGGTCGGCTGAGATGGGTCAAACCCCGCTTCCTGCAACGCTGTTGGCCAGTCCTGCCGCAGGTCTATCGCGATGCTGACCAGCCGTGCTGTCGGTTGTGCGCCGCGGCGCTGCAGGGTGGACGACTTGAACTCCTGGACCTTGGCCTGGTCCAGCTCATAGACGGTGGTCCCATCAGGCCAGGGCAGCCGCCATGAGCGCGCGTCCAAACCAGCGGCCAGGATCACCACCTGCCGCACGCCGGACGCCGCCGCGTTGAGGAAGTACTCGTCGAAAAACGCTGTCCGCACAGCCATGAAGTCGATCATCACCTGCAGGTGGGCCAGCAGATCCGCGTCGTCCGTCAGTTCGGCAGCCTTGGCGGGATTCGCCATCAGGTGCCACATGCCGTCGCCGGCCGCCTCGAGAAATGCCCGCGCGAAGGGATCCTGGATGAGCGGGCTTTCACTTTCGGTTTCGGCGGCGCGAGCCGCGGCAACGCCGAGCGCTGTTGACCCCACACTCTCGGTGATGTCCCAGGAATCGTTGTCGGTTCGCGGCATTGTCGTTCTCCCATCTGCAGCCAGCACCGGACAGTACGCCGCCTGGCTGAGAAGTCGCTGGGCTCAATCGGCTACGGCCGGTTCGCGTCGATCCACGCGGCCGCCCGACGCTTCGACGCGCGCGACAACCAGCCGTCTTGGATGAGCTCGGCCAGTTCGGTTTTGCTGACATCGGCCAACCGGCTGGCCCGGATCAGCACCGACGGATGGTCGTCGAATCGATCGGTGGTGAAGAAGGGCGAATTCGGGTCCTGCACCAGCGCCAGCTTGTCGCTCTCGGATTCCACCCAGATCATGATCACGTCGCCGATGCGCTCCCCGGTATCAGGGTCGACGGCGTCGGGTTGAGGGGTGCGGAAGAAGACGAACGACTTGCCGCCGACCTGGTAGATCGCGTTGCCCTTCGGTCCTTCGATCCGCCGGGCATACGGCATCGCCGCGGCGATCTCATGGACGTCGCTCAATCGGGCGGGCCGGTCGGTCATGAGGCTACGGCTGCAACAATTCCGCCATCGCCGGGATGATCGCCTGCAACGCCTTCAACGGACGCAGCATGACCTTGAACGACACGATCTGCTCCTGGTCGTTCCAGTGGATCATGTCGATCCCGTTGACGTAGATCCCGTCGATCGTCGCCGCGAACTCGAGGATCGCGGACTGATCTTTGAACCACTGCTCTACGTAACGAAAATCGTTGGTACCGAACACTTTTACAGCTGCCTTGAGGTACATCAAGGTCTTCTGACGGCCTTCTTGTGGGGTGAAGACCGCGGGGGAGAAGAAGACGGCGTCCTCCGCGATCAGAGCGTCCAGCTCGTCGGTCCGGCCGTTCTCGATGATCGAGGTCCAGCGCGCAATCACCGGTGGCGTCATAGCGCAATCCTTGCAGACGGTAGCTTCAGCAACGTGGACAACCCAGCCGACCCAGAGGCCCTCGATGCCCTGGCCGAGTGGATGTCGCAGCAGGGGTTGGGCGACGGCCCGCTGCAGGACGTCGCGAAGGTCAGCGGCGGTACGCAGAACATCATGTTGCGGTTCACCAGGTCGGGCCGACCCTACGTGCTGCGACGCGGGCCGAAGCATCTTCGTCCGCGCACCAATGTGGTGATCATGCGGGAGACCCAGGTACTGGCGGCGCTGGCCGGCACCGACGTGCCGCACCCGCACCTGATCGCCAGCTGCGACGACCCGAGCGTGCTCGGCGACGCGGTCTTCTATCTGATGGAACCCATCGACGGGTTCAACGCCGGCGAACAGTTGCCCCCGCTGCATGCCGGCGACCCGGCTGTGCGGTTCCGGATGGGACTGTCGATGGCCGAAGCCCTGGCCAAACTGGGTGCCGTCGACTACCGCGCCGTCGGGCTCGGCGATTTCGGAAGGCCGGAAGGTTTCCTGGAACGCCAAGTGCCGCGGTGGCTTTCGGAGCTGGAATCGTACCGGGAGTTCGACAACTATCCCGGGCCGGACATTCCCGGGGTCGACGACGTCGCCAAGTGGCTCGAGCAAGGTCGGCCGTCGGTGTGGACGCCGGGCATCATGCACGGCGACTATCATGCGGCCAACGTGATGTTCTCGCGCACCGGTCCTGAGGTCGTCGCCATCGTCGATTGGGAGATGTGCACGATCGGTGACCCGCTGCTGGATCTGGGCTGGCTGCTGGCCACCTGGCGACAATCCGACGCGACAAGCGCGTTCGGCGGCACATTATTTGAGAAGGGCGGACTGGCCAGCGCCTCCGACCTGGTGGAGCAGTATGCGCGCAACACCACCCGGGACCTGTCCCACATCACCTGGTACACCGTGCTGGCCTGTTTCAAGCTCGGCATCGTGCTGGAGGGCACGCAGGCCAGGGCCAGCGCGGGTAAAGCACCGAAGGAAGTCGGCGAACTCCTGCATGCGGCCACGGTAAGTCTGTTCGAGCAGGCACTGACCCTGATGGAGAGCGCATGATCGATTTCGACATACCCGCGGACCTGGCGGCGCTGCGCGACGAGATCCGCGCTTTTGTCGCCGAGCAGATCGTGCCGTACGAGGCCGATCCGCGCCTCACCCGACACGGCCCCGACGACGGGCTGCGCGCCGAGCTGGTGGAGCTGGCCCGTGCAGCCGGGCTTCTGACTTTCCAGGCGCCCAAGCGTTTTGGCGGCCGGGAGCCGTCGCACCGCGAGCAGGCGGTCTTGTTCGAGGCGGCCGGTTGGTCGACGCTGGGCCCGGTGGCGCTGAACTGCGCCGCACCCGACGAGGGCAACATGTTCTTACTGGGCAAGGTCGCCAACTCCGAGCAAGTTGAGCAATTCCTGCTTCCGGTAATCGACGGTCGGCAGCGGTCGGTGTTCGCGATGACCGAACCCGGCGGCGCCGGTTCGGATCCCAACCAGCTGGCCACCGGGGCGAAGTTCGACGGGACCGACTACGCCATCAACGGGCGCAAGTGGTTGATCACCGGCGCACACGGCGCCCGGACGTGGATCATCATGGCCCGCGTCGCGCCCAACCCGCACGGCGCTGACGGGCCGACGCTGTTCCTCTGTGACGGCGCGACCCCGGGCATCGAACTCGAACGGGTGATGAACACGATGGACCGCAACTACGTCGAAGGCCACGGTGTGGTGCGGTTCACCGACCTGCGGCTGCCGTCGTCAGCCGTGCTCGGCGAGGTCGGCCAAGCCCTGCGCTATGCGCAGTTGCGGTTGGCGCCGGCACGGCTGACGCACTGCATGCGATGGCTGGGGGCGGCCTCGCGCGCACAGTCGATCGCGGTGCAGCACGCGCGTGAACGCACCGCGTTCGGCAAGCCGCTCGGTGAGCACCAGGGCGTGAGTTTCATGATCGCCGACAACGAAATCGCTTTGCAGCAATGCCGACTCGCGATCTGGTGGGCGTGCTGGACTCTGGACAAGGGCGACCGGGGCACCGGCCGGCACGAAAGCTCGATGGTCAAGGCCTACGTTTCGGAGGAGCTGTTCAAAGTCGCCGACCGCTGCGTGCAGATCCTCGGCGGCATCGGCATCTCCGACGAGACACCGGTGGGGATGATCTTCTCGGATATGCGGGCCTTCCGGCTCTACGACGGCCCGACCGAGGTGCATAAGTACGCGATCGCCCGTCAGGTGCTGCGTGCCGTCTAGTTACTAGGACCGGTACCCACCGCGGACAACGCGTCGTCCAGCGTCGGATACGTCGACACGACTTTGTCGAGGCCGGTCAACTGCATCGGTCTGTTTGTCGCCGGATTGTTGGCCACGATCGCGACCTGAGCTGATTTGCTGGCCTTTTCATGGGTGGCCGCCAGGATCCGCAGACCCACCGATGCCATAAAACTCACTTCGGAAAGTTCGATGACGAGAACCGGCGGATCATCGTCAAGCGCTCCCGCGAGTGCCGCTGCAAAAGCCGGCGCGGTGCTCAAATCGATTTCGCCACCGACGCTTACCACGGCGACCCCTTCGCGGCGAGCGACGGAGGTCGTGAGCGGTCCCGCAGCTGACAACGGTCATCCTTCGTCTGGCATCCCATCGCACCTGGCGGACCCGGTGCCGACCCGGTGCCGCCGTCGCGAACTGGCAGAAATATTACTTCAACTACTCGGCTGGCGAGGCTCAGTTAGTCTTGGCCGCGGGACTTATACCCGCTGCGAAGGGCCGGGAGGTTCGATGTCGGATCAAACGATAGATCTGTCGGGAACGGGCGTCGTCAATCAGACGCCGGCAATCTCGAGTGCAGGTTTGCTGCTGCCACAGCTGGTGCAGCACTTACGCCAGAACCGAACGGGTTTGCGCGAGGAGTGGGCCCGCAGGATCACCGAAGCCGAATTGCTGACAGCGATGTCGCCCGAGGAGATCTTCTCCGAGGCAACGACGGTGTACGACAGCTACGTCGAGGTGCTCGAGACCGGTAGCGTCGAGGCGCTTCAGGACTACGCCCGCGACCTGTCCGAACGCATCATTCCACGTGGCGTGGAGACCAATGAGGTCGTCGGCATCGTGCTCCTGCTGCGTGACGTGCTGGCCCGCTCGCTGTTCGAGAAGTACCAGACGGACTTCGACCTGCTCAACCGGGTGCTCGACGCCTACGAGCCTGCCGCCAACCGGATCGCCAACACCGTAGCCGTCGGCTTCGTGCAGGAACGCGAGCGCATCATCCGCCAGCAGCAGGAGGCCATCCGCGAGCTGTCCACGCCGGTGCTGCAGGTGCGCGAGCAGTTGCTGATCTTGCCGATCATCGGTGTTTTGGACAGTCAGCGCGCCCGGCAGGTCACCGAGCAACTGTTGAGAGCTATTCGCGCCAACCGGGCCAAGGTCGTCGTCATCGACATCACCGGTGTGCCGACCATCGACTCCACGGTGGCGAACCACCTTGTGCAGACCGTAGACGCGTCGGGCTTGATGGGCGCCAGCGTGATCATCACCGGCCTGTCGTCGGAGATCGCGCTAACCCTGGTGACGATCGGGCTGGATCTTTCCAAGATGAACGCCGTCGGTGACCTGCAGGGCGGTATCGAAGAAGCCGAGCGTCTGCTGGGCTACGAGGTCACCCGCACCGGCGAAACAGGCGGATAACGGCAATCCCCGAAAGTTTCTGAGAGCGAACAAGAGCGCGCCATGCCAGTACCAATCCTGAAGCAGGGCCCAATCCTCATTGCGTCCGTGCAGGCGGCGCTGACCGACTCCGACACCGAGCGACTGCGTTACGACCTGATGGAGCGGGTCAGCCGCTACCGCGCACAGGGGATCATCGTCGACGTCACCGCCATCGACGTGATGGACTCCTTCGCCGCGCGATCGCTGCGCACGATTGCGCACATGACGCGCCTACGTGGCGCGGACACCGTAATCGTCGGCTTGCAGCCGGAGGTGGCGTTCGCGATGGTCCAGCTGGGATTGATGTTCGACGATATGTACACGGCGTTGGACCTCGAAGAGGGCCTGGCACTGCTGAATCGGCACCTGGGGCTGGGGAAATCGATCGGACTCGACGGTGGAGGATGACGTCAAGGTCGATGTCGGC
>Ga0210396_10003634_pt1 | contig 15291 bp, 9 predicted proteins | sample IncBWH17OmetaG_FD_155466 | JGI IMG/M metagenome (GOLD analysis project Ga0210396, IMG submission 155466) | Forest soil microbial communities from Barre Woods Harvard Forest LTER site, Petersham, Massachusetts, United States - Inc-BW-H-17-O ... | reverse complement strand
CGGTGCTGCAGGACCGGCCCGCCGTGCTGACCGCCACCTGCGATCTCCGGAAGGCCAGGGACAAGAGCCTGGACGGCGACAACGACCTGCTCGCCGACCGCCGCCCCAGCCTGTACACGCAGCCCGAACAAAAGGACGAGCGGGTGGCAGCGGCGAACGCCCACTGGGCGGCGCGCTTCATCGCGAACGGGACCAGCTACTCCGACTTCCAGGCCACGATGGCGCGCATCACGGCCTGGGATGACTGGTGCCGCGAGTGGGGCCGGACGGCCCGGTACTACGAGCGGCTGGCCGAAGCCGCCGACGAATCGGACCAGAAACTGACCGCCGGGGAGGCCTGGCGGCGCGCCGCGCTGTGCTGGCACTGGGGCAAGTTCGTCTTCGTCGATGATCTGGACCAGCAGCGAGCGGCCCACGACCGTACCGTGGCCTGCTTCCGCCGCGGTGCCGCGACGCTCAGCCCGTCCGCCGAGCCAGTGCGCATCCCCTACGAAAACACCACCCTGGCGGCCTACCTGCGAATCCCCGGTACCAGCCAAAAGCCCCCCGTGGTGATCATGATGCCCGGCCTGGACTCGGTAAAGGAGGAACTGCAGGCCACCGCCGAGTACATGCTCGCCCGCGGCCTGGCCATCATCGCCATCGACGGCCCAGGCCAGGGAGAGGCCGAGTACGAGCTGCCGATCGAGCCCGCCTACGAGCGGGTGGCCACCGCCGTCGCCGACTACCTGGCCGGACGCGACGACATCGACCCGGCCCGGATCGGTGGCTTCGGGGTCAGCCTGGGCGGCTACTACGCGGCCCGAGCCGCGGCGTACGAACCGAGAATCAAGGCCGCGGTCTCGCTGGCCGGGCCGTATCAGTGGTCGCTGGACTGGGGCATCCTGCCACCGCAGACCCGGGCCACGTTCCAGCGCCGCTCCGGCGCCACGACCGAAGCGCAGGCCCGCGAAAAACTCTCCGCTCTGACCCTGGAACACGCCGCGGCGCGGATCACCATCCCGCTGCTGGTGGCGGCGGGCGGCCGGGACCGCCTCGTGCCCACCTACCACGCCGAACGCCTGGCCCGCGAGGCCCCCGGCGCCGAGCTGATGCTAGACCCGGACGGCAGCCACGGCCTGACCAACCACGCCTTCGAATCCCGTTCGAAGATGGCCGACTGGCTCGCCGCGCACCTGTAAGAGCAGCCGGATCACGGTCATCCCGGCCTCCTCCGCGGGGCCGTCCATCGCGGCCAGCGCCCGGCCCGCCTCCGCCAGGCCGATCACCCGCCCGGTCAGGAGTCCGAGGCGGAGCGTGCCGTCCGCGACCATGGCCATCATCGGCGGGTAGTCGCGGGCGGCCATGCCGTGCGAGCCGAGGATCTCCAGTTCTCGCGCCACCACCAGGTCCATGGGGATCGGTGTCGGCCCGTCGAGCAGCAGGCCGACCTGGACATGCCGGCCGCGGCGGCGCAGGCAGCGGACCGAGCAGGCCGCGGTGGCCGGTGACCCGAACGCGTCCACCGACACGTGCGCCCCGCCGCTGGTGGCTTCGGCGATCACAACGGCCGGATCAGCCAAGCCCGCGTCCACGGTGACCGAAGCGCCGAGCTCCCGGGCCCGGCTCAGCGCCGAAGAAGACACGTCCACAGCCACCACCCGCGCCCCGAGCGCCGCGCCGATCATCACCGCCGACAGCCCCGCCCCGCCGCAACCGTGCACGGCCAGCCAGTCGCCGGGCCGCACCCGGCCGTGCGCGGTGACCGCGCGGAAGGCCGTGGCGAACCGGCAGCCCAGGCAGGCGGCCGCGACGAAGTCGACCGCCTCGGGCAGCGCGACCAGGTTGGTGTCTGCCGCCTGGATCGCGACCAGTTCCGCGAACGACCCCGGTCCGGTGAAACCCGGCTGGGTCTGCCGCGGGCACACCTGGGCGTCCCCCGCCCGGCAGTACTCGCACCGGCCGCAGCCGCACACGAACGGCACGGTCACGCGGTCCCCGGTCCGCCAGCGGGTCACCTCCGGCCCGGTCTGCGCGATGACCCCGGCCAGCTCGTGCCCGCCGATGTGCGGCAGGTTGACCGGATCGTGCCCCTTCCAGGCGTGCCAGTCCGACCGGCACACCCCGCTCGCGCCGACCGCGATGACCACCCCGTCCGGCGGACAGGCGGGATCCGCGACCTTCGCCAGTTCAGGCATGGTCCCGTAGCCGGAGTAGACCAGTGCCCTCACGAGCCCGACCTGAGCTCCGCCTTGAGCCCCGGCTTGGTCAGCGCGTGGTCGAGCAGGGCCAGGCCGAGCTCCGAGGTCTGGTACAGCACGGTCCGCCCGCTGCGGTGGCGGTCCACCAGCCCGCCGCGGTGCAGCACGGCCAGGTGCTGAGAGACCGCGCTCGGCGTGACGCCCAGGCGGCGGGCCAGCGCGGTGGTCGTCGCCGGAGAGCACAGTGCCCCCAGCAGCCGGGCCCGCGGCGCGCCCAGCAGCAACTCGACCGCCGTCACGTCAGCCGAGGTCGCTTCGGAGGACGCCCAAACCGTCGCCGCACCCCGCGCCGGGTACAGCAGCGTGGTCTGGGTACTTGTCGCCAACTTGATCGACCAGTCCGGCCAGTTAAACACGCTGGGCACCAGGACCAGGCCATCTGGTCCCAGCGTGACCTGCGGGTCCCCGGGCCAGGTCTCCGCGTCGGTCATCAGGAGCTTGCCCGCGGACCAGCGCAGGCCGGGATGGAGCTCGCTGAACAGCGACCGGGCGCCGCCGCCCGCCAGCAGCTCGGCGTGGTAGCTGATGTCGGCCTCGAGCACCGACCGCATCCGCTCCCAGTGCGGGGCGATGAGGCGGTCATGGTAATCCGCCACCTCGGCCGCTATCTCGGCCAGGGTCTCCCGTGGCCGCTCGAACAGGTCGGTCGCGCTGTCCGGCCACCGGCCGGAGCCGAACACGCGCCGCAGGCTCGCCCGGACCTGGTCGTCCGGTGTCGCGCGGAGGCTGGCCAGTTCCTCGTCGAGGCCGGGCGACTTCCCGGCCGGCGCCGGGAACAGGAACTCCGGCCAGTAGGGCAGGTCGTTCACGATCAGCGGCCAGACCCGGGGGAGCCGCAGCGCCCGCCGGTCCAGCTCGGCCAGGGCCCAGCGCACCCAGGGCCGGTTAACCGGCGACCGGTCCGGCCTGGCCAGCAGCGGCAGGGCCCTGAGCGTCTCGTGCAGCGGAGAGATCGCGAACCTGGTCCCCGCCAGGTCCGCCACGCCAAGCTCCAGCACGTGGTCCATCGATCCTCCCGATGCCCAACCTGCCACGGTGTCACTGGCCCCGCCAGGATTTAGCGATTCGCTTAACCGTAACTCGTATCGGTCATTCCCCGCCACGCTGGCGGCATGACGCAAGCACCGAGCCGCGCAGCACCCCCAGCATCCCGCCTGAGCCGGGACTACTGGCGGCTATGGTGGGCCAACGCGATCAGCAGCACCGGCGACGGCGCGTTCGTGGCCGCGCTGCCGCTGCTGGCCGTGACCATCACCCGGGACCCGCGGCTGGTCTCGGTGGTGACCGCCGCGATCTACCTGCCCTGGCTGCTGCTCTCCCTGCCGGCCGGCGCCGTGGTCGACCGCTACGACCGGGCCACGCTCATGTGGCGCGCCCAGGCGGTCCAGGCGGCGGTGGTCACGATCATCGCCGTGCTGGTCGTCGTCCACCAGGCCAGCATCGAGGTACTCGCCGCGGGTGGCCTGCTGCTGGGCAGCGCCGAAGTCATCTTCAGCAACGCCGCCCAGTCGATCCTGCCCGCCCTGGTCCCGCCCGAACTCCTGCCCAAGGCCAACGGCAGCCAGCAGGTGAGCCTGACTGTCGGCGAATCCTTCCTCGGTCCGCCGGCCGGCAGCCTGCTGTTCGCCGCGGCCGCGGTGCTCCCGTTCGGGCTCGACGCCGCATCGTTCGCCGGCTCGGCCGCGTTGCTGGCCCGCTTGCCCCGGGCCGGCGACGCCGCCGAAAACGCCGAAAACGCTGAGCGCCCACGGATCCGGGCCCAGGTCGCCGAAGGCCTGCGCTGGCTGGCCCGGCACCGCCTGCTTCGCGTGATTGCCGTCCTGCTCGGCATCTACAACTTCGCCAACCAGATGGGCCAGGCCATCCTGGTTCTGCTGGCCACCCAGACGCTGCACGTCAGCATCCGCGGCTACGGGCTGCTGCTGGCCGCCTCCGCCGTGGGGAGCGTGGTCGGCGGACTGGTGAACCCGATCCTCACCCGCCGAATAGGAATGCTGCCCTCGCTGGTCCTCCCGGCGCTCCTCACCGCCGCCGCCTTCGTCGGCATCGGGCTCGCGCCCGGCCCGGTCGTGGTGGCGGCACTACTGGCCTGCCAGGGATTCGCGGCCGCCATGTGGAACGTGGTCACGGTCAGCCTGCGCCAGCGGGTCGTCCCCGGTCAGTTGCTCGGCCGGGTCAACAGCGTCTACCGCATGCTGGGCTGGGGCCTCATGCCGCTCGGCGCGCTGGCCGGCGGCTTCGTGGCGCACGCCGCGGGGCTGCGCGCCCCGTACATCGTGGCCGGCCTCCTGACCGGCCTGTCCGCCCTCGCCGCCCTCCCGCTCCTGCTGGCCGCCGTCCGCCAGCAGGACTAGCAGAGGTCCACCTGGCGCGATGACCGTCGGTGGCCAGCCATCACCTCAGTGATTGGTGACCGTCACTTTCTCGCCCAGGCATGGATGGCACCCGAAGGGGTATCAGTAGCCGTGAGAACAATATCCGACTATTCTAGTCGAAAATATAGATACGGAACTTCCCCTGGAGGCCCCGTGGCGATGCCCGATTTCCTGGTCATCGGCGCCCCCAAGGCCGGCACCACGGCCCTGCACGCCGCGCTGTCCGAACACCCGGGGCTCTACATGTCCGCCATCAAGGAGCCCAAGTTCTTCCTGTCCGACGGGCCGCCCCCGACCAAGGGCGGGCCCGGGGACGCGCTGACCTACCGGGAGCACGTCTGGCGCCGGGCGGATTACGAGGCCCTGTTCGCCCCGGCCCCGCCCGGGACCCTGCGCGGCGAGTCGACTCCGCTCTACCTGTACGACCGGGCCGCGGTGGGCCGGATCCACGACGCGCTCCCGCAGGCCCGGCTGATCGTGATCGTCCGCGACCCGGTGGAGCGCGCCCACTCCAACTGGGCCCACCTGTGGTCGGCGGGCCTGGAGCCGGTGGCCGACTTCGTCCGGGCCTGCGGCGAGGAGGAGCGCCGGATCGCCGCGGGCTGGGCTAGCTTCTGGCACTACACCGGGCTGGGCCGCTACGGCGAGCAGCTCCAGTACCTGTTCACGCTCTTCCCGCGGGAGCAGGTCCTGGTCCTGCGCTACCGGCGGCTGGTCGACGAGCCCGCGCAGACCCTGGACCGGATCTGCGTGTTCCTCGGCGTGCAGACGGGCGTGCTGACGCACATGCCGCGGCACAATGTCACCTCTCACCCCGAACCGACGCTGGCACACCGGGCCGTGGCAGCGGCCCAGCGGGCGGGCAGCGCGGTCGGCAGCCGGGTCCCCGGCCTGACCGCGGCCACCCTGACCGGCCCGCTCGAGCGGTACCTGCAGCGGCATAGCCGGGAGCGCCAGCCCTTGAGCTGGGAGCAGCGCCGGGAACTGCTGCCGCGTTTCGAGCCCGACATCGCGCTGCTGGAGCAGGTCCTCGGCGAGGACTTCGGCGACTGGGTGCGGCCGCGAGAGCGTTCCGGCGGCCTGGTCGGCGCCCGGCCCGCCGGCCAGAGCCAGGCCAAGAACGGCCGCCCCGTCAACGAAGTTCGGTAACCAGGGCGTGGGACCCGTCCGGGCCGGTCAGCTCGTAATACAGGCGGTACCGGCCGCCGGGTAGCGGCACCATGTCCAGGTACCGCAGTCCGCCGCCGTGGTATGGGGAGGACACGGCCGGGCCGTCGCCTAGGGCGGTGAGCGCCGCAGGATCGGCGCCAGTAGCCACCCCGGTCCGTTCCTCATAGTTCTCCGCCGCGCTCGCCCGGCCGTCGTAGTAGGCCGTCACCACATCCCCGCCGAAGTCCACCGACGATACCCGCGTCCCCCGGGCGTCCCAACCCCCCGGCGTCCCGCTCAGCGCGGTGCCGTGCCACGTCCAGGCCAGGCCGTCGGAACTGGTCGCGTACTCAGTGGTCATCTGGTCGGCCTGGAGCGGGTCGGCCAACGGGTGGCACGACGCCCACAGGTGCCACTGGCCGCCGTGGTACCGGATCACTGGATCCTTCACGCCGGTCTTGGTGTCCCCGGGCAAGACCACCTCCCGCCGCCCGGCGTCGAACTCGCCCGGGTGCGCCGCCTCAGTCATCTCCACCCGCCAGTGCTTGGTCCCGAACGTCGCGCAGCTCAGATACAGCCGCCAGCGTCCCTCCGGCGTGCGGACCAACGCCGGCCGTTCCAGCGACTCGGTGGCCATCGCGTCCTTGTCGATGCTCAGCAGCGTCTCGAAGTGTTCCCCGTCCGCGGACCGGGCCACCGCCACCGCGTAGCCACGCCCCCGGCCGACGGGCCGGCGGAGCCGGTAGGCCAGGAAGATCTCCCCGTCACCCGCCACCGCGCACGGCGCGCCCGCCCAGTACCCCGGCCCGGTCCCGGGCGCTTGAACCGCGACGGCACCATGCTCGGGCCAGGGCAGCAGCATCAGAGGGTCCCCTTCCCTGCTATTCACATCGAAATAATGGTTAATACAGGATAGCCGCTACTCCTCGAATCGGCAGGCACTGTCATGACCGTGTTTCGTGATCTCTGCCATGGCAGTACCCATGATGGCGCATGCCGGGCGGCCCCAGTGTGGGCCTGGGTCAGGTACTCGGGCACGGCGAATGTATGACCCGGGACACTAAGGGACGAGTTCCAGGTACGACACGCCCGGCATGGGCAGGTCAAAGCCGAACTCCAGCATTCCGTCGCCGCCCGCGGCGGCCCGCTCGGCCGGCCTCAGCTCATCGAGCGTATTTAGCTCGTCCAGTTCCGCCCACTGATCCGGCGTCGGCCATGGGGCACCGCCGCGCATCCGCTCCCAGGCCGGGACGATGTTGGAGTGCCCGGCGTCGATCCGGTAGTGCCGGACCGTGTACCGGGCCCCGGCCGGGACGGGCACCCGCACGCGGACCAGGCGGTCCAGCAGCGGGTCCCCGCCGATCTTGCTCTGGTCCAGGGTGACGTTCCAGGCCAGGATGCCGATCCGCCCGCCCTCGTCCCGCGCGGCCAGCGCCTCCACCAGCCCGCCGGCCCCGTCACCGGACACCGTCACCGGCAGCCGCGCCCCGCCGAGCCGGGCCAGCAGGGCCAGCGCCCAGTACCGGGGCTTGCGCAAGTTCCCCACCGACAGCAGCCCGAACCCGCCGTGGAACAGCTCGGGCGGCACGCCCAGTTCCTCGAAATGGTCGGAGGCGACCCAGTGCGACAGCGCGTCGATCCGGCCCAGCGCCGAGGCCATGCCGCGCAGCAGGAACGCCGCCGCGAACACCGTGTCGCCGACGTGATGGAAGTGGGTCGGGGTGGTGCCCCACTCGGTCCACCAGATCGGCGTCCCGGACCGGCCGAACGCCCGGAGGACGGGCCGCAGGTCCAGTGGCACGTTCCCGTAGACGTGCGTGGACAGGAAGTCGAGCGGTGCCCCGGAGTCCTGCAGGTGGCCCAGCAGTTCCCAGATCCAGCCCGTCGCCGCCGAGGACGGCCCGCCGACCCGCAGGCCCGGATCCACCGCCTTGACCGCGCGCGCGGAGACGTCGTAAAGCCGGAAGTACTCCTGCGGCGTCCCGGACCAGAACACCTCCAGGTTGGGCTCGTTCCACACCTCGAACGCCCACCGCGACACCACCTCGTCCCGGCCGTACCGCTGGATCAGGTGAGCGGCCAGGTCGCCGACCAGGGCCGCCCAGCGGTCCCAGTCCTTGGGCGGGGAGATGATCGCCCCGTAGGTGAACACCGTCTGGGCCGGGTCGCGGGCCAGGGCGGCGGGCATGAAGGACAGCTCGACCACCGGCCGCAGGCCGATCTCCATCAGCTCGTCATACACCCGGTCGATCCCGGCGAAGTCATGCACCGCCCGCCCGTCCGCTTCGGTGTACACCTCGAGGTCGTCGTCCAGGATGCCGTGCGCGCGGACGGCTCGCACGCCGAGTTCGTCGTGCGCGATCCGCAGTGCCTCGCGCAGTTCCGTGCCGATCACCCGGCCCCCGGTGTGATCCCGGCGCAGCAGGCAGCTCAGGTGCTCCGAGCCGATCATGGGTTGCCACGGCCGCGCGAGCGGGCCCGGAACCGCCGCCGCGCCGACCTCGATCGTGACCGCGGGCCGGCCGTTGGTGCCGGGCCAGGGCGCCGCCGCGATCGAGTCCGACAGCGGCCCGGTCGATGCCCCGTCGGCCACCGCCGCCACCGCGTAATGCCGGACCCGGCCGGGCTCGCCGGAGGTGTCGGCGTACGGCCCGGCCGGGACCGCGAGCACGTCCCCGCCGCCGTGATCCAGCGGCTCGTACGGCTCGCCCGCGGCCCGGTAGACCAGGTAGCCGGCCGCGCCAGGCACCGGATCCCAGTCCAGGGTGACGTGGCCCTGGCCGGGCACCGCCCGCAGCCCGGCCGGCCGCGCCAGGCCGGCCGCCGGGCCGTGGTGGGGGTCCTGGCCTGGCACGCCCCGCCGCCCGATGCGCTCCTCCCAAGCGGCGCGCGCATCATCCGTCATAGGGAAAGTGTCTCAAGCCCCAGGTACTCGCGCGCCGCCCAGGACACCGGGTCGTTCGCGAAGTCGCGCTGGATGGCCCGGTTGTCCAGCGCGTTGTCCAGCGCCGCCATGATCATCGACTGGTCGAGCACCAGGTCGCGGTGCCCGACCGCGCCGGTGGTGGGGTTGACCGCGTCGAAGAAGCCGTCCGCGCCGTACAAGCCCGGGTAGTCGGCACGCAGGGTCTGGATGTTGGCGTACGCCTGCTGCGGCGCGACGTCCAGCGCGATGAACGACGCGTGCGGGGTCACCACGTCCTCGGTGGCGCAGCCGTGGCACTGCGAGAGCCCGTCGTTCGGGTTGCTGGCGTCCGCGCCCGTGCCGTAGTACGGGAAGGCCAGGCCCTCGACCCCGTACCCGGAGTAGCCACCGGAGTCATCGGCCGTGCTGGATGGCGACATGCCCCACACCTTGTAGTGCAGCTGCTGGGTGGCGTACTTGATCTGCACCTGCACCGTGCGGGCGTCGGCCAGGCCGAAGCTGCGGGTGCCCCAGCTGGTCTCCGGGACCACGAGGTTGGGCATCATGGCCTCGAACATGCCGCCCGAGTAGGTCGGTATGAAGGTCAGGTTGGTACCCGGGTAGGTGTAGTGCCCCTCCCACACCGGGAACTGCTGACCGGACTGCGGGTCGGTGTAGGTCTTCCAGTAACCGCCCATCGGCCACTGCCCCTGCCAGGAGAAGTCCGGGTCGGTGCTCTGGCAGTCGGCGAACGGCGCCTTGGGCGGCAGTTCCCGCCAGCTGCGCCACCACACGTTTCCCGGCATCTGGTGCAGGCCCATGCCGATGTAGGCGGAGATCCGCGGGTCGGAGTAGAACGCGCCATTGTGGTAGTACTGCGTGTAGTTGTTGCCCGAATACGGCGGCAGCCCCACGTAGTACCCGCCGAACATCTGGCCGGTCGGCTGGTTCCCCGGGATCGCCGGGTTGGTGTTGCAGTGCGTCTCGGCCCGGTCGTCGTAGAAGATCCCGAAGTTCATCGGCGCGATCAGGCTGTCGGCCAGGTGCGCCAGCCCCGGCATGGCCTGCCGGACCACGATCAGCCCCGAGGCGTACCAGCCGTTGTCCACGTTGGAGACGAAGAAGCAGTTGTTGAAGGCCGGCGCCGCCCCGGCGGGGCAGTCCGCCTGGCCCGGATTGCTCAGCACATCGCCGTTGGTCGTGTCGTACCACTGGTACAGGAACCCGTCGTAGCGTTGCAGGTGCGACACCTCGGTCAGGGTGGCCTGCACCCGGTCCTGCGCCTGCGCCTCGCTGATCAGGCCGAGGTCCCGGGCCGAGACCACGGCCCACAGGTACACCCCGATGTCGGCGGCCGACGTGTACCGGCCGTAGCTCGTCGGGGTGGGGGAGCCGCCGGCGAACGTGATGTTGTCTATCGGGAGGTTGGTCGCAGGGTCGATGTCCACGTTGTAGAACTTCCAGGTGTCCCGCGCGATGGACAGCAGGTTCGCCTGCTGTGCCGTGCTCAGCCCACCGTACGGCGCGACATCATCCTGTACGCCCTGGCCCGTGGCGCCGGCCCGGGCCTGCTGGAGCGGCGCCAGCAGCGCGATGATGACCGCCGCCGCGACGATCCACAAGAACCTCGTCCTCTTCATGGTCTGCCCCTGCCTGTCGTTACCGTTTTGCCTTCCTAAGCTCGCCCTTGCCGGTGGGCCGGGGGCGGCACCCGCAGCTGCGGCGGATCACGGTCCTGGTCGGCAGGATCACCGACTGCCGCGGGGCGGCCTGGTCGGTGATGCGGCCGAGCAGCATCCGGACCGACTGCTCGCCCAGCTCGCGCATCGGCTGGCGGACCGTGGTGAGCCCGGGCCGGACGTGGTGCGCCGCGGCGATGTCGTCGAACCCGGTCACCGCGACGTCCGCCGGGACGCGCAGCCGCCTGGCCCGCAGCGCGATCAGCGCCCCGATCGCCATCTCGTCGTTACCGCACACGATTGCCCGCGGCGTGCGGCCCGCGGCCAGCATGGCCGCGACCGCCTGCAGGCCGCCCGCCTCGGTGAACCCGCCGGTCGCGGCCGGCTCGCCAGGCCCCGGCAGGCCGGCCTGCCACAGCGCCTCGCAGAACCCCTCGAACCGCTCGCCGGAGTCCGGCGAGTCCGCAGGACCGGCCAGGAATGTCAGGTCGGTATGCCCGTGCACCTCGATCAGGTGCTGGGTAATCTCCCGGCTGCCGCTGCGGTTGTCCGCGCCCACGAAGTCGGGTCCGTCCTCGGCGGAGTAGCCGGCCAGCACCACCACCGGCACGCTGCGGGACAGCGCGGCGATGTCCGGCTCGGACAGGCTTCGGGCCATCACCACCAGGCCGTCGGTCTTGCCGGCGATCGAGAACGCGAGATCGCGCCCCGACGCGGTGCGGGTGGCCGCGATCATGACCGCGTCGCCGACCGAGGTCGCCGCCCGTTCCGCGCCGCGGATCACCTGATCCACGTACAGCGGCGACTCCTCCTCGGCCTCGCCGGATTGCCCGAGATCGGGGAACAGCAGCCCGACGACCCCGGCACGCTTGGAAGCCAGCCCCCGGGCCGGCCCGCTCGGCACCCAGCCCAGCTCGGCCGCCGTTGCCCGCACCCGCTCCCGGGTGGCCTCCGAGAACCCCTTGCCGTCGGCCATGACCCGAGACACCGTGGCCGTCGACACGCCGCTCCGCTGCGCGACCTCGTAAATCGTCGACCGATCGGGCACGTCCAGACCTTTGCTGATCGGTGAGTAAGCGGTTGCCTTGGTTAAGCGCTTACTCTGATTAACCGCTTACGTAAACACACGATCCCGGCGGTGTCAAGGCCGCGCCGTGGTCACGCCAGGAATGGCGCGGCTCGAAGCCGAGCACCTTCCGAAACGCACATGTTCACCCGTGCACTAACTTGTTCCGTCTCATTGACACAAGTAAGCCCATAGCGAGAGGCTTGGCCATGCTCTAGGCGCGTGAGGCCTGACCGAAGCCGCCGGTGCCGGTTTTCGGTCCGCTCAACGTGTCCGTTTCTGGCCTGGGGGAAACGACGGGAGACCTCGGCATGGTGCGCAGACATCGTCTCATGGCCCTGCTGGCCGGCGCGACCCTCATCGGGAGCGGCCTGGTCGTCACCGCCCCGGCCTACGCCGGGACCGTGTCCGCCGCGCAGGCCAGCGCCGCGCCCGGCGCCCCCGGCGCCGCGTCGTATTTCGACCTGGCCAGGAAGGATTGCGTCGGCACCGCGTCCGACCGTGACTCCAAGGTGTGGTACACGGTGGCCGGGGGAGTGCTCTCCGACGTCTACGAGCCGACCATCGACAACACCGACGTGAGCACGCTGCAGTACGTCGTGACCGACGGGTCCACGTTCACCGACCTGCAGACCCGCGACATGACCTACACCGTGGCGGCCGACCGGTCCGGCATGGCGTGCACGGTGACCTCGACCGACGCCAAGCACGGCTTCCGGTTGGTCACCACGTACATCACCGACCCGGCCCGCGACACCGTGCTCATGCAGACCAAGCTGGAAGGCCCGGCCGCCAACCTGAAGAACCTGCACCTGTACGCCCGGCTCGACGCCCACGTCAACGGCAACGGCGGAGGCGGGACCCAGAACGCCGGCGCGAACTCCGGCGTGGTGGACACCAGCACCGGTTCATCCATCCCGGTGATCTTCAGCACCAACACCGTCACCAACGCGGTCAACCGCAGCTACGCGGTGCCCACCTACATGGCCCTGGCCGCGAGCACCCCGATAACCACCGCGAGCGTCGGCTACGCGGGCACCGCCAGCGACGGCCTCACCCAGCTCGACGCCTCCCACGCCCTCACCAGCTACAGCACGGCCCCCGACGGCCATATCGTGGCCACCGAAGCCCTGACCCCGGACCGTGGCGGCCAGCTGACCCTGGCCCTCGGCTTCGGCCGTACCCAGGCCCAGGCGGTCTCCACCGCGGGCAGCTCCCTAAGCCGCCCGTTCGGCCAGGTCGAGCAGCAGTACCAAAGCGGCTGGACCGCCTACGACTCCAGCCTCAGGCAGCCCCCCGCGCACCTGCCCGGGCTGAACAGCGACGAGATCCGCGACCATTACTACCTGTCCGCCAACGTCCTGAAGGCCAGCGAGGACAAGACGTTCCCCGGTGCGATCGTCGCGTCGCTGGCCAGCCCGTGGGGCCAGTCGGTCCCGGCCGGGGTGACCGCCAACGGCCAGCCGAGTTACTTCGGCTCCTACCGTGAGGTGTTCGCCCGGGACCTGTACGAGGCGTTCACCGGCCTGCTGGCCGACGGCGACATACAAACGGCCCGCGCGGCGACGCTGTTCCTGTTCGACCAGCAGCAGCTCGCGGACGGCTCGATGCCGCGCAACTCGCTGCTCAACGGCCAAGCCGCCCCCGATACCGGCGGCACCCAGCTGGACGAGACCGCCTACCCGATCGTCATGGCCCTGCAGGCCGGCCTGGGAAACGACACATCTCTGTACGAGAACCACATCCGCCCGGCCGCCGACTTCCTGGTCGCCAACGGCCCGTCGTTCGGCGTCGAGCGCTGGGAAGAACAGACCGGCTACTCCCCGTCCACCATCGCCGCCGAGATCGCCGGCCTGACCGCCGCGGCCACCATCGCAGCAACCCATGGCGACAACCAACGGGCCCAGCTGTACCAGGCCACCGCCGACGACTTCCAGCGCATGATCAAGACCTGGACCGTGACCACCACCGGTCCCGACGGCCCGCGCTACTTCATCAGGGTGTCCAAGACCGGCGACCCGAACGCGGCGATCAGCTACAGCCTCGGCAACGGCGGACCCACCGTGGACCAGCGCTCCGTCATCGACGGCGGCTTCCAGGAGCTAACGCGCCTGGGCGAGCTGCCTATCAGCGACCCCGACATCCAGGCCTCTCTCAATGTGCTCGACAAGCAGATCTCGGTGCAAACTCCCAGCGGGACCGGCTACTACCGGTACGGCACGTCAGCCACCCAGGGCAGCGCCGACGGGTACGGAGACTGCTTCCAGCCGAGCCAGACCTCGTGCACTACTCCCGGCGCCCCGTGGCCACCGACCGACACCGGCACCGGGCACCTGTGGCCGAACCTGTCCGGCGAGCGCGCCGAGTCTGACCTCGCCGAGGGGCATACCACCAGTGCCACGGACCTGCTCCAGGCCATGTTCAACTTCTCCTCCGGCGTGGGCCTGGTGCCCGAGCAGGCGTGGGAGGATCCGGACCTGGCCGCCTCGCCCTACGGCAGCGACCCGGCTACCGCGTCGATCGGGTTCACCGACGGCAAGGCGGCCGGATCGGCGTCTCCGCTGACCTGGGCTCAGGCGCAGGAACTGCGGCTCATCCTGTCCCTGGGCGCGGGTCGAAACGTAGACACCCCTGCTGTCACCACGGCCCGTTACGTCACTAATGGACCACCCGGCACTCTAAAGGTGACGATCACCGAACCCGCCTCAGGTACCACCCTGGCCGCCTCGTCCACCCCGGTGACCGGGACGACGGCACCCGGCGCGCAAGTGAGCGTCGCCTCCGACGACACCACGACCGGGGCGCCCGCCACGGTGACCAGCACGACAGCGGCGGCTGACGGCTCGTTCGAAGCCACCGTGCCGGTCAGCTTCGGCAGCAACGTGATCACCGTCTCGGCCACCGCGGCGGGCGGCCGGAGCACCGGGTACGCGCAGGTCACCGCCACCAACGAAGGGGGCGGGACCAGCGTCCTGGACGTCACCGACCCGACCGGCGACGACAACGGGCCCGGTACGTACCAGTACCCGACCGACTCCTCGTTCGTGGCCGGGTCCTTCGACCTGACCCGGTTCCAGGTGCTCAGCGACGGCACGTTCGCCTACCTGCGGGTCACGCTGCGCACTCTGGTCCCCACGTTCGGGGCGCTCGACGGGGCCCAGCTGCTCGACGTCTACGTGCACGTGCCCGGCGCCACGGCCACCTCCACAGCGGCCGCGTTCGCGACGCGCAACTACGCGATCTCCTCGTCCGGGGCCTGGAGCCAGCGGCTCGAGGTGCAAGGCTTCGCCGCCCCGGTGTGGGTGAACGCCGGCGGGAACACGGTCGGGACCCCGTTCGTGCTGCCCGTCCAGTCCGACCGGACCATCACCATCGCCCTGCCCGAGGCCCAGTTCGGCACGCCGGGCTCAGGGTGGGGCTTCAGCGTCGTACTGACCGGCCAGGACGGCTTCAGCTCCGACCAGGCGCGGGCCTTCACCGCCACGCCCGGAGCCTTCACGTTCGGCGTGTGCGCCTCCGGCGGGACCGCGCCGATCTGCTCGGTCAACCCGTCGACCGTGCCCAAGGCCATGGACGTCATCACGCCGCCGGGCGTGTCGCAGGCCACCGAGCTCGACCCCACCCTCGGCGCCGTCGTCATCCAGCCCGTGACGGTCCCGTAGGCGACCCGGTCAGGCTCGCCCGCCGCGTGACCCGCTGCAGGTACTCCTCGCGATTCAGCGGGTTGTGGTCCGTGCGCGGCCGCGCCGGCACGACCCCGGTCACCGGCTCGTAGCGGTCGAAGGCGCACTCCAGGACGCCTTCGCCGCGGGTCAGCGCGGGGAGCTCGGCCCGCAGCTGATGCACCCGCGCCGCGGGGATGTCGCCCTCCATCCTC
>Ga0210396_10003632_pt1 | contig 15298 bp, 11 predicted proteins | sample IncBWH17OmetaG_FD_155466 | JGI IMG/M metagenome (GOLD analysis project Ga0210396, IMG submission 155466) | Forest soil microbial communities from Barre Woods Harvard Forest LTER site, Petersham, Massachusetts, United States - Inc-BW-H-17-O ... | reverse complement strand
CCTCTCCGCGGCAGAGCCAAAGTCCCGCGCAGGCACCGAGCGCGATCGCGGCGATCTGCGCCAGCGATCCGGCGAACAAGACCACGATCCCAACCGCAGCCAGCGCGATTGCCGCGCGCGGGCGATCCGGCGTCAGGCTTTTCGCCATGCCCCAGACGGCTTGCGCGACCACCGCAACCGCGACCAGCTTCAACCCGTGCAGGAAGCCGGCCGCAACCGGCCCTTCGAAGGCGGCCGCGCCTAGCGCAAAGGCAAACATGACGACGGCCGACGGCATGGTGAAGGCGAACCATGCCGCTAGTCCGCCCAGAAGCCCGTTGCCGCGCAGAATACCAAGGGAAAAGCCGACCTGGCTGGAAGCAGGTCCCGGCAGGAACTGACAGAGCGCGACGAGGTCCGCAAACGTCGTCTCGTCGAGCCATTTGCGCCGCACGACCAGCTCGTCCCGGTAATAACCGATGTGAGCGATCGGACCGCCGAAGGAGGTCAGGCCCAATTTGAGGAACGCCGCAAAAACCTCGCCGACCGTTCCCTTTTGCTGAATTTCCGCAGAAAGTGAACCGCGCTCCGGTCGCACAGTTGTTACATCAGGCGATGCAGATTCACTCACCATCGTGTCTCCGAGGCTTCCTGCCAATACCATATCGCCAATTTCGCCGACTGCATCATTTTTGGAGTATGGGCATGACGATCGACCGACGCATGTTTCTGCACATTGGCGCGGCAAGCGCGCTCGCCGGGGCGGCTCTGCGCCCTGCCACGGCTCAGATGCCGTCCGCGCCGCCGGACAATGCCGCGGCACCGCCACCGGGCAAAGCCGATCACACCATTCGTATCGCCAGCGGGCTGGTCGAGCTTGCCTCCGACCAAATCGTTTCGACCAAGCTCTATAACGCCCAGTTTCCCGGTCCGTTGCTCCGCCTGAAGGAAGGTCAGCCGGTCGTGGTCGATATCCACAACGATACCGACACGCCCGAACAGTTGCATTGGCACGGGCAGACCGTTCCAGTGGAGGTCGACGGCGCGGCGGAAGAGGGGACGCCCTACATTCCCGCCCACGGCATGCGCCGGATCGGCTTCACGCCGGGGCCTAGCGGGTTACGGTTCTATCACACCCATCTGGTGCCGGGTGCTGATCTGACCAATGGGCAATATAGCGGACAGGTCGGCACCGTTTACATCGAGCCGAAACGCGAAGCGGGCCGTTACGACCGCGAAGTGTTCCTGATGCTCAAGGAATTTCAGCCCTCACTCAGCCGCGGCGGCGACATGGCGTCGGATTTCCTGGCAAACCCGGCACGCGTCAAGTCGCTGGAGGATGCCGGCGAAAACGCGATGCGCGCCTCGATGGCGAGCGGCAGGCCGCACGGCTACGAAGTCGGCTACAGCCTGTTTTCAATCAACGGCCGCATGCTCGGCCACGGCGAACCGATCCGGGTCAAGCAAGGCGAGCGCGTGCTGTTTCACGTCGTCAACGGCAGCGCGACGGAAATTCGCAGCCTTGCGCTGCCGGGTCACCGCTTCGAAGTCGTGGCGCTCGACGGCAACCCGGTGCCGAAGCCGATCGAAGTTCCCGTGCTCTGGCTCGGCACCGCCGAGCGCGTCTCGGCGATCGTCGAGATGAAAATGCCGGGCGTCTGGGTGATGGGGGATTTGGCCGACGACGATCGGGCTAAGGGCATGGGGGTTGTGATCGAATATGCCGGGCGCAGCGGCAAGCCGAAATGGGCCAAGCCCGTGCCTTATGGCTGGGACTATACGATCTTCGGCAAACAGGATCAGGCCACCACGCCCGACGAAACGATCGAGATGATCTTCGAGAAGAACAATGCGGCGCTCGACGGCTTCAACGAATGGACCATCAACGGCGTCGCCTTCTCGATGGAGAAGATGGAGCCGATGTTCCACCTGCACCGAGGCAAGCGCTATCGTCTCAAGATGCGAAACGCCAGCGACGACGTTCATCCCGTCCATCTGCATCGCCACAGTTTTGAGCTGACCCGCATTGCGGGGAAGCCGACCAGCGGCATCATCAAGGATGTCGTCATGCTCGGCGGATATCAGGAACTGGAGGTCGATTTCATCGCCGACAATCCCGGCCGCACCCTGTTTCACTGCCATCAGCAGCTTCACATGGATTTTGGGTTCATGGCGCTTTTCGATTACGTCTAACGGCCGGCAGTTGACTTATCGGTGAATCGGCCTTGTATTTCGCGATAGCACGTCACCGCCGTGAACCCCGGCCAAAGCCAGGAAAAAACATTATGCCGAATTTCAATCGACGCGACGCCTTGAAAATGTCGGCCGGTTTTGCTGCCGCGGCGGCGGCCGGAGGGTTTTCCTGCGTCGAACTCGCCAAGGCGGGTCCGATCGAGGTGCCGACCATCGACAAGCTCAGCGTCCGCGTTCTCGTCGATGGCGCCAGTGACTTCTTCTTCAAGCCGCAGGAAGTGGCTGGCGTGAAGACCGAGCCCGGACGCTCCGCGGATTCGAAGCGTCCGCTGCACAGCGAATGGGGATTGTCGCTGCTGCTGGAGCCGCAGCGCGGCAATGCCAGGGGTACCTTTCTGCTCGACTACGGTTGGACGCCAGAAGTCATCAACGGCAACATGGAGCTCTTGAAGGTCGACCCGTCGAAGATCGACGCGCTGATCGTGAGCCACGGCCATTTCGACCATTGGGGCGGCCTGATGGGGTTTCTCGACAGGCACCGCAAAGTGATGCCGGCCGACCTCACGCTGTATGCCGGTGGTGAGGATAATTTCTGCCAGCGTTATGTTCGCGCCGGCCAGGGCGATCTGAGCGACTTCGGCATGCTCGACCGCCGCGATCTCGCCAAGCGGGACGTCAAGGTCGTGCTGTGCGAATCCCCCGTCGTGATCGGAGAGGCGGCATTCACCACCGGCAAGATCAAGCGCAGCAGCATCGAAAAGGTGCTGCCGAATTCGATGGTGGAGTTCAAGCTGAAGGACGGTGCCGGATGCAACTGGAGCCACTATTTGCCGGCCGAAATGGAAGGCAAGATCGTGCCCGACGAACACATCCATGAGCACGCGACCTGCTTCAACCTTAGGGACAAGGGCCTCATCGTCATCAGTTCCTGCGGTCATGTCGGCATCGTCAATTCGGTACGGCAGGCGATGGAAGTCTCCGGTGTTTCGAGGGTGCACGCGATCATGGGTGGCTTCCACCTCGGCCCGGCGCCGGCCGATTACCTGACGCAGGTCGTCGCCGAGATCGGCAAGCTCAATCCGGATGTGCTGATCCCGATGCATTGCAGCGGTCTCAACTTCACCCAGGAAGCGCAGCGGCAGATGCCGGGGAAAGTCCTGACCTCGACGACGGGCGCTCGCATCACTTTTGGCATCTGATCGGCGGGCGAGGTGATGCCGGGCTCATGGGCGCGTGCGCTGCTTGTGGCCGCATCCTTGTGCTGTTGCGGCGTCGTCGCAGCCGAAGAGCAGCCAACCGCCGCGCAGATGATGGACGATCTGATGTTTGGCCGCGGCACCGTCGGCGGGCCGTTCGCGCTGACCGATCAGACGGGCAATAAGCGCAGTGACAGCGAATTCCGCGGCAAGCTGATGATCGTGTATTTCGGATACACCTTCTGCCCCGACGTGTGCCCGGCCGACTTGATGGCGATCACGCAGGCGCTGGATGCGCTGGGCCCCGCCGCCGATGGCATCCAGCCGATTTTCATCACGGTCGATCCGGAGCGCGACGACAAGCTACTCGGTGACTATGTAGCGGCCTTCCATCGCAGCCTGATCGGCTTGACCGGTTCGGTGGAGGAAATTCGCAAGGTAGCCAATGCCTACAAGGCGTATTTCGTGAAGGTGCCAGGCGAGCGCGAAGGCGAATATTCGATCGACCACGCGGGCGTCATCTATCTGATGGGCCGCAATGGCGAATATCTCGGCTTCATGCCGCCGCAAACCAATGCTGACCGCTTGACGGAAGTCTTACGCAAATATCTGGCGAAGTAACCGCCATTGCGCCGAATTCCGGCAAGGGAAACGGCCGGGGGCGGATGGCTTTCCCATATTTCCAGTGCGATAGTTGCCCGGGTCGGCGTGGTTTATCCTTGAGCCGGGAGCGGAAATGAAACGGCGGGAATTTATTGGCCTCGTCGGAAGCGCGATTGCCGCGCCTTCATCGCTTTGGCCGCGCGCCGCGCAAGCTCAACAGATGCCGGTGATCGGGTTTCTCGGCAGCCAATCGGCGGATGCGACCGAACATGTTTTACCGTCCTTCCGTCAAGGCCTCAAAGAACTGGGCCTCGTTGAGGGAAAGAATGTCCGGATCGAATTTCGTTGGGCCGAAGATCACTATGACCGGTTGCCCGCAATGGCCGCGGAACTCGTTCGCGACAATGTTGCGGTCATCGTTGCAAGCGGCGGCAACGCCACGGCGCGGGTGGTCAGGAAGGCGACGGCGACGATCCCGATCGTCATCTCGGCCACCGCCGATCCTGTAAAGGCGGGGCTGGTCGAAAGTTTTAATCGGCCCGGCGGCAACGTCACCGGCATTGCGCTACTGACCGTCGAACTCGACGCCAAGCGGCTCGAATTGTTGCGAGAGATCGCGCCAAAGGCCGATATCATCGGTGCGCTGATCGACTCAAGCCGGGTCGAAGGGGAGGTCGTGGCCAAGAGCGTGCAGGAAGCGGCACAGGCGGTGGGGCGGCCGCTGGTCGTCGCGAACGCAAGGGCCGAAGGCGATTTCGATGCGGCGTTCGAGTTGCTGGTGCGGGAGCGCGTCGGCGCCTTGCTCGTTACCGCTTCGCCGCTCTTCACCAGCAGGCGCGACCATCTGGTAGCGCTCGCGACGCGGTACGCGATCCCTACGGTCTTTCAGTTTCGCGAATTTGTGCTCGCTGGCGGCCTCGTCAGTTATGGCGCGAGCCTTAGCGAGGCCTATCACCAGGCCGGCCTCTACGCGGGAAGGATCCTCAGGGGCGAAAAGCCGTCGGACTTGCCGGTTGTTCAGCCGACAAAATTCGATCTGGTGATCAACGTGAAGACCGCCAAGGCGCTCGGGCTCGAGGTCCCACCGACCTTGCTCGCGCGCGCCGACGAGGTGATCGAGTGAGGCGGCGTCAGCACTCTGGTGTCGTCCGGCGGAGCGGGCAGGAAGGGTCGCTCGGGTCTACTTCCCCGCGACGAAGTAAAAATCCTGCCGGCCGGAGATCGAACCGTAGCTGAACGGCTTCTGTTTGCGGCCGGTCGTCTCCATCACGTCGTCGCGGACGTAGTCGAACAGCCGCCGTACTTCCAGGCCGGGGGTCTGGAGGTTTTTCACAAAGGCCAAGGCGAACGGGCTGTTGTTGCCGTCGCCGTCGATCGCGGTCTCGCCGTCCTTGGCGGCAAAGACGACGAGCGTGCCGGCTTCTGGCTCGACCGCCGCAAGGCCACGCGTCATCGAGCGTGACGCCACGGTCAAGGTGCGCTTCATCTGGCTGGCAAACGGATTGTCGCGGCAGGCATCGAGGATCACGAGCCGGAGCTTTTTGGCGCGCTCGGCGGCGTTGAGCACCTGCTCCAGCGGCACCGCCTCGAAACCGATGTCGCGGTCGGCGGCGATCCTCGCATCGACTGGCACCAGATAATTGATGCCGCCGACCTCTATACCATGGCCGGCATAATAGACCACCGCCCAATCAGCTTTTTCGGCGCGGCTGGCGAAATCGCGTAGCGCTGCGATCAGCGGATCCTTTCGGAGGTTGGTCTGCACGGTAATGGACTCAAAACCGGTGCGTTTCAGGGTTTCGGCGACGAGTCTCGCATCGCGTTCGCCGGGACTTTCTCGTAAGCGGAGTTGCCGATCACGAGCGCTATGCGGTGGTCGTTCGCGGCAATGGGAGCGGCCGAAGATGCTGCCACCGTTACGGCCGGGGCTATCGCAGCAACTGGCGGCGCCGCAGAGGCAGGCGCGCCCGAGAGTGCCGCTAGTCGCTCTCGCGCCTTTTCAACCGCTTGCTTTGTTTCTTTGTCTCGCGCCGGAATTCCCAGCGCCGCCTCAAAGTCAGAACGAGCCTTTGCGACTTCCGCTTTCTTCTCATAGGCCAGTCCACGCCCAGTGAACGGCTCAGGGTCAAGCGGATTGAGGCGTATCGCCAAATCATAGCTCGTGATGGCGCGGTCGTAATCGCTTTTAGCGCTATACGCATTTCCGCGGTTAACATAAGCGGCCGCGTTTTTGGGATCGATCCGGATTGCTTCGTCGCAATCGGCGAGGGCAAGATCGTTGTCGCCTTCGTGAGTATAGGCATCTGCCCGACTCACATACGCGTTCGCGAATTTTGGATCGATCCGAATTGCCGTGCTGTCGTCGGCGATGGCCTGGTTGTCGTCGCCTATCTCGTTGTAGGCGATCGCTCGCGAATGATATGCCTGCGCGGACGTGGGGCTGATGCGGATCGCCTGGTTGCCGTCCGCGACCGCGCTGTGATAGTCGCCTTTGTCGCCATAGGCGCTCGCGCGATTGATGTATGCCAATATATTTCGGGGATCGATCCGGATCGCCTCGCTGAAATTGGCGATGGCGCCATCAGAATCGCCTTTGTTTTTAAGGACGAACCCGCGATTGTTGTACGCCATGGAATATCGGGGTTCGAGTTGGATTGCCTCGTTGAAGTCGGTGAGAGCACGATCATAGTCGTTTCTCTGAGTGTACGCATTACCGCGATTGACGTACGCAACCGCGCGATCCCGATCGCTTAGGTTTCTGGACGCCAACAGCCGCGTGCAGCCCGCGACGCTCCGGTCATTGTCAATCGTCTGAGCGCAATCCTGCGCGTCCCTTCGATCGTAGGCTAGTGCATTTTTGGAAAAAAGCGCTATCACGATAACTGCCAGCAGGGTCGCGAAATAGTGCCGTCCCGAAGATTTGCGGATCATCCTCATTGCCCCAATGTCCACCGCACCCGGCCGTTGTAGTTGAGTCAATACCACAGTATCGCTGCGATGCTGCCTCACGATTGTGATCTAGATCACGGTTATGGTCGTTCACCACGCCGCAGTCTGCGGCGTCGCGCGTGAGGCAGGGCGAGGCACAACGCCAATCTCACGGGGCCACCGACCTTGCCCGAACGCGCGCCGACGAGGTGATCGAGTTGGACACCTAGGGTCTGTGCGCATGCATGGAATTTGACAAGTAGATGCGAATGCATTAAATTATATGCATGTGCATCTAACTGGAAAACGCCATGACCCGACATCAACAGACCGAGTTCGCGACCTTCCTGCTTCGTATCACCCTTGGCATCATGTATCTGGCCCACAGCGTGGTCCTGAAGTTATCGACCTACACCCTTGCCGGCACTGCCAGTTTCTTCGTCGGCGTCGGCCTGCCGGGCTGGCTTGCCTACGTCACCTTCGCGGCCGAGGCGGTCGGCGGGGTGCTTCTGATCCTGGGCGTGCAGACCCGGTGGGTCGTGCTCGCGCTGTCGCCGGCGCTTTTTGGCGCCATCATCTGGGTGCATGCCGGCAATGGCTGGGTTTTTACGGCGCCGAACGGCGGCTGGGAATATCCGGCCTTCCTGATCGTCGTCAGCGTGGTGCAGTTCCTGCTCGGCGACGGCGCCTATGCGCTGGCGCCGGAAAAACCGGTGGGTCTGGAAGCGCGCACCGCGTGAAGAAAAGCCGGTTCCCTTAAAGCCGCGCCGCCTCGAGCCCAGGCGCGGCTTACGGCAGCCTTACACACCATAGCGCCCCGTTAACCTCTAACGCTTGCGAGAACTTGTCGGGCACATCAAAAGGCCTCAAAGCTGGTTTGGAGAAATCCGAACTATCGCGGGTTGGCCTTTAGATGCGTTTGCTGGTTGTCGAAGACAATGCGCTATTGTCCGAACTGCTCGCCAAGGGCCTGCGGACGGCTGGCTATGAGGTCGACCTGCTTGCAACCGCCGCGGAAGCCCACGCCGCGTTGATGACGACGACTTACGCAGCCGTGATCCTCGACCTCGGACTGCCGGACGGCGACGGGCTGTCGATCTTGCGGGAACTGCGGCACCGCAAGGATCCGACGCCGGTGCTGGTGCTCACCGCGCGCGGGGGCCTTCAGGACCGCGTCAGCGGATTGCGCAGCGGCGCCGACGATTACATGGTCAAGCCGTTCGCGCTGGAAGAGCTGGTCGCGCGCCTCGAAGCCCAGTTGCGCCGGCCGGGCCAGCAGCTCGGCAGCTCGCTTCATATCGCCAATCTCGGCTTTGATTTGCGCAGCCGGCAGGCGACGATCGACGATCAGCCGCAGGTGCTGTCGTCTCGCGAAACGGCGGTGCTCGAACTCCTGATGCGCAGCAAGGGGCGCGTTGTCTCAAAGAAGCAGGTGGAGGACCATATCTTTGGGCTTTCCGGCGAGGTGGCCTCCAACGCCGTCGAGGTCTACGTTCATCGCCTGCGCAAGCAGCTTTCCGACAAGGGCGCCAAGGTGCAAATCCATACCATCCGCGGCGTCGGATACCTCATCGCCGAGGAAAAGCGTGATCCGGTTTAAATCGATCATCTCGCGCATCGTGATCCTGCACGTGATCGCGGTGGCGATCACCTCGGTCTTGATGTCGGTCGCGCTGTCGTGGCTTCTCAACACGGCGACCAACAACATTCACAATGAGGCGATGGAGGATCAGGCTTCCACGCTCGCCCAGCATCTGGTCGCGCAGGCCGACGGCAGCCTTTCGCTGGAGCTGCCACCGAACCTTCAGGGCCTCTACTCCCAGCCCTATGGGCGATACGTCTATGCCGTGGTGGACGATGAGGGAAAGATCCTGTTCTCCTCGTTGAAGGACAAGGCACCGGTCTTTCCCGCCGACCCGCGCGCGTCGGCAGTCCAGTTTCTGGAGACCCATATCGGCGACGCCGCCATTTCCGGCGCAAGCATTCGCCGGAGCATCGGCGACAAGACGGTATGGGTGCAGGCGGCGGAAGACCTCGCCAACCGCGACGTCCTGATCGACGACATCGTCGATGATTTCTACAAGCATGTCGGCTGGATCACGCTGCCGATCCTGTTGGTTCTTTTGGTCACGGATATTGCGATCTTCCGCCGCGCGCTGCTGCCGCTGCGGCAGGCGTCGGAAATCGCCCAGCATATCGGTCCCGCGCGCACCGACATCCGCTTGCCGCTCGATGAAATTCCGGGCGAAGTCCGGCCGTTGGTCGCGGCGATCAACAAGGCGCTCGACCGTCTGGACGAGGGTTTTCGGGTCCAGCGCGAATTCACGGCTGACGCAGCCCACGAGCTGCGCACGCCGCTGAGCATCCTGCGTACCCGCGTCGAGACGCTCGACGATCCGCGCGTCGCCAAGGCACTGCACATGGACATCGAGGCGATGAGCCGGGTGGTTGGCCAACTGCTCGACATTGCCGAACTCGAGGCCTTCACCGTCGATCCTGCCGAAGTGGCCGACCTGCAAGCCGCTTGCGCGGAAGTCGCCGAGTTCATCGCGCCGCTCGCGCTGGAACAAGACCGGGAAATCGCATTGCTGGGCGCGACCGCTCCGGTCTGGGTCAAGGGCAATGCCGAGATGATGAAACGCGCGATCCGCAATCTCGCCGAGAACGCGATCAGGCACACGCCAAAGGATACGGTGGTCGAGTTCGTCGTCGAGGAGAACGGCACGGTGACGGTGCAGGACCGCGGTCCCGGAATTCCCGGCGAGGAGAGGGAGCTGATCTTCCAGCGCTTCTGGCGGCGCGATCGAAACCAGCAGGGAAGCACCGGGCTTGGGCTCTCCATCGTGCAGCGCATCGCCGAATTGCACGGCGCGACCATCGACGTCCAGAACCGGGTTTTGGGCGGAGCGCAGTTTTCCCTGCATTTTGTCAAGGCGAACAAGCCGGGCTGAGTGGCGACGGTCGTACGTCGCGAACTTCGGTGGCTCTATCCTTCGAGACGCGGCCAAGTAGGCGCTCCTTAAGGATGAGGGCTGCAGTAACCGTCATGGCGAGGAGCACGGCGACGCCGTGCGTCTCGAAGCATAGAAGCTAATACGCGGCTCCAAATAGAGGAATTTGAAAGCGCGGTGCTTGACGCGGGCACGTTTCGTGCGGTTCAAGATAGAACCGCAACATGTTTGACCCTCGACCCGCGTCCTGATGTCAAAACCCCGCATGCATGACGGACTGCCGGGGCAACCGACAAAGGAGACCTCGAATGAGGATCCATCCGTCAAACTCTGGAGGAAATCCCCGATGTATCGTTATTTCCTGGCGGCTTTCTTGGTGATGGCCGGCCTGATGCCTCTCGGCCAGTCGGCCATCGCGCAAGACGCGGCCCAGCCGCTCTTTGTCGTGACCTATATGGAAGTGGCACCGAACTCGGCCGCCGAGGCAAGGAAACTGATTCTGGCCTATGCCGGCGAGGCGCGAAAGGCCCCCGGCGCGGTGCAGATCGATGCGCTGCAGCGCATTTCCGATCCCGGCCATTTCGCGCTGATCGAGCAATGGCAGTCGCAGGCCGCAAAGCAGGCGTTTGCCGCCACCGATCCGGTCACCAAATTTCGCGCTGGCCTCAACCCCCTGCAAAGCGCCGCCTATGATGAGCGCCTTCACGCCGCACTTTCGGTCGGCCCGTCGGTGCCGCTTTCCGGCGATCCGGTCGTGATCCTCACCCACGTCGATGTCGTTCCGACGCAGGTCGAGGTCGGCACGGCCAAGGTGAAAGCCTTTGTCGAGGACGGCAGGACGGCCAAGGGCAATCGCCGCTTCGACGACGTCGTTCAGCTCAACCGCAAGAACCATTTCACGGTGATCGAAAGCTGGGAACAGCTTGCCGACAAGAACGCGTGGATTTCGTCGAAGACCGCGCGAACCTTCCGCGAAGAACTGCAGCCGATGAGCGGCGCGCTCTACGACGAGCGCGCCTATAAGCTCGTGCGCTGAGCGCTGCCTGATAGCAATATCTTTCAGTTGATCAATGGCGGGACAGCAATTTCCCGCCATTTTTCTCGTGCTTTTGTTCAGAACCTATTCATGCGCGCCAGGTCATGTTGCGGCAGGGAGTGCGATGCGCGATAGCATTACGTGGCGTCAAGGTTTGCTCGACGGTAAATTCGATGGAACCGAAAAACCCCAAACAGCCCCTCAGCCCGACGGAAATTTTTTTGGGCCGCGCCGTCCTTGCCGTGGCGGTCGCGATCTCCGGTTCCGCCGTCCGTGCCGCCGATCTAACCCCGCACGACATGATTCTGCTCGACCGCCTCACCTGGGGGATCAACACGTCGAGTGCCGCGCATCTGCAGGCCGTCGGCACCGAGCGCTGGCTCAACGAGCAGCTGCATCCGCCGGCCAATTCCGACTTGCCCGAGCCGGCGCGATTGCAGATCGAGGCGATGGCGGACGTGCATAAATCCTGCTTCGACATCGCCGTCTCGTTCGAACAGCAGGCCAAGAGCGCCAATCAGGTCGCCGATCCCGATCAGCGCAAGGCCGCCCAGCAGGTATATCAGCAGGCGATGAACGAGCGGGCGAGGCAGGCAGCGGCGCGCGCGATCCTGCGCGCGCTCTATTCATCGGACCAGTTGCGCGAACGCATGGTCTGGTTCTGGTTCAACCATTTCAGCGTGCATCAATACAAGGCCAACCTCCGCATCCTGGTCGGCGACTATGAGGACCGCGCGATTCGCGCGCACGCGCTCGGCAAGTTCCGCGATCTTCTCACTGCCACGCTGCATCACCCGGCGATGCTGCGTTACCTCGACAATACCGACAATGCGGCGGGCCATCTGAATGAGAACTACGCCCGCGAGATCATGGAACTGCACACCATGGGTGTCGGCTCCGGTTACACGCAAGGCGACGTCGAGGCGCTGGCCCGCATCCTGACCGGCGTCGGCATCGACGTGAAGCCGGAGGACCCCAAGCTCAATCCGGAGCAGCGATCTCAGCTCGTGCGCGAGGGCGCGTTCGAGTTCAATCCGGCCCGCCATGATTATGGCGACAAGACGTTTCTTGGACATTCGATTCGCGGGCGTGGACTCGCCGAGGTGGACGAAGCGATCGATATCCTCGTTCGTCATCCGGCGACGGCTGCACATTTGTCGAAGCAGATCGCGACTTATTTCGTTTCGGACAGTCCGCCCGACTCGCTCGTGCAGAAGATGGCGCAGACCTTCAAGTCAACGGACGGCGATATCGCCGCGGTGCTCTCGACGATGGTGCACGCGGGCGAGTTCAACGCATCGCTTAAGCCCGGCGTCAAATTCAAGGACCCCGTGCATTACGTGTTCTCCGCCGTGCGGCTTGCCTATGACGACAAGGTGATCCTCAACGCCCAGCCGATCCAGAATTGGCTCAATCGTCTTGGCGAAGGATTGTTCAATCACGAAACGCCGGACGGCTATTCGATGTCCTCGGCCTCGTGGAACGGCCCCGGGCAAATGACGCTGCGTTTTGAGATCGCGCGCCAGATCGGCTCGGGCTCCGCCGGCCTGTTCAAGCCGGAAGGTTCGAACGCGGTCGAGAAGCCGGCGTTCCCGCTGATACAGAATTCGCTCTATTTCAACGGATTGCGCCAGACCTTAGGCCCCACCACGCTCGCCGCGCTCGATCAGGCGATCTCGCCGCAGGACTGGAATACGCTGTTCCTGTCGTCGCCCGAATTCATGCGTTGACCGCCGAAAGAAAGGGATCGCAAGATGAATCGCCGTGATCTGATCAAGGCTTTTGCCAGCGCAGCGCCCCTGACGGTCGCGGGCCGCGTCTGGGCGGCTCCCGCTACCGATGCGCGGCTGCTCGTGGTGTTTCTGCGCGGCGCTTACGATGCCGCCAATGTCGTGGTGCCCGTGACAAGCGATTTCTATCATAGCGCCCGGCCGACGCTCGGCATCGCCAAGCCGGACGCCGGCAATCCGAACGCAGCGCTTTCGCTTGCTGCCGACTGGGGTCTGCACCCGTCCTTGCGTGACAGCATCTATCCGTTGTGGGCGAAACGGGAGGTCGCGTTCGTGCCGTTCGCGGGCACCTCCGATGACCTGACGCGGAGCCATTTCGAGACCCAGGACACCATCGAGCTCGGCCAGTCGGTCGGCGGTGCGCGCGATTATCGCTCCGGTTTCATGAGCAGGCTTGCGGTCGAGCTCACCCGCGTCAAGCCGATTTCCTTCACCGAGCAGTTGCCGCTGATCTTCCGCGGCAAGTCGCAGGTTCCCAACATCGGCATCAACAGCGTCGGCAAGCCCGGCGTCGACGACCGTCAGGCTCGCCTCATCAAGGAGATGTACGCGCAGAGCGATCTCGCCGCCGCGGTTTCGGAAGGTTTCCGGATTCGCGACGACGTCTATCGCTCGATCTCTGAGGAAATGACCGCGGCCAATCGCGGCGCGGTGTCGCCGCGCGGTTTCGAACTGTCGGCGCGGCGGATCGGAAGGCTGATGCGCGAGCAATTCAACCTCGGCTTTGTCGATGTCGGCGGCTGGGATACCCACGTCAACCAGGGCGCCGCGACCGGCTACCTCGCCGACCGGTTGGGCGAACTCGGCCGGGCGCTCGCCGGCTTCTCGGAAGAGATCGGACCTTCGCCGTGGCGCGACACCGTCGTCGTCGTTATTTCCGAGTTCGGCCGCACCTTCCGCGAGAACGGCGACCGCGGCACCGATCATGGTCACGGCAGCGTCTATTGGGTGATGGGCGGCGGCATCAATGGTGGCCGCATCGCCGGCGAGCAGGTCAAGGTCGCGCAGGCCACGCTCTTTCAAAACCGCGACTACCCGGTGTTGACCGACTACCGCGCCATGTTCGCTGGCCTGTTCGGGCGGGTCTTCGGACTTCAGCCCGCGAGCATTCAACGGATCTTTACCGGGGTTCACCCGGTGGAACTCGGGCTGGCTTAACCAAACCTGGGCTGGCTTAACCATAGGCCCGATGGGCCTATCAGTGCATTGGAACCCAGCCACAACGACAGGTTTACGGGAATTTCACGGAGTCGCATGTAGCCTTTCCGCGGACCAAGCCATACGCGCCGCCGCGGAATTCCCAGATGCTGAAGATCTACAACTGCATTGCCACCGAGCATGATCTGAGGCTGGTCGCTCTTGCGGCGTTTGTGTGCGTGCTGGCGTCGTTCACCGCGATCAAGCTGCTCCGCTACGCCCGCAAATCCACCGGACAGATGCGGAACGTTTGGCTTACGGTGTCCGCGATATCCACCGGGTTCGGCATCTGGGCGACGCACTTTATTGCGATGCTCGCCTACGCTCCGGGGATCCCCAGCGGCTATAATATTCTGTTAACGATCCTGTCGCTGATTGCGGCCATCCTGCTGACCGGCGCGGGGCTCGCGGTATCGCTGATTCCAAACTGGCGCCACGGCCCATGGATCGGAGGCGCCATTGTTGCCGGCGGCATTGCAGCCATGCACTACACGGGTATGGCGGCGTTTGAGATCGCGGGCGTGGTGCTTTGGGATCCTGTCCTTGTTGCCGCCTCCATTCTGCTCGGCGCTGTGATCGGAGCGATCGCGCTTCCGGTCGGACTGCACGGCCAACACGAAGGGTGGAAGGTCGGTGGCGCGCTCATCCTGACGCTTGCGATCTGCAGCCACCATTTCACCGCGATGGGCGCGGTGTCGATCCTCCCCGACTCCACCATCGTGGTTTCGCAGTCGGCCTTGCCGGCAGGCTGGCTCGCGGTGGGGGTGGCGATTGCAAGCCTTGCCATTCTCGGCCTTTCGATGGCGGGTGTCGTGCTCGACGTCCGGGACCATCGCCGTTCAAAGCTCGAAGCTGATCGGATGCGCGACCTCGCCGACGCCTCCGTCGAAGGGCTTCTGGTTTGCGATGGCGAGACGATCGTTTCCGCCAACAAGAGCTTCTCTCTCCTGACCGGCCTTCCGACCGGGAGCCTTGTCGGTCAACGGCTCGAAAGCTGGTTTCCCGATTCCGCTGCCCGTGCCAGGTTGATGTCGTTGCCGAACCAGACAATCGAAACCGAGTTACGTCATCGCGACGGCTCGCTGACGCCGGTCGAATTGATCCTGCGCGGAATCGTCTTTGCCGGGCGTCCCCACCACGCTGTTGCGGTTCGCGACCTGAAGGCGCGCAAGGAAGCCGAACAGCGCATCCACTTCCTGGCGCATCACGATGCGCTGACCTCGCTACCCAATCGCCGCCACTTCGAAGCGCGGGTCGATCAGGAGATCGCCGCGCTCAGTCCGGGAAAGAGTCTCGCGGTATTCTGCCTCGACCTCGACAAATTCAAGGAGGTCAACGATCTTTTTGGGCATGCCGCCGGCGACAAGGCGCTGCAGACCGTTGCTTCACGCATCACCGCGGTGCTCGGTGAGCGACAGATGATGG
>Ga0210396_10003630_pt1 | contig 15306 bp, 12 predicted proteins | sample IncBWH17OmetaG_FD_155466 | JGI IMG/M metagenome (GOLD analysis project Ga0210396, IMG submission 155466) | Forest soil microbial communities from Barre Woods Harvard Forest LTER site, Petersham, Massachusetts, United States - Inc-BW-H-17-O ... | reverse complement strand
GGTCCTATATTTCAAAGGCCTTCAAGAAACTGGGTCTCGGCTAGGAATTGATTTCGCATGCTGGCGCGTCTTTCGATCCGTGACATCGTCCTGATCGAAGGGCTCGATATCGAGTTTTCCCGTGGCCTCGCGGTGCTGACCGGCGAGACCGGCGCGGGCAAATCCATCCTTCTCGATGCATTCGCGCTGGCGCTTGGCGGCCGCGGCGACGCGGGCCTGGTGCGGCATGGCGCGGAACAGGGCCAGGTCACCGCGGTGTTCGATGTCCCCAAGGGTCATCCGGCATCGGTGATCCTTGGCGTGGTTCTTGGCGACAACGGCCTCGACGACACAAGTTCTGAAGATGCTCGCGAGATGATCCTGCGCCGGGTGCAGCTCGCCGATGGCCGCACCCGCGCGTTCATCAACGATCAGGCGATCAGTGTGCAGACCCTGAAGGCGGTCGGCTCGGCATTGGTCGAAATTCACGGCCAGCATGACGAACGCGCGCTGGTCGATGCCTCGACCCACCGGCAATTGCTCGACGCGTTTGCTGGCCTGGAGAAGGAGGTCGCGGCACTGGAACTGCTGTGGGACGCCAGGCGCGCCGCCAACACCGTGCTCGACGAACATCGTACCAGTATGGAGCGCGCGGCCCGCGAAGCGGACTATCTGCGCCATGCCGCCGACGAATTGAGGAAGCTCGCGCCAAAGGACGGCGAGGAGACGGTGCTGGCCGGGCGCCGCACCACGATGATGCAGGGCGAGAAGATCGCGACCGATTTGCGCGAGGCGCAGGACGCGGTCAGCGGCCATCATTCGCCGGTGGCGGCCCTGTCGGCGGCGGTACGCCGGCTGGAGCGGCGGGCCGGCAATTCGCCCGCCCTGGTCGAGCCCGCCGTCAAGGCGATCGATGCCGCCATCAACGCGCTGGAGGAGGCCGACCAGCATCTCACCGCGGCCCTGATCGCGGCGGATTTCGATCCGTCTGAGCTCGAACGCATTGAGGAGCGGCTGTTCGCCCTTCGCGCCGCGTCGCGTAAATATTCGTCGCCGGTCGATGGCCTCGCGGCACTGGCCGCGAAATATGCTTCGGACGTGGCGCTGATCGATGCCGGCGCCGACCAGCTGAAAAAGCTGGCGGCAACTGCGGCCGAGGCCGACAAGTGCTACAGCGCGGCCGCGACCAAACTCTCCGCCGCGCGCACCAAATCCGCCGAGAAACTCAACAAGGCCGTCAATGCCGAACTCGCGCCGCTGAAGCTCGAACGCGCGAAGTTCATGACGCAAATTGAATCCGATCCGAAATCGCCGGGACCACAGGGTTTCGATCGCGTCGAGTTCTGGGTCCAGACCAACCCCGGCACCAAACCAGGCCCGCTGATGAAGGTGGCCTCCGGCGGCGAGTTGTCGCGGTTCCTGCTGGCGCTCAAGGTGGTGCTGTCCGATCGCGGTTCTGCGCCCACGCTGGTGTTCGACGAAATCGACACGGGTGTCGGCGGTGCGGTGGCCGATGCCATCGGCGCCCGGCTGGCGCGGTTGGCGGGCAAGGTGCAGGTGATGGCGGTGACCCATGCGCCGCAGGTCGCCGCGCGCGCCGACCAGCATCTATTGATTTCAAAGGATGCGCTCGACAAGGGCAAGCGCGTCGCCACCCGCGTCAACGCGCTCGCCGCCGATCACCGCCGCGAGGAAATCGCCCGCATGCTGGCCGGCGCCGAGATCACCGCCGAGGCGAGGGCGGCCGCGGAACGGCTGATCAAGGCGGCTGGCTGACGGCTTAATTCTCAATGTCATTCCGGGGCGCGTCGTAGACGCGAACCCGGAATCTCGAGATTCCCCGATGTGCAATTGCACATCTGAGGTCTGGTCCTTCGGACCATCCCGGAATGACGAGCCTCAGCAAATGCAGTCATACAGATCGTCCCACTGCGGATTTTTCTCTTCAATGAGTTTGGTCTTCCAAACCCGCTTCCATTTCTTTAATTCTTTCTCGCGAGAAATCGCTGAAATTGGATCATCGTAGATTTCGAACCATACAAGTCGTGTGATATTATATTTGAAGGTAAAGCTGCGGACGGCTTTTGTTCGGTGCTCGAAAATCCGGCGCACGATATCGTTGGTCACCCCGACGTAGGTTGCTCCATCTTTCCTGCTTGCAAGTATGTAGACGTAGTAGGCCATGACATTGATCGCTCATAATATCGTCATTCGGGGGCGCGCGAAGCGCGAACCCGGAATCTCGAGATTCCGGGTCTGGTCCTTCGGACCATCCCGGAATGACCGGTTATAAACTTTCCCATGGTAGCAAAATCAAGAAAAGCATCTACTCCCCGCGCCGTCGACACCCTCGCCAAAGCGCAGGCCAAGGTCGAACACAAACGGCTGGCGCTCGAAATCGAGGGGCACGACAAACGCTATTATCAGGACGACGCGCCGAAGATTTCCGACGCCGATTACGACGCGCTGCGCAACCGCTTCAATGCCATCGAAGCCAGGTTTCCGGAGTTCGTCACCAGCGACTCGCCGTCGCAGAAAGTCGGCGCGGCGCCAACCGGGCGATTCAGGAAGGTCCGGCACGCGTTGCCGATGCTGTCGCTCGACAATGCGTTTGCCGAGGAAGACGTCATCGATTTCGTCGGTCGCATCCGGCGCTTCCTGAAACTGGGCGATGAGGGCGAGATTGATTTCAGTGCCGAGCCGAAGATCGACGGGCTCTCGATGTCGCTGCGTTACGAGGGCGGCGAACTCGTCACCGCCGCCACGCGCGGCGACGGCGCCGAGGGCGAGGATGTCACGGCCAATATCCGCACGCTCGAGGACGTGCCGAAAAAATTGAGGGGCCGCAACATACCCGACGTTTGCGAGGTGCGCGGCGAGGTCTACATGACCAAGCAGGCCTTTCTGGCGCTCAACGAGCGGCAGAAGGCGGCCGGCGACACCATCTTCGCCAACCCGCGCAATTCGGCGGCAGGTTCATTGCGCCAGAAGGACCCGGGCATCACCGCCTCGCGTCCGCTCGGCTTCTTTGCCTATGCATGGGGGCAGATGAGCCAGATGCCGGCCGACACGCAATCGGGCATGATCTCCTGGTTCGAGCGCTGCGGCTTCAAGACCAATCCGTTGACCAAGCTTTGCCACTCGGTCGAGCAGTTGATCGCATTCCACCACAAGATCGAGGAGCAGCGCGCGAAGCTTGATTACGACATCGACGGGGTGGTCTACAAAGTGGACCGGCTCGACTGGCAGGAGCGCCTCGGCTTTGTGTCGCGCACGCTGCGCTGGGCGATCGCGCATAAATTCCCGGCCGAGCGTGCGCTCACGGTGCTGCGGGATATCGAGATCCAGGTCGGACGCACCGGCTCGTTTACTCCGGTCGGCAAGCTCGAACCGGTCGGCGTCGGCGGCGTCATCGTGCAGAACGTCACGCTGCATAACGAGGATTACATCAGGGGAATCGGCGGCGACGGCGAGCAATTGCGCGAGGGCCGCGATATCCGGATCGGCGATACCGTCGTGGTCCAGCGCGCCGGCGACGTCATTCCGCAAATCGTCGATGTCGTGATCGACAAGCGGCCGGCGAATACCAGGGAATATCACTTTCCGAAGAAATGCCCGTGCCCGCTGCACACCGACGTAGTACGCGAGGAAACGGCGACCGGCGAGGAGGGATCGCGCGCCCGCTGCACCGGCGAGTTCGCCTGTCCCTACCAGAAGATCGAACACCTGAAATTATTCGCCTCGCGCCGCGCCTTCGATATCGACGGGCTCGGCGAAAAGCAGATCGAATTCTTTTTCGAACAGGGGTGGGTGAAGGAGCCCGCCGATATCTTCACGCTGCCAAAGCGCAATTCCATGCTCAAGCTGGAGGAGATCGAAGGCTACGGCGAAACTTCGGTGCGCAATCTGTTCACGGCTATCGAGAGCCGGCGGAAGATTGCGCTCGAACGCTTTATCTTTGCGCTCGGCATGCGCCATGTCGGCGAGACCACGGCGCTGGCGCTGGCACGCGGCTACGGTTCGTGGACGGCATTTCACGACGCCTGCCTGAGGGTTGCCGGGGACGATGAGGAGGCCATTGCGGAGATGGATGCGCTGGATCAGATCGGCGACACCGTGATCGCCAGCATCAAGGCCTATTTCGGCGAGAGCCATAATCTTGGCATCGTCGAACGGCTCACCAAAGAGGTTACCATTCTCGACGCCGAAAAGCCGAAGAGCAATTCGGCCGTCGCCGGCAAGACCGTGGTCTTTACGGGGTCGCTGGAGAAAATGACGCGCGATGAGGCCAAGGCCACCGCCGAGCGGCTGGGTGCCAAGGCCGCGGGCTCGGTGTCGAAGAAAACCGATTACGTGGTCGCAGGCCCCGGCGCCGGCTCGAAACTCGCCGAGGCGAAGAAGCATGGTGTGTCCGTGTTGACGGAAGACGAGTGGCTGAAGCTGGTCGGGGAGTGAGGGGCGGTTTTCGTTACGCCACACGAGGTCGTCCCGCCATATACGGTCGTCATCGCCCGCGAAGGCGGGTGATCCAGTACGCCGCGGCTTCTCGATTGATTATCAGTGCCTCTGGAATACTGTATCGCCCGGTCGAGCCGGGCGATGACACCGCTGTTGGTACGACGGCATTGCGCCATACGCCCCCTACAGCATCCCCGACTCTTCCTCTTCCGCCTGCTCGATCAATTGCTCACTGATCACAACCGTGCGGCGCGGCACCACGAACATCATCGTCGAGGCGCAGGCGATCGACAGAATAAACACCGCGGCATTGAGCGGCGCCGGCGTCGTAAAATGCCCGCCGAGATAGGCGCCGAACTGCGAGAGAAACGAGCCAAGCCCCATCTGCAAAAATCCCATCGCGCCCGATGCGGTACCGGCGGCTTCCGGGCGTACGCTGATGGCGCCGGCCGCCGAGTTCGACATTACGAAGGCGTTGGCGAACATCACCAGCATCTGGGTGCCGAACAGCCATGACGGCGCCGCGTTCAGCCCGGCGACGCCCCACACCAGGTTCAACAGGCTGCCCAGGAGTTGCAGCGCGAGCCCGAACCAGATCAGTTTTTCCAGCGAGTGCCGTGGCGCGAAGCGGACGCAGAACAAATTGCCGATCAGGTAGGCGAATCCCGTGGTCGCAAACCACGCGCCATATTCGGCGCTGGAACGGCCCATCTGCATGACCACGATATAGGGTCCGCCGCCGGCGAAGGTGAAGATGATCTGCGAGGCCAGCACCTGGCACAGCACATAGCCGATGAAGGCGCGGCTCTTGAACAAATTGCCGACATCGCCGCGAAACCCACCGGCCTCAACGCGGTCGCGGCGCGTCTCGGGCAGCGTGACCGCGATGGCGGCGGCGATGACGATCGATGCGGCGGTGATGACATAGAAGATCGAGCGCCAGCCGAATGCGATCTCCAGGAGGCCGCCGGTCAGCGGGCTCAGCATCTGCGCGATCATCATGACCGCGATCACCAGGCTGATCATGGCGCTGATGCGCTCGCGGCTGTAGAGGTCGCGGATGATGGCGCGGCTCACCACCATGCCGGTGGCGCCGCCCAGCGCCTGCAGAAAACGCGCCGCGATCAGTTGCGGCAAACTCTCGGCGAAAATACAGGCGGCGCTCGCCACGACCATCAGGCCTAGCCCGGCCAGCAGCACCGGACGGCGTCCGAACTTGTCGGACAGCGGCCCCATGATGATCTGCGAGCAGGCGATGCCGACCATGTACAGCGACACCGTCATCTGCGCGATCGAGATATCGCGGCCGAACGTGGTAGCCAGCACGGGCAGTGCGGGCACCAGCATATAGAGCGAAATCGGCGCAACGCCGGTCATCGCGACCAGCAACAGCAGCATGATCCGTGGTGGTGCGTGGCCGGTTTTGTCGGTTGCCGCGCCCGGCGGCTTGCCCACTACTCCGTGCATGGAGGCCTGATCCAATCCTGTGAATCAGACTTAAGCGTTATCTTTCGCGGGGAATACGGCCGTTTCGGAATGCGGCTATTCGTTTTTCGGGAGGCGACTTACTTGGCGCGATGGTGGCGCCGTCGCAGCCACAAAACACAGTCGTCATCCCCCGCTGCCGCGGGGGATGACGACCGAAGGCTACAGCGACAGCGGCGCGGTTGCGGCGTCGAGCCACACTCTGGTGGCCTCGTCGACATGCGGGCGGACCGCGTGACGCACCTTGGCATGGTAGTCGTTGAGCCAGCTCAATTCATCGGCGCTCAGCATGTTGAGATCGACCAGGCGGCGGTCGATCGGCGCCAGCGTCAGCGTCTCGAATGCGTTCATCGGCTTCTCGGCACCCGCGATGTCGGCGGCGACGACCAGTTCCAGATTCTCGATCCGGATGCCGAAGCCGTCGGTCTTGTAATAACCGGGCTCGTTGGACAGGATCATGCCACGCCGCAGCGGCGTGGTGCCGAGCTTGGAAATCCGCGCCGGGCCTTCATGCACCGACAGGTAGCTGCCGACGCCATGGCCGGTGCCGTGGTCGAAATCGATGCCGGCCTGCCACAGGAATTGCCGCGCCAGCGTGTCGATCTGCGCGCCGGCGGTGCCGTCGGGAAATAGCGCGCACGCAATTGCGATATGGCCGCGCAGCACGCGGGTAAAGCGATCGCGCATTTCCTGTGTCGGTGTGCCGATCGCGATGGTGCGCGTAACGTCGGTGGTGCCGTCTTCATACTGCGCGCCGGAATCGATCAGCAGGAGATCGCCCGGCGTGATCCGCCGGTTGGTCTTGCGGGTGACGCGGTAGTGCACGATGGCGCCGTTCGGCCCGGTGCCGGCGATGGTCGGAAACGAGACGTCCTTCAATGCCCCGGTGTCGCGGCGGAAAGTTTCCAGCGCCTCGACGGTATCGATCTCGGTCAGCGCGCCGGAGAGCGCCTCGCGGTCGATCCAGGCGAGGAAGCGCGCCAGTGCCACCGCGTCGCGCCGATGCGCGGTTTTGGTGCCCTCGATCTCGGTCGCGTTCTTGACGGTCTTGAGCAGGCTGACCGGATCATTGCCGCACACCGGCTTGCCGCCGGCCGCCGAGATCAGGCGGCTCAGCGCGTCGGCCGCGGTGGCGCTGTCGAGCGCGATCGAGGCGCCGCTTCGCGCCAGCTCGGTGAGTGTTGGCGTCAGCGCGTCCGGCTCGGCGACATCGGCGGTCTGTTCGAGATGGTCGCGGGCGCTGTCGGATAGTTTGCGGTGATCGATGAAGACGATGGGGCGGCCGTCCTTCGGCACAAGCGCATAGGACAAAGGTAACGGCGTATGCGAGACGTCGGCGCCGCGAATGTTGAAGGTCCACGCCACCGCGTGCGAATCCGACAGCACCAGCGCATCGACGCCTAATCTGGCGATCTCCTGGTGAATCCGCCCGAGCTTTTCGGCTTCCGCCTCGCCCGAAAATTGCGGGCCGTGAACGGCCACCGCACCGAGCGGCGGGGCCGGGCGCTCAGTCCACACCGAGTCCAGGGGATTGCTGTCGACGGCGATCAACTCCGCGTCCGCCTTGGCGCAGGCGGCGGCCAGCCGCTCCGCTGCCGCCGAGGTATGCAACCAGGGGTCAAATCCGAGGCGGTCGCCGGCGGCCAGGTGTTTGGCCAGCCAGGTCTCGGGCGGCGGATCGATCAGCGATTCGACGTTCCAGGCCTTGGTGTCGACCTGCTTGGCCGCCTGCAGCGTGTAGCGGCCATCGACGAACACCGCGGCTTCCCGGCTCAGCACGATGGCGAGGCCGGCGGATCCGGTAAAGCCGGTAAGCCAGGCCAGTCTTTCTTCCGAAGGCGCGACATATTCGTTTTGCTGCCGGTCGGCGCGGGGAACCACGAACCCCGTCAGTTTCCGCCGCGCCAGTTCGTCACGAAACGCGGACAGCCGCGCCGTCAGCGCCACACCGCTTTCGGGCTCTTCGAATGTCTGGAAATGGGCTTCGAACATCGTCCTCTACTTTAGGAGCAGGTGGAGAAGTCCGCAATGCGACGCAAATTGCTTTTGCTTTCGTATAACTTATGCTTGAATTAATCTACGCGCATTAGACGGGGATAAGGCGGTTGGTGTCATAAACCGTTCGTCTAACGTGGGTCCGGGAGAATGCCAGGAGTGTCTCAACTCAACGACGAGGGGATACACCATGCCCGCCTTTATGTTTGAGAAGATCTCGCCTCCGGTCAGCGGCGCCGTTCCGTCCGTTGGCAATGGGTCCGGTCCCTCGATCGCCAAAAAGCGGCGCGGCGTCATCGTTCAAATCCTGGACCGTTTCGTCGAGACGCGGGTCAAGCGCACATCGGGCGAGGACAAGGGCGCCACCGGCCATAACCCGCAGAAATCGCGGGGTTAGGTCTTGGACCAAAGCCGGTCGGTCATTCCGGAATGGTCCGCAGGACCATGTCCGGAATCCCCAGATTCCGGCGCGCTCCAGAATGACGGTGAGATGTTGTCGCGCTTAGACCTTCCGCATCAACAGGCTGCTCCAGCCTTCGATTTGAATGTGCTGCTGGAGAACAAGTCCGCGCGCACGATAGGCCGCGATCACGCTTTGCGCCTGATGCGGCAATAGCCCCGATAAAATGACCAGCGCGGACGGCGCCAGATGCCTCGCCATCGGGGTCGCCATCTGCCGCAGCGGATTGGCCAGAATGTTCGCCAGCACCAGATCGAACGGGCCGCGTTGGGCGAACTGCGGCGCCGAAAATCCAGTCGCCTGGATCGTCTCCACCCAATCGCCGGTCCCGTTGAGCCTTGCATTCTCCTGCGCCACCCGCACCGACAGCGGATCGATGTCGCTGGCCAGCACCTTGATCTGCAGCGCCTTGGCCGCGGCGATGGCGAGCACCCCGGTACCGGTCCCGAGGTCGAGCACCCGCCTCGGCCGGTAAGCTTTCAGTAGCTCGTCGAGCAGCAACAGGCAGCCGCGCGTGGTGCCGTGATGGCCGGTGCCGAACGCCAGCGCCGCCTCGATCTCGATGCCGAGCTTGTTGGGTGGAACGCGCGCGCGGTCATGCTCGCCATGCACGATGAATCGCCCCGCGCGCACCGGCACCAGTTCATCAAGTGTGGCCTTGACCCAGTCCTTGGCCTCGATGGTGTCGAAGGCGATGTCCCGCGCCGCGTCGTCGCCGGCGGCAATGCCGACGAACTCGCGGATCGAGTTTTGATCGGGCGGTTCGGCGAAATGCACGGTGATATCCCAGCGCCCGTCAGGGCGCTCGAACGCAGCGATCGCGGCCTGGCCCTCGAAAAAGCTCTCGGTCAAAAGGTCAACCACGCGCTTGGCGGTCTGTTCGCTGCCGATGGCGAAGCTGGCGCGGTGGGTAGCGGGAGTGAGGGTAGAGGTCATGAATGGCCCGGGAGATTGACGCAGAAGACGCGAAATCCGTTACACGATCTTGCGGTGGCAGACAGCCTCGATGTTGTGGCCGTCGGGATCAAGCACGAACGCGCCGTAGTAATTCTCGTGATAATGCGGGCGCAGCCCAGGTGCGCCGTTGTCTTGTCCACCGGCCGCAAGCGCGGCCTGGTAAAATCGATCAACGGTCTGCCGGTCGGGGGTCGTGAAGGCGACATGGGCACCGGTTTGCGGAACACCTTTGAGGCCGATCCAGAAAAAAGCCTTGTCGTTCGCGCCATAGCCGGCGCAGTCGTCTTCGGCATACAGCCGTTCGATGCCAAGCGGACGCAGCGCCCGGTCATAAAACGCCTGCGAGCGCTTGATTTCGCTGACGCCAAAGGTGACGTGATCCAGCATCTTCGTCTCCGCAGGCGGGATATTGTTGCGCAGGCTGTTGGTATCAATGCAGAGGTTATTCACGGGGTTATACACCGAAACATACCCCGATTTCCCACAGGCTTGCGCTGTGATTTGCACAATAAATGCACCGGCTTTTCCGCCGAATTGTCGGCCGCGATTTGGATTCTGGAGGATACGCGTTCGCAGTTCCGGTTGCGGCGCGAGGATGTCGGCCAGCCAGGGTCACGCACCGTTCAGCAGTGTCCAGCGCTGCGGCCGATGAAACGTAGGCGACGCCCGAATAATACTGCATCGGCGTCCATTGCCCGCCGTCTTCGATGTCTCGCCGAAATTCCTCGAACCCGTAGCTGCCGTCCGGCCGCGAAAAAATATCCACGCATCTGTCGTGCTCGGAATTTTCAACGCTGACAAAGAGCGCCGATGACTTGTCGATGCACTTTGACATGATGCCCTTGTCTTTGCAGAAGATACGCAACGACTGAGTTTCAAGCCGAGGAGCTGGACATCCCCCGCTCATCTACCGGTTCTCCACAGCCTGTCCACCGACTTATCAACCGGTTGTCCGGGTCCTTGCGACGCCCGCAACGCCTTAACTGTCCGCAAGTCTCTTCAATGTCGCGTGAAAACTCAGGCTTCGGTTTCCGGCCAGGGTAGTGCCGAACACTTCGGACTGATCGTCGGTAAATGTGCCTGAAAACCCGCTGGTGACTTCCTTCCCGGCGAACAGCGGGCGAACGAAAGGGTCCTGAAAGGGGGTGTGCTGATTGGTGCGCAACTCGCCCTTCCATGTGCCGTTGCCGACGGTGTAGGAGCCCGTCGACCAGAAATAGGGACCTCCACCGAGGAATTCGCCGTCTCGGAGAATGAGCACGCCACTGTCGCGGCCCCTGACGCCATCGAGCATGTGGATGTGTACAGAATAAAGTCCATTCTTCATTGAAAATGCGACCCTTTGCGATCGTCTGGCGATGCTCGCCCTCAGGGCTACGACGAGGTATTATCCTCCCAAGTTTTGATCCCAAATCTGGGCGCGATGAAATCTGTCCAGATGAGGTAGGCGCCCAACAACGCCAAAATAATCCCGCCGATAGTAGATCGAAAGAAAATGGCAGGGGCAAACAACAGCTCGACGATGGCAACGTATAGGCCACCTATAAGCATCGCGCTGGATAAAATAAGCAACAACAGCTTTCGCATGCGATATCGTAACAGGATCTGGCCAAGGCGCACGCTGAATTCACTCTGAGACACCACTTGGTACGCACAGCTTTTCCCCATCCCGTCCACCGGTAGTCCACAATTTTATCCACTGCTGGGCGGGCTGATAAACCAACATCGGACAATGGCGGCTTTGACGCCGTTGCCGATGTTCCGGCGTCATTTGTGCGGTGCAAAATCTGACGCTTGCGCGGCGCGGCCATCGGCGCCGCCTTAATCCCGTCGTTCGGTGTCGTTCTACTTGTAATCGTCGATTACCATTGGGGGGATCACAAAATGAATGCGAAGAAATATGCCGCCGAGGCGATCGGGACGTTCTGGCTGACCTTTGCGGGATGCGGCAGCGCGGTGATCGCCGCGGCGTTTCCGCAAGTAGGCATCGGTCTGCTCGGCGTGGCGCTGGCCTTCGGGCTGAGCGTCGTGACGATGGCCTATGCGATCGGGCATGTGTCCGGCTGCCATCTCAATCCCGCCGTGACGGTGGGCCTCGCGGCGGGCGGCCGTTTCCCCGCTGGACAGATCGCGCCCTATGTCATCGCGCAGTTGATCGGCGCCATTGCGGCGTCGGCGCTGCTGTATGTGATCGCGAGCGGTGCCGCCGGATTCGATGTGGCCAAGGGTTTTGCGTCGAACGGGTATGGCGTGCACTCACCGGGCCAGTACAGCGAGTTCGCGTGCTTCATCATGGAAGTGGTGATGACGATGATGTTTCTCTTCATCATCATGGGCGCGACCCATGGCAGCGCTCCGGCGGGCTTTGCGCCGCTGGCGATCGGACTGACTCTGGTGATGATCCATCTGGTCAGCATCCCCGTTACCAACACGTCGGTGAATCCGGCACGCAGCACCGGTCCGGCGTTGTTCGTCGGTGGATGGGCGCTTGCACAGCTCTGGATGTTTTGGGTGGCGCCGTTGATCGGCGGCGTGCTTGGCGGCGTGATTTATCGCTGGCTCAGCGAGGAGCCGACCGGCACGATAGAGGGCCGCAAGCCGGCATGAAGGCGGCATCGAAATAGACCACGACGGTCTGCGTCACCCAAACAGCGCCCTGTGATCCCTCAGGATCACGCGTGCGGCGTTGTGGCCGGGCGCGCCGGTGACGCCGCCGCCGGGGTGCGCGCCGCTGCCGCAATGATAAAGATCCTTCAGCGGGCCGCGATAATCGGCGTGGCCAAGCATCGGCCGCGCCGAGAACAGTTGGTTGAGCGTCAGCGCGCCGTGGAAGATGTCTCCGCCCAGCAGCCCGAACTGACGCTCGAGGTCGAGCGGCGACAGGATCTGCCGGCCGATGACACTGGCGGCGAAACCCGGCGCGTATCGATCCACCGTCGCGATCATGAGATCGGCGACCTCTTCGCGGTGATCGTCCCACGATCGGCCGCCGGGCAATTCCGGCGCGACATGCTGGCAAAACAGGCTCGCAACGTGCTGGCCTGGCGGGCAGAGCGTGTCGTCCAGCGTCGAGGGGATCAACACCTCTACCACCGGCTCGCGGCTCCAGCCTTGCGCGCGGGCGTCCTGCCAGGCGCGATCCATATAGCCAAGATCAGGCGCGATGATGATCCCGGCGGTGAGATGATCGCCGCTGCCCGGAAGGGCCGTGAACGACGGCAGGGCGTTGAGCGCGACATTCATCCGAAACGTGCCGGAGCCGTTGCGCCAGTTTCTGATGCGGCCGAGAAATTCCGCGGGCAGCGCATCCGGCGGCATTAGCCGCGTATACAGCAGTTTCGGATTGATGCTGGAGGCGACATATCGGGCGCGTATCGTCTCACCAGTGTCAAGGATCACGCCGGCGGCGCGGCCGCGTTCCACGATCACCTCGCGCACGCCGGCCTCGAGCACGATATCAACGCCACGGCCGCGGGCCGCCTTCGCCATCGCCTGCGTGATCGCGCCCATGCCGCCGATGGCGTGGCCCCAGACGCCTTTCTTGCCGTTCACCTCGCCGAACGCGTGATGCAGCATCACATAGGCTGAACCCGCCGCGTAGGGACTGGCGTAATTGCCGACAATGGCGTCGAACCCGTAGAGCGCCTTGACCAGATCGCTTTCGAAGGCGTCGTCCAGCATCTCGCCGGCCGAGCGCGTGAACAGATCGAGCAGGCTGCGCTGCTGCTCCAGCGAAAGCCTTCGCAATATGTTCGCGGTGCCGAGCGCATTGAGGGCTTCGCGGATCGAACCCGCGCCAAACCCTTCCACGATATTCGGCGGCGCACGCAACAGAAATTGCCGCAGTACGTCGGCGATCACCTCAAGCTCGCGCGTGAACGCATCGATCCTTGTCGCATCGCGTTCGCTGAGCTTGGCTATCGATTGATAGGTGCGGCCCTCGCCAGTCAGGAGATAGCTGCCATCGGGCGCGGGCAGGAAGTTCTGCGCGCGGCGCTCGACCATCCGCAGACCCTGCTCGGGCAGTCTTAGATCCGAAATGATTTGGGGGTTGAGCAGGCTCACCGTGTAGGCCGCGACCGAGTTGCGGAACCCTGGATGGAACTCCTCCGTCACCGCAGCGCCGCCACCACCTTGCGGCGATCGACCACCTTCACGCGCAGCCCGGCCATCGCCAGATAGGTCGCGCAAGTGAGGCCGTTATGCCCCGCACCGATGATGATGACGTCGGTTTCTGTCATGGTTGTTTCAAGATATTACGAATGATGCGGTTTGCCCCGTCATTCCGGGATGGTGCGTCAGCACCAGACCCGGAATCTCGAGATTCCGGGCTCGATGCTTCGCATCGCCCCGGAACGACGGTGTAATGTTTCGTGCCTCCGTCACTCTTACCGGAGGCGTTGATCCCGGCACAGCGTCAAGTGGTGATTTTGTCACCTCACCCTACATTGCCCGCCGCCTCGCCCTATGCTCCATTGCCGCCGCCGGCGCCCGCCGGGAGCTTTTTGTTTGACGCGTTTTCGCTCGAAAACGCTTGGCCGGAGCTGGCATGCTTTCACCTGATACGTCTGCACCTGATACGTCCGCTGCCATGGGCCAGCCTTCGGCCGGCCGAAACCGGCTGGTGCTGATCGTCTACACCTCGGCGATCTTTGTCAGCGCGTTGTTGTTGTTCTCGGTGCAGCCGCTGTTTACGAAAATGGTACTGCCGCGGCTCGGCGGTTCGCCGGCGGTATGGTCGGTGGCGATGGTGTTCTTTCAGTCGCTGCTGCTCGGCGGCTACGCCTATGCGCATTACCTGATGCAAATCCGCAATCGCCTGATCCCGGTGGTGGTGCATCTGGTGCTGCTGGTGATCGCGCTACTGTCGCTGCCGCTGTCGATTGCGGGCGGATGGGGCGAGCCGCCGACATCAGGCTACGCGTTCTGGCTGCTCGGCCTGTTCGCGGTCTCGATCGGGCTGCCGTTCTTTGCGCTGGCGGCCAACAATCCGCTGCTGCAGGCGTGGTTCGTCCGCACCGGCCACCCCAACGGCCCCGATCCCTACTTTCTCTATGCCTCCTCGAATGTCGGCAGTTTCCTCGCGCTGTTGTCCTATCCGGTGCTGCTGGAGCCGATGTTCACGCTGCGCACGCAAAACCTGATCTGGACCGGCGGCTATGGCTTGCTGATCGTTCTGATCGCGGCTTGCGGCATATTGCTGCTGCGCTCGCCGGCCTCAGCCGTAGTCGATACGCTGGCCGAAACTACCGACGCCCCGGCGCCGGCCCGGATGCTGCGCGCGCGCTGGATATTTCTTGCGGCGGTGCCGTCGGGACTTTTGATCGCGGTGACCGCGCATATTTCCACCGACGTCGCCGCGGCGCCGTTGCTGTGGGTGCTGCCGCTGTCGCTCTATCTCCTGACCTGGGTGCTGGTGTTCCAGTCGCGCCCGCTGCTGCCGCACAGATGGATGTTGCTGCTGCAGCCGCTGGCGATCGCTGGCGTGATCGTGCTGCTGGCGATCGGTGGCGAGCAGAACCTGCTGTTGACGCTGGGCGGTCACCTGCTTTGTTTCTTCATTATTGCGATGGCCTGCCATGGCGAGCTGGCGCGCACCCGCCCGGCGGCGAAATATCTCACCGGCTTCTATGTCGCGCTGTCGTTCGGCGGCATGGTCGGCGGGCTGTTCGCGGGCCTGATCGCGCCGTTCGCCTTTTCATGGGTCGCGGAATACCCGATCCTGCTGGCGCTGGCGGCGTTGTGCCGGCCGCCCGGCGACGAGCGCTTTCCACGCTGGAGCCGCTGGTACTGGCCGTTTCTTGCCGTGCTCGCGGTGGCCCTGATCGCGCCGGTCTATTCGGACGGCAAGCTGATGGCGACGTGCATGGCCTGGCTCGACGACAACAGGGTCTGGGTGACCGGCGCGGTCGGCATGCTCTCGGCCTTGCTGGCGCTCGGCCTGAACGCCAATCGGTGGAAAATCTTCGCAA
>Ga0210396_10003629_pt1 | contig 15313 bp, 10 predicted proteins | sample IncBWH17OmetaG_FD_155466 | JGI IMG/M metagenome (GOLD analysis project Ga0210396, IMG submission 155466) | Forest soil microbial communities from Barre Woods Harvard Forest LTER site, Petersham, Massachusetts, United States - Inc-BW-H-17-O ... | reverse complement strand
CCGAGAGGTAAACCATGCCCGCAACCCTGGCGGACAGGACATCTCCTTCGAGTCGCACTACCACGACATCGTCGCCGACCAGCGCATCGCCTACACCTCGACCCTCTCGGTCGCAGACACCGTAGTCACCGTGTCGCTCACTACCGTCGAGCTCACGCCTGAAGGCGACAGCGCCCGGCTGGTCCTCACCGAGCACGGAGCCTTCCTCGACGGTCACGAGCAGCCGGATTGGCGGGAGCAGGGCACCAGAGGATGGCTCGACGCTCTCGGCGCAGATTTGGCCGGCCAGCCCGGCAGGTGACCGTGCCGACTGGCAACAACCACGACCTTTCCCGACCCCTGGAGGAAGCAAGCCATGCCTATCGACCAGCTTCTTGCCGTCGTCCCCGTGGCCGACTTCGACGCCGGCCACGAATGGTACGAGCGCTTGTTCGGCCGTCCTGCCGACAACCTGCCCATGGAAGGCCGCCTCGTCGAGTGGCGGGTGACCGGCAACGGGTGGGTGCAGGTCACCACTGATGCCGGGCGCGCCGGCTCAGCTCTGCTGAACTTTGCGGTGGATGACCTGGCCCGCCACATCGCCAGTCTCGCCGGGAGGGGCTTGGTCTCAGGAGCGATCGAGACGGTGAACAAGGGCGTCCAGCTGTCCGCGATCACCGACCCCGACGGCAACACCATCACCTTCATCGGCAACTTCCGGATCAAATACTGAGCCACCCCCTCCTCCCCTTTGAGCCCCCGGACCGACGCTGCTGGCCGGGTTGCCGGACACAGCGGCAGACCGGTGTGGGTGATTTCACCCCTGCCGCGGACGGGCCGGGCGGCCGAACCTGGAGTAGCAGGCCCTCACGCCCTGGGGTGGCCATCTTCCGGGCGCCGGCGGCCGGCCAGCCCAAACTGCGGATCCGCCCCAGCGGGATCACCTTGACCCTCGTCCTCAACACCTTCGGCATCGCCCGCACGATCCGCGGGGTGCTGGCGAGCTCGCCGAGCCTGTCAGCGCGCTAGGCAGCCAGCCGACCCGCGCCGGGCACCGGGCATCGTCCAGAACCCGTACCCTCTCGTACAAGTAGATGAAGGCTGAAGTGTACAATAAGGGTATGGACATAGCCGTCAGCGAGCTCAGGGCGCATCTCAGCGAATACCTCGACCGGGTCCGCGCCGGCGACGAGGTGGTGATCACCGACCGCGGCATCCCCGTCGCCCGGCTGCTCGGCCTTACCACCACCGCCACCCTGGAGCGGCTCGCCGCCGACGGCGTCATCGGACGCGCCACCGCGCCAGCGCGCCCCCGGGCATCCGGGCAGCAACGGCCGCGGCCGCAGCGACCCGTCGCCGACCTGGTCGGCGACCAGCGGCGCTGATCATGGCACTGGTCTACTTCGACTCCAGCGCCCTGGTCAAGCTGGTCGTCGAGGAAGAAGGCAGCGACCTGGCCGCGGAGCTGTGGGACGCATCCGACGCCGCCCTAGCCAGTCGGCTGGCCTACCCCGAAGTCCGGGCCGCCCTGGCCGCCGCCTGCCGCAACCACGACCTGACCGACCAGGACCTGGACACGGCCGAACAGGCATGGGAGCAGTACTGGGCCTCCGTCCGCCCGGTCGAGCTCACCGCAGCCGTGGAACAACATGCCGGGCAGCTGGCCCGCACGCACGCCCTGCGCGGCGCCGACGCCGTGCACCTGGCCAGCGCCCTGGCCCTCGCCGACCCCGACCTCATCGTCGCCGTCTGGGACCGGCGGCTGCACGCCGGCACCACCCGCGCACAACTCCAGGTCGCCCCGGCACACCTGCCCGCGACATAACCAGCACGCCGCTCCCCCACGCCGACCAACCGAGCAATACTTACCCCGCGCCGGTCGGATCCTCGCCGGGTCGGCTGGTTCATTGACGGATTGTGCGGGTGGATCGGCGGCGGGCGAACCAGACCTCCCCGGCTGGCCAGCGCCGGACCCAGTCGTCGAAGAACTCGGGAAAGTTGTTGTTGGCGGCGCCGGGCCGCTGTGCTCAGCTGCCTGCAAGATGACTGCGGCATCGGCATCGGCATCGGCATCGGCGCCGGCCTCCGGCTGGTCCCGCGTAACAAAGTCCTCTACCAGGACCTGGTCTGGTGTTGCCGAGGATGGGCGGCATCGACGATGATTCTCACGCAGTCGGCGCTAGGTTGTCTGAGGTGGGCGGCGGAGGGGGCGAGGAGCGGACGGGCTGTTGCCGCTGGCCGTCTGCTTAGCGCGCTCAGGCCGCCGGGATTGCTTCCGGCGAGCAGCTTCGAACTTCATCGCCCAGCTCTCCATACGTTCTCCACACTTTCTGAAGCTGGACACCCCAGACCTGTACGACGCTAGCTGTGCTCGACATCCAGCGCGCACAGAAGGTTGGTAGCTGCGACGCATTTGAAGAACAGGCCAGGCCAGGCCGTGGCTTACCGTCGGTGCCGCCAGATAGCGACTTGATGAAAACGCAGCAACAGCTAGATACGGCACTTCCCGGCACGGGTAGTTAGGGGTCGGGTCGAGATGTAGCCGCACGGATCGCGTAATTGAAAGGCGCTGCGTGGGCTTAGGACCCGGGGGTGGTCTGCATGCGGAGGACGAGTGCTGTCGTCCCGGGAGATCGCGGTGCGGTCGGGCTCTGACCTTCGCCGCACGCGGGCGCCCGTCGCGGCCGCTGTGATGGCCGACTCCGCGGACATCGGTGATTCGGTCGGCGATCGGCCCGCCGTCCTCACTCGCTTCGCGTCAGTCGCGGCGGCGAATCGCGAGACGCAGTCATGGCTGTCTCCGCTGATCGTGATCGCAATCACCGGTGTCGGTGCCGGAATTTTCGCGGGCGGCTTGCCTGCCGGGACCCCCTGGATCAGCACTGTGGGCTTGCTGGCAGTCGCCGCCATACTGGCGGGCATAGCGCTGTCCGGGCGAATCCGCGACCTGCGGGTGGTGGTGCCGGCTCTGGCTGGTGTGGGGCTGTGCGGGGCAGGACTCGACTGGCAGGGCGACGGTCCGGGATATGTGGTCAGCTACGTGGCGCTTGTGGGCCTTGCCCTGCGGACGCCGCGACGGGTTGCGCTACTGGCTGGAACCCCGGTCGTGGCGGCGGTTGCCGCCGAGGAAGCCTACGACTCCGCGAGTCCGGCAGACACGAGCCTGACCGTGGTGTCCGCCTTCGGTTTCGTCTTCCTGATCTCAGCGTTCGCGGCCGTCAGCCTGGATGCGCGCCGACAGGCCGAGGCATTGCTCACCCGGGAGACGGCCGTGAGCGAGGCGCGGGAGCGAGCAGCGGCGCTGGCCGAGCGCTCGCAGCTTGCTCGTGACCTGCACGACGTCCTGGACCATAGCCTTTCGGTCCTGGCCGTACAACTGGAGGCAGCGCGTCTGACGGCCATCACGGCCGCCGCGGGTGCCAATCTGGTGGGCCAGATTACCTGCGCTCACAAACTGGCGTGCATCGGAATGCTCAACGCGCGGCGCGCTTTGGCGATGCTGCGCGACGACGAGCCTCCCGGGCCGGCCGACCTCCCGGGTCTGGTTTCGGAAACCGCCGCCGGCCTGGGCATCCCCATCACGCTGGAAGTGGTCGGTGCCCAGGGTGCACTGGACTCCGACGCCGGATTGATCTTGTATCGCGTCGTGCAGGAGGCCCTCACGAACGTGGTCAAGCACGCGGGCCGGGGAGTCCGGGTAACCGTGCGACTCGCGTGGGCATCGGGTGGCGTGGAGGTGTCGATCGCGGACAGGGGCGGAGATGGCGCCGATGCCGAATTGCCGTCGAGCGGTTTCGGCTTGACCAGCATGGCCGAGCGGGCGGCGCTGAAGGGCGGCCGACTACGCACAGGTCACTGCGACGGCGGGTTCACAGTCCGCCTGTGGCTGCCCGCGAGTCTGGCCGGAATGCGGTAGGCACCATGAGAGCGGTACGCGATGGGATGCCGGGGATTCCCGGTCCTGCCCAGCGCGACGACTACCCGCGGATGGGTTCCGCGGCCGCCCCCTCAGTACGGGTGCTCGTGGCAGATGACCAGCAGGTGGTGCGCGATGGTCTGTGCCTGCTGCTCCGCACGCTCGGGATCGAGGTGGTCGGCACCGCGGTCGACGGGACTGATGCGGTGCGCCAGGCGGCCGTCGCTGTGCCCGACATCGTCCTAATGGACCTTAGTATGCCGAACTGCGATGGCGTCGAGGCCACGCGCCAGATCGTGCGCCAACAGCCCGAGGTTCATGTCGTGGTGCTGACCGCGTTCTCAGAAGACGAGAATGTTTTTGCCGCGCTCCGGGCGGGCGCGCGCGGCTTCCTCACCAAGAACGCCAGCGCCGGGGAGATTCTCCACGCGATATCGACGGTCAGCGCGGGAGAGGCTCAGCTGGATCCATCGGTGCAGCGCAGGCTCGTTGAGGCCCTGGTCACAGGTGAATACCCCGGCGTTCCGGGCCCCCGTCAGGCTGCCGACGAACAAGCAGATCTGACCGCGGACGGGCTTACCGAGCGGGAAGTCGAGGTGCTCACCGAAATCGCGGCGGGCCTGTCTAACGCCGAGATCGCCGATAAGTTCCGGATAACCGGCGCGACAGTGAAGAGTCACATCAACCACCTGCTGGCCAAGACCGGGTCGCGCGATCGCGGCCAGCTGGTCGCCTACGCGTTCCGGCACGGTATGGCGGCCTAAACGCCGCCGCGCTCATCGGAGAACCTGTTCTGCGGGCTTGGTCGTCCGGTACACCTTGCTGACCTTGTAGGCGCGCCGATCCATGGCGAGCGCCTCGGCCCGTGCCTTTGTCATCTCCGCCTGGCTGAGGTGGCGGACGGCGGTCAGGGTGAGGAACTCCTGCGTATCCCCGCCACGCGCGCCGACCCGGATGAGCCCGGTGCCGGGAGAGTAGTACTTGATCTGATGGCCGCTGGTGGGGTCGTTGGGGCTGGTCTCGTCGACTACGAGCACCTGGTGGTAGCAACGGCCCGGCGTGCAGTTTGTCTGGCCGGTGCCGCTGATCACGGAAAGGTCGTCGAACTGGATGGCCGGGATCAGCCCCTCCTTATAGTGCATGCCTGTCCTGGGCTGGTTCAGCATGTGGATGCCGCCGTAGGCGCCGCCCACGCCCCTGATCCAGGTGCTCGGCGCCCCGGTGAACTTCCCGTTGTCGTATTCCTCGGGATACTCGCCGAAGTTCCACACGTTGCCCTGGTCGTCCTGGGCGAAGAAAGCCAGTTCCTGCTCCTGCAGGCCGCCTTCGCGGAAGTCCCGGTCCCACGCCACTACCGTCCGCACGTTACCGATCGTCTTGACCAAATCGGTGACGGTGAACACCACGCTGTGCTCCTTGGTCTCTCCGCCCTCCACGATCGTGCCGTGGTAGGTGAACTCGGTCCCGGGTACCAGCGGGAACATCGGGTTGTCGATCGCGAGCGGCTCGGTGTACTGACCGGACACGTGCTGGCTGGCCGGGGCGGACGAGCTGGCTTGGGTTTGCTGTACAGCAGCGGGGGCGGTGCCATTGGCCGACTGCCCGCAGCCCAGCAGTAGCCCGCACGTGGCACCCAGCGCCCCCGCGGTGATAAGTGATCTGGCGAACATCACGTTTCTCCTCCCGTTTCCTTGGTCCGGAGCGAGGCCGCCGTCCTGCGTCCGCCGTGACCGAACCGCAGGTACAGCGACGGCAGGACGAACAGGCTGAGCAGTGTGGAGGTGAACAGCCCGCCGAGGATGACGACCGCCAGCGGGTGCTCGATCTCGTGCCCCGGCCGCGTGCCCAGCACGACCAGCGGGACCAGGGCCAGCCCGGTGGCCAACGAGGTCATCAGGATCGGGGCCAGCCGCTCGCGGGCGCCGCGGAGCACGAGATCCCGGCCGAACGCCATTCCCTCCTGCTGCTCCAGATGCTGGCAGTGGTTGATCAGCAGGATCCCGTTGCGGGCGGCGATCCCGAACACGGTGAAGAACCCGACCAGCGAGCCCAGCGAGATGATCCCCCCGGCCAGCCAGGCCGCCAGCACGCCGCCGACCAGCGCCATCGGCAGGGTGAGGAAGGTAAGGATGGCCAGCCGCCAGTTCCGGAACGAGGCCTGGAGCAGGAGCAGGATGAGCACCGCGGCGATGATCGCCGACGCCAGCAGCCGGCTCTGCGCCGCCTGCCGCTCCTGGTACTCGCCCAGCAGCTCCACGTGGTACCCGCGGGCCAGTGGCACCGAACCCAGCTTGTCCCTGATCTCGTTGACCACCGAGCCTAGGTCGCGGCCCTCCACGGCCGCCCCCACGTCGAGGTACCTGGAGTCACCCTGCCGGTCGATGGCGTTGGGATTCGGCTGCAGCGCTACGGTGGCGACCTCGCCCAGCCTGATGTGGCCGCCCGAGGGCAGGTCGATCGGCAGGTTCTCGATGTCGGAGAAGCTGTGCCTGGTCCGCTCCGGGCTCCATACCACGACGTCGTAGGCCTTCCCGGCCCGGAAGATGTCGCCGACCTCCTCGCCGGCCACCAGCGTCGCCGCGTCCCGGCGGACATCTCCCGGCTTGAGGCCGTACTTCTCCGCCTGGGCCAGGTTGACGGTCACGTTCGCCTGCGGGACGTCCGATGAGATGTCGCGGTGCGCGTCGACCACGCCGGGCACGGACTTCACCAGGTTGAGGATCTGGTCGGATTTAGCCCGCAGCGTCTTCAGGTCCTCACCGTAGGTGCGCACCACGATGGGTTCCTTACCGCCGGTGAGCACCTCGGAGATCCGCTCGTCGAGGTAGGTCTGGACCTCCCGGAACAGGCCCGGGTATCCAAATGTGACGCCGTGGATCTGGTCCAGGGCCGCCGTGTAGTTCGCGTTCGGTGCCAGGCTGACCCAGATCTCCCCGAGGTTGACCCCGGCGACTTCCTCGCCGAGCAGGGCCTGGCCGATGTGTGCGCCGGTGCTCTGCACGCCGGGGATGGCGAGCAGTTCCTTGCTGATCTTGGTGGTGGACCGCTCCATCTCGGCGGCCGACGTGCCGGGCGGCGAGACCCAGTGGATGAGGAAGTCATGCTCCTTGAAGGCGGGGAACAGCGACTGGCCGAGTTGCGGGTACACCGCGATGCCGAGGACGGTCAGCGCGGCGACCGTGGCGTACGCCGCGATCGGCTTGACGACGATCCGGGACAGCCCCGCGGTGTAGCCCTTCTGCAGCCAGCCCACCAGCGGCGACTTACGGCGCTCGATCTTCGCGCCGCGCAGCATCAGCAGGGCCAGCGCGGGGGTGACGGTGAGCGCGACCAGCATCGAGGCGCCGATCGCGAGCGTGTAGGACAGGGCGAGCGGCCGGAAGAACGCCCCGGTCAGCCCGGCCAACAGGAAGACGGGCACCGACGCCGCGACGATGATGAGCGTGGCGTAGACGATCGGGCTGCGCACCTCGAGGCAGGCGCTCAAGATAACCTCGCGGGTGGGCCGGCCGCCGCCGGGCTCTGCACCCTCTCTCAGGCGTTCCTCACGCAGCCGCCTGGTGATGTTCTCTACGTCGATGATCGCGTCGTCCACCACCGCGCCCAGCGCGATCACCAGCCCGGCCAGCGTCATGGTGTTGATGGTCGCGCCGCGCCAGTCGAGCACCAGCAACGTGGCCACCAGCGAGAGCGGGATGGTGAGCAGGCTGATCAGCGCCATCCGCCACTCGAACAGGAACAGCGCCAGGATGACCACGACCAGGATGAACCCGATCACCAGCGCCTGGGTGAGGTTGGAGATGGCCAGCTTGACGAAGTTGGCCTGCTGGAACACCTTCGTGTCGAACTTGATCCCGGGCAGCCCCGGCTGGAGCTGCCGGATCGCGTCCTCCACCCCCGCCGTCATCTGCAGGCTGTTCGCCCAGGGGAGCTTCTCCACCACGAGCAGCAGCCCGGGCTGGCCGTCGATGATCGCGTCGCCGATCAGCGGCTGGTGATCCTCCGCCACCTTCGCCACGTCGCCGAGCCGCACCGGGCCAGACTTGGCCGAGGATGCTACCACCGGCACCTTGGCCAGGTCGGCCGGCGTGATGATCGGCAGCACGTTGCGTATCCCGATCCGCTGGTTCGGGGTCTCGATGGTGCCCCCGGTGCCGATGACCGCGCCGGTGGAGAACTTGAGCAGGCCGGAGTCCACCGCATCCGCCGTGGCCTCCATCACCTTCTCTAGCGAGACCTGCCGCGCCTGCATCTTGGCCGGCTCCGCCTGCACCGTCATGAGCTGGAGCCGCTCGTTCCAGATGGCCACGTTGGCCACCCCGGGCACGCGCAGCAACCGGGCCCGGATCGTCCAGTACGCCGTCATCGACATCTCGATGAGCGAGTGGTTCTTCGACGTCATGCCGATCTGCATGGCCCGTCCGGTGGCGGAGACCGGAGCCAGCATCACCGGCGGCGCCGCCCAGGTGGGCAGGCTGGGGGACACGGTCGCGATGCGCTCCTGCACCAGCTGGCGCGCCCGCAGCAGGTCGGTACCCGGCTTGAACAGCAGCTCGATCGAGGACAGCTGCGGAACCGACTTGGACCGCATGTCGTCCAGGCCCTGGATGCCGTTGAGCCCCGCCTCGAGCGGCACGGTGACGAGCTGCTCGACGTCGGAGGTGGACAGGCCCACGCAGGCGGTCTGGATAACTACCCGGGGCGGGGCGAACTCGGGGAAGACGTCGACGTGCATGTTCGGCAGCGTGGTGATGCCCAGGATCATCATGCCGACGGCGGCCGCGACGACCAGGTAGCGGAACCGCAGGCTCGAGCTGATGATCGACCGCATGAGGGTCCACCGGGGCTCTACTGGCTCCGGCGGAGGCGACCCCAGCGGGTGGGATGCGGTCATTCTTCCCCGCTGATGTCGTACTCAGTGCCCAGCAGTTCGGCCGCGCCGACCGTCACTACCGCCGTGCCGACGGCCGGCCCGGCGGACAGCAGCGCGGTCGTACCGTCGATCTCGGTGACCGTGATCGGCTTGCGTTCGTAGGTCTTGGCCGCGGTGTTCACGTAGGCCCAGGTCGATCCGTCGGTGTCATAGACCACGGCCGAGTACGGGATCACCTCGTGCGCCGGCTGACCCGCCGTTGTGGCCGGCCGAACGGGCTGGGTTACTATGCCCAGCCGCTGGACCGCGCGCTCAGTGAGCTGGAGCTGCGGGATCGGCGAGCCGACCACCGGCTTGATCAGGGCGGGCGGTGTCTGCGCCGGGGTGGCGGTGGCGCAGCCGGCCAGGATCGCGGCGGCGCCGATGACCAGCCCGGCCACGGACAGGTGCTTGGGTGACATCGGGGCTTCCTTACGGTCGTTCCGTGTGGGTGGTCCGCCTGATGCGGATGCGGTACCTGCGTCCGACAGGCACTTGTATCGGACGGCCGCCACCCTGGCTCACCGCCGAGCGGTCCGGGCCAGGCAGCAGCAGCGCAGGCAGCAGGAGCCCCTGGACGAGGAGCAGGGTCACCAGTCCGCCGAGCATCGTCACGGCCAGCGGGTGCAGGAGCTCCAGGCCCGGGCCGGAGCTCATGAACGCGGCCGGAACCAGGATGGCCGCCGTGGCCAGTACCGTCTGCAGGACCGCCACGGCGCGGTCGCGGGCCGCTTCCACCCCGGAGTCGATGCGCCGGCCGAGCAGGACGCAGGCGCGCAGCGCGAGCGCCATGACGGCGAATAGCCCCGTGAGCGACGCGATGTTCGAGATCCCGCCCGCCAGTGGCGCGGTGAGCACTCCGCCCGCGGCCGACAGCGGCAGCGCGGCCAGCATGAGCCCGGCGCGCCGCCAGCTGGCCACCGCCGCCTGCAGCAGCAGGAAAATGCCGACCAGCGCGACCGCGCCCCAGGCCAGGCCGCGGGTCGCGTCGGAGCTGCGGGTCGTGGCGCTGCCGAACACCTCCGCGTGGTATTCATACGGCATCGGCATCTGCGCGATCTGGGCGCGCACGGCCGAAGCCACCTCAGACGGGTCGCCGGTGACCCCGGCGGCCACCTCCACGCTGCGCAGCACGTCGTCGTGGACGATGGCGGCCGGCTCCGCGCGGACGGTGAGGCTGGCGACGTCCTTGAGGGCCACCGTGCCGCCGCCCGGCGTGTCGATCAGCATGTTCCCGAGTTCGGTCAGGTCGCTGCGCGTCTGCGGCGCGCCCCAGACCACCACGTCGAAGATCTTCGACTGCTCGTAGAGGTTGCCTACGATCAGGCCCGAGGTGAGCGTGGTCGCGTCCCGGCGGATGTCGCCGGGCCTCAGGCCGTACTTCTGCGCGGCGGCGAGGTTGACCTTGACGGTCACGGTCGGCTGCTGCGGTATCGGGCGTACCACGGGATGCGCCACGCCGGACACCCGGGCGAGCATGGCCCGCACGTCGCCCGCCTTCTGCTGGAGCACGTTCAGGTCCGCGCCGTAGACGCGGACCACGAGGTCGTCGCGTTGTTCGGCGGTCACCTGGCCGACGCGGTCGCCGGGGTAGGTGACCAGGTCGGTCCGCAGGCCCGGGTAGCCGTGCATCACCGTGGTGATCGCCGCCTTGGTCCTGGCGTAATCGGCCCGGTCGTCGAGCGTGATCCAGACTTCGGCGGAGTTGACGTTGGTGAGCTGGTCGGAACCGATAGCCCGCCCGACGTGCGTGCCGACGCTCCTGACCCCGGGCAGGGTCTGCAGCTCGTTTCCGGCCGCCGCGGTAATGCGGTCCATCTCGATCAGCGAGGTGCCCGGGTGCGCCCGGACGTGCAGCAGCAGGTTGCGGTCCTGCAGCGCCGGGAGCAGGGAGTTGTTCCCGGTGGCCTGCGGGATGATCGCGAGGAGCGCGATCACCAGCACTCCGGCCACCGCCCACGCCCGGCGTGGGCGCGCGATGGCGGCGAACCCGCTGTCGAAGATCCGCCGCGTCCCCCGGGCCAGCGGGCCCGGCCTGCGCTCGCCCGGCCGCTCATTGGGCCGATCATTGGGGCCACGGAGCAGCAGCACGCCCAGCGTCGGCGTCAGCAGGAACGACACGACCATCGAGGTGAGCACGGCGAGAGCGAAGGCGAGCACGAGCGGGCGGCTGAACGCGGTCACCACCGAGCCGAGGAACAGGAACGGCACGGTGCCGAGCAGTATGGCCAGGGTGGCGAACACCAGCGGCCCGCGCACCGCGGAGAACGCCGCCTTGACCGGTGCCTCGCCTTCGGCGGTGATGCCGCGGGCCGCGTTGATGTCGGCGATGACGTCGTCGACCACGATGCCGACGGCCGCGGCCAGCCCGAGCAGCGTGATCGTGGTGAACGTGGTGCCCTGCAGGTACAACACGTAAGCGGCCGTGGTGAGCGAGACCGGCAGCACGACCGCGCCGATCAGCGCCGCCCGCCACGAGGCGAACATGACGAACAGCAGGGCGATCAGCAGCACGAAGCCGATGAGCGCGGCCCAGCCGACGTTCCGCAGCGCGGCCTCGACGAAGCTCGCCGGGCGGTACTCCTGGGTGTTGATGGTGATGCCCTTCAGACCCGGGGCCATATCCGCCATCGCGGCCTCGACATCCCTGGTGACCTTCAGCGTGTCCACGCCGGGGAACTTCTCGACGACCAGGAACAAGCTGGGGTGCCCGTTCGAGACCGCATCGCCGATCAGCGGCTGGTGGTCCTCGATCACGTTGGCCACGTCGCCCAGCCGCAGCTGGCCGGCGTCCTGGACCGGCACGGCGGCCAGTTGCCGCGGCGTTGATATCGGTGAGATGTGCTGGACGGAGAGGCGCTGGTTGGCCGACTCGAAGAAGCCGCCGGTACCCGGCGTCGACGCCTCCACGAACGTCAGCGGCGAGACCCACAGCGCGTTGCCCGCGGTCTCGATGAGCTGGGTCAGCGTCACGTGCTCGGCCCGCAGCTTCTTCGGGTCCACCTGGACCTGGAGCTGCCGGTCCCGCTGGCCGTAGATGGCCACGTTCGCGACGCCGGGCACGCCCATCAGCCGCGGCTTGATCTTCCACCGCGCGAGCACCGACATGTCGATGGGGGACACCGACGAGGACGACAGCCTGATCATGGCGATCCGGCCCGCCGCGGCCGTCGGCTGGATCATGATCGGCGGGCTGCCCACATTAGGCAGGGCGTGCGCCTGGGTCAGCCGCTCCTGGACCTGCTGCCGCGCGGCGTACAGGTCGGTGCCCGGCTGGAACGTCAGGTCGATCACGGACAGGCCGGGCATCGACGACGAGTGGATGCGGTCCAGCCACGGCACGCCGTTGAGCAGGTCCTGCTCGAGCCCCAACGTGATCAGCTGCTCCACCTCGGCCGCCGACAGCCCGAGCGCCTCGGTCTGGATCTCCACCGACGGCGGCATGAACTCCGGGTAGACATCGACAGGCGCGGAGCGGAGCTGGGCGATCCCGATGACGGTCAGCCCGATGGCGAGTGCTACGACGAGACGTCCGAATCTGAGGCCCGAAGCAAGGATCCAGCCCATTGACGGTGTCCCCCTTAACCGGTCGCCCTGCGACGAACGCTAAGCGCGCCGGGATCGGCGGTCATCACCGCACGGTTGGACGCCGACTCGGTCTGGTCTCAACCCGTGGTTTGATAGCGGGGGCGGCAGCTGACAACCACGGTCCGTTCGGCCAAAAATTTTTGATGCCGAACGGACCGGTAGCTTCGTGATTCAGGGGCCCCACGGCGCTCCTCACCCGATCGCGGCCCAGCATCACCGCTCGCCGCAGGCAACCGAGGTTTAATGACAAGCAGTCTTGCCGGCGTCAAGCGTCGCGCCCGATATGCTTATAAACCTCCATTCATAAGCTCCTGGTTCGAGTGCGAGCCTTAGTACGCCAAAGGTATTGGCGATACGCACCTGGCTGCCGGTCGCGGGTAGGTGAAACTTATAGTGCGACTCCCCGCCCGTGCCCGCAATGAACTCGCGGACCCCGTTGGTGTCCATCTGGCCGTCTGCCGACAAGGGAGCGAATCGTTCGTAATCATGGTCATGGCCATTGAGAACAACGTCCGCCCTGGCTGCGGCCAGGTCCCTCCAGACGGCGCTGTAGAGCGGGTTGGAGCCGTGGGTGCCGCTGGACCATCGTGGCTCGTGCCAGTAGGCCAGCGTGCATCCATTCGGATGAGCGGCCAGATCGGCGGTCAGCCACCGTTCCTGTGGTGACCCGGTACCGCATCCACCGATATATTGGCATTCCGAGTTGAGGACAATGACATGCCACGTGGCCAGATCGTACGAATACCATCCCTGGTTCTGGTTACCCGCACGCTGGCCGAAATATTCGAAGTAGCCTCGGGCCTGACGGGTCAGGTACTCATGGTTCCCGATGGCTGGATACGTGATAGCCCTGAATTGCCCCCACGATCTGGCGTATGAGCGTTCATACTGACTATAGGCACCGTCGGGGTACTGCGTATCGCCGAGGGCGAGGACCGCATCGGGCTTCATCTGCCCGATCAGCTTCGCCGTGGCCGGCTGCCCGCAGGTGGCACGCGGAGCGCGAATCTGGTCGGTTGCGCCCTCTGTGTTGTCGCCGATATCAGCCTGACCCGCCGGACATGCGATATCTCCCGCGGCGACGACGACCGCCTGGGTCGACGCTTTCGCGGGACGAAGCCCCAGGTAGTTGGACGTGGCATCCGGCGTGCGCGGGTGAGACACGGCGACCGCGCCGTACCACTCGGTGCTGGCGCCGGCAATCACGATCGCCGCGATCATGGCCGCGCCGGCCAGCCACCACCGGCTCGTCCGGCGGCCTAGCCCTACCATCACCCGGCGCACCACCCGGCCCGCGGCCCGCATCCGGGCCTGGGGGCCAGATCCGCGTCCCGTCCGCCCGCGCCTGAGCCGTACCCACCCGATGACGACGACGATGGCCGCCAGGAGGGCCAGGGCGAAACCGGTGGTCAGACCTCCGCTGCCGCCGCCGGAGCTATCGACCGCGGTAGCGGGCACCGGAGCACGAGCGTTGATGAGCTGAGCAGTCAGATCGAGGTAGGTGCGGCCGTATCGCATGCTCGGTTCGATATATGTGTTTTCGCTGAATTCGTTCCAGCTGATCAGCCCGACGGCATCGGGCTGGGAACTCAGCGCCGTATTAAATTCGGTCCTGAGCGTCGCTCCGCCATTGCGCGGCACAACGCTCGTGCCGCCGATCAGCCTCGCGTCGAACCCGGGCGCTGACGGGGCGATCCACAACCCGCCATGGGCGTGCACCGATTGGCTCATGGCGTGCAGCTTTTGGCCGTAGCCGGACATGGTGGCCGGATTGACGCTGGACCAGTAGTAGGCATCACCATCGACGAGCGGAGCAACCCGCACATAGTCGGCGGTGTTCTTGGCCGAGGCAAGCACAATCACCCGGCTGCGTACCGGCCGGACGACCTCGGCGATGTCCGCCGTCGAGAAGGCCCAGCTTCCGGACCAGACAATGAGCGGCCGGTCGAAACCCCCTACCCCGATGTCAAACACCGGGTCGGCGGCGAAGGTACGGGCGAACCACTGCAGGTCGCCAGCCACTTCGCTGGCCGGCAGGGGCTGACGGGCAAAGTTGAGTCCCTCGTAGACCAGACCGAGCTTGAAGTGGAGCTCCGCGGCTAGGGCGGCGAGCTGCTCGAGCCGCGCGTTCTGCGCCGCCGTCCCTTTCCAGCTGACCAGGAAGGCGGTAATGCCGGCCGCTTGGGCTTCCTCGATCTGCCGTCGCATCACAACGGCGTCGGAACTGGAGTAACGCCCTAGGGCTGGATAGTCAATCTTGGCCCGGTTCCACGACGGCGGGTCGAACCAGATGTAGTAGTAGCAGAAGACCGGCGTTTGCCCCGGAACGCCGGCTGCGTTCGCGGCAGGGGCCCCCGCATCGCCGGCCGCGACCGCGGGTATCGCTCCGGGCACGATCAACAGGGCCGCGGCCAGCAGGGCTCCCGCGATCGCACGTCGTGGCAGGCCTCTCATTCGGCCTGACCTCGCTCCCGGCCTGCCCGGCCGCCCAGTCGTTGCCGCATGACCGCGGCCGCCGCGACGATCGCGAGGACCACGATCACCGTGATGATGTCGGGCCAGGTCAGGATCGGCATGTTGACGATCTGGTTTCTCGACAGGACGACCGCCTGCGAGGTCAGGAAGCCGCCGCCGTCGATATGGACCTGGTAGTGGCCGCGCGCCAGGCCGGTCAGAACCACCTGGTGGGCCGGGTCGAACCGGTAGCTGACGCGTCGTCCGTCCGGGTACGTCACCACCACCGTGCGGCCGGTATGCATGCCGAAGATACGGTCGTGGGCCGTGATGGTGAGTTGCCGAAGCGGCAGCACGAACTTAGCCGATTGCTGCCGCGTGGGGCTGAGGTGTTGCTGCCCGGCACTGACGACGTTAGCGCCATCCACCACTACGTCCTGCAGCGTGTAGTTGACGCTATGCGC
>Ga0210396_10003627_pt1 | contig 15325 bp, 7 predicted proteins | sample IncBWH17OmetaG_FD_155466 | JGI IMG/M metagenome (GOLD analysis project Ga0210396, IMG submission 155466) | Forest soil microbial communities from Barre Woods Harvard Forest LTER site, Petersham, Massachusetts, United States - Inc-BW-H-17-O ... | reverse complement strand
CCCCGAGATGCCTCTTCGGCAATTTGTGCTCTGTGCAAAGTGCGGCCATGGCTTGACAGGAGGCCGAGTCCAAAACAAGAAGTATGGGCAGATTTATTACTACTACTGGTGCCCAATTGCAGCCTGTCACTATGTGCATGTCAAGGCTGAACGCGTCCATGAGGATTTTCAGGGCTTGCTGAAGTCCTTCAACGTAGATGCACACCTCGGAGAAGATTTTGTTGGTGAATTAAAGGAGAAGTGGGAGGCAAAGAACGGAGACAGCGTAGCAGTCGTTGCCAAACTGAAACGGGAGCTACATACGGCGGAAGACCGCCAGCAGAGGTTGTACATGAAATACGTGGATGGAGATTCTGCAATCCAAAAACATTTCGAGACCATGCAGAATCGGCTCGATAAGCAAATCGAAACTCTCAAAGGACAGATTGAGGAGAGCGAGATGGCACGCGCCACTTTCAATGAGCTCCTCGAATTTACCCGAAAAATGCCTTCAAATTTAGACGAGATTTGGACAGGGGCTCCACTCGATCTTCGGCAAAAAGTTCAAAATCTGCTTTTTTGTGGTGGATTAAAATACGACCCAGAAATAGGCTTTTTGAACCTAGATAACGCGCACACTTTCAACCAGTTGCAGACCAGTGAGCTTCGAAACCGATTTTTGGTGGGCCCACCAGGACTTGAACCTGGAACCAAAGCGTTATGAGCACTCTGCTCTAACCAATTGAGCTATAGGCCCTTATACCGGAGACCTTCGCCCGACCGTCATAGAGCGTAAGGATGCACACTAGACACAAGTTTACCGTAAATCAGCGAATGATGAGTTTCCTGCCCTAACCGTTGAGCTACAGGCCCTAAATGAGGAAAGTGCGCTCCACTGCCTTTGACGTCGGGGGAGCGCATCCCGAGCCCAATCAACATGGTATGGAGTAAGAATGGCAGAACAAAATCTGCGGAAAGACCATCTTTCAAGGAGTCACTGATTCGAGTGACTCGTTCACGAAAAGGGCTGTTCTTTCCGTCAGCACCAGCGCTTGACATTCGTGCACCCCGAAAAGCGTCCGAAAGTGAGCAAGTCCCTCGCCGCGGTCGCCGCTTTAGGGCCTCCTATCAAGAGCAAGTACGGACTCAAGTCCTTTCCTCCGAAGACTTTGCACGCTTTTTGACGGGGTGGGGGGTACGCGACTCAACCGGAACTGCGCCGCACGCGGGGTATTCGCGGGCCAGTTTGAACGTCGAACTCATCGCTCGCCGTCCGGCTTAGCAAGTGTATTCCCCGCACTATTTCTTTGGGTGCAGCACAAGTTTCTGCACGCGCCAGTTCAGCAATTCTGCGACGAAGAGCACGTTCTCGGACGGGCACGCGATCTCGTGAATCCAGCCAAATTGCTTGAGCTGTTTGCCTGTTTCTCCAAGCACGCCCAGCACTTTTCCGTCCAGGCTAAGCTTGTAGATCCGCCCTGGAAACGCGTCTGAAGCGTACAGCACCTGATTCGGGCCAGGTGTGATGCACACCGCCCAAGGGGAGCCTGATGCCTGCGTGCCAGTGGCGTCGGGGCCAGGTTTCTTGCCGATCGCCGGGACCGCACTAGCATAGTCAAACGGCACATCAATCGTGATCTGGCGAAGGAATTTGCCGTCGCCGTCAAACACCTGAATACGTCGGTTGCCGCGGTCGGCCACATAGATGTTTCCCTGCGCGTCGGCAGCGATACTGTGGGGCGTGTTGAACTGGCCAGGCTGATCCCCGGGTTCGCCAAAGGACTTCAGCCATTTGCCGTTTTTGTCGACTTTAGCAACGCGCGAATTGATATAGCCGTCGCTGATGTACGTGTTGCCGGCTGGGTCCCACGTCATATCGGTGACTTGGCGGAACTGTCCGTCGACGGGAGGCAGCGGTGGATGCACATGTTTCAGGGGGCCAGTGCTCTCGTCCGAGGCCTCCTGCTTGCGCCCGAACACCATAACTACCTGGCCTGCAGGATTGAACTTGATCACCATGTCCGACCCTTTATCGGTGACCCAGATATTGTCCTCTTTGTCGACTCTGACAGCGTGCGCGTAGGACCATGCGTAGAGATTGTGTCCAATCTCGCGAAGGTAGGTGCCGTCTGGGGTAAACTCCAGGAGTTGGGCGGCGCTCGCTCCATAGGCTGGCCCCGTGGAGTTGCCACGGGTGAATACGAAGACGTGTCCCTTGGAATTGACCGCCACGCCGGCCGTCTCGCCGAGATAAATGTTCGGCGGAAGTTTTAGAAAATTGGGAACAGAGTCGAAGGGAATTTCAGGTGCAGGCTGGGGCTGGGCGAACAGGGCAATTGGTACCGCCATACATAGCGTGAGAGCGAGGACAGAGCTTTTCACAGACTACCTCCTGGAGCGATTCGACGTTGTTATCTTTGGAAGTGGTGACGGCAAAATGATACATCCGTAAGGTTTGATTCCTTCAATTGTTTATAGCGGTTCATAAAGATTGACCTCAGCACGCACGGATCAATGCTCACCGGCGATAACATGAGACGTGCATCTTCCACTGAACCCGCCAATCTTGCCGATGCTTGCCAAAAGGGTGGATCAGATTCCCACGGGAGAGTACTGGCTGTTTGAGCCTAAGTGGGATGGATTTCGCGCGTTGGTCTTCCGCGAGGCTGAAGAAATTCTGATTCAAAGCCGCGACGGGAAATCGTTGAACCGGTATTTTCCCGAGCTTATGGAACCGTTGCGGCGACAGCTACCCGACCGTTGTGTTCTGGACGGCGAAATCGTGATCGCATCGGCCCGTGGACTGGACTTCGACGCACTCCAACTCCGTATTCATCCGGCTGCCTCGCGCGTGACTCTTCTTTCCAAGCAGATTCCGGCCTCGATCGTGTTCTTCGATCTGCTTTGCGTCGACGATCGCGATCTAATGAGCGAACCGTTTGAACTGCGGCGCAGGGAGTTGGAGAAGCTACTTTCCTGGGCGAAGGCGCCGCTCCATCTCACTCCTGCCACAGGCGAAATAGCGGTTGCTCTAGATTGGTTTCGCCGCTTTGAGGGTGCAGGTCTTGACGGCGTCATGGCGAAACTCGCTTCGGGAGTCTACGAGCCCGACAAGCGGGTCATGCTCAAGGTGAAACATGAAAGGGACTGCGACTGTGTGGTCGCCGGTTTTCGATGGCACAAGAACGGAGAGGGAACTGCCGTCGGTTCGCTGCTTCTAGGGCTCTACGACGGCTCGGGATCGTTACAGCACGTGGGTGTTTGCGCCAGCTTCACGCAGGCGAAGCGTCGTGAGTTGGTGGAATACCTCGAGCCCTATCGCAAGGATGCGCTGGTTGATCATCCCTGGAAACGTCAAGTCGCTGACGGCAATCAACGTTTGCCCGGTGGCCAAAGTCGGTGGAGTCAAGGAAAGGATTTGTCCTGGGAACCTTTGCGGCCGGAACTTGTCGTCGAAGTAGCCTATGAGCATATGCAGGGTGATCGATTTCGTCACATGGCGCAGTTTAGAAAATGGCGTTTTGATAAGAGACCTCGCGACTGTACCTACGCCCAGCTTGAGGTCGTTCCCCCGCAGGAGCTGATGGCGATCTTTTCCAGCGGCCGCTGAGTTTTTGGCGCTGTTACATATTTTTTTTGGCCGCTCGCCCTGTGGAGGAGCGGCGGGTCGGATCGTCGTCTGGATCCGGTGTTTCCTGCGGCGGTCGAAGTTCCTCGGGAATATTTCGCAGGTTAACGCGAATGCGAGTCCAGATCGAAGATCTACCTCTCATGCGGTCCACCAGCACGTCGTCCACAGCTAGAAGCTTGGCTACCTCCTCATGTTTTTTCTTCCATCGCTCAAGTCCCGCTAACGCGGCGTCTTCGTGAGGAGAGTTCGCAACGACAATGAGCGGCATCTTCGTTCTAGGCTTCTTTGCGGCCGCCTTGACCGATGTTGATTTGGCTCGCGATGGCGAGACGCGAGGCGCTTCTCCTTCCATTTTGCGAAAGTGTGGTGGCCAGGGAGCATCGCCCAAACCTTCGGCTTCGTCCTTTGCCGCCAGGTCAAGCAATCCCTCAAGCGAATCGGCCGAATTGTCCATATGGGTATGAGGATCGCCTATTTCTGCGAAGCGTTTAGGCATTGTGAGAACAGTAAAATCCGCTGGATCGCAATCCGACACCTCTTGCCATTGGAGGGGCGCGGACACACGAGCATCCGGCAACGGACGCACCGAATAAGCCGAGGCCGTGGTTCGATCCTTTGCATTCTGGTTGTAATCGAGGAACACACCGTGCCGTTCTTCCTTCCACCACTTCGAACTCGCAAGAGTGGGGAGCCGTCGCTCGACCGCACGCGACAAGGCGAGGGCTGCACGCCGCACCTCGCCGAAACTCCAACGAGGTTCGATACGTACGTTCACATGCATCCCGCGCGAACCGCTGGTCTTGGCCCAGCCTTTGAGCCCAACCTCACCGAGAAGCGCCTTCACTTCAAGAGCAACCCTGCGTACGTCGGCCCATGCGACTCCGGGTCCGGGATCGAGATCGACCCGCAACTCATCAGGATGGTCGAGATCTTCTGAGCGAACCGGATGCGGATGTAACTCGATGCAGCCGAGGTTTACGATCCAGGCAAGACCGGCGGCATCGTCCACGACCAGTTCCTCGGCTGTACGGCCGGATGGGAATGCAAGTGTTACCGTTCGTAGCCAGGAGGGGCGATCGGTAGGGGCGCGCTTCTGATAGAAGGCATCTCCTTCTGCACCATTAACAAATCGCTTCAGGACTAGTGGTCGGTCACGAATGCCCGTAAGGGCGCCTGGCGCGATCGAGAGATAGTAGCGAACGACGTCTAGCTTCGAGAGCTTTGTTTGTTTGGAGAAATAAAGCTTGTCGGGATGCGTCACGCGGACTTGATGTCCATCGATCGAAAGTAGCTCGGCTTCTTCCTCATTTTTCGCAGACATGGCTGACTCCCTTTATGACGATTACGTCGCCTCAGCACAATGCTGGGCTGTTACCGCTGTACGCACGAAGTACGTCCGTTATGTAATGCGCGGTCATTCCTCGCCCTAACTTCCTTTGCTGTTCGCTCATTTCTCCGATGCCAGCTACCTGATCAACCCAATCTGCAGCGCACTGGGGCGCAGTATTAGGAGAGATCATCGGAACTGCAGGACACCTTGAATATCTTCCGGTCGAAAAGCATCGATTTCCTTTCAAGCTTCGGAGTAAGTGGCACGTACTATTTTGCTCTGGCGGCAGCGGCTAGAGTCACACTCTTCTCCCAACTGAATCCATACGTCCGTATTCAGTCAGGACTTCGATGACAGTTTGGAAGAGTAGTTCTGGTCCCCCCACCTTGCTGATAAATCGGTCAGCATAGCTGGCATCCGCGGGAATTTCATTGACTCCCGAAATTAGGATTACCGGCATTGTAGGTCGCATGGCCTTCACGGATTTTGTAAGGTCGGTGCCGGTCATGCCCGGCATCATTTGATCAGAGAGAACAAGACTGATGTTCGTTCGATCCAGCACCTCCAATGCTTCTGCGCCCGAGGCCGCCGTTACGACTTGATATCCCTGCTTTTGCAATATCAGTTTGCGGAGTATCCTGGGCGTTTCCTCATCGTCCACACAGAGGATAGTGATACTACTGGGGTCCATTGGACACCCCTGCTACCTCTACTACATCAGATGCAGCGATGTCTGAGTCCCGCACTCCTTGAATTTCTGCGTCAGGCAGTCTCACTTGAAAACATGTGATATTCCGGCCGGTAAGTGACGTGCTTCGGAAGCGAATTGCTCCCCCGTATTTCTGAACAATGCCTTTGCTGATCCAGAGACCCAAGCCGGTCCCCTTAGCCGACTTCGTTGTGAAAAAAGGTTCGAACAGATGTTTTGCATGCTCCGGATCAATGCCAGTACCTGTATCACAGATGGAAATGCAAACTTCCGGACGCCGATGGCTCTGCCACGAAGATTCGAAGACATGCAGGCGCAGTGTGCCACCGTCCGGCATGGCCTGGACCGCATTCCCGATGAGATTGAGAAATACTTGCTTTAGCTCGACCGGGAAACCCCAGATGGTCCCTTTGCTCCGGTATTGCTTATTTAGAGATATGTTGTTGAATTCCATGCGACGCGTTTGCAACTCGAGAATTTCGTCGAGCAGTGCAGCGATAGAAACTTCGACGGGGTGCTTTGATTCCCGATAGAAGCCGAGCGTTTGCCGCGTGATGTGAGCAACTCGAATGAGTTCTTCCTCACCAAGCTTCGCCAGATAACGAGCTTCTTCATCGAGAGAAGGATGATCGCGAAGCAAGTAAAACGCGCTGGTGATCGCTTCCAGAGGATTGTTGATCTCATGGGCGATAATCCCGGCCACCCTTCCCATCGCCGCCAGCCTCTCTGTTTTGCGAAGGGCATCCTCCGCTTTTAGTTGAGCGGTAATGTCTCGGTTAATCTCAAGGATTGCATTGCCGCCAGCCTTGAGCGCCTTTCGGCATGCGACGGTTACTTCGCTGCCGTCGCGGGTAAATTGTGTGAGGTTTCCATTCCATTTACCTGTTCGTGCGAGTTCATTCTCCAAATCACTCAATTCCTTTGGAAACCTTGTCCGCAGAATCTGGTGAATCGATTTGCCCAAAATTTCATCCCGCCGCCAGCCATAGAGCGTCTCTGCACCGGAATTCCAGAATAGAAGAACACCGTTCATGTCTCGGACAAGGATCGCCTCTGTCGCCAGTTCGAGCAGATCTGCTCGTTCCCGGAGCAGATCTTCAAGACGTTTTCTATCGGTCACGTTGATGAAGGCGCCGACCGCTCCCCGCACGTCGCCATATTGATTGAAAAGAGGACTTGCACTGGATTGGAGGTAAATGGGTTCTTTATTCGATCGTTGGATTTCAAGCTCCAGACTTCCGGATTGCTGCCCGGTTCGTGCGGATCTGAGCAGGGGATGGTCAGCACTAGAGAGGCGACGACCTTCCTGATATACCTCTATTGAATCGGCGCTTGCTGGATCAATACGCGTGGCAATGTTCTCGCCAGGCTTTACTCCGAGCAGATCGCTGAGCGCCAGATTCGCCGTAACAACGGTACTTTCCGGATCTTGCGAGACGGCGACACCGACCGGCAGGACCTGCATAATCGCCTCAAGCTCTGCTACCCGCTCTTGAAGTTGAGCATTGAGATTGCGGATCTGCTCTTCGGCGGCGATCTGGGCGCTTATATCCGTGCTGGTGCCAAACCATCGCACTAAGTTTCCCTGAGAGTCGCGAATCGGTACAGCGCGTGCAAGAAACCAGCGGTATTCCCCCTCTTTACTCAGCAAGGGGAAGGTATCTTCCCATGGCTCTTCGGCCTGACGGGATCGCTCAAGCTGCTGAATGACTCGATCCGCATAATCCGGATGTTGGACACTCCGCCATCCCCACGTTGGCATTTCTTCAGGCAGGGTACCGATGAAGTCGTACCAGCGCTGGTTGTACCAGAAGATAGAACCCTGAGCGTCGGCCATCCATGCTAACTGCGGGATTGAGTTTGCCAGGGTGCGGAATTGAAGTTCGCTTTCATGGAGTTGCTCTGTGCGTTCTGCAACGCGTTGTTCGAGTTCGCGATTGAGACGTTCGAGTTGGCGATTCTTACGATGTAATTCAGCAAAGACGCTTACCTTGGCGCGAAGGAGTTCCGGAATGACGGGAACAGAGATGTAATCGACAGCACCACTCTTGTAGCCCTTGATGCGGTCGAGATCGGTAAGGTGAACCGCGGAGATAAAGATAATTGCAGTCTTCTGAAATCTCGGATGTTGGCGCATCATGTCGGCCAGTTCGAATCCATCGATCTCGGGCATACTCACGTCCATTAGCACAACCGCTACATCGTGACGCAAAAGTTGATCCAGTGCTTCCCTGGCAGATCGTGCTTGAATCAGATTCTCGTTTAGCTCCTTGAGTATGACTTCGTAGCTCATCAGCTTGCCGGGCTGATCGTCTACCATGAGTATGTTTGCTTGGTCGCCGTCGTTCATTTGTTTTCATTATCCGTTGAGGATCGCATTTCAGAAGTCTGCCTTTGTTTAGAAAGCGCTCTTGTTGTTACCGATGAAGCCACATACGGCAAGCCGACAAGAGCTGCTCTGTATTTACCGGTTTTGCCAGGTATTCGGAGGCGCCTGCTTCCAGACACTTTTCGCGATCACCTTTCATTGCCTTTGCCGTCAATGCGATGATAGGGAGACGGCGGAACTGTGGATTCTGCCGGATGACCTGCATCGTTTCGTACCCGTCCATCTCCGGCATCATGATGTCCATCAGAACGATAGAGAGATCGCTGGTCGATTCGACAGTGGCAATTGCTTCGCGTCCCGTCCCCGCCGTTAGCACGCTCATGCCGCGGCGTTCCAAGACACTGCTTAGAGCGAAGATGTTTCGTACGTCGTCATCGACGATCAAGACTTTCTTGCCAACCAACGCTTCGTCCGAGCGGTGGAGACGATCAAGCATGTTCCGCTTTTGCTCTGGAAGGTCAGACACGACCCGATGAAGGAACAGAGCTGTTTCGTCGAGCAGGCGCTCAGGGGACTCTACATCTTTTACGATGACGCTGCGCGCCAACATGTGTAATCGTGCGTCTTCCTCGGGTGACAGGTCCTTCCCCGTGAAAACCACCACGGGCAACTCGCCTCCGGGTTTGGATTGACCTAATTGCTCAAGAAGCTCAAAGCCCGTCATGTCCGGCAGGCGGAGATCGAGGACGACACAATCAAACTGCTCCTTGCCCACGGCCGCGAGCGCCTCCGAACCAGTGGAGACAACAGAGACGTCGATATCATCATGACTTAGGAGTGCTTCGATACTGAGTTGCTGTGCTGGTTCATCCTCGACCACCAGAAGCCGTTTGCGGCGGGGGCTCGAGTACTCCCGTATCCGAGTAATCGCCGCACTCAGCTCTTCGCTCGTGGTTGGCTTGGTGACAAAGGCAAAGGCCCCATGAGATAGGCCGTGGTGCCAGTCCTCATCCATGGTCAACATCTGAACCGGAATATGGCGAGTCGCGGGATCCTGCTTCAAATGGTTCAAAACGGTCCAGCCGAGCATGTCGGGAAGCGAGACGTCGAGTGAAACTGCAGTGGGGTGGAACTCCCGCGCCAACGCGAGCGCCTCGGCTCCTCGGAGCGCCACCAAAACCTTGAAGCCCTTTTCTCGCGATAAGTCGCAAAGGACTCGTGAATAGTGGATATCGTCTTCAACAATCAGCAGCACAGCATCGCCGGGCTGGATGTTGTTACGGTCATCTTCAAGGACCTCGATCGGGTCCTCCATGGCGGTCATGACTGCGGCTGGAAGTTCGAGGCGCGGCCCGTGGTGCGGGAGGTTGGCCGTGCTGACAATCTGTGTGGACGGGCCGACATACGTCTGCGGCAGATAAAGAATGAAGGTGCTGCCTTTGCCGGGCGTGCTTCTCAGCTGGATCTCTCCACCGAGTAGGCTAGCCAATTCGCGACTGATTGCGAGACCGAGGCCCGTGCCACCGTACTTGCGGCTGGTGCCAGCATCAGCCTGTTGGAAGGCCTCGAAGATAATTCTTTGCTTATCCGCGGGGATGCCGATGCCGCTATCCGAAACCTCAAAGGCCACAACAGAGGCTGCTCCGCTAAGGATTGGATGGCGCGAGGTCCATCCGCTTGTGACGGCCGCAACGGAAAGACGCACGCCTCCCTGCTCTGTGAATTTGAATGCGTTCGACAGGAGGTTCTTGAGCACCTGTTGCAGGCGTTTGGAATCCGTTACCAAGCTGCGGGTGAGCTGAGGATCGGTGTCCACCTCGAAGGCAAGCTTGCGGTTCTCTGCTTCATGCCGGAAAGGACGTGCCACCATTTCAATCAGGCTACCGAAGAATACTTCTTCGGCTTCGACCGAGACAGTGCCGGATTCAATCTTGGAAAGATCCAGAATATCGCTGATGAGGTTGAGAAGATCGGTTCCGGCGCCGTGAATGGTACGGGCAAACTCGACTTGCTTCGGCGTGAGGTTTGTGTCGGGGTTGTCGGCAAGCTGCTGGCCAAGAACGAGGATGCTGTTGAGCGGCGTCCGCAACTCGTGGGACATGTTCGCCAGAAACTCCGACTTATACTTAGAGGTCAGGGCGAGCTCTTTTGCCTTCTCTTCCAACGCTCCGCGAGCCTGCTCAATTTCCTGGTTCTTGCGTTCTACCTCAGCATTTTGCTCGGCGAGCTGTTTTGCTTTCTGCGCAAGCTGCTCATTGGTCTGTTGCAATTCTTTTTGCTGCGTCTGCAACTCGACTGCCAACTGTTGCGATTGCTTCAACAAGCCTTCGGTCTGCATAGTGGCTTCAATGCTATTCAGCACAATGCCAATGCTCGAAGTCAATTGCTCTAGGAAGGCGAGGTGAGAGGTGGTGAAAGCATTCAGACTGGCCAGCTCGATGACAGCCTTGACACGATCTTCGAAGAGAATCGGCAAAACGATGACGTTGCGCGGAACTGCCTTGAACAAGCCGGAACGAACCGGAATCGTGTCTTTCGGCAGATCGGAGATCAGCATGCGCCGTTTTTCCAACGCGCACTGTCCCACCAGACCTTCGCCCACCTTCACCGTCTCATGGTGTCCCTCCGTCGAGTCCGCGAAGGAAGATAGAAGCATCATGCTGCCAGGCGTCTCCGCCTCCATTTGATAAAGAACCCCTTGCTGCGCATTGACCAGGGGCGCCAGTTCCGAGAGCAGGAGGCGTCCCACTGTGGTCAGTTCACGCTGGCCCTGCAACATACCCGTGAAACGGGCTAGATTCGTTTTTAGCCAGTCTTGTTCCGTATTGCGGTCTGTGGTCAGCCGCAAATTATCGATCATCGTATTGATGTTGTCTTTGAGTTCAGCGACTTCACCGCTGGCATCCACCTGAATCGAACGGGTCAAATCGCCTTTAGTGACGGCTGTGGCCACTTCAGCAATAGCACGCACTTGATTGGTCAAGTTGTCAGCGAGAAGATTTACGTTGCCCGTGAGATCTTTCCACGTTCCGGCTGCACCAGGTACGTTGGCCTGGCCGCCGAGTCGTCCTTCGACACCTACCTCGCGGGCAACCGTTGTGACCTGGTCGGCAAAAGTAGCCAGCGTATTGGTCATGTTGTTAATAGTTTCTGCAAGAGCCGCGACCTCACCCTTCGCATTCACCGTCAGCTTTTGTGTCAGTTCACCGTTGGCCACCGCGGTCACCACTTTGACGATGCCGCGCACCTGTTCCGTTAAGTTCACCGCCATTACGTTGACATTGTCAGTAAGGTCCTTCCAGGTACCGGCGACGTCGGGCACCTGAGCCTGCCCGCCCAACTTCCCTTCGGTGCCGACTTCTCTGGCAACGCGCGTGACTTCCGCCGCAAATGCGTTCAGCTGATCCACCATCGTGTTGATGGTGTTCTTCAACTCAAGAATTTCTCCTTTGACGTCGACGGTGATCTTCCGGGACAAGTCTCCACGGGCTACGGCCGTCGTGACTTCGGCAATGTTACGGACCTGGCCGGTTAAATTTCCCGCCATGGAATTGACTGAGTCCGTAAGGTCCTTCCATGTTCCTGCAACTCCGGGAACATTTGCTTGTCCTCCCAGTCTTCCTTCAGTACCAACCTCACGCGCCACGCGTGTTACCTCACCGGCGAACGCGTTCAATTGGTCGACCATCGTGTTGATGGTGTCTTTGAGCAAGAGAATTTCACCGCTCACGTTTACCGTGATCTTCTTCGAAAGATCGCCGCTGGCGATGGCTGTTGCAACTTCCGCAATGTTGCGTACCTGAGCCGTCAGGTTACCTGCCATAAAGTTGACGTTGTCGGTGAGGTCCTTCCAGGTGCCGGCGACGCCGGGCACTTGAGCCTGGCCGCCCAGTTTACCGTCGGTGCCAACTTCGCGCGCTACGCGAGTGACTTCTCCAGCGAAGGACCGAAGTTGATCCACCATCGTGTTGAGCGTGTCCTTGAGTTCAAGGATTTCGCCGCGGACGTCGACGGTGATTTTGCGAGACAGGTCTCCACGCGCGACAGCGGTTGCAACCTCCGCGATGTTGCGGACTTGCGCCGTGAGGTTGCCGGCCATAAAGTTGACCGAATCGGTAAGGTCTTTCCAGGTTCCTGCGACGCCCGATACCTGCGCCTGACCACCCAGCTTGCCTTCGGTTCCGACTTCGCGAGCTACACGCGTTACTTCGCCTGCGAAAGCGTTGAGCTGATCCACCATCGTATTGATGGTGTTTTTCAGCTCAAGAATTTCACCTTTCACGTCGACGGTAATCTTTCGCGAAAGATCGCCACGCGCTACAGCCGTGGTGACCTCAGCAATATTGCGCACCTGCCCGGTAAGATTGCCAGCCATTGAGTTGACCGAGTCCGTCAAATCTTTCCATGTGCCGGCAACTCCGGGCACGTTGGCCTGTCCGCCGAGACGACCCTCGGTTCCAACTTCGCGGGCCACGCGCGTTACCTCTCCGGCAAAGCGGTTGAGCTGATCGACCATGGTGTTAAGTGTTTCTTTGAGCTGGAGGATCTCGCCGCGCACATCCACCGTGATCTTGCGGGAAAGATCTCCATTGGCGATCGCTGTTGCTACTTCAGCAATGTTACGGACCTGTCCAGTAAGATTGCTGGCCATGAAATTCACATTCTCTGTCAGGTCCTTCCACGTTCCACCAACACCCAGCACCTGCGCCTGGCCGCCCAGTTTGCCTTCCGTACCCACCTCTCGGGCGACGCGAGTGACCTCGCCGGCAAAGGCATTCAACTGATCCACCATCGTGTTAATGGTGTCCTTCAATTCCAGGATTTCGCCTTTGACGTCTACCGTGATCTTGCGTGACAAGTCGCCGCGTGCAACCGCTGTCGTAACCTCCGCGATGTTGCGTACCTGGGCGGTCAGATTTCCGGCCATCGCGTTTACGGAGTCGGTGAGATCTTTCCAGGTACCGGCAACGCCTGGAACCACTGCTTGTCCACCGAGTTTTCCGTCGGTGCCGACCTCGCGCGCCACCCGTGTGACTTCGGAAGCAAAGGACCGCAGCTGGTCCACCATCGTGTTGATGGCCTCTTTGAGCTGAAGAATCTCTCCGCGGACGTCAACGGTAATTTTGCGCGAAAGGTCGCCACTCGCCACCGCAGTAGCCACTTCAGCAATGTTGCGAACCTGGCCGGTCAGGTTGCTCGCCATCGAGTTCACCGAATCGGTAAGGTCCTTCCAGGTACCAGCCACTCCCGGTACCTGAGCCTGCCCTCCAAGCTTGCCATCGGTCCCGACTTCTCGAGCAACTCGGGTGACCTCGGCCGTAAAGACACCCAGCTGCTGAATCATGGTATTGACGATGTTGGCAGAACGTAGGAACTCACCTTCAAGGGGTCTTCCGCCTACATCCAGACGAACCGTTTGCGCCAAATTTCCTTGCGCGACGGCCGCAATAGCGCGAGTAACTTCTGTCGTGGGCCTCAGCAGATCCTCGACCAGCGTATTGACCGAGGCCTCCATCTTCCCCCAGGATCCCCGGGACTGTTGAAAGCGCGTACGCTCGCGGGTCTTTCCCTCTTTACCGACGGCCTGACCCACACGGTTGAGTTCAGCGGCCATCTGCTCGTTCGCTGCAACAATATCGTTGAACGTGTCAGCGATCTTTCCTTCCAGACCCACCCACGCTACCGGAAGTCGAACAGAAAAGTCGCCGTCCCGCATGGTCTGCAGGCTTGCGAGAATCAGCGCCAGATCGACAGTTTGAAGGGTTGATTGGGCCCGCGAAGGCCCGCCGCCGGAGCCATTTTCAGAAGACTTTGCCTTTTTGTTTGATCTACCAGTAACGGAGGCGATCGTCGCCATAAATCAGGATTCTCCTGTTCGAAGTGCGGGTCAAATCTCAGAGTTCCGACCACTTCAGCAAGCCGACTACGCAACGATGCTCGCAAGTTTAGAGGAATCCTCTGACGGAAGCAAGAGGGTTTGTCTGGGACGATTCGGTAGGAAACGGGCACGACACTGATCGGAAGTTAGATGTGCGCCATTCGCTGGAAGGATGCCTGTCATCGATTTAGTTGTGCGTGGGGAAATCAACCAGGTATCAAGTACCCGGTTTAGTCTTGACCTCCACAATGTGGTACGAGTCTTCCGAGCGCATCTTCTAATGTGGACTGATAGACGCTGTGGACGCAATTCTCCTCCTACGCCATGCGGTTTTCGTTGTAGAAAGCTCTTGCAGCTCAGATCCAACCCCCGTCGATAACGAAACTCTGATTGGTGATGCCGGAGCTGTCTTCCGCAGCAAGGAACAAGATAAGGCGAGCAACTTCTGCGGGTCTAATGATTCGCTTCAACGCCTGTCTAGTAAGAATTTCGGCTTTGTAAGATTCTGTAAACCAGAGCCGTTCTTGCCGCTCTGTTTGAATCGCTCCGGGCATGATGCAGTTGACTCTGATATTGTGAACGCCTAGCTCATGGGCGAGCGTTCGGGTCAATCCCACAACGGCGGCCTTTGCCGTGACATATACGGGCAAACCGGTTGACGGGATAGCCCAACTGATCGAGCTCATGTTGATAATCGATCCTCGATCCGCCTGTCTCATCGATGGGATGATTGCCTGAGCCACAAAAAACTGATGTTTGAGATTGACAGCCATCGCTTGGTCCCAATACTCGGCAGTTACTTCTTCAATCGAATGCCGGGAGTCGTTTCCGGCATTATTGACAAGCACGTCGACTGTATTGAATCGCTCGAGAGTTTCTTCAACCGACGCTTTGATTGCCGCAACGTCGCTCAGGTCACAGTGGAAGTAGACAGGCGGAGTGAAGCCGGATGCTTCAATTTTTTGGATGAGTCGGTCCGCAGCCGCATCCTGGATATCCAGAAATGCGACGCGCGAATGTTGCATTGCAAAAGCTTCGACAACGGACTCACCGATACCGCTCGCACCGCCCGTCACGACAACGACGCGATCGCGAAGACTTGGGTACGAAGCCATCTTTTTATCCAATTTAGTGCGCCTCCGGAACTTGTTGTCCCAATCAACGGGCCGTTATGGATCAAGCTAGTACGTCGCGCGCCCGCCGCTCAAATCGAAAACGGCAGCGGTGGTGAAAGAGTTTTCTTCCGAGACCAGCCAAGCCACCATGGAGCTGACTTCATCAACTTTGAGAAATCGCCCGCGGGGAATTTTCGACAGCATGAAGTCGATGTGTTCCTGGGTGACCTGATCGAAGATACGTGTCTTGGCGGCGGCCGGAGTGATGCAGTTCACCGCAATATTGTTGAGTGCGGTCTCCTTGCCGAGCGATTTGGTGAAGGCGATTACTCCAGCCTTGGCGGCGCTGTATCC
>Ga0210396_10003625_pt1 | contig 15326 bp, 15 predicted proteins | sample IncBWH17OmetaG_FD_155466 | JGI IMG/M metagenome (GOLD analysis project Ga0210396, IMG submission 155466) | Forest soil microbial communities from Barre Woods Harvard Forest LTER site, Petersham, Massachusetts, United States - Inc-BW-H-17-O ... | reverse complement strand
GGCCCTACCGGTGTGGAGCTGGCCGGCGCCATGGCGGAGATGAAAAAGAATATCCTGCCCAAGGACTATCCCGAGGTCGATTTTTCCCGGTTTACCATTTATTTGCTGGAGGGTTCACCCAATACGCTCAATGCGATGAGCGATGCCAGCAAGGCCAAATCGCGGCAATACCTGGAGCATCTGGGGGTGATCGTCCGTACCGGCACGGTCGTGGAAGATTATGACGGCGCCACCGTGCGGCTCAAAGGCGGCGAGACCATCGTGGCCAGGAACGTGATCTGGGCGGCGGGGGTCATCGCCAACCTCCTCGACGGGATACCGGCGTCCAGCATGGTCCGCGGGAACCGGCTCAAGACGGATCGCTTTGGCGAAGTGGAGGGTCTGCCGGGTGTCTATGCAGTAGGAGATATCGCTTACATGCCTACTCCGAAATACCCTAACGGACAACCGCAGCTGGCCAACGTGGCCATTGCCCAGGCGAAGCATCTCGCAAAAAATTTCAAACGCGATTTAAAGGGCCGGTCGCGGATCGAATTCGAATACCACAATAAGGGAACGATGGCCACGGTGGGAAAACGCAAGGCGGTCGTCGATCTGCCGGGGATCTCTTTTCAGGGCTTCTTTGCCTGGCTCACCTGGATGTTCGTCCATCTGATGCTCTTGTTGAATGTCAAGAACAGGATCATCGTCTTTCTGAACTGGATGATGAGCTATTTTGCCAATGATTCCACGCTCCGCCTGATGTTGAAGGCGTCGAGAGTGGATTCGACTTTTGAAAAGACCGACGAGCCCATAGCAAAAGGGTCGTGAGTCAGCTTATTTTTCCGTATTTTTGTTCGGACTTAAGGGAACTCTATGGCCGAAATCATTGTAGAATTAAAGCATGCCAACATCTACCAGGGCGATAACCTGATCCTCCAGGACGTCAATCTCTCCATCGAAAAAGGCCAGTTCGTATATCTTGTGGGTAAGACGGGCACCGGGAAATCCAGCCTGTTGAAAACCTTATATGGCGATCTGACCTTACGGGAAGGAGAGGGGGAGGTGGCAGGCTTCAATCTGCGGGAGATCGATTGGAAAAAGGTACCTTATCTGCGGCGGACCCTGGGCGTGGTATTCCAGGATTTCCAATTGCTAACGGATAGGAACGTGAATGAAAATCTCAAATTCGTGCTAAAGGCCACGGGTTGGCGGGACGTCCGCCTTATGGACGAGAAAGTGGCCGACGTGCTCGATAAAGTAGGGTTGAAGGCAAAGGGGTTCAAGATGCCGTTCGAGATGAGCGGTGGAGAGCAGCAGCGGGTGGATATCGCCCGAGCCTTGCTGAACTCCCCCAAACTCATCCTGGCCGACGAGCCCACGGGTAACCTCGATCCCGAAACTTCGGATGAGATCATGCAACTGCTTTTCCGCATTTCCGGCGACTACGGCACGACCATCATTATGGCGACGCATGATTACCGGGTCATCAACAAATTCCCCGCACGGATGGTCCGGACCGAACGCGGCCAGGTGACCGACAATGCCAGCCTGACCGTAGATTAAGGGAGCTACCAGATCGCCTGCATCAATTTCTTCAGATTGGCCTTCTGATCGTATAGGCCTTCCAGTATTTTCTTTCTCGTGAAGATGTCTTCCCCGGTGAAGGGGCGGGCGGCCAGCTCGGAGAGCAGGCAGCGGACATCATCGGCGCCGGCGGCGATATGACAGGCGGCCTGCAGACCGGTGCCTTCCACCGCGTCCTGGTTGACGATAATATGCCGCCCGTTGAACAGCGCATTCAGCAATTTCAATTTAATGCCGGTGCAATTGAACGAAGGCAGGATATTGACCTGGGCCTTGGCGATGAGATCCTGCAACTCCTCCTCGCTGGGATTGGGGATCAGACAGGCCTGGGGATTCTGGGCGATCAGCCTGGTCAATTTGGGAGAAGGGTTTTTGCCGGAGATGATAAACGGCATGTCGAAACCCGTAAATACTTTTTTCAGGAGCCACAATACGACCTGTTCGTTCTCCGGAACGGAGAGGTTGCCGTGATACAAACAAAAACAGCCCGTGCCTTCCTTGCTTCGGACCTGTTCGAAGGGGAGAAAAACGGGGATGGTGTCGATATCCCGCGCGCCGAACTCCTGCGCATATTGTTCCTCGTCTTTTTTCGACACGGCCAGGATCTTTACTTTTCCGGCGATGCGCTGTTCGTATTGCCGCAGCAGGTTACTTTCGTGGAGATAATAGATCTTTTTGAGCAGGGATCTCTCCGTGAGATAAAGCTGGCGGTAATACTGGTATTCCACGTTGTGCAGCCGGAGGACGATCTTACGGCCGTCGAAGCGTTCGTCGTTGAGCAGATAGGTACAATGGATCCCTTCCAGCAGGATGGGATAGTCATCCTCCAGCAACCGGTCGAGCAGATAGCCGTTGGACCGGGAGCATACGATATAGGGAAGACGGTGTGAAAAGCCTTTGTGCCCTTCGTGCCGGCAATAATAACGCACTTCTTCACAGTATTCGTCGAGCACGGGTTGCCGCCCGCGACCGTACTCGAAGCAATGCAAATGCACCTTTATCCCAGCCCCGTGCAGCGATCTGATCTTATGGAACAGATCGAAGACGCCCCCATAGTCCACAGGGTAGGGGACATCGAGGCAGACGATATGTAGATGCCTATCGTTCACACCCTATTAACTGTTTTTAGAGGCTACTTGTTCGAAAATATTCACCACCACGCGGCCTTCCCGCTCCCAGCACAGCTCCTCGCGGACTTTTTCGGTATGGCGTTTCCACAATTCCAGCCGGGCGGGATCCCTGCTGATCGCGTCGATCTTCTCCGCTATATGGGCGGGATCATGGCTCTCGATAAAATCGCCCACCTCGTAGGCCCTGACGATCTGTTCCAATTCAACCAGCCTGCTCACCAGCACGGGCACGCCGCTGTGCAGGTAGTCGAATATTTTGTTGGGTAAGCCGTAAATGTGATTGATATTGTTCGGTTTATCCAGTGAGAGGCCGAGATCGGCCCGCCGGGTCACCGCACGCAATTGCTCGAAGGGGATCTTGGGTATGAGCGTGATCCGGTCGGTAAGTCCGTTATTGCCGACCAGTTCGATGATGTCCGCCCAAATTTCCCCGCCGCCGATGATCACCAGGTGGAAACGGGCGGGATCGAGATACCGCATGGCCAGCACCAGCTCTTCCACCCCGCGTTCCGGATTGATGCCCGCGCCCTGGAAAAGTAGAAAGAATTTGTCTTTCGGCAACCGGTCTTCCAGGTCTTTGGGCAGCGGAACATCGCTATCCGCGGCTTTCCGGTAGGGAACGTTGCGTACCACGCCCAGGGTCTTCCCATAATCTTTGTAATAGAGGTCCTTGAAGGAATCGCAGATGGTGTAAATATATCTCAGGCGGGGGAATAGAAAGGCTTCAATACCTTGCCAGATCTTTTTCACGCGCGGCCGGCCGTTCAGTTCGGGCATCCCCAGGTAGTATTCATGCGTGTCGTACACAATAGGTTTGCGCCGGAGCGTGCCTGCCAGCCAGACAGCGCTCATGACGTCGAGATCATTGCCTAAAAAGATGTCGGCTTTGGTGAAGAGCAGGCGGATAAAGAGACGGAGATTGAACTCCGCGTAAAAAAGCGCTTTTTTCCGGAACAGCATCCGGATACGCCGGGCGGGGTAGGAACGGGGAGCGAGCGGCAGGCTCTTGTGGCGGCGTGTGCCGATGAGGAGCACGGTAAAGCCGGCCTCCTGCAGGGTGAGGCTGACCTTATGAACCCGCTGATCGGTCACCAGGTCGGAGAGGACCGCAATGACCACGCGTTTACCCATGTAAAAAATTTAGGATGCCCTGGCTGATCTTTTCGGCAGCCTGGCCATTGCCAAAAACGCCGGTGCGGAAGGCTTTGTTCGAAGTGGCCATGGTATGGAACTGCTTCAGGATGCAGGCGGTGTCGGCCGGCGCCGCCAGGCTGGGGCTATTCTCTTCGATCTCGGGCCAGAAGATCTTTTTCATGACGATCACGGCGGATTTCTGGAAGAAAAAAGCCTCTCGGGCTACGCCGCCGCTATCGGTGACCACATAGCGGGCCCCCTGCATCAGGGCCAGCATATCGAGATAGCCCAGCGGGGGCGTGCTGATCAAATGGAAGGGCAGACGATGGGTGTCGATGACCTGCTTTGTCCTGGGATGCAAGGGGAAGACCACGGGGATCTCTTTATGGATCTCATGCAGGGCGGCCAGGATGGCAGCGAGGGCCTGGGGATCGTCGGTATTCTCGGCGCGGTGGATCGTCGACAGCACAAAGGGGCGCCCTTCCGGGAAGAGAGAAGCCGGGAGGGTCGACTCCTCCAGGGCCCGGCGGGCGAAGAGGAGGGCGGCGTCCAGCATCAGGTCGCCGGAGTTGAGGATGCGGTCGGCGGCCAGGCCTTCTTTCAGGAGGTTATCGCGGCCGAGCGCCGTAACCGTAAAATTCAGGTCGGCGAGACGGTCGGAAAGATACCGGTTAGATTCTTCCGGCATGGCCTCCTCACCCGTCCTGATACCGGCTTCGACGTGCATCAGGGGGATATGCCGTTTTTTCGCGGCCAGGGCGCCGGCGAGGGTGGTATTGGTATCGCCGTAAACGACGATCGCGTCCGGTTTTTCGGCGGCCAGGACGCTATCCAGGTCGATGAGCATCCGGCCGATCATTTCGTTGTGGGAAAGCGAATGGATCTTCAGCTGGTGGTCCGGGACCGGGAGGCCGAATTCCCGGAAAAAAATGGCGGACATATTATCGCTGAAATGCTGGCCGGTATGGATGATGCGGGATTGCCAGCCGGCATGACGGGACAGGGCCCGCTGGAGGAGAGCCAATTTGACGAACTGGGGCCGGTTGCCGACAATATGCGCGATAGTCATGTTTCGGGTATTCAACGGGTAGGTGAAATATTCATAAACGGGCGAAAATTAACCAATTACCCGAAATAAACGTAATTTTTACGCTATTTTTGCTGATCTGGCAAAAATGACATTTTTACACATTTTTTGCCCGATTTACCTTAAGTATTAGAAAATTACCTTAATTTTGCCGCCTGCTAATCCAGCAGAGATGCCAATTAAATAAATATAGAGATGCCTTATTTGACAAAAGAGAAGAAAGCGAGTTTTTTTACTGATTTCGGTGGTAAAGCCGCCAATACCGGCTCCATCGAAGGCCAGATTGCTTTGTTGACAGAGCGGATCAACCGTATTTCGGAGCATTTGCAAGCCAATAAAAAAGATTTCTCCACCCACCGTGGTCTGATGCAATTAGTAGGTAAAAGAAAGCGCCTGCTCACCTACCTGAGCAAGACCAACCTTACCGGGTACCGCCAGCTGATCGAAAAACTCGGACTGCGCAAATAAACCTCGTGTTGCTTAAATAACGCATTATGCATATATTAAACATTCCCAACTGACCAGACGGTTGGGAATCGTTTTTTTATATCCTAAGCTTTTTTGCCAAAAACGCGACACGCGTTTGGTCCGTAGAACAGACATAAAACATACATTTTTTAACACCGAATTACGGCTTTCCCCTCCGTTCCTGCCTTAGTTAAGCCGTTATTCAATTAAGACGAAAAGCTCATGCTTTCACAACCTATTAGTGTAACATTTGATATCGGTGGGGGCCGCATGGTCTCGATCGAGACCGGAAAACTGGCGCGTCAGGCGGATGGCGCCGTTACCGTACGCCAGGGCAATTGCATCATTCTTGCCACAGTTGTTGCCAACAAAGAACCTAAGGAAGGACAAGAATTCTTTCCGCTCTCCGTGGATTACCAGGAAAAATTCGCTTCTGCCGGTCGTATCCCCGGTTCCTTTTTCAAACGGGAGGCCCGTCTGAACGACTACGAAATATTGACCAGCCGGTTGATCGACCGCGCGCTGCGTCCGCTTTTTCCCGAAGACTATTTTTGTGAAGTACAGGTATTGCTGACCCTGGTGTCCAGCGATGCCGAGGTCATGCCCGATTCGCTGGCCTGTTTAGCCGCTTCCGCGGCCCTGGCCGTTTCCGATATTCCCATCAAGGAGATCATCAGCGAAGTGCGGATGGGCCGGGTAGATGGCCAGTTCGTCGTGAACCCCACCAGGTCCGAGCTGGAGAAAGCCGATATGGAATTCATGATCGCGGCTACCGACAAGAACCTGATGATGGTCGAAGGCGAAGCCAAGGAATGTAGCGAAGAAGACCTCGTCAAGGCGCTGGAGCTGGCGCACAACGCCATCCGCGTGCATATCAAGGCCCAGGAAGAACTGCGGACGAAGGCGGGTGTCACCGGCAAACGGGATTATACCAAACCGGCGAGCAATGAAGAGCTGCAGCAGAAGGTGATCGCCTTTGCCAAGGATCGCATCTACCAGATCAGCCGCGCCGCCAGTGCCAAACACGATCGCAGCGATGCTTATGATGTGTTGAAGACCGAGCTGATCGCTTCGTTGGGTGAAGAGCTCACCGATGCCGACAAGAAGCTCGCCAAGAAATATTACGCCGATCTGCAATGGGAAGTCGTCCGGAACATGATCCTCGACGACCGTACCCGCCTCGACGGCCGGACGCTGGACCAGGTCCGTCCGCTGGCGATGGAGATCGATCCGTTGCCGACGCCGCACGGTTCGGCGCTCTTTACGCGGGGAGAAACGCAATCCCTGACCACGGTGACCCTGGGTACGCCCCTGGATGAGCTGTTGATCGAAAGCGCGGCCAAATCATACGATTCGAAATTCTTTTTGCACTATAATTTTCCTCCATTCTCTACGGGTGAGGTGAAGATGATGCGCGGCCAGAGCCGCCGCGAGGTCGGTCATGGCAACCTGGCCATGCGCAGCCTGAAGCAGATGATGCCCGGAAGCGAGTATCCGTATACGGTAAGGGTGGTGAGCGATATCCTGGAGTCCAATGGGTCTTCTTCGATGGCGACCGTCTGTGCGGGCAGCCTGGCCCTGATGGATGCCGGCGTTCCCTTCCCCAAACACGTGAGCGGGGTAGCCATGGGGCTCATCACCCGTTCCACGGACGGCAAATATGCCATCCTCACGGACATCCTGGGTGATGAAGATCATCTGGGCGATATGGACTTCAAGGTCACGGGCACTCGCGAAGGCATTTGCGGCGTACAGATGGACATCAAGGTCGATGGTCTCAGCATGGATACGATGCGTGAAGCATTGGAGCAGGCTCGCAAGGGCCGGCTGCACATCCTCGAGGCCATGTATGCTTGTATCCCGGCCGCCAATGCCGATGTCAAGCCGCATGCGCCGCGGATGGTGAAGATCTTTATCGACAAGGAATTCATCGGCGCCGTTATCGGACCGCAAGGGAAGATCATCCAGGAGATCCAGCGCGAGACCGGCACGACCATCAACCTGGAAGAGGTCGGCAACTTTGGCGAGGTCAGCATCTTCTCGCCTGCGAAGGAAGGGCTGGACAAAGCAGTAACCTGGATCAAGAGCATCGTGGCGCAGCCCGAAGTCGGTTCCGTCTATGAGGCCAAGGTCAAATCGGTGATGCCGTATGGCGCTTTCGTCGAGTTCCTGCCCGGAAAGCAAGGTCTGCTGCACATCAGCGAGGTCTCGCACAAACGGCTGGAGTCGATGGAAGGCGTTTTGAAGGAAGGCGATATGGTGAAGGTAAAGCTCATCGGGCTGGATCAAAAGACCGGCAAGTTCAAGCTGAGCCGCAAGGTACTCATGCCGCCACCGGCAGGACAAGGGGCGCAGAAGGCTCCCGCCGGCGGCCGCTCCGAACAGGAGTAATAAAACAACTAAAAATGGGTCTGCGGCGTCAGTCGCAGACTTTTTTTATGCACGTACAAGTAACTATACCGACAAAAGATTTTCAGGAAGTACTGATCGCGCTGTTGGGGGAGATGGGGTACGAGGGATTCGAGCAGGAAGACGATCGGCTGCACGCCTTTATCGGGGAAGCGGCGTTTGATGAAGCGCCCTTGCGGGAACTGCTGGATGCGCACGCCCTGTCCTATACGCTGCAACACATCGGGGAGCGGAACTGGAATGAAGAATGGGAGAAAAATTTTCAGCCGGTGGTGGTAGAGGGGTTCTGCGCGATCAGGGCGCATTTTCATCCGCCGATGCCGGAGGTGGAGCATGAGCTCATCATCACGCCCAAAATGAGTTTTGGAACCGGTCATCATGCCACTACCTATATGATGCTGCAGGCGATGCGGGAGCTCGATATGCAAGGGAAACGCGTGCTGGATTTCGGGACAGGAACGGGGGTGCTGGCGATCCTGGCGGAGCGGCTGGGGGCGGAAGTTGTTGTGGCCATCGACAATGACGATTGGAGCATTGAAAACGCGCGCGAAAACGTCGCAGAAAATGGTTGCACCAGGATAGAGGTGTTGAAAAGGGACCGGGTCGCGGAGCTCGAAGGTCCTTTCGACATCATCCTGGCCAATATAAACAAACATGTAATTCTCAGTCAATTAGAAGCGTTGGTGCAACAATTGACGGACGACGGCGTTATATTATTGAGCGGCCTGTTGCAGGATGATGCGGAAGATATTGATAATGAGGCCAAAAAAAACAATTTATCCGTATCCGGTTCGATGACGAATCTAATAACGAGGGGCAGTTGGATCTGCCTCAAAACTGGAAAAAACCCCAAATAAGGATCGTGGGTTCAGGAAATGAGGTGATTTTTCAGTAGATTTGTTATCCAACTTTAAACCAACCATTGATTGATGATCGAGGTTCTACTAATTCTAGGAGCCTATCTGATAGGCTCTGTTCCTACTGCCGTCTGGATCAGCCGATCGTTCTTCGGGATCGATATCCGGGAATATGGTAGTGGAAACGCCGGGGCAACCAATACGTTCCGGGTGCTGGGTTCGAAGTGGGGTACCATCGTCATGGCGGTGGACGTGCTCAAGGGGTTCATTGCCACCAGTTTGTACATTTTTATTCCCTATTACTTACAGAATGAGTCGGATCGCACCAATTTTATGGTTGGGCTGGGTCTGGCGGCGGTCGCCGGTCATATTTTCCCCATTTGGGCCGAATTCCGTGGTGGGAAGGGGGTGGCTACCTTATTCGGGATGATCATCGCCATTCAGCCGTTGGCGGCGGGCTGTTGTGTCGCCGTGTTCCTGCTGGTGTTGTATCTCACCCGGTTTGTTTCACTAAGCTCCATTTTAGCCAGTGTGGCATTTGCCGTTTTTATCCTATACATCTTCGACGCGCACGAGACCCTTTACAGGGGGTTTGCCATTGCCGTGGCCCTATTGGTGGTCCTTACCCATCAGAAGAACATTACCCGATTACTCAGAGGGAATGAGAACAAGGTGCCGATCCTGAAATACCGGGACCGGCGTCGGCAGCGCAGGCATATTGAGCACATTGATCACGAGAAGGAATAATTCACTAACTTTGCACCCCGCACATTAAATAAATTGGTTTTTGAGCTTGGGTGCGTCTGTTCGCTATTATCTACACTGAAAATTAAATCAGTCCAGAAATGTCTCAAACTTTACTGGAGAAGCTACAGTTAGCCGATGAAAAGAACCTGCTCATCCAGGGGCTGCCCTCTTCCATCGAAAAGCAATTCGTCAAGCTGGCTTTCGCCAAAAATCTCACTCCGCTGTTAAAAAGCAGAAAGATCGATTTTGCGTTGGTATTTGCTATCAACGAGCAGCAGCTGGGGGCGATCGTCCGGGAAGTCCTTCCTGCCCTTCGGCCGGATGGTAAGTTTTGGGTAGCCTACCCGAAGCCGGGGTCCAAGATCGCGACCACGTTGAACCGGGAATGCAGCTGGGTCTGTATCACGGGTTCGGGTTACGAGATGGTCCGGGATGTGGCGTTGGACCATGTATGGACGGCAGTCCGGTTCAAACGGGTAACGCCTGCGGTCGCGGTCGCGATCGGTCTGCGCACGCCGTTGCGGGAAACCGTGCTCGAGGAAGCTATAGTGGACGAGGTCCCTGTAGTTACCAAGAAGCCGGCCACACGTAGCCGGCGGGTAGCGACGGTGCGATAAGGCGGGCTTGTTGCTCACTGCCTGGGGTACACGATGAAAAACAGCCAGGAAGCGCAGCGGGTACCATTACAAGCAGCCGGGACAGCAGCGGGTACGCAGTGCGCGCAGGAAATGGGTATTTTTCTTGCCGGAATGCCCTACCAACGCGGCCTTCGCGTATCTTTAGCGCTTAGGACAACGATATGCTTTTACTATCACCCCACCACCCATGGCCCTCTTTAGCAGGACAAGTCTCATAACGGAGTTATTGGACAGGACTGAGCTGCTGAAGGCCAATACACAAGTTTTCTTTCGCTTGACGGATGAGCAGTTGCACTACCGGCCAGGGCCGGGTAAATGGAGTATAGCCGAAATTTATGGGCATCTCAATCTCTCCATGGATGCCAGCGTCCGCACCATCCTTTCCCGTATCACCAAGGCCCCGGACACACCGGGCGACGAGTATACCAGCAGCTGGCTGGGAGACTGGGCTTATTTCCTCATCATGCCACGGCCGGATGGGAGTGTGTTCCGGCTAAAGGCCCTCAAGGTACAATGTCCCGATGCCGCGAAGCTGGATGCCCGGGAAGAGCTGGCGGCTTTCCAGCGGCATTGTGACGCGCTGGACGATATCCTTCGGCATGTGGCCGGCAAGGATCTGCGGCGGATCAGGATCCCTTTTTTCGTGCCGCGGCTGATCCGGTTGCCCTTGGGTGATGTGTTGCGGTTTCTCGTAGCGCATGGCGAGCGGCATTTGTTGCAGGCGCAGCGGCTCTCTATTTCATGATGACGGTGCCGAGATCTTGAAGCAGCGCCTTTTCCAGCTCTTTGAGATGCTGGTGGGTCTGCATCAGTGTCCTTAGTTCCTCCGACGAGTGGGGCTTATCCCAATCCTTTTGGTTTTCGATCATGAGCTGTTTGATCTTCCTCAATTTCAGGTAGCGCATAGTGGAGAGTACTTCTTCTTTGTAAAGCTCGTCGGGGTTGGCGATCTTGCCCTCGTAGACTTCGCTCCAGTTAGGACTCAGATCATAATGCAGGTCCATAATGGATACAGCCAGGGCGCTCAGCTCCTGGTCTTCGTGATAGAGGAAATTTTTGGCGGTAGGTTCGAGGCCTTGTTCGTACCAGGTCTTGTAGATATCGAGGATCTTCAGGAGACGTTTATTATCGATGAGGTCCATGAGCTCCCGGCACTCGGAAAGGATGTAGTCGGCGACCAGGCTTTGTTCGTCCCAGGGGCGCAGGCCATAGTCCAGCAGATCGCGGATCATGCCGCGCTCGTTTTGTTCGTGGCGGAACAGCAGGCTCACGGATTCGTCGTCGGCGGGTGGCGGCATGCTGTCGAGCGCGCCCGCCTCGTGAGCGGCCTGGTTGGCCTGGGCGGCGGCGCGGTTCTCTTGCTTCTCGACCCTTTCCCGGATGTGTTTATTCACCAGGTTATTCAGGCCGGCTTCATCGATCCGCAACATTTCAGCGGATTTCCGGATATAGTCTTCCTGGCGGGTAAACCCTTCGGCCTTATTGATGCGGGCGATGGTTTCGGCGACCTGGTTGACGACAGTGGCTTTTTTGTTGCTGTCGTCGCCGGCGTCTTTGAGGGCCACTTCGAGCTGGAAGAGGATGAAATCTTTTTTATTGCCGGCGATGAATTCGCGGAATTTGGCGGCGCCCACGAGGCGGACATAGCTATCCGGGTCTTCTTTGTCGGGGATCAGCACCAGGCGGACGTCCAATCCTTCCTCCAGGGCCATATCGAGGCCACGGAGGGCGGCTTTGATCCCGGCCCCGTCGCCATCATAGATGATGGTCAGGTGCTTGGTATATTTCTTTATCAGCCGGAGCTGGTCGACGGTCAACGAGGTGCCGCCGCTGGCCACGACGTTCTCGATCCCCGCCTGGTGAAGGGAGATCACATCGGTATAGCCTTCCACGAGGAGGCATTCGTCCTGCCTGTCGATGGCCTGCCGTGCCTGATAGGAGCCATAGAGGATCTTGCTTTTGACATAGATCTCGTTCTCGGGGGTATTGATGTATTTGGGTGCGCGGTCGTTGGTCTTGAGGATACGGGCGCCGAAGCCGATGACCTTTCCGGTTTGGTTGTGGACGGGGAAGATGACGCGGCCCCGGTAGTTGTCGGCCAGTTTGTCGTCGCGGAGGACGACCAGGCCGGACCGCTGCAGATATTCCGGGTTGTATTGCGCAGCGAGGGCGGCGCGGGCGAAGGTATCGCGTGCCTCGGGGTTGTAGCCGAGCTGGAATTTGCGGATGGTGTCTTCGTTGAAGCCGCGTTCCTTGAAATAACTGAGGCCGATGTCCTGGCCTTCCTCGGTGTTGAAGAGCGTATCGGTTAAAAATTTCTGTGCGAAGCCATTGATGATAAAAAGGCTCTCGGCCACCTGCTGTTGCTGCCGCAGCTCGGGGCTCAGTTCTTTTTCCTCTATCTCCACATTGTAACGGGCGGCGAGCCATCGAAGCGCCTCTGCATAGGAATATTTCTCATGCTCCATGAGAAAGCTGATGGTATTGCCGCTCCGGCCGCAGCCAAAACACTTATAGATCTCCTTGGCGGGGGAAACGGTAAAAGAGGGGCTCTTCTCATTGTGGAAAGGGCAGAGACCCAGGTAGTTGGCACCCCGTTTTTTAAGCTTTACGAAACCGCCTACGATCTCGATGATATCGATGCGGCTGAGGATCTGTTGTATGGTCTGTTGGGCGATCATAATTCTGTAGGCTAATATCCCACCTTTGTCGAATTCTACCGTAAAATATGTACAAAAGTGAGTATTTTTACCTATAATAAATTAGCTTTTTTAGCGATTTATAATTAAACGTCATCCTTTGAAAACCGGCCTACCATCCGCGCTTTACGCCGTGATCAGCAGCTTTGCGATCATGCTTTGCTTTGTTCCCTTTTTATTCCTGGGTTTCAAGAAGGTGCGACAGGTGAATACCTATCGGGTCATCGGTATTTACTGGTTTTTGAACGGGCTGGTCAATCTCCCCATGTTACGGCCGATCCAAACGGAGGGCATCCGGAATTTCTTTGTCCGGTTCAGTGCCTGGTACGATCTGGCCGATGCACCGCTGATGTTACTGGTGTTGGCGCTGGCCAGTTCCGGTCCGTTGCGAAAACAGGTATTCCTGGTGCTGGCGGGGCTTATCGTCGGGGAAGCGGTCCTGCTGGCGGGAAAAGGATATACGTATTCCTGGCCGGTGATCATTGGCGCCGGAGTGGTCCTTGTCCTGGTCTACAGTGTAGTCGGGCTATGGCAATACCTCATGAAGATGGAACACGATCGCTTTGAGAACTCGATGGCGTTTGTGTACGCGGCGTTGCTATTTGCATACGGTACGTATCTGATCATCTTTTTGCTCTCGTTGCTCCCGAAATCGTCCAACACCTATAATTTGCAGGACAGCTACCTGCTCTATTATATCAGTCTGTCCCTGGCTGCCGTGCTGACCAGCGCGGGGATCTGGAGCTATGGTTTGCGGGGCAGGAAGACCGGTTCCTTTTCCCCGCGTTATTCTTCGTCTTCTTCGTAGTTATAAGTATCCGGACTATCATTATAAATAGACTCCCAGGTCTTCACCTTATCGTCTCCCAGCAATTCCAGGATGTCGAAGATGGGATCGGTTTTTTTCTTCCAAACCGTCAACTGGGTATCGGCATATTTGGAGACATACATACAATGATCCGTCTCCATGTTCACTTTGATCAGTCCTACAGGGCCTTCCTCTTTTTCCTGAATCAAATAATAACACCCTTTTTCCAACAACGCATACGAATACATACATCACCTTTTTTAAAAGATAAAAAACAATAAGTCGAATCAACTCGTCGAATGTAATGGGGGTAGTAAGTTAGACCGGCGGAATGCCGGAGCTGAGGTTGGATTTATTGTTCCCGCAGCGCTGATGCAAAGGTACGACTTTTGGCTTTCCCGGCGGGCATCTTTCCGGGGCAGCCGGCGGGTTCACAATAAAATAATTATTAATTACTGATAATCAATGCATTGCAATTTAACCCCCGGAAGACAAGAAAGCCACCCCGACCAGCGGGATGGCTTCCGAATTCCGGTGTGACCAGAATTCGGCATGACCACCTATCCTACAGCCTCTTTTATTGTGATCTATTTTTCCAGGGTGATCTCACCCGCATCAGTGGCCTGGCCGTCGGTGACCATGAGACCATCTTTAGCGACATTGCGGTAAGGAGGTTTGGCTTCGATGATGATCTTGTAGGCTCCGGGTTTGGCGTCGGTGATCTCGAAGGCGCCATTGACAATGGGGGTCTTGAGCGTATCGGTGGCGGATTCGGCCCAGGCGCGGACGCCTGCATCGACGGGGGTGATCGTTCCCCGGATGGAGCCGACTCGCAATTGCGAGAAAGCGAACAAGCCTGCGGCGGCTACGGCAACCGCTCCCAGCTTAAAGGATCTGATGTTCATCATAACACTGCGTTTTAAGGAAATGACTGGAATACTACGGGAGGTGCGAGAGAGGGGGCCTGACAACGAGTTTGCAAGGACTGTGCCATAAAGAAATGTTAAGAATAGGCGAGCGCCCCATGCGGGGCATCACTGGGGAATTTATGCATCAACGTTATACCGCAACACCTTTTTCGAGTCGGAGCCAGTGATTGATACAGGAAGGGAGTTCCTGCTGGTAGTGGCTGACATAGATGAGGGTCGTGCCGAAGGTTTCGCAGAGTATCGTCACGAGCTCCCGGAAATAAGCCGTCTGTTCGTCATCGAGGCCCTGGCAGGGTTCGTCGAGGATCAGCATAGGCGGATTCTTGATCAGGGCCCGGGCGAGAAGCACCATGCGTTGCCCGCCTGTGGACAGTTGAATGAGGCGCCGGCTCCGCAGTTCCTGCAGCGAGAGCAATTGTATCCACAATGCTACGAGCGCTGTTTGTTCCTCGTTGAGGGGCCGGAAGAGGCCGATGGTATCGAACAGACCGGAAGCGATGACATCGAAGACGGTGGCGGCGGTATCGAAATACAGGTGCAATTCGGGGGAGACGAAGCCTATCTTTTTTTTGATGTCCCAGATGGTCTCGCCGGTCCCGCGGCGGCGGTCGAAGAGCCAGATGGCGTTGGCGTAGGCCTGGGGATTATCGGCGGTGATGAGGCTCAACAGGGTGGATTTGCCCGCGCCGTTGGTCCGGAGACGTTCCAGCGTTCGCCTTTGCGGACCTGCCAGTGGATATCGTTGAGGATAATGTTCTCGCCATAGCGGATGGTCGTATGTTCCATCTTTACGGCAAAGGTGAAGTCGCCGTGACCGGTGTGTGCCGCTTCGGCACGCAAGATGTCGAGGATTG
>Ga0210396_10003624_pt1 | contig 15328 bp, 10 predicted proteins | sample IncBWH17OmetaG_FD_155466 | JGI IMG/M metagenome (GOLD analysis project Ga0210396, IMG submission 155466) | Forest soil microbial communities from Barre Woods Harvard Forest LTER site, Petersham, Massachusetts, United States - Inc-BW-H-17-O ... | reverse complement strand
CCCGGGCTTGGCGAGAACCGGGAAGGTACCAAGGCGGCGGTACACCACCGAGTGATGATCAAGTCCGGACAATCCGTGGTCATCCGGCTGCGGCTCTCGAACGTCCGACCGACTCGGTCCGATCCCTTTGCCGGTTTCGATCAGACGTTCGACGCCCGTCGCAGCGAAGCAGACGAATACTATCGATCGATCACACCATCGAGGGCCGACCAGGATTCCGCCGCCATCATGCGGCAGGCACTCTCAGGGATGCTCTGGAGCAAGCAATACTACTTCTTCGAAGCCGACAAATGGCTGCGCGGACACAATGTGAACCCCCTGCGTGGCGGCGACCACAAGGTTCGCAACCGCGAGTGGTTTCACATGGTGAACGACGACGTGATTTCGATGCCCGACAAATGGGAGTACCCCTGGTATGCCGCATGGGACCTGGCCTTTCACGCGATCGCACTCAGCGGCGTCGATTCGGACTTCGCCAAACAGCAACTCGACATGATGCTCGGCGACGCCTACCTCCATCCGACCGGACAGATCCCCGCCTACGAATGGAATTTCGGCGACGTCAATCCGCCGGTGCACGCCTGGGCGACCATTTTTCTGTATCGCGTCGAACAGTTGCGACGCGGCGAAGGAGATATCGAATTTCTCAAGAAGTCATTCAACAAGTTGATGGCCAATTTCACCTGGTGGCTCAATCGCAAGGACCGGTTCGGAAAGAACCTGTTCGAGGGCGGTTTTCTCGGCTTGGATAACATCGGTGTCTTCGATCGCTCGGCGCCGCTTCCGACCGGCGGCTATCTGGAACAGGCGGACGGGACCGCTTGGATGGCGATGTTCTGTCAGAACATGCTCGAAATCGCCAACGAAGTCGCCGCTTCTGATCCCTCATATGAGATGATGGCCCTGAAGTTTGGGGAGCAATTTCTTTGGATCGGTAACGCCATGAATCGTGTCGGGCAAGACTCGATGTGGGATGAAGAGGACGGATTTTATTACGACGTGCTACGCACGCCCGATGGCCGTGCCACCCGATTGAAAGTTCGCTCGATGGTGGGATTGCTTCCGCTGGCCGCCACAACGGTTATCGAACCCTGGCAGCGCGAGCGGATGCCGATCCTGACAAATCACCTGCTCAACCGGATCAGACAAATGCCCGAACTTCTTCAAGGCATCCATCCCACCGGCCCCGGCCACTTGGGGTATAAAGAGCGCGGCATCTTCGCGCTGGTTAGCGAGGACCGGTTGCGCCGCATTCTCTCCCGCGTGCTCGACGAAAAGGAATTCCTCAGTCCCTTTGGCATCCGGGCTCTATCCCGCGCACATGCCGACCATCCTTATGTGTTTAACGTGCAAGGCCGTGAGTACCGAGTGAGTTATCTGCCTGGCGACTCCGATAGTGGGATGTTCGGCGGCAACTCGAACTGGCGCGGACCGATCTGGATGCCCGTCAATGCGGTCCTCATCCGCGCGCTGCTCCAGTATTACCTTTACTACGGGAACAACTTCAAAATCGAATGCCCGACCGGCTCCGGACGACTGATGAACCTGTACGAAGTGTCCAGCGAGATCGCCAATCGCCTGATCGGGATCTTCCGGCGCGACGCCAACGGCCGAAGGGCCGCCTATGGCCGCGCGGGCAAATTCCAGACTGACCCGCTCTGGCGCGACCACCTCAACTTCTTCGAATACTTTCATGGCGATACCGGCGCCGGAGTCGGCGCCAGCCACCAGACCGGCTGGACGGGCCTGGTTGCCACACTGATCCAGATTTTCCATGGGACTGACGCCACTCGATTCCTGGAAGGAGGCAAGGCGGGAGCGCTTGAGGCCCGAACGCCGCGGCATCGGGTGGGCGGCGAGGCATCATTGCCCAAATGGACGGCGGTAGGTTCATGACCCTCGACAGATGGATCAATATCCTCGTGCCAATCACGCTTATCGAGATGATGGTGGCGAGCGGACTTGGCGTGACCTTCTCAGAAGTCCTTGCGGTGGCGCGAAACTGGAGCCTCGTCGCCCGGGCCGCGGTGGCGAACTACGTTCTTGTTCCCGCCGCCACCATAGCGCTACTGTTGGTATTCCGCGCCGAGCCGATGGTCGCCGCCGGATTCCTGATCCTGGCCGTCTGTCCTGGCGCTCCCTACGGGCCGCCGGCGACGGCGGTCGCCAAAGGCAATGTGACCATCGCGGTTGGATTGATGATTATCCTGGCCGGATCTTCCGCGATCCTCGCGCCGCCTCTCCTCAAGCTTCTCCTTCCGATGATGGCGGGAGGTGCTCCGGCCCAGATCGGCCTTGCCAAAATGGCGATGACGCTGATGGTCACGCAGCTTATCCCCTTGTGCGTGGGCCTCGGTATTCGCCACTGGTATCCGAACGCCGCTGCCAAGTCGCGGAAGCCCGCGAACCGACTGAGCTTGTTGCTGAATCTCACCGTGATAGTGCTGATTCTGACGGCGCAGTATCAGATGCTTCTAGCGATTCGGGCTCGCGGCTTGGTCGGGATGCTGGCACTGCTGGCCGTCAGCTTCGTAGTCGGCTGGTTGCTCGGGCGGGGTGACGACCGCAAAGCGATGACCCTCTCGACGGCCATTCGAAACGTCGGCGTTGGCTTGGTCATTGCTACCACCGCGTTCCCGGATACTCCCGTCCTCACCGCCATCCTGGCCTATGGGCTTATCCAGGTTGTGGGGACGCTGCTCGCGGCCTCGGCCTGGTCCCAGATGGGGAGCCGAGGATTGGCGGTATCGGCGCGATGAGTCGCCGCTCGAACATGCACGGCTTTCCGATCATCCGGGAAACCAGGCGTCCGTTCTCAAATTTCACGTCGGGTGCCGCACTTGTTCTTTGCGGACGAAATGGAAGTATGCGACCACACTGAAAGAGTTGACGAGTATCGCGATCATGTTCCACGCGATGACAGGCCGGGAGGCGATCAGCAGGCCGTAGTAAACCCAGAGGACCTGAAAAATCGCCATGATCGTCGCCATACGGGGGTTCATTCCCGCGCTGGACCGGCGCCTGAGCATCGCGATCAGATCCGGTACGGCGGCGAAGGTGGTCCCCAATCCTGCTACAAAACCAAAGATCTCCGAGCGTTGAAATCGCGGGATCAGCAGGCTTTTGGTGTCGTGCGGAACCAGGTCCTGACAGCCGGCAAGTGCCAGACAAAGAACGGCGAGCATCACTCGGTTGAATCGGACCATATGTGACTCCATTTGTTCCAAGATCCCGGAAAGACCGGCCGATTAGAAATTCCATCGAGAGGTAATAGACGCGCTTGGGGTTCTGGCGGTCGTAGGCCTCCTCGGACGACGGTGAGACGCACGTTGTTCAATCGGGAACCTCCGTCGTCAATCCGTTGCCATGTCTGCTGCTTTCTTGAAAGGCTCTGAAAGCCTGCCGAAGTGTCGGAAAGAACAGCTGTTCGACTTGCGGGTCGTATGAGCCAATCCCCTTCAACCAGTTGAGATACTCTGTCTTGCGCCCGGCGACGACAAGCCTGACCCCGCGCCGGTCCATAGTTTGGCGCAGATCTCTTATAACCTGGAGGCCCGTCACATCGATGTGCGTGATCGGAATCGCATCGACGACAAACCAGCGGAGGCCGGAGCCGGCCGCGTCGGCGGCAGCCAGGGCCCGCCGCTTGAAGTAGTCGCAGTTAAAGAAGGTGATCGCACTGCCAAACCGATACATCACCAGGCCCGGAAAAATCTTGGCATCAGGATGTCGCTCGATCGAATGAAAGCCCGGCAGCCCATCCACTTTGCCAAGAACCTCATCGTCAGGCCGCGCGGCCAGCCGGATGAATCGGACCAGCGCGAGCGTCACCGCAAGCAGAATCGCATTGATCGCCCCGACCGCGACGACGCCAAGAGTGGTGATGATTGACAGGGCCAGCTCGAGCCTGTCGATCCGCCAGATCTGGCGCAACGTGCGAACATCGAAAAGCGAAAACGCCGCGAAAATCAGGACTGCCCCCAGCGCCGGGATGGGCACGTATTTGAGGGGCGACGTAAGGAACAGGAGGACAACCGCGATGCTCGCGGCGGCGACAAGACCCGTCACCTGCGTGCATCCTCCGCTGGCATCACCCATGGCGGTGCGCGAATCGGCGCCCGTGACGGCAAATCCCTGAGATACGGCGGAAGCGATGTTGGCCGCTCCGAACGCGGCAAACTCCTTGTCCACGTCGATATCGTAGCCATTCTTCGATGCGAAACTGCGCGCGGTGAGCATTCCACTGGAAAACAGCACCAGCGCCAGACCGGCGGCCTCGGCGGTCAAGCTGGGAAGGTCCGCAAGTGGAAACGCCGGCCATCGAAGCCTCGGAAGTCCGGCCGGAACCTTCCCTAGAATCGCCACGCCGTGAGCGTCGAGCTTTAGAAGCGCAACGCAGACCCCGGCGACGATCATCGCGATCAACGGGGCTGGTGCACGAGGCATGATGCGCCGCGAGAGAAACAACACAACGAACGATCCCGCACCCACGGCCAGCGTGAGCCAGTGCGTTTGCGGAAGCCTGGAGCCAATCTCCAGAAGCCGCGGGATTATGCCGCCGGCTTCGACCGGGAATCCACAGAGCTTTCCGATTTGTCCCAGGAAGATGCTGATTGCGATTCCATTGAGAAAGCCGACGAGGATTGGCTTGGACAGAAAGTCGGCCAAGGCCCCGAGCCGCAGGAAGCTGGCGACAATACAGAACAAGCCGGCAAGAAACGCCAGCGCCAGGGAGAGCGACGCGTACGCCGCTGGGTCGCCCCCGGCAAGCGGGGCAACCGACGCGGCGATCATCGCGCAGGCCGCCGCATCCGGATTGACCATGAGTTGCCGGGAGGTCCCGAAGATGGCGTAGGCGACCAGCGGAAGAATACTCGAATACAGTCCAACTTCCGGGCTGAAACCGGCCAGTTGTGCATAGGCGATCGCGACCGGCACCGCCACCGCCGCCACGCTGACCCCGGCAATCGCGTCGTGGCGAAAATCGTCAGCAAACCGGTAGGCCAACAACGGTCGCAAACCCGGTGCAATTCGAAACAGCCTTCCATTTCCAGCGGATGGAGACGCCTGCTTGACTTGAGACATTTGAAATCTCCCGTGCCGTCGGGCGATCTCGGCATTCTCAGAACAGGGCGGTCGGCCCATCCGCCGCAAAAGCCTTGCTAAAGAATCGCCGCGAGACACGCGAGCAGCGCGGCAGTCTGGATTCCGACGCGGAGCCAGTGACGGTGCGCGTTCTTGGTGGAGAGTTGCGTCGCAATCATGGCGGCCAGTAACAGAAGGAAGGCCCATGCCCATGCCCTTGCCATAAAGACACCCGTCCTTTCAAAAAAGCGGCGGTCGCGACAAAGGGGGACGCGTCGCGACCGCCAACATAAGCCGGGCGATGGCAAAGGATGTCGGGGGCCAGGGAAGGAGAACGATCCTTTGCCGGTTCGCGCCGACGACAACAATCTACAACTTCGGGTGCTGCGATTTCTGTAGAAATTCCTCCGATGTTTCTGGTGGGGATTCCCCGACGAACGCTCGCCGATGTCGGATCAGAAATCACTGTGGCCATGGCCGATCGCCTCGATGCAGAGCATTCGCAAGCGGAAACGTGGCGGCAAAAGCTCAGGCGTCGCGGCCGGCGGACGCACGGGTGATGCCGAGTTTTGCCATGCGGGCTTCGAGCGTCGTGGGCTTGAGACCGAGCAGCTCGGCGGCGCCGCCCGAGCCGCGGATGCGCCACCGGCTCCGATCCAGGACTTCAAGAATGTGCCGCTTCTCCAACTCGCAAAGATTGAGCGGACTGTTCCTGGGCGCCGCAATTGCCGGCGAATCCGGGATTGCCACCTCGAGCGTCGGTCCGCAGGAGACGATCATCGCCCGCTCGATGACGTTCCGCAGCTCGCGCACGTTGCCCGGCCAGGCATAGTGCTGGAGCTCGCTCATGCTCGATTGCGGGATCGCCCGAATCGACTTTCCCATGACGTTCATGAACTCGGTCACAAAAGCCCACACCATCATCGGGACGTCGTCCGGCCGTTGCCTCAAGGGCGGGATTTCGATGGGGAATACGTTGAGGCGATAAAACAGGTCTTCGCGGAAGCGGCCTTCGGCAATGGCTTTTTTGAGGTCGCGGTTGGTCGCGGCGATCACGCGGACGTTCACGCGGATCGGTTTTGGGTTGCCGACCCGCTCGAACTCGCCATGTTGGAGGACCCGGAGTAGCTTGGCCTGCAACTCCATGGGCAATTCCGCAAGCTCGTCGAGGAAGAGGGTGGACTGGTGTGCGAGTTCGAATCGGCCGATCTCGCGGGTGAGGGCGCCGGTATAGGCGCCTTTCTCACGTCCGAACAGCTCGCTTTCCACCAAGCCCGCGGGTAGGGCGGCACAGTTTACCACCAGCATGGGTTTTGCACGCCGCGGGCTTAATTGGTGAATCGCCCGCGCCACCAACTCCTTTCCGGTGCCCGTCTCTCCCAGCAGGAGCACCGTGGATTCGGTGGCGGCGACCTGTTCGACCTGGGAGAGCACACGTTTGATGGCCGGGCTCTGGCCGATGATCTCCTCGTAATTCCCGTTGAGCTTGATTTCCTGGCGCAGCAGTAAATTCTCCTGTTGCAACTGGTCGCGAAGCTGCTGGACTTCGCCCAGCGCCTTGACGAGATTCTCGTTGGCCTGACGTTGTTCGGTGATGTCCGTACACAAGCCGGTGAGGCGTACCAACTGGCCATCGGCGTCGAAGTGCGATTGTCCGGTGGTGGCGAGCCACCGGGCGCTGTCGTTGTGAATCAACACCCGAAATTCGTATTTGAATGACGGCTGTTTCCGCGCCACTGACTCTCGCGCGTTGGATTCGATGCGGATGCGGTCGTCGGGGTGCAGTCGTGCGAGAAATGTCTCGGTGGTAAGGGTCGGGGCTAGTCCAACTCCGAACAAGCTTCGCATCTTCGGCGTGCTCCAGAATTCGCCCGAGCCTATGTCGACGGACCAAAGCCCCGCATTGGACGACTCCACCGCAAGGCTCAGCCGCTCCTGGCTTTGTGCCAGCGCCCGGTATGAATCCCTACGCTCGATCGCATTGACCAGGATTTCACCAATCGCCCGAACCCGGGGGATGTACTCTTCCGGCCAGGTGCGACGCTTGTGGGTCGTCTGCACGTTGATCAGATGGCGAACGGCGTTTCCCGTAACTATGGGGACGATCATGCCCGACATCGTGCCCAAGGCGATGCAGGACTTGCGGTCCTGCTCGGCCTCGGAAGGCAGATCTTCCGGGCCGGAACTGACGTGGGGGAGCCGCTGAATGACGAAGCGCTCGTACGACCAGGGGAACAATTCGGCGAGGTTCAGGTCGGGAGGCACCCGCTTTGTGCCGTTTCCGTAAAATACATGCGTGACAGAGATGTACCTGTCTTCCGGCCGCACTCCCAGAATCGCGCAGCGGTCCGCTTTGAAAAACTCGGCGACTTCGCACAGGGCATGCCCGATTTCCCGGTCCACGTCGTCGGGTGGAACCTTCAATAACCGGCTGGACAGCTCCGCCAGGAGCATCTCGAAGCGTAACTGCTCGGCATTGGCCTCCTCGGCCCGACATCGAGCCGTCACATCGCGGATGGACCACCGCAGTCCGGCGGGATTGTTCGGGGTGCCGGCGAAGCGGGCGGCGCTGAGCTCCGCGGGAAATGGAGCACCGTCCTCGGACTGGAGGGTGGCCTGCCATGGGCCTTGCGAAACTTCCGTGGTTGCCAGAAGCTGCTGCCAGAACGCAAGGTTGTCCCGCCCTACGACGAAACTGGCCAGCGATTGACCCACCAACTTGCCTGGTGCGACTTTTAACAGGCGGCTGGAGGCGCAATTGGCTTCTCGAATGTTCCCCTCCAGATCGGTTACGACATACCCATCCGGGGCCGATTGGAAAAGGTCGACGTATCGCTGGCTGTGTTCCTGGGCTTCCAACTGGGCTGCGGTCAGGGCTTCCTTTTGGGCGATCAGGTCCGCTTGCATCGCTCTGAGGCGGCTTATCGCATCTGAAAGCGCTTCATCGGCGCGCTTGCGGGCGGCAAGCTGCACGCAGGCGGCGTGGCCATGAACGTGAACCACTGGGCCCGGGGATTCTCCGCGCACCCTTCCGAATGCTATGTGCCCTCGACCCGGGTGCTCTCGCATCGTAGTGACCTCCCGAATCTCAGAACGCCGATCCCGGCAATCGCTCAGCCGGAATGCCATCCCGTCAGATTTCAAAACCGACTATCAATTCGCGCGTCGTCGATGGCCATCAGCAAATTGCTGGATTATGCTGTTGGATATTGAGCCATTCGAATAGGGAGGAATCCGATTCCCGGGGCGTCGGACCCCTCAATCATCGGGCGTGGGCCCCCCGAAAGCGACAGCACAATGGGCATTTGCGTCTCCTGGCTCTCTCGGGCCTCAGGGCGCGGGTCAAAAGCGGTCCAATTTCGCCTGAGTAACTCAGGTTCTGCCGCCTTCCGGCGAGAGAAAATATGTCAACTCGGTAACCGCGCCTATTGGACCTTAGTCCAATATTGCGGTGTTCAGAACGCCAGGCAAAGGGCTGTCCAAGAATCGAATTCTATATCGAAACTGTAACATCGACGTGTTGGGCATAGCAATTTATTTGAAATTGACTGACAGATTTCGGCCTTCTGATAACAGCGGTGTCTGTTCCGGCGGCTCCATCAGGGCTGCCGTCTCGACCGGCGCGGCGGTTTCAGACAAAGCGTTCGAAATCGAGAAACGGCCCAAATTCCCTGGTCGCGCCAACCTCCTTGGGCCGCGCGACCGACGCCCTGGTTGTGGTTCTGGCGCGCCGGGCGTCGCGCGAGCTCCAGGGGGGAATAGGACTTTGGTCCAATAGCGGTCAGCGGTGCCATATCGTAGATTGCGGCAAAAGGTTGCGACTGTGTCGTGGCCGAGTTGATTGATTACCTGGAGCCTGCCGCCTGGAAAGGAACTGAAAATGAACCGCAAGACACTTTTCGTAGCGGGTCTTATTCTTGGTTTTGTCGTCGGATGCGCTTCGTATTACCGCGTCACTGATCCTTCCACGGGAAAGGTCTACTACACGACCGAGCTTAAGCAGGACAGCGGCGCGACGACGCTGAAGGATGGTCGCACGGGCGATATGGTGACCGTCCAGAACGTCGAGGTGCGAAAGATTTCCAAGGAGGATTATGAGGTGGGAAGGATGACGCCCCCGGCTGCTCCGGTTGCTGCTGCTCCGGCTCCCGTTGCTGGCGCGCCTGCGGCAGCTGCGGCTGGTGCTGCCGCCCCTGCCGCCGCTGCCCCGCCGACAACTGCCCCTTCCAAATGAGCGCAGTCGTCTGAGGTCGTTACGACAAAGGGTTGCGATCGACTCGGCGGGAATTGCGCGCCGGTCGACCGTGACCCTTCTATGTTTTCACCACGAAGGCAGTTGAACGTGGACCCAGGTCGCGCGGTCGAGCGCCACAAACCGGAGGCACCTCATGATGCGTTTAAGCTCGAATTGTTTACACTCACCGCCGCGTTGGCTCGTCGCAGGGTCGCTCTTCATCGGGATGACCGGGTGCACGTCGGAACACCCGTCGACGCCGGATCAGAAGTCTGACGCATCGGCTGCGCCCAAAACCGCCGCGGCGCAGATGGTCGACCTCGGTAGGATCCACACCGACAAATTCCTGAGCTACAGCCAGACCGAGGGGCTGCGGAACATACTCGGTGGCGCTCGCGGCATTTTCATCGCACCCAACACAGGCGGCGGGGCCTTCATTGCAGGACTCAACGCCGGCACTGGGTTCCTGATGCGCAGACATGGGGAAAACTGGAGTGACCCCATCTTTTTCGACATCACGGAAACCAGTGCTGGGTTTCAACTGGGCATTAAGAAATCCAACGTCATCATTTTGCTGATGACGGACGCCGCCGTAAACAACTTCATCAATGGCAGCATGCGCGTGGGAGGCAGCGGGGGCATCACGCTGGGCTCCTATGGCCTGAGCATCAGCGGCGCCGGCGGCACGGACGGCGGGCTGGAGTTGCTCATCATCTCGGCCAGCCAGGGCGTTTCGCTGGGGGGTGGTATCGCCAGCTTTCAGCCGAAACTCGACGCCAAACTGAACACCCAGGCGTACGGTTCCAACGTGGATGCCAAGTCGGTCCTCGCGACCTCAGGAGGCAAGTGTGCCGCAGCTCTGAAGCTTCGCCACGACCTGAGCCAGATGGTCCGCCAGGCCTGGGACGTCCAAAGCGGCGGCGCGATGGTTGCGGAAATAAATTGACGGCAACCTCACCGCGGCGCAGGAAAATGGCGAAGTTCCGCAGAACACACAATTAGATCGGGAGAAGCCATGAGGCCGGCTCGAAGGCAGGCAGAATCCTGGTTTGGACCAATACGCACCGAACGGTATCGTGCATAATAGTCGTTCGCCTTCGACATACGCGGTGATGGCGCCGCGCAGCCGATGGGTTTCAGATCCCACAGGGCAGGGTGAGTACCATGATTTGGCGAAGCTATGCAACGACGTGCCCGCATTGGCACAGATTGAACGCGCGATTCTCGGTCGTGTTGGTGGTGGCGACCCTGGTTGCCGCCGGCTGTGGTGAGACGAGGCCCACCCAGTCGCAGGCTCAGTTGCTCTCGATCCGTGCCGCGTCTGACGCGCGGAGAGACGTAGCGACCAAGGGCGTTGTCACGCAACTTGTCCACCGTGCCAAGGGCCAGTACGACGAATACAAGGCAGGGCGCCGGCCGACACCGCCGGTCATTGATGTGCTCATCGTTTCCGGTGGCGGAGACTGGGGTGCATTTGGCGCCGGCTTTCTCAAGGGGTGGGAGCGCGTACCCAAAAGCGATCCGCTCGCCAAACCCGAGTTTGCCGCCGTCACCGGCGTCAGCACGGGGGCGCTGATCGCCCCGTTTGCCTTCCTGGCCGACAACGCATCGACTGACATCGTGGTGCATCTCTACCGCAACCCCCAGCCGGACTGGGTCAAGACGCGGGGGTGGCTTTATTTCCTTCCGAGCAACGTCTCGCTGGCGGAAGTGCCGGGGCTGGAGCGGGAGTTGCGCACCGCCGTCAACGCCGAAACCGTCAAGCGGATCGAAGAGGCGGGCGCGGACGGGCGCGTGCTGGCGGTCAGCACGACCAACATCGACGACGCCAGCCCACGCGCCTTCGACATGGTGGCCGAAGCCCGGCGGGCGCGGCAGACCGGCAATCTGGACCGCTTTCGCGACATCCTGCTTGCCTCGGCGGGCATTCCCGGGGCTTTTCCCTTTCGCATGATCGACAACCAGATGTACGTCGACGGGGGCGTGATCGGAAGCATTCTCTACGGAGGCAGGGCTGCCCAGGATGATACGCTGGCGCCGGAATGGCGCGAGACGTACCCCGAGCTTCCGATACCCAAGATGCGTTATTGGGTGATCTTCAACAACCAGTTCCGTCCGCCGCCCCAAGTCACCGAACCGAGCTGGCTTAGCATCATCACCCGGAGTATGGAGACGGCCAGCCGCTCCTCTTCGCTGACCGCCATGCGGCACTTGGCGGCAATGGCCGAGATCGCCCGGCTGAAATGGCACGCGGATGTGGAGGTGCGGATTGTTTCGATCCCAGGGGCGTGGATGCCGCCCAAGCCCGGATCGTTCCAAAAGGAAACCATGAATGAACTGGTTGACCTGGGCGAACAGATGGGCGCCGACCCAAAGACCTGGACGGACGCGGTTCCCTGACGTGACCGTCCAATGATTGGGCTGGTCAGTCGGTATAGAACATCTTCTGAATCTCGCCCGGGTCGTGCGTCTTAATGAGAGCGAGTTGGAGCAGCACGCGGGCTTTCCCCGGCGTCAGTTCGCCAGACGCGACGAATCCCATCTTGTCGTCATCGACCTCGTTGTTTCGAAGAACCAGGCCCTCGGGGAGTCGGGTGCTGCGGACGATCACCACCCCGTTTTTTGCGGCTGTGGCAAGCCGATCGAGTGCGGGTTGAGTCATGTTTCCATCGCCAACGCCGGCAACGACCAGGCCTTTGGCGCCGCCCTTGATCGCAGCGTCGATCAGGTCTGTGCTCATATTCGCGTGCGCGTACAGGATGTCGACCCGCGGGAGCGAGTCGAGATGAACAACGTCAAACGGGGCAGCCGAGCCGGCCATGGGCGCTTCGGGCTTCTGGAAGAAAGTCACGTTGCCGGTGTGAACCAGGCCGACCGGCCCACGATTGACGGAGCGGAAGGTCTCAACGTTGGTGGTGTTGGTCTTGGTGACGTTGCGTGCCAGATGTATCGAATCATTCAGCTCGACCAGCACCCCGCGGCCGCGCGAATCCGGATCGGCGGCGACGGCGACGGCATTGTAGAGATTGGCCGGGCCGTCCGCGCCGACCGCCGTTGCCGGCCGCATCGAACCGGTGAATACGATCGGCTTCCCCCTTGGCGTGACCAGCGAGATGAAGTACGCAGTTTCCTCCATCGTGTCGGTGCCGTGCGTGACCACGATGCCGTCCACGTCGCCGGGAGAAAGCCGCTCGTTCAACCGCTTTGCCAGCTTCAGCCAGACGGCATCATTCATGTCCTGGCTACCGATATTGACGACCTGCTCGCCGGTGATGTCGGCCAGATTCTTCATCTGAGGGACCGCGTTGATGAGGTCCTCGATTCTGAAGGACCCGGACTTGTACCCGTATTCACTGGCGCTGGCCTGCGCTCCGGCAATGGTTCCCCCAGTGGCGATGATTTCCACCCGCGGCTTGGGTTTGGTGTCTTGCGCCGCCGCAGGGACGGGCGCCGCAATAATCAGGCTCGCCAGAACGACGGCTCCAATTAATCGAGTTAATCGAGTGAAAGTCATGGCTTCTCCGGATTCGTGGTAGCTGTTGAGGAACACCGCGGACCAAAAAAGTCGTGTCACGTGGGAAGCTTTCTGGGGTCGGTCATCTTGGATGGACTGAGAAGATCATCCAGCTTCTCCCGCGTCAGCCATCCCTTTTGGAGGACGAGATCGTAGACGCTTCCGCCGGTGGCAAGCGCCTCCTTGGCAATCGCCGCCGACCGCTCGTATCCGATGACCGGGTTCAATGCCGTCACGAGGCCGATGCTGTTCTGCACGTAATACCTGCACCGATCCTCGTTCGCGCTGATTCCGGCTATGCATCGCGCGGCCAGGGTCACACACGCGTTCTTCAGAATCATCAGCGCGTGCAACAAGTCGTAGGCGATAATCGGTTCGGCCATGTTCAGTTCCAGCTCGCTCGCTTCGGATGCCATGCCGATCGTCACGTCGTACCCTATGATCTGGTAACAGATCTGGCTGACGAGCTCGGGGATGACGGGATTCACCTTGCCCGGCATGATCGACGAACCCGGTTGCATCGGCGGCAGGTTAATTTCGTTGAGCCCGCAACGCGGACCCGATGACAGCCACCGCAGGTCGTTGCAGATCTTCGACACCTGCACCGCCGCACGCTTGATCGTCGCGGCCATCTGCGCGAAGGCGCCAGAATCCTGAGTGGCTTCCACCAGGTTAGCCGCCTTCTTCAGCGGAAGACCGGTCAGTTCCGCCAGCCGGCGTGTGACCAGGTCCGCATAGCCCGGCGGGCTGCATATGCCGGTGCCGATCGCGGTCGCCCCCATGTTCAGCTCGTGCAGTTCCTCGGCCGAGCGTTTCAGCGCCGACATCGCGCTGTCGATCATCCCGGCATACGCGCCGAACTCCTGCCCCAGCGTCATCGGCACCGCGTCCTGATTCTCCGTACGCCCCATCTTCAGGATTTGGGAAAACTCCTTCTCCTTGGCCAGCAATGACGAGCGAAGCTCTCCCATCGCCGCCAGGGTGTCCTTTAGCGAGAAGATGACGGCCAGCTTAATCGCGGTGGGATAAGCGTCGTTGGTCGACTGCGAACAGTTCACGTGATCGTTGGGGTGCAGGTGCTGGTAATCGCCCTTTTGGTAACCCATCAGCTCGAGGCCACGGTTGGCGATGACCTCGTTGGCGTTCATGTTGGTCGAGGTGCCGGCGCCCCCCTGCATCATGTCGACGACGAACTGGTCGTGAAGCTTACCGTCGAGGATCTCATCGCACGCCCGGGCGATCGCGTCGGCGATCTTGCCGTCAAGGCACTTCAGTCCGGCGTTGGCCTGCGCCGCCGCCTTCTTGACATACGCCAGCGCGTTGACGAAATGGGCGAAATTCCGAAGCGGAATTCCGGAGATGGCGAAGTTCTCCAGCGCACGCACGGTCTGCACGCCGTAGTAGGCGTTGTTCGGAAGCTCGCGCTCGCCGAGCGAATCGTGCTCGGTTCGATAGGCGGTCACCTGCGGCGCGGATTCCGCTTGGCCGGCGAGCAGGTCGGATGCCGCCCGAAGCCGGTCGCCGATCCGACGCGCGACCCGCGCAACGATTTTGAAATAGATCTCGGGCTTGACGGACTTGACTTGCTCGAACACTTCCGGCGACACTTGGAGCACCCGCACGGCCTTACCGCGGGCAAAGGCGCTGGAGGCGTGCGCGCATTCGTCGAGCAGGATTCCTTCCGAGATCAGCGCGCCATCCTTGAGGGTCGCCAGATGGGTTTGCCGCCCGTGCAAGCCGCGAACAATTTCAACCTCCCCGTCCAGCACCATTCCGAACCACTGCCGCGGGGTCGATTCGTGAAAGAGGCATTCCCCGCCGTCGTAAGAAACGGTCTGGCCCTTTTCCACGATCGCCATCAGTTCGGCGACGGGCACTCCCATTGCGCGAGCCGGCGTCTCGAGCTTTTGCAGAATGCTTTCCATAGGCGCTCCTAAAAGAAGAGTTTCCCGATCAGCAGGCCCGCCGAGACAGCGACCACGGTCGACACCAGGCCGGGGATCATGAACGAATGGTTCAGGACGTACTTGCCAATCCGCGTTGTCCCGCTGCGGTCGAAATTGACGGCAGCGATCAGTGTGCCGTACGTGGGAATGAAGAAATACCCGTTGGTCGCCGGGAACATCCCTGCCAGGGTGGCGGGCGAGATGCCCAGCGTCAGCCCCAGCGGCGCCATCGTCTGGGTCGTAGCCGCCTGGCTGTAGAGCAGCATCGACATCACGAACATTCCGACCGAAAAGAGCGCGGGGTACGACTTGGCCATCGTCTCCAGCCCGCTCGTGATGATTTCCCGATTATCGCGGATGAAGGTATCGCCGAGCCACGCTAGTCCGAGGATCCCGATGACCGCGGTGATCCCCGCCTGGCAGGTTTTGGTTTTGACGATTTCCCCCGCCGGGGCGCCGGTGAAAAAAACCATGGCGGCGGCGATGGCGAGCATCACAATGGCGATCGTCATCGGCATGGAAACGGTCATCGCCTCGGTCCCCGAGCCG
>Ga0210396_10003623_pt1 | contig 15334 bp, 15 predicted proteins | sample IncBWH17OmetaG_FD_155466 | JGI IMG/M metagenome (GOLD analysis project Ga0210396, IMG submission 155466) | Forest soil microbial communities from Barre Woods Harvard Forest LTER site, Petersham, Massachusetts, United States - Inc-BW-H-17-O ... | reverse complement strand
GCCTCGGCTGGGCGCATCCTCACCAGGGTCTTACGGCTCGCGGTGGCCACCACGTCGCCGTGCTGATTTCGACCGGTGTGCGCAAACGTCACGATGCCTTCCCCGGGACGGCTCTTCGATGCGCGCTTCTCGGTGATGACGGTCTCGGCGTAGAGCGTGTCCCCATGGAACAGCGGTTTCGGGAAGGCGATTTCGGAGAAACCGAGATTGCCCACGATGGTCCCCTGGGTCAGCTGCGCGACCGACAATCCGACGAGGGTCGACAGGGTGAACATCGAGTTCACCAAACGCTGATTGAACGGCGGCAGCGCGTCGGAGAAGGCGGCATCCAGATGCAGCGCTTGGGTATTCATGGTCAAAGTCGTGAAGAACACATTGTCGGCTTCGGTGATGGTGCGCCCCGGACGATGCAGATACCGGACGCCCGTCTCGAACTCTTCAAACCACAACCCGCGTTGGGTTACCGTCCTGACCGGATGGTCCCCGTTCGTCTCGCTCACAATCCCACCTCTCGCGCGATCAGCATCAACTGCACCTCGGTGGTGCCCTCACCGATCTCCAGGATCTTGCTGTCCCGGTAGTGGCGGGCCACGGTGAATTCGTTCATAAACCCGTAACCGCCGTGGATTTGGGTAGCGTCACGCGCGTTGTCCATCGCCGCCTCGCTGGCCACCAACTTGGCGATCGCCGCCTGCTTCTTGAACGGCTTGCCGGCCAGCATCAGCGCCGCCGCGTCGTAATAGGCGGTGCGAGCGGTGTGCGCGCGGGCCTCCATCCGCGCGATCGTGAATGCGATGGACTGATATCGGCCGATGGGTTGACCAAACGCTTCGCGTTCTTTCGCGTACTTGACGCTCTCGTCGACGCAACCCTGCGCGGCTCCGGTGGACAACGCCGCGATCGCGATGCGGCCCTCGTCGAGGATCCGCAGGAAGTTGGCATATCCGCGACCGCGTTCGCCGAGCAGATTCTCCTCGGGCACGCGGACGTCGTCGAAGCTCAGCGGATGGGTGTCCGAGGCGTTCCAGCCCACCTTGTTGTAGGCCGGCTCCACGGTGAACCCCGGCGTGGGTACCGGCACCAGGATCGATGAGATCTCCTTTTTGCCGTCCTGTTCGCCGGTGACCGCAGTGACGGTCACCAGCTTGGTGATGTCGGTGCCGGAGTTGGTGATGAACTGCTTGGACCCGTTGATCACCCAATGGCCGTCGTCGAGATGCGCGGTGGTCTTGGTGGCACCGGCGTCGGTGCCACCGCCCGGCTCGGTCAACCCGAACGCGCCCAGGGCAGTACCACTTGCCAACTGCGGCAGCCATTCCCGCTTCTGCGCATCGGTGCCGAACCGGTACACGGGCATCGCGCCCAGCGAGACACCGGCCTCCAGCGTGATGGCGACGCTTTGGTCGACCTTGCCCAGTTCCTCCAGGGCCAGGCATAGGGCGAAGTAGTCGCCGCCCATGCCGCCGAACTCTTCCGGGAAGGGAAGACCGAACAGTCCCATCTCGGCCATCCCGGCGACCACCTTGTAGGGGAACGAGTGCTCGGCGTCGTGCTGCGCGGCCACCGGCGCGACGACGCTCTGGGCGAAGTCACGGACCGTCTTGGCCAACTGTTGGTACTCGTCCGGCAGCGTCCCGGTGGACAGGAAATCAGTCATCAGCGCCGCTCCTCCTCATCGCTTCGCTCTGCATCGTCGTCGGCGGTCAGTCATGACGCGCTATCCTCTGCTTCTGGTATTGCGTTGCCGCTCACGATGATCCGGGCCAGCGGCTGGCCCACCTTGACCTGGTCGCCGACGGCGACGAGAAGTTCGACCACACCATCGACGGGTGCCGCCAGCGGGTGCTCCATCTTCATCGCCTCGACGGTGACGACAACGGTGCCCGCCGCTACGTCGGCCCCCTCCTCAATGCCCACCGCGACGACCGCCCCGGGCATCGGGCTGGTCAATTCGGCGTCGCCGGTGTGCTCGTCTTCCGGGCGCACCGGCGCTTCCCGAACCTCCTCGAGCACCGCGGCGGCACCGCCGCCGGCCAACCAGATCTTGCTGTCAGCCGTGGCGACGGTGTACTCACTACGCAGCCCGCCCAGTGTCACCGTGAGCCGGTCGTCGGTCAGATCGGCCTGCAACGAATGGGATTCGCCATCCTCGATGCGGACTTTGGCGGCTCCCGGGGAGCCAGTGATGTGGACGTGATCGGTGCGCTCGCCGGCGCGCAGCCGGATGCTTACCGGCGCTCTGTCGCCGACGCGCCAGCCGGAGGGCACTTCCCAGAGGTCGGCGCCCGGTGCGGGGAAAAGCCGCAACCAATGGAAGGCCGCCGCGGCGATGAACAATTCGTCGCTGGCCGACGCCGCGGCGAAATCCCCGGCCCGTCGGTCCAGCAGCCCGGTGTCGAGCCGGCCCGCGATGACATCCGGATCGGCGAGCAGGAACCGGGCGAACTCGACGTTGGTGACGACGCCGAGCACCGCGGTGTCTGCCAGGGCCCGATCGAGGGTGCGCAGCGCCGCCGCGCGATCGGCACCATGCGCAACAACTTTCGCCAGCATCGGGTCGTAATCGCTGCCGACGACCATCCCCGCGGACAGCCCCGAATCGACTCGCACACCAGCCGCATGCGGTTCGATCACCGCGAGGACATCGCCGCCGGTGGGCAGGAAGCCGCGCGCAGGGTCCTCCGCGTAGACGCGCGCTTCAATCGCATGTCCGCGCAAGGCGATATCCGCCTGGCTGACGGTCAGCTTCTCCCCCGCAGCGATCCGCACTTGCCATTCGACCAGATCCCAGCCCGTCACCATCTCGGTGACCGGATGCTCGACCTGCAGCCGGGTGTTCATCTCCATGAAGAAGAACTCGTCGGGCCGGTCAGCGGAGACGATGAACTCCACCGTGCCGGCACCGGTGTAATCCACGCTTCGCGCGGTATCGCATGCCGCGGCGCCGATCCGGGCCCGTGTGGCGGCGTCCAGCAGCGGCGAGGGCGCCTCTTCGATGACCTTCTGGTGTCGCCGCTGGAGGCTGCACTCCCGTTCGCCGAGATGCACGACATTGCCGTAGGTGTCGGCCAGCACCTGGACTTCGATATGCCTGGGGCGCAACACAAATCGCTCGAGGAATAGGGTGTCGTCGCCGAACGCGGCCGCCGATTCCCTACGGGCACTAACCAGCGCGGCGGGCAGGTCAGCGGGGTGTTCGACCATCCGCATACCCTTGCCGCCACCTCCGGCGGACGGCTTGACCAGCACCGGGTAACCGATCTCGTCGGCGGCCGCGATCAGTTCATCGTCGCTGAGTCCGGGCCGTGCGATCCCGGGAACGACGGGCACGCCGAACTCCGACACGGTGCGCTTGGCGGCGATCTTGTCGCCCATCGTTTGAATGGCGCCGACCGGCGGACCGATAAACGTCACCCCCGCTGATGCCAGCGCTGCGGCGAAATCAGCGTTCTCCGAGAGAAATCCGTAACCCGGGTGGACGGCCTGAGCTCCGGTGCGCACGGCCGCGTCGACGACCGCAGGGATGTTGAGGTAGCTGTCACGCGCGGGCGCCGGACCGATTGCGACCGCCAGGTCGGCCGCGGCGACATGGCGGGCGGTGGCGTCGGCGGCGCTGTAGACGGCCACCGACCGGATGCCCATCGCCTTCAGTGTGCGGATCACCCGAACGGCGATCTCACCCCGGTTGGCGATCAAAACAGTATCGAAGCCCATCGCATTACATCCTGAAGACGCCGTAGGAGACCGGTTCGACGGGCGCGTTCGCCACAACCGAAAGGGCAAGACCGACAACCGTTCTGGTATCGGCGGGATCGATCACGCCGTCGTCCCAGAGCCGCGCCGTCGAGTAGTACGGATTGCCTTGCTGTTCGTACTGTGCGCGGATCGGGGCTTTGAAGGCTTGCTCCTCCTCGGCGGTCATCTCCCCACGTACCGTCGCCAGCACCGAAGCCGCCTGCTCACCACCCATGACCGAGATTCGGGCGTTGGGCCACATCCACAGGAAGCGCGGCGAATACGCCCGTCCACACATCGAGTAGTTGCCCGCACCGTAGGACCCACCGATCACCACGGTGAGCTTGGGCACTCGTGCACATGCCACCGCGGTCACCATCTTGGCGCCGTTCTTGGCGATGCCGCCGGCCTCGTAGTCGCGGCCAACCATGAACCCGGAAATGTTCTGCAGGAACAACAACGGCACTAGCCGTTTGTCGCACAACTCGATGAAATGTGCACCCTTGAGCGCGGATTCGGAGAACAGCACGCCGTTGTTGGCGACGATGCCGACCGGATGGCCATGGATGTGCGCGAATCCCGTGACCAGCGTGCTGCCGTATTCGGCTTTGAATTCGACGAATTCGCCACCGTCGACGAGCGCAGTGATGACGTTGTGGACGTCGTAGGGAATTCGCGGATCAACCGGGACCACGTCGTAGATCTCGGTCTGGTCGGCAATCGGATCCACGGTGGGCCGCACATCCCAGGTGCGCGGGTCGCGCGGCCCCAGCGTCGAGACGATCCGCCTGATGATGCTCAGCGCGTCGCGGTCGTCGTGCGCGAGATGATCGGTGACGCCGGAGATCTTGGAGTGCAGTTCTCCACCGCCAAGGTCCTCCGCGGAGACCACTTCTCCGGTGGCCGCCTTCACCAGCGGCGGGCCGCCCAAGAAGATGGTGCCCTGGTTGCGGACAATCACCGCCTCGTCGCTCATCGCCGGGACATACGCGCCGCCCGCGGTGCAGGACCCCAGCACGGCTGCGATCTGCGGGATGCCCTCGGAGCTGAGATTGGCCTGGTTGTAGAAGATCCGGCCGAAATGGTCGCGGTCGGGGAACACCTCGTCTTGACGCGGCAGGAAGGCGCCTCCGGAGTCGACGAGGTAGATGCAGGGCAGTCGATTCTGCCCGGCGATCTCCTGAGCGCGTAGGTGCTTCTTGACCGTAATCGGGTAGTACGTACCACCTTTGACCGTCGCGTCGTTGGCCACGATCATGCATTCACGACCGGAGATCCGACCGATACCGGTGATGATGCCGGCCCCCGGGCATTCGCCGTCGTACATCCCGTCGGCAGCAAGCGGGGCGATCTCCAGCAACGGGCTGCCGGGATCGAGCAGGCCGTCGACGCGGTCACGGGGCAGCAGTTTGCCGCGGTCGACGTGGCGTGCGCGGGCGCGTTCCGGGCCGCCTAGCGCGGCCGCGGCCAGCTTCTCGCGCAGCTGCGCGACGAGCGCGCCGTGCGCTTCACGGTTTTCCGCCGGAGAGGTCATCGAGTGCACGCCAATTTCGGTTAATGATGAATAACTCGTGATATGTTAGTGGCGATTAACCGAAGTGTCCAGCACGAGTTGCCGAGGGAGGCCGCCGATGGCAGTGTCCGCTCCGGCCTCCCCCAGCGATCGCAGTGACGCCGGAGGCCACGCTGAGACGCCGAATCGCCGCACTCGACGCAAATCGGACCGGCGCTTGCAGCTGCTGTCGGCCGCCGAGCGGCTGTTCGCCGAACGCGGATTTCTGGCGGTGCGGCTCGAAGACATCGGCGCCGCGGCGGGAGTGAGCGGCCCAGCAATCTACCGGCACTTCCCCAACAAGGAATCGCTGCTGGTCGAGTTGTTGGTCGGCATCAGTACTCGTCTGCTCGCCGGCGCACGCGAAGTCCGATCCCGCGAGGCCGACGCCGACGCGGCGCTCAACGGGTTGATCGACTTCCACCTCGACTTCGCGCTCGGCGAACCAGATCTCATCCGCATTCAGGACCGCGACCTCGCTCATCTGCCGGTCGCCGCCGAACAGCAGGTGCGCCGAGCGCAGCGCCAATACGTGGAGGTATGGGTGGGCGTGATGCGCGAGCTCGAGCCCGGTCTCGCCGAGGCCGACGCGCGGCTGATGGCACACGCGGTGTTCGGGCTGCTCAACTCGACTCCACACAGCCTCAAACCTGCCGATGCCAGGGCGGCAGGAGCGGCACGTTCACGGGCGGTGATGCGGGCGATGACGATTGCCGCCTTGACCGTTGGCGCTTCCTGTCAGTGACGCCGCGAGCCAACTGAGCCCAGCCGCTCAGCCGATGTTTCGGCGGCGGAGGTCGTGCTGCAGGTACCCTGCCAGCATGAGGTGGGGATGAACGATCCACGTCGGTCCGAGCACACCCGTTCAGCTCAAGAGTGGACCGAGGAAACCCGACGAATACGTCAGCCTTATCCGCAGTACGTCGACCCGGCCTACAGCGGGCAGTCGCCGTATCCGCCCCCGTATCACCTCGGCTCATCACCCAACGCGAACGCAAACCACCCGACTGACAAGCTGCCTCAGTACTGGCTGCACGGTCAGCCTCCGCCGGACCACCCACCAGAGCAACCCACGCGTGGGCGGCCGAAAGCACCGCGCTGGTTGTGGATCGCCGCTGCCGCGGCGGTGCTGCTGGTCTCCGCTCTGGTCATCGCGCTGGTGATCGCTAATGGCACGGCGAGAAAGCAGAGCGCGGTGCCGGCGATGCCGAGTTCATCGAATCCGCCGTCGTCCGCGCCGGCGTCGCCCCCTCCGTCCGCCGGCACGTCCGCGCCTACCAGCACCGAATCCAGTGAGCCCGGCAATGCGAGCGCGATGCAGACCATCGTCTACAACGTCAACGGCGAAGGCCGTGCGATCAGCATCACCTATGTGGACGACGAGGGGATGATGCAGACCGAATTCAACGTCGGGTTGCCATGGAGCAAGGAAGTCAGCCTGCCTGCGTCGGGCAGCGCGAAGGCCAATATCACGATCATCAACATCGGCCACGACGTCACCTGTTCGCTGACCGTGGACGGGGTCGAGGTCAACGAGCGCACCGGCGTCGGCCTGACGGTGTGCAACACATCAGGCTGAGCCCGGCTCAACCCACATCGGCAGTGAGGGCACGCTGCGGGGCACGCACCATCAACAAGCCCAACAGCCCGACACCCATGACCAAACACAGGCCGCCCATGCCGGCGCGGACGGCGCCGAACACGTCGACGAAGACCGAAAATAGCCAGGGCGCCACGAAAGACACCGCACGACCGGTCATCGTGTAGAGGCCGAAAGCCACGCCTTCTTTTCCGTCGCTGGACATCCGCAGCAGCAGCGTGCGGGCCGACGCCTGCGCCGGCCCGATGAACAGGCACAGCAGCAGTCCGCAGACCCAGAACGCGCGTGGGCCCGACAGGACCATCATGGTGAGGCCGGCCGCGATGATGCTGACCAATGACCCGATGATCACCGGCTTGGATCCGATCCGGTCGTCCACGAACCCGCCGACGACGGCGCCCAGCGCCGCCACCACGCTTGCGGCCACCCCGAAGATCAGCACATCGGCCGGTGAGATCCCGTACGCGTTGACGCCCAGCACGCCGCCGAACGTGAACACGCCTGCCAGGCCGTCCCGAAAAGTTGCGGCAGCCAGCAGGTAAAACACCAGGTTATGGTCTCGGCGCCACTCGGCGACCAGGTCCGACCAGAGCTTGCGGTAACCGCCCAGCACGCGCCGCGCGGGACTGAGAGCTTCGGCAGGCGAAGGCAGCCGGTGCGCGGTCAGCAACAGCGGCAGCGCGAACACCACGAACCACCCGGCGGCTAGCAGCATCGCCAACCGCACATTCATCCCGTCGCCGGCCGGTAGCTGCAGAAATCCGCGGGTGGCGCCCTTGCCGGCGATAGCGCCGAAGTAGACGATCAGCAACAAGCCGACGCTGCCGACAAAAGCCGCGGCCAGCCCCAGCCCGGAGATCCGGCCGGAGTTCTGCGGCGTCGAGAGTTGGCGCAGCATCGCGTTGTACGGAACGCTGGCTAGATCGCCACACGCCGCGGCGGCAGCGAGCAACGCCAGACCCGGCCACAGGTATTCCGGGCGGTCGCGGATCAGGGTCATGGTGCTCACCAGGCCCACCACCATGCCGGTCAGCGCGGTCAGGACGACGCGGCGCCGCCGTGGATCCTCGACCCACACGCCGATCACCGGCGCCAGCACGGCGATCGACAACCCGGCGATCGCCAACGCGCGACCCAGCCAACTCGCCGGCGTAACACCACCGGGCAACCCCTTGCCGACGGAGTCGGTCAGGTAGACCGAGAACACAAACGTCACCACGATCGAACTCACACCGGCCGCACCGGTGTCCCACAGCGCCCATGCCAGTACCTGAGATCGCTCGGATCTGCGCGGGTGGTTACTGATGAAATCGGTCATTGTTGGTCTGTCTACCATTGGCGCATGCCGGTACCCGCCCCCAGTCCCGACGCTCGTGCCGTTGTCACCGGAGCCTCGCAAAACATCGGCGAGGCACTGGCCACCGAGCTGGCCGCCCGCGGCCACAACCTGATCATCACTGCACGACGCGAGGATGTTCTCACCGCACTTGCCGGCCGTCTGGTCGACGAATACGGGGTGGCTGTCGAAGTGCGCCCGGCCGACCTCGGCGACGCCGCGGAACGCGAAAAACTGGTCGACGAGTTGGCCACCCGCAACATCTCAATTCTGTGCGCCAACGCCGGCACGGCGACCTTCGGTCCGGTCTCCACACTCGACCCAGCGGTGGAACGGGCGCAGGTCCAACTCAACGCGATCGCCGTGCATGACCTCGTGCTCGCCGTGCTGCCGGGAATGATCGAGCGTAAGGCCGGCGGCATCTTGATTTCCGGTTCGGCAGCAGGCAATTCACCGATCCCCTACAACGCGACCTATGCGGCCACCAAAGCGTTCGTGAACACGTTCAGCGAGTCGTTGCGCGGCGAACTGCGAAAGACCGGTGTGCACGTCACGCTGCTGGCGCCCGGCCCGGTGCGCACCGAGCTACCGGACCCGGCCGAAGCGTCGATCGTCGAGAAGCTGGTGCCGGACTTCTTGTGGATCTCCACCGAGCACACCGCACAGAAGTCGCTAGATGCGTTGGCGCGCAACAAGATGCGTGTTGTTCCCGGCGTTACGTCCAAGGCGATGTCCGTGGCAAGTCAGTACGCGCCACGCGCCATCGTTGCGCCGATCGTCGGAAGCTTCTACAAAAAGATGGGCGGCTGAGCTATCGACGACGGCGACCGCCGCCGAGCATGCCGCGGACGAGCTCGGTACCGAGCGCTTTGAGAAAGGTCTGGAAGCCCCGGCTATTGACGAACCGTTTCCACCAGCCCGGCTTCTTCTCGACCGCGGGTACCGACTTGGATCCCGCCACCGCCGGCGGACCGGCCGCAGCGGCCTCCGCTTTCAGTTTTTGGATCTTCTCGTATGCGGATTCACGGTCGACCGTTTGACCGTACGTCGCCTGCAGCGGGCTGGACTTCGCCGCGGTACCGATCGCGTCATCGCCGATGGCAGCCATCAGCGACCGCGGCGAGCGCAGCCTGGTCCACGCGACCGGAGTCGGGGCGCCCCGTTCCGACAACACCGTGACCACGGCCTCACCGATACCAAGCGACGTCAACGCCGAAGCGAGGTCATAGACATCGGTTTTCGGATAGGTGCGAACGGTTTTCGTCAAGGCCTTCTGATCATCGGGAGTGAATGCGCGCAGGGCATGCTGGATTCGCGCACCCAACTGCGACAGCACTTCGTTGGGCACGTCGGTGGGCAACTGAGTGCAGAAGAACACGCCGACACCCCTGGAGCGGATCAGTTTGACGGTCTGCTCGACCTGTTCTAGAAACGCCTTGGACGCATCGGTGAACAGCAGGTGAGCCTCGTCGAAGAAAAACACCAGCTTGGGCTTGTCAACGTCGCCGATCTCGGGCAGCGACTTGAACAGATCCGATAGCACCCACATCAGGAAGGTGGAGAACAACACCGGGCGCGCGGCCTGGTCGCCGAGTTCCAGCAGCGAGATGACCCCATGGCCCTTGTCATCAAAACGCAGCAGGTCCTTGGGTTTTAGTTCGGGTTCGCCGAAAAAGGTGTCGGCGCCTTCGGCTTCCAGATTGACCAGGGCGCGCAGAATGACGCCGGCCGTCTGCGCGGAAACCCCGCCCAGTGTCTTCAACTCCACCTTGCCCTGGTCGTCGGTGAGGTAGCTGATCACCTCCCGCAGATCTTTCAGGTCCAGCAGCTCGTAGCTCTTCTGATCCGCCCAATGGAAGATCAATCCCAGCGTGGATTCTTGAGTCGCGTTGAGCCCCAACACTTTCGACAACAGGATGGGACCGAAGCTGGCGATGGTGGCACGCACCGGGACGCCAATGCCCTTGGTGCCCAACGACAGAAAATCCACCGGAAAGGCGCTCGCCACCCAGTTGTCGCCGGTTTCCTTGGCGCGCTCGGTGACCTTGTCGCTGCCCTCTCCGGGGCGCGACAGGCCAGACAAGTCGCCCTTGACATCGGCCATCAGCACCGGCACGCCCGCCGCCGATAGCTGTTCCGCGATCAACTGCAGCGTCTTGGTCTTGCCGGTGCCTGTCGCTCCGGCCACCAATCCGTGCCGGTTGACGGTGGAAAGCGGGATCCGGATTTGCGCGGCCGGGTCTGTCTTGCCGTCGACGACAACCGTGCCCAACTCCAGGGCCTGGCCCTTGACCTCGTAGCCGGCTGCGATCTGCTGCGCCGGACTCGCTGGAGTTCCTGCCGATGCGCTACTCGGTGTCGAGTCTGAGCTCATCGTGACGTCTGCCTCTCCCCTGTTCGTGGTCCGGCTCCTCAGCGGCCGCCTCGGCCCGCTGAGGAGCCGGACATCAAAGCTAGTACCGATCACGCACGACCTTACTGGCTATCGCGCCCGGCCGGGGTGGCTGCGGATCCGCCAGCTAACTTTGCCTACTGTGAACGCTGTGCGGGACGAACTGGTGTGGATCGACTGCGAGATGACCGGGCTGGACCTGAGCTCTGACAAGTTGATCGAAATAGCCGTCCTGGTCACCGACGCTGACCTGAACGTCCTCGGCGATGGTGTGGACGTGGTGATCCACGCCGACGACGCGGCGTTGTCGTCGATGATCGACGTGGTCACCCAAATGCACACCCGCTCAGGCCTCATCGATGAGGTACGTGCGTCCACCGTGGACGTGGCGACGGCGGAGACGATGGTGCTCGACTACATCCGTGAGCACGTCAAACAAGCCAAAACAGCACCACTGGCAGGCAACTCGATCGCTACCGACCGCGGATTCATCGCCCGCGACATGCCTGCCCTCGACTCGTTTCTGCACTACCGGATGATCGATGTGAGCTCGATCAAGGAACTCTGCCGCCGTTGGTTTCCGCGCATCTACTACGGCCAGCCGGCGAAGGGTCTCGCGCATCGCGCGCTGGCCGATATTCACGAATCGATCCGCGAGTTGCAGTACTACCGGCGCACCGCATTCGTGCCGCCACCGGGGCCTGCCACCAGCGATATTGCCGCGGTAGCCGAAGACCTGGGCGCTGAAGCGGCCCCGCCGGAGGGAATCGATTCGGCCGCCGAGGGCCCGAACGGCTAGTATCGACGCTGCTGCACGTCGTCTCGCGATCGCGTGATCGGCTGCAGCAATGGTGGGTGTAGTTCAGCTGGTAGAGCGTCAGGTTGTGATCCTGAATGTCGCGGGTTCGAGTCCCGTCACTCACCCCAGAGGTCAGAGGGCATTTTTAGCCCTCTGGCCTTCTTCTTTCTAATGGGCCTTGCAACGTTAGCGCAACGCTAGCCAGCTACCCCCGGCGCGCCCCCCGCGCCCGTCGAGATCAACCGGGCAGCGCTGGTGGGGCCGGCGAAGAGGCCGACCGGTTGGCATCGTTCATCACTGGCAAGCCGTACATCATGCGGCATCCCGTCGCCACGCCAGCCAAGGCGCGGTTCTCGCCTGCCGATGACTAGCCGCCGTGTGGGCTGGGGACCCTGGACGCTGATCGGCGACCCCAAACCAGTCCCGCCCAAAGACGCAGTGGAGCTGGTGCACCCGACCATCGAGGACGCAGAGACCGCCGAGGATGCGCCGGCCGACGTGGTGCCGATGAAGCGCGGCAGACGACCAGCACGCCCACAGGACTAGCGGCCCAAGCTGCGACGATCACCAACAGATCACCCCAGGATCGGTGGGCGAGGCGCAATCGGCCGGCGATGCTGTCGGGGCCACCGCCACCAGGTTCGGGGCCACGGGGATCTCTTCGTCATCTACAACCAAGCCGGGCAGGTTTTCTCGGAGGTTTGCCATGATTTCTTCTCCTGGAATGCCCCCTAGGAGTCGGAGCCCACTGGCTGCCGTTTCGATGGTCCCGCCGGAGCAGTGCGGCTGTCGTGAGTAGTCCACTACCTGTTTTGTTTCGATGTCATACCTGCGACTACTGAACAGGTCGCCCCAGGTCCGTATGAATATGTGATCGGAGATTGAGCCCGTTGTTACGCCTCGCTGTAATGGCTTGCATCTTGTGCGCACTGAGCCGACCGCCAAGGCGCCCCGCATACATAGATGGTGTTGTTGACGTTCACACCCAGGCATGACCAACAATGAAGAGAGTGCGAAGCGTACTGATGACCATCGACCGGTGACCATCGAAACCCGTTGTGCCCCAACAGGATTGGGGGGGTGAGTACAAATCTCTAGCCGGCGCCGGCCCGGCGATCGTTCCGATCTAATCCATGGCGGTGATCTTGATCGTAATTAAATTTGGTCAGCGGACAGGGGTGTTCATTAAGGCGCGTTGGGCGGCACTGGCGCGTCCGGTGGAGCTGCTGGCGCGGGCGGAGGCGCCTGCTTGGGCACGTGAGCTGGAGCTGGCGCAGGGTTTGGGATTGCCATGCACGCCCAAAAAGTCGCAGGCAGGCAGGAGTTAGGACTGAGCGGCGAGATGGATCCAAAGATCAGGGCTGCTGCCGCCGCGGCGGCAAATGCTTTGTTCATTTTTCTACTTTCAGAACCCCCCGACGGCAAAAAAATTGCCGCGTCAAGTTAAACGGTACGCGCATTCGCGTGTAGTTATCAGGGTCCGACGGCCACAACGCATTTCACAGGAGTTCCCTCATTTTCACTGATCTTGAACCACCGTTTGAGCTGAGCTTACCGGCACGCCGTCACTGGGAACGGCTAGCCCGCGACCTCCACGGCCAGGGCCGATGGGACGCGATTCCGAAAACGCGGTCGGGTCGTACTCGGTGAAGACGACATTGACGAATTCGCGTGGAACGCCAATGACGGCGGAATGAACGGTCGTGATCGCCTCCGCTGCCGCGGCCCTGGTGTCAGCGTCGAGGGATCCGACGGGGACGAAGCATTGATAGAACGCGATGGGTCTCCTTCGACTGTGCCGACCCGGCCAGACTAAGCCGACAGCTCACAGAACGTCAGTACCAGCCCTCGGTGAAGTCCCGCCACGAGGTCGTTAAACGAGGAAAGTCCGGCAGCCGAAATCGCTCCTGTGCGCTGCGGGGTCGGCAGGGTGTTTTCGCCTTCGCATAAGCTGAAGCCACCAATGGTCGAGAACGGGTCCCCTGGGAGGCCTACGATGACAAGTTTCGCTGGCCGCTTCGTCGCTCACGTCGTCGCGATCACGTTGGTTCCGACGGCGGCCGTCACCGTTGCAGCGCCCGGAGTCAGTTGGGCGGAGTGCGACCGGAACGTGACCACACATTGCGTGACCAGTTCGGCGCAGTGCGACCCGAACTGGTCACGCAATGTGTGGACGAACGAATGCAAACCGCCACCGCCACCGCCCGACTGGTACATACCCAAGCCAGCGTATGTGCCGTCGTTCGCACCGGCGGACATCCCGCCGCCCCCGCCACCGCCGCCCTGGGCGCAGCTGCCGCAGATGCAGTTGCGCCCGGTATGGGATGGCGGCCGTCAACAGTGGGTCTGGATAGGGATCTAGCCGCGCCGGGCGGCGTTACGCCTTGGCATTACCGGCGTGCCACTGCTCCCACGGAATGTTCCAGTCGCCAAGGCCTTCCGTGCCCGACAGCGGCGGGCCGATGGTGTTGAGCACTTGCACGATGTCGCCTCGCTTGGTGTGCTCGAAGAACCATTGCGCATTGCTGGGACTGACATTCAGGCAACCGTGGCTGGTGTTGGTGTGGCCCTGAGCGCCCACCGCGTTCTACCGATGCTTGACCCTCCCGTGGGGGGAGAGCGCAGGGTCGTCGTTGACAGTGGTTCGACGCCAACAACGATCTAGGAGGATGTAATGACCGGACAACTATTGCTGGATCCTGTGATCGCCTCGCATATCGCCGCGATCAACAGCTTCGACGTGGATGCCATCATGGACACTTTCGCCGATGATGCCCTTGTCAACGACGTCGCCCGGGAATTCTGGGGACGCGAACATATCCGCGCGTTTGTGGCCAAGGAGTTGGTGGGCGACCACGTCACGGTGGAGCCCGTCGAGGCGGTCGACAATGCTGGGATGTGGTGCGTGCGGTGCCGCTACGAGGGTGACTACGACAAGACGGGGCTACCTGATCCGCTGATCATGACCAACTACATCCGGGTCCGCGACGGCAAGGTCGTTACCTTGTTCATCATCAAAAACACTGCACCCCAGTACTGACCGGGCATGAACAGCACCGTCAGTGTCGGACGCTTCGCCACGATGACCCACCTGAGTGTCAAAACGCTGCGGCACTACCACCAGGTCGGACTGTTGGAACCGGCCGAGGTCGACCCGCACACCGGCTATCGGTATTACGCACTGGAACAACTCCCGACCGCGCAGTTGATTCGGCGGCTGCGCGATCTGCGCATGCCAGTCGCCGGTGTCCGCTCTGTCCTCGTCGCAGGCAGCCCAGCCGAGCGCGACACCTTGATCGCCGCCCACATCGATCACCTCGAGGCTGAACTCGCCAGCACGCAAGCCGCCGTGAGTTCGTTGCGCGCCCTGCTCGAATGCGCGCCCGGGCAACAACATCCGGTGCATCGGCGGGCCGAATCGAGTTTCCCGGTGATGGCCATCACCGAGGACATCCGCAACCCTGCGGATATCGAAAGCTGGTGGCGTGAGGCCTTACACGAACTGCGCGCCGCGGCTGATGATCACGGCATGCCGGTCACCGGGCCCGCCGGCGGCCTTTACGACGAATGCCTTTTTCAGCACGAGCCTGGCGAAGCCATCGTCTACCTCCCCGTCACCACGCCACTCGAACTGGGCAGGATCCAACCGCTGGTTATCCCCGCCGCCGAGGTCGCGGTGACCACGCATCACGGTTCGCACGCCGACATCGACCTGGGCTATGCCCGGTTGGGTTCCTACATCGCCGAACACGAACTGGCCGTCGGCTGGCAACTACGCGAGTACTACCACCGAGATCACAGCCATACCACCGACTACACCCACTGGCGCACCGAAATCGCCTGGCCAATCATCGACGCTCCCGCCTAAACAGTCGGCGCGCTGAGCGCACGACAATCCGGCGCGCATCGAACCCAGGCGT
>Ga0210396_10003618_pt1 | contig 15349 bp, 8 predicted proteins | sample IncBWH17OmetaG_FD_155466 | JGI IMG/M metagenome (GOLD analysis project Ga0210396, IMG submission 155466) | Forest soil microbial communities from Barre Woods Harvard Forest LTER site, Petersham, Massachusetts, United States - Inc-BW-H-17-O ... | reverse complement strand
ATGGACCTGTACGGCGTCACCTCCGAGCCCAATGCCGAGGACATGGGCGAGATCGAAAAGCTCGTCAAGGAATTCGACGTCCACTTCTGCATCCACGATCACCCCAAGCAGGCCCGCAACCCCAATTATAAATTCTGGGACCCCAACTATGTCCTTTCGCTCGTGAAAGACCGCGACCCGCGCATGGGCGCCTGCGCCGACACGGGTCACTGGCTTACGTCCGGCGTCGATCCCATCGAGGCCCTGCACATTCTCAAGGGCCGCGTCATGAGCAGCCACCTCAAGGACCGCAATCAAAAAGGTCCCCAGCATCACGACGTCCCCTGGGGCACCGGCGTCGGCGAGGTCAAGGAGATCCTCGACGAGCTCAAGGCCCAGGGATTCCAGGGCAACATCAGCATCGAGTACGAGAGCGACATGGGCCGCGACAAGGCCACCAACGCCCCCAAGAGCTACCCGGCGATCAAGCAATCCATCGCCTGGATCGAAAAGCTCAATCAGACGGCAGCGCGATGACGCGCCGGCGACACGGCTGACTTTTTCTGCATCGCTGCGAGTAAAACGTGAAACGTAGAACGTAACCGCCCCCGGAGTGGTTACGTTCTACGTTTTTCGTCTTACTGGCCTACGCCTGGCACTGTACCATCGGAACGCATGAGCCTCTCACCCCTTGCCGGCAAGCCGGCACCAGCCAACTTGCTGATCGACGTAGACCGTCTGATTTCGGATTACCACACTCGCAAGCCCGATATGTCGGACCCGCAGCAGCGGGTGAGCTTTGGCACCAGCGGGCACCGGGGAACGCCGTTCGACGGCTCGTTCACCGAATCGCATATCCTGGCAATCACGCAGGCGATCTGCGATTACCGGCGCGACAAGGGAATCGACGGGCCGCTGTTCATGGGCAAGGACACGCACGCCGTCTCGGCGCCGGCGCAGAACACGGCGCTGGAGGTGCTGGCCGCCAACGGCGTCGAAACGGTGATCCAGCAGGGCGACGGCTTTACGCCCACCCCCGTCATTTCCCATGCGATCCTGGTCTACAACCGCGGCCGCAAATCGCACCTGGCCGACGGGATCGTGATCACGCCTTCGCACAACCCGCCGCGGGACGGCGGGTTTAAATACAACCCCACCAACGGCGGCCCCGCCGACGTCGACATCACCCAATGGGTCCAGGACCGCGCTAACGCCCTGCTGGAGGACAACAACTCCCCCGTCAAGCGCACGCCACTCGCCCAGGCGCTGCCCGCCCCCACGACCCACCCCAGTGATCTGATCTGGCCCTACGTGAACGATCTTCCCTCCGCCATCGACATGGCCGCCATCCGCGAGGCAAAGCTGCACATCGGAGTCGACCCGCTCGGTGGGGCCAGCCTGCCCTATTGGGAGCCCATCCAAAAACAGTTCGGCCTCGACCTGACCGTCGTCAACAAACGCATCGACCCGACCTTCTCCTTCATGACGGTCGACCACGACGGCCAGATCCGCATGGACTGCTCGAGCCCCTATGCGATGGCGAAGCTCATCGCGCTGAAGGATGATTTCCAGATCGCCTTCGGCAACGATCCCGATTCAGACCGCCACGGAATCGTCACCCCCACGGCGGGGCTGATGAATCCCAATCGCTACCTTGCTGTGGCAATCCAGTACCTGTTTACACACCGGCCCAAATGGGCGGCGCAGACCGCGGTCGGGAAAACCGTGGTCAGCAGCGGGATCATCGACCGCGTGGCGGCGTCGCTGGGCCGCAAACTCATCGAGGTGCCGGTCGGATTCAAATGGTTCGTCGATGGGCTGTTCAGCGGCACGTTGGGATTCGGCGGCGAAGAGAGCGCGGGCGCCAGCTTCCTGCGGACGGATGGATCGGTCTGGACCACCGACAAGGATGGCATCCTTCTCGACCTGCTCGCCGCCGAGATCACCGCGAAAACGGGGAAGGACCCGGGACAGCATTTCCGCGAAATCGCACAGCAATTCGGCACACCCTACTACACCCGCGCCGATCAGCCTGCGACGCCGGCGCAAAAAGCCCTGCTCAAAAACCTCTCGCCCGAGCAAGTGAAGGAGAAGGAACTGGCCGGCGAGCCGATCATCGCCAAGCTCACCAACGCCCCCGGCAACAACGCCCCGATCGGCGGATTGAAAGTCGTCGCCGCCAACGGCTGGTTCGCCGCCCGTCCTTCCGGGACCGAAAACGTCTACAAAATCTACGCCGAAAGCTTCAAAAGCGAATTGCACCTTGCGCAGATCATGGCCGAGGCAAGGCAGATCGTGAACCGGGCGATCACGTAGGGAAGCCGCCTATTCCCCCTCTCCCTCCGGGGAAAGGGTCGGGGTGAGGGCCTCGCTCAAGAAACTTTCCTCCGGCTTCCCCTCGCCTCAGCCCTCTCCAGGCGGGAGAGGGAGAAGAAGTCGAGGTCACCCAATAATTGCGTCAGCATCAAATGCCGGCGATGCGGCCGGTCGAATCGCCAAACCGGGGCAGCGTCGAAAGGCCCATGCGGTCGGCCATGGCGAGGAAAAGGTTCGACATCGGCTTGCCGCCGAACTTGACGTAGCGGCCGGTCTCGAGCGTGCCCCCGCCGGCGCCGGCGAGCACGACCGGGAGATTGTAGTGGGTGTGGCGGTTGCCGTCGGAGTTCCCTGACCCGTACACGATCATCGAATTGTGCAGGATCGAGTTACCGTCGGCGTCCTTCGTATCCGAAAGCTTCTTGACGAAGCGGGTAAACTGCTCGGCGTAGAAGCGGTCGATCTTCGCCACCTTTCCGATCTTGTCCTTCGATCCCATGTGATGGCTGAGGTAGTGGTGGCCTTCGGAGATGCCGATTTCGGAAAACGTGCGGTTGCTCCCCTCGTTGGCGACCAGGAACGTGGCGACGCGGGTGGTGTCGGTCTGGAACGCCAGCACCATCATGTCGTACATGAGCTGGACGTAGTCGACGTACGACGCGGGAATGCCGGCCGGCGTATCGATGTTGGGATCAGGCGTCTGGCCGAATTGCTCGGCGGCCTCAATCCGCTTCTCCACGTCGCGGACGCTGGTGAGATATTCGTCCAGCTTGTGGCGGTCTTTGTTGCCAAGCTCGCCGTCGAGGCTGCGGGCGTCGTCCATCACGAAATCGAGGATTGAGCGCTGCTGCGCCTGGCGCATTTTCAGGGCGGCCTGTCGCTGGCCGTGCGATCCAGCGCCGAACAGGCGCTCGAAGAGCAATCGGGGATTCGGCTCTGGTGCGACGGGCGTTGCGGGCGACTGCCACGCAAGGTTGTACTGATAGGCGCACGAGTAGCCCGTGTCGCAGCTTCCGGATTTGCGGACGGCGTCGCAGGTCAATTCCAGCGAGGGAAAGCGGGTGAGATGGCCGACGTGATTGGCGACGACCTGGTCAATGGAGACGCCGGCATGAATGTCGGCACCGGCGGTTTTCTTCACGCGCACGCCGGTCAGGAACGTGCCACTGGCGCGGGCGTGGTCGCCGCCCCCGTCGTTTCCGGCGGTGGCGTTCAGATGATCCAGCCCGCCCAGAATCTGGAACTGGTCGGTCAATTGGGCAAGCGGCTCCATCGTCGGTGAGAGCTGGAAGTCCTTGCCTTCACCCTTGGGCCACCAGCTCGGCTGGATCGCGCCGTTCGGGAAGTAGACGAACGCCATGCGGAGCGGCGCGCCGGTGGCGGTGGTTGCCAGGGCCGGCCCGGCGGTGGCAGCCGCAGCCGACGACGCCTCCAATCGCAAGGCCGAACCGAAGGCCGGCAACGCGACGCACGCACCGATGCCTTTGAGAAATCGCCGCCGTGAGAAATCGTGAGCTTTCATGGCTGATTCAGCGTGAGCTTCCCTGTTTGAGAACCCGACGAAGCGCGAACCTGGTTTTGTGCCGGCACATTATTGCGCCGGCGCTGGAACGCAGATGATTCCACGATGCCGTCCAGCATCGCGGAAAACCGGCCATTTTCGTGGTCCAGCCGGTCGACGATGCGATCCACCATCTCCGTATCGTAGTATTCAATCCCACGCCCGAGCGCGTAGGTTAACATTTTTTCGGTCAGACAGCGATAGAAATCCGACAAATGGCGCTGCCTGATGATCGTTTTGACGTCTGCGGCGTCGTGGAAAGTCTCGCCGGTCAGCAGCTTGCCGGAGGCGTCGATGGGCAGCCCGCGTTCCTTGTCACGCCACATGCCCAGGGCGTTGAAGTTCTCCATCGAGAGGCCCAGCGGGTCCATTCGCGCATGACAGGATTGGCACAGCGGCTTGCTGCGGTGCAGTTCGAGCACTTCCCGGAAGCTGAGTGTCTGGGCGGAATTCTTTTCGGATGCTTCCAGCGCCGGGATATCCGCCGGAGGCGGCGGCGCGGGCATGCCCAGCACGTTGTCCAGAATGAACTGCCCACGTTTGACCGGCGACGTCCGCGTCGGGTTCGACGTGACAATCAGCACCGCGCCCATGGTCAGCAGGCCGCCGCGCGGGCTGTCCTTGGGCAGCTCGACCCGCCGCATTTCCGTTCCCTGGACTCCGGTAATTTTGTAAAGCGTCGCGAGCTTCTCATTCAGATAGGTGTGGTCGGTATCGATCAATTCGGAAATGCTGCGGTCTTCGCTGATGATCTCGCCGAAGAGCATCTCCGGCTCCTGGCGGAGGGCGAGGCGGAGCTGCGTGTCCAACTGCAGATTGGTCCTGCCGAAGAGGCGAGCCGTGATAGTTGTGCTGCTTGAAGCCAGTGCGCCGCGCGCCGGTTCGGTGGTCGGGTTGCGGAGCGCCTGGCTATCCTGCCGGAGCACCGTCCGCACATTGATGTTGATCCCTTCGACGTCGCGCAGCTCCAGCCATTGGCCGACGAAATTGTCGATCAGCGCCTGCGAGCGCGGATCGCCGAGCATACGCCTGATCTGCGCCCCAAGGTTCTTGCGCAACTCTGAGCGATCGGCCAGGGCGAACAACTCCTGGTCCGGCATGGTCGACCAGAGGAAATACGATAGCCGCGACGCCAGGGCCCATTCATCGATCGGCGACGAAGTCTCGGCCTCGTGGCCCGGCACGACTCCCTCGACGCGGAACAGAAATCGCGGCGACGAGAGCACGGCGACCATCGCCTGTTTGATGCCATCTTCAAAAGACTTGCCGCTCTGCGTGTAGCCCGCCTCTGCGATTTCGACAAGCTTCTGGATCACGCGATCTTCCGGCGGCCTGCGGAAAGCCTTCTTGGCGAAGACGGCGAGCACTTGCCGGGAGTAAGCCCGGCGCTCGGAAGCTTCTGACGGCGCGGATTCGCGAGGGAAAAACCGGCCGAAATTCTTCGTCGGGACCCAATACTTCCCGTCCAGCGGCCCCTGCACGGAGACCGAAGTGATGATAACGTCGACCCCGCCCTTTTTCTTTTCCGGCGGAGTCGTCGGGTGAATCTCGAAGCTCAGCCCGTGCTGGCCCGCCCGCCATTTCTGGGCCAGCTCGACGCGAATCTGCTTTCGGTTCTGCCAGCGCAGGTCCTGGCGCCATTTCTCTTCTCCATCAACCTTGAACACGAGGGTGCAGGTTCCCGGGTCATAGTCGAACTGGCCGATGATCCCGACATTCAGGACCACGCGGTAGTCGCCGTCGAACTTGACCCGGTGCTTCGCCGAAACGTCGGCTTCCTGGTAGAAGGAGAATCGCGCCAGCTTGTTCCCGCCCGAGGCGGTTCGGAAGTGCGTTCCCGGGATCTCGGTCTCGGCGACCATCCGCGGGATGGTGGGCACGGCGTCGGCGACGATTTTCTCCGCCGCATGCATGTACTTCTCCAGCAGCATCGGCGAAACGCTCAGCACGTCGCCGATCGTGTCAAAGCCGTACCCGGTGTCGTCGGGCGGAAATTCATCCGTCGTGTTGTAATCCACCCCCATCAGATCGCGGATCGTGTTGCGGTATTCAACGCGGTTCAACCGGCGGATCGTCACGCGGCCCGGATCAGGAGCGCTGCGGTCAATCCCAAACGCGTCGTACTTGATCCACTCGGCCAACTGAGTTCTCTCGGCGGCAGTCGGCCGCTCGCGCTTCTGCGGCGGCATGATCCCGCAGCGCACGTTCTTCAGCACCCGCCACCAAAGCTCGCGGTTGTTTTCGATGTCCTGATCGGATTTGAACTGGTCCAGCGCCACCTTTCCCTTGTTGACGCCGTCAGCATGACAATCGTAGCAGTATTGCGAAAGGAGGGGCTGCACCGTCTTGCGGAAATCGTCGATCGGCTGCGCCGCTTTGGCGCAGGGCGCCAGCACGGCGCACGCCGCGAAGGCGAGCCCCGTCATCCGGCTCTTGCGAAGGCCTGACCAGCAGTCCATCGACAATCCATACCGCCGACGGTTGAAATGGTTGAGCCGGGTAGTTAAGGCAGGTAATTCCTTCCCGCCCGCCCTCTTACGCACATTTTGTTTCCCCCCGCCTAACCGGGAAAACCCTCGACGCGACTTAGCGCCGCGCTGACAAACGCCTCGGCGTATTTGCATCCGTGCTCCATGCCGCGGAACTGGTTCATGACGGCATGCTGGTCATAAAAGTGCGGCGGGTCCTGGCTCGCGTGCGCGAAACACGCGTCGCGCTTGCGCGGCTCCACCGATGTGATATCGACATAATGCGTCGGCCGGAACAATTGCGTCTGCGTCCCGGTCATGACCTCGAAGTAATAGAGCGCAAACGTTTTCTTCGACGCCAGCCATGCATCGTACGTGAGCAGCGCGGTCGCGCGGTGATCGCGGTGCGTATCGACCGGCCAATGCGTCAGCACGATGTCCGGCTTCAAATCGAGCAGCACCTGCCGGTATTCCTGGTAGCGTTTGGAATTAATCTCCGTGCTCCCGTCGATCTGCCCCGCGAAGACGGGCCGGGCCTTGAGGATCTGGCAGGCCTTGATCGCCTCGGCGGTCCGGATCGCCGCCGCCTGATCGTGTGATTTGCGCCGGATACCCGCTTCGCCGCGGGTCAGGTAGAGGGCCACCACGTCATGCCCCTCATCGGCCAGTAGCGCCATCGTCCCTCCCGCCGCCGATTCTGGATCATCCGGATGCGCCCCCGCGACGACGAGCCGCACTTTCGCTTGCGGATCAGCCTCTTGCCCCTCCGCAACACCCGACAAGCCCAGACCCAGAAGGGCCGACGAGCCAAGCAAGTCACGACGGGTTATGCCTTCCATGTGAGATAGTGTAACCGACGGGCCGAGATGGCCACACGTCAGGCAAGAGGAAGAAGGCTGACCCCTGAAGACGATGGAAGTCTCCGCCCGGGCAGAGGCAACTGTGTCGCTCGCCGAAATGAAGCGGCGGGAGCAGTGAGTAACGCACTTGATTTCATCGATGTGGTTTACATAATGTAACCAGTGGCCATGACCGTCTTGAACACCTCGGTACTGGCCAGGGCCGGCGGAAAAAACGCGCCGTTGCGGAAGGCACTTGACCAATGGCTGCAAACGACGGAAGCCGCCACCTGGGGCAGTCTCCAGGACGTGCGGGCGACGTTCGCGACCGCGGACGGTGTAGTGATGAAAACAGCGGGCGGCGTGGACGTGGCTGCCACGATATTCAATGTTAAAGGCAACCAGTACCGACTGATCACAATTATCAGCTACGCGGCGGCTACCGTGCTTGTCCGTGAATTGCTGACACCCCCAGAATACAGCAGCGATCGTTGGAAGGATCGATTATGAGCGTTTTCGCAAAACCCATTCATGCGTCGCCGCCGGACGATTATCTGGAGCTGGTCATGACCTTCCCGTTGAAGGCCCTGCGCAACGGCCAGCAGCACGCCGGGGCGGTCAAATTGCTCACGCGTCTTCTGGGTCGGCCGAACAACCGATTGACCGCCGGCGAGCGCGATTACGCCGACGTTCTCGGACGGCTCATCCGGGACTACGACGAGCGCAAGCACACCTTCGTGCGCCGCAAGCACACGCCGCTGGGATTCCTCCGATTCCTGATGCGCGAAAACGGCATGACCACCGCCGACCTGGGCAAAGTGCTGGGGAATAAGACCGCCGTGTCGCTGGTGCTCAACGGAAAGCGGGAATTGAGCAAGGCCCATATCCGGCGGCTGGCAGCGCGGTTCAAAGTCGAGCCTGGGTTGTTCTTCTGAATTCGCGAATGATGACCGCCGCGGGCAGCCGTGATGTTCCCACGACCAATCCAAGGCCACCGTACCATCGATTGCCGGCGAATTGCGACCGGGTGATGAACGTCCCATTCCGTGGAGATGTGTACGAGCGTGGCACTTGCCGTAACTGACAATCCGGCTGACGTCACTATTCTAACGAGCGCTTCTCCAACAGGAACATTTCTTTGGTCAATGCTGATCGCCGAATTGCCTGCGCCTGCATTCCGAATTGCCGTCCAGTTCACCTCGATGTCGAGCGGTGGCGGAGATGGCGGAACAGCGGCAGTACGTGACGAGCGTAAGCCTCCCATCGGCGCCCAAGGTCCAAAGGCGTCTTGGTAGAGCCACGCGAGATCCGCGAAGGAGGCATTATTGGCAGTGATGTTCGGAAGCTCAGTGGCCAGATGCTCCTGCATTTGGCCCGTCGAGGGCTCCCCTGGATTGGCGGAACGGTAGCCGGCCGTCCAGATTCCCACGATAGAAGCGCTCGCCATAAACGACGGAACCACGATTAGCCTGGCAATGGTGCGCCGCACGTTCGCCGCACCATCACATTCTACCGTCGGCCGGCGATTATTTACCGCCTCAGATCGCCTACAATCCGGCGATGGCGGTTTTGCGGTCGAGTCATCGGCGATATTCCGAATACCGGGCCAAGCTCAAGGAACGACGGCGGAACAAGGAAGCCGACGACGGCGGGTCGTTTCATTCCAGCGGGCCGGAGCGGAAGAAGCCGCACAAGCGGTCGCGCTCGTTTTTCAAGCTGTTCGTGCTGTTCTGGGGGCTGCTGGCCGAGCACCGGCGGATGCTTGTGGTGGCGCTGGCGACGCTGGGCGTCTCCACCCTCCTGGGGCTGATCCCGCTGTATGGGACCAAGATCGTCTTCGACAGCGTGCTGCGGGAGAACCGGCTGCCAGGGCGGCTGCCGTACGGGATGCACCTGCCGTTCAGCAATCTTTTCGAGATTTCCCACAACGGTCCGTTCGACGTTGCTCACGACCGCCGGGCGCTGCTGACGTTCGTGGCCGTCGCGATGGTGCTGCTGACCGCGGCCGCCGAGCTGTTCGGTCTGTGGAGCCGCTGGCAGGCGACCCGCATGACCAAGCGGGTGCAGGTCTCGGTGCGCAAGCGCGTGTTCGATCACGCCGTCCGGCTGCCGCTGCACCGGGTCTATGAACTGAAAAGCGGCGGCGTTGCCTCGATCCTTCGCGAGGACGCGGGTGGCGTGGCCGATCTCATTTTCTCGATGCTCTACAACCCCTGGCGGGCGATCGTTCAGCTCCTGGGCAGCCTGGTCGTGCTGGCCTTCGTCGACTGGCGGCTGCTGCTGGGCTCGATCCTGCTTCTGCCCACCGTCTGGCTGACGCACCGCACCTGGATCGGCCGCATCCGCCCGATCTTCCGCGACATCCGCAATACCCGCCAGGGCATGGATTCCCATGCAACCGAGGCGTTCGGCGGGATGCGCGTGGTCCGCTCGTTCTCGCGCCAGCAGGCCGAGGCCGCGACGTTCACCACCACCGGCCACCTCATGGCCCGCCAGGAAATCCTCGCCTGGTGGTGGATGCGCGGGATCGACGTCGCCTGGTCGATTCTCATTCCCGTCGCTTCGGCGCTGCTGTTGTTCTTTGGCGGAATGCGAGTGCTGTCGGACATGGAGAGAATCAGGGCCGGGCTCATTACGCCCGCGCAGGCGCTGACCGTGGGCGACCTGGTGATGTTCCTGGCGTATTTGGCCGCCCTGCTCGGCCCGATCGCAACACTGGCCAGCAGCGCCACGGCGCTTCAGAACAGCCTGTCGGGCCTGGACCGTGTTCTGGACCTGCTGGCCGAGCCCCTCGAGATGCCGAACAAGCCCGATGCTATCACGGTGACGCGCGACGCGGTCGCCGGGGCGATCACCATTGAAAGCTTGAGTTTCACCTACGCGGGAACTGTTAATCCGGTCCTTCACGAGATCAACCTGGAAGCCAAGCCGGGGGAGATCGTCGCCCTGGTCGGCCCCAGCGGCGCGGGCAAGACGACGCTGTGCAATTTGATCGCCCGCTTCTACGACCCGACGATCGGCTCGATCAAACTGGACGGCGTCGACTTGCGCGACATCACCGTCGAAAGCTACCGCCGGCTGCTGGGAATCGTCGAGCAGGACACGTTCCTATTTGATGGCACCATCGCTCAGAACATCGCCTATGGCCGCCGCGGTGCAACGATGCAAGAAGTCACCCGTGCCGCGCAGCTCGCCAACGCCGACGAATTCGTCGCAAAGCTGAAGGACGGCTATGACACACTGATCGGCGAACGCGGCGTTAAACTCTCCGGAGGCCAGCGCCAGCGCCTCACCATCGCACGCGCAATTCTTGCCGACCCGCGCATTCTGATTCTCGACGAAGCGACCAGCAACCTGGACACCGAATCCGAGCGGTTGATTCAGGGCAGCCTGCACATGCTCATGGCTGGACGCACCAGCTTCGTGATCGCGCACCGCCTGAGCACGATCGCCCATGCCGACAAGATTGTGGTGTTGGAGAACGGTCATGCGGTACAGCAGGGCCGGCACGAGGAATTGATGCAGACCAGCGGTCGCTATCGCGACATGGTCGATCTCCAGACAGCGCCACCGGCCCCGCCAAAACGTCCCACCCGCGAGCAGCCGGAGGACGCGTTTGCCGCGTAGTCCATTCAGGCTCTTGTCAATTGATTTCCCAATTGTTTGGCGAACGGCACCGCCGCGGTAACGTATCGATCAATGCGGATCCGGGCCACGGGGGGGCCGGAATTCAAGACCTTCGGCTTGATTTACAGGCAGGGATGCGGATTCACACACCACGTTGTGCGGCGTCGGTTGAATCTCTGGAAAGCCGTCGCCTGCTGACAGCTACGATCGTCGCGCGGTACGTCTTTTACGGCGATTCGACCTTCGACTCGCAAGGTTCAATCGGGGCGGCGATCGCACCCGACAAGACGGCGCTGCTGCCGGGCCACGCGTCAAGTTTTTCCAACTACACGAGCTATTCGAAGGGGATCAACGGCATTGCGATTGACGCCGTGAACTGGCCGGCGACCCCGGTGGCAGCTGATTTCGTCCTCCGCGCCGGCAACAGCTCAACGCCTGCGACATGGTCCAGCGTATCTCAGCCGGTCTCCTACTCGATCCAGCGCGGCGCGGGGACGGGGGGCTCGGATCGGATTATTCTGCGGCTTCCCGACGGCGCCGTGCGGAACGAATGGCTGCAAATCACGGTCAATGCGACCGCTGACACCGGGCTGAGCGCCCCGGACATATTCTATTTCGGCAACGCCGTCGGCGACGACGGGCACAATCTGACCAGCGCCGTGGTTGACGCGTCTGACATCGCCGGCGTTCGCGACGACCCGCACGGATTTCTCAATCCCGCAGCCATCACCGATCTGTACGACTTCAATCGTGACGGACGCGTGGACGCGACGGACCAACTCATCGCGCGGCAAAGCATCAACACCAGCGCCACGGCGCTTCAGATGTTCACGGCCCCGGCGGCAGCCAATCCAGGAACCGCCGGCCCTTTCACCGGCATTTTCAACGTCAAGCAGTTTGGGGCCCGGGGAGACGGCGCCACGGACGACACGCCGGCGATCCAGTCAGCCATCAATGCGATGGCCGCGGCCGCGCCAGGCAGCCTGCTTTACTTCCCTTCGGGAACGTATCGCATCAGCAGCTTTCTCAGCCTCCAGGGCGTGCAGAACTTTGAGATCCGCGGCCTGGGGGCCACGATCATGCCGCTTGGCTCGGACGGCACATCCAACATCGGCGGTGACATTCTCAGGATGCAAAGCTGCTCCGGTTTCACGCTTTCCGGTCTGACCTTCGACGGCGACTCCCCTGCCCGGACACAAACGGACCAGCCGGCATCGCTGAGAATTGAAGCATGTTCCGATTTTCGTATCGCATCGTGCACTTTTAATAACACGATTGGCGACGCGCTTTTCCTCTGTGCCAGCAACCCCGCCGACCCTTCCACCGCTCCCCATGACGGCCTGATCGAAGGGTGCGCCTTGAACTCCGCGTTTCGCAATGCGATCTCCTTTATCCACGGCTATCGCGTTGCGATGCAGAGCAATCTGATTCAAAACGTCGCCGGCACCGCCCCTCAGGCCGGGATCGACATCGAAGCCAACCCTACTGATTCCGACGTGGCCAATCATGACATCACCATTTCCGGCAACACCATCTTGAATTGCGCCGGGTGGGCCGTGGGCATCATCACCACGGAGCACCCTACCAACGTCACCGTCGCGTCGAACAACATTTCCGATTGTCCCCAGGGCGTCTTCAACCAGGGTATCGACACCCGGATTGACAACAACATTTTTCACGATTCGACCAACCCATCCGGATCAGCGGCGGGGTTCGCACAAGTTTATTGCGGCACCAGCGCCGGGCAGGCGGCAGAAATAACCGGCAATATCTTCTACTCCCTGACCAACCTGGGAGCGATCTTGACCGATCCGACTTGGACCGGTAGCGCCATGATCGGCAGTAACCGCATCAGCGGAATCAGTGGCAACGGGGCCAGCGGCATTTCCGTCTGGTCCAACGGCGCAACGATCACCGGCAACACGATTCTGAGTCCACCCGGAGCGGCAATCGCCATAACGGCCAATGCCGCAGATATTGAGAACAACACCCTGACCGGCGGCGCAGGGACCGCCATCTACGCCCAGGGTGCGGGCCAGACCATCCGGTCCAACACGATCGCCAGCTTTCCCAACGGCGTGATCCTGAGCGATCCTTCCTCCGGTCCATCAACCGCCTTGAGCGCGGTCGATTCCAACAGCTTCGTGAACTGTCCGGCCGCCATCCAGGACAGCGCCACGCACTCCGAGGTGAATACCAACAGCTTCAGCTCCGCGGCCCTGCCCGCCTCCGGCCCCGGCTCCGCTGCCATGGCACAAGTATTCCTGGCCGGCGTCAGCAATGGCTCCGCACAGGTCAACGGCAACACCTTCAATTCAATCAGCGGAATGCTTGCGATCTACTTGTATACGACCTGGAGTGGCACGGCCTCCGTGACCAATAACCAGATTTCCAACATCACCGGCGCAAATGCCGACGCCATCAGCGTGTGGTCCAACAACACCGTCATCAGCGGCAACAGCATTCAGAATAGTTCCGGAATCGGGATCGGCGTGCAGGCCGATGGCGCCGCAGTGCAGAACAATTCGATTGCGACCAGCCCAAGCTTCGGAATATTTATCCAGGGCAACGGCGCCCTTGTCAGCGGCAACGTCCTCAGCTCCCTCCAGGTAGGCATCGAGCTGAGCAATCCTCCAACCGGCGGCACCACCAGCGCGATCACCACCATTCAGGGCAACACCATTACCGATTGTCCCACCGCCGTCCAGGACTCTGTGTCCAATTGCCAGATTATCAGCAACAACGTTAACAGCGCCTCGCTGCCGTCAAGCGGGCCCGGCTCCAACGCTGTCGCCCAGGTTTATCTCACGGGTGTTACGGCGGGCGTGGCAAAAATCGCCGGCAACACATTCAGCTCGTTGAGCGGACTTTCCGCCATCTTTGTTCACCCCTCATGGAGCGGGCAGGCGACAATTTCCTCCAATCAGATCATCGGCGTTACCGATCCGACAGCAGCGGCCATCGTTGTCGAAGCGGACAATGCGAGCGTTACGGGAAACACCCTGCAAAACGTGACCGCGCCGGGGATCGGCGTCAACGCCAACGGGGCCGACATCGAAAACAACACCGTGCCAGCCGGAGCCGGCGACGGCATTTACCTCCAGGGCAACAACGCCACCGTCCGGCTCAACAACGTCACGGGCCATCCGATCGGGATCGAGGTGACCGACCCGGCTGCCGGCGGCAGCACAACTGCCACCACCACCGTCGATTCAAATACCGTCTCCAATTGTCCGACCGCCATCAAAGACACCACCACCGGGTCGTCCATCACCAACAACATCCTGGGCGGCGCGATCCTGCCCGCCTCCGGACCGGGGTCGGATGCGCGGGCGCAAATCTACCTCGCGGGCATCCCGGGGGGCCGTGCTCTGATCAGCGGAAACACCATCAGCACGCTGACCGGGCTGGAGGCGATTCTCGTGCACCCCTCCTGGAGCGGTTCGGCGTCGATCACCTCAAACTCAATCCAGAACATTACCTCGGCAAACGGTATCGAGGCCGACGCCAGCAATACCGTAATTACCGCCAATACCCTGCAAAGCGTCGGCGGGATTGGAATCGGCGTCTCCGGAAATGGCGACAACATTCAAAACAACAATCTCACAAGCGGAACCGGCATCGGAATCTACGCCGTGGGAATGCACCATACCATCAACGATAACACCCTGATCGACTTTGGAAATCCTCTGGCAGGCGACTGCATTGTTACCGCCGACGGCAGCGGAGGCACCACGATCGCCGGTAATACCATCCGCAAGACCGTCCCCAATCCGGCATGGATCCCCATCGTGATCAACTCGCTCGACAATCCGGGGGTTAACTACCGCTACGGAGTGCAGGGTCCCGACGGCGCCTTTACCCTCAGCGTGACGGCCGCCGTGCCTGGCGCTTCTGTCGCGCTACAGCCTCCACTCACAGGCTCTATCTCAACAATTCCAACGAGCGGAGTCCACTGGCGATACCGCCTTCATACGATCAGGCGGCAGGTTCGTCAGATCGCCAACGCCGCGATTTGAGACTCACTTGCGGCGGGGGCCACCTTCAGATGACACCAGATGTCCCAAATGTCCCCAAATGTCCCCTTTTTGAGGTAGGTGGTGACACAGGGGACATTTCCCAGACCGCCGCGGCCCACCCGGCGGTTGTCTCTTCTATTTTCGCGAAAAACGTTCCAAAACGTTTCCAACGTTCACGCCGGACACTGAGGGTTCTCTGCCGTCCGTCGCCACCGAAGCCAAAAAACGTTCAGAAACGTTCAAAACGTTCAGTCGCCTCCCACCAAGCCGGGCGCGAAGCGAAGCGCTGCCCCGGATCTCGATCGCCCGCCCGCATCCGGGGCTCCGCTGCCGCTCCGCACCCGGCTTGGCAAATGGCACTTTTGGCCACTTTTGGCACAAAAAATTTGGCACACCAGCCGAGTGCCATTGATCCCACTGTCATAGAGCGCCGAAACTCACCCCCTCGTGAGCGCTTCAAAACCAGCCAAATTGAGGCACTGGAGATTTGCCTCGTAGCGTATGCCTCCGGCGATCGCCGGGAGGCCACGATGCGATGGC
>Ga0210396_10003617_pt1 | contig 15350 bp, 15 predicted proteins | sample IncBWH17OmetaG_FD_155466 | JGI IMG/M metagenome (GOLD analysis project Ga0210396, IMG submission 155466) | Forest soil microbial communities from Barre Woods Harvard Forest LTER site, Petersham, Massachusetts, United States - Inc-BW-H-17-O ... | reverse complement strand
TCTGGGTAGTGGACGCTGCAACCGATGCGCCGAACCTGGCTTCGACGCTCAACCAGGGCGCCTTCAACCTCGGCAACGCCACCGGTGCGTGGCTGGGGGGCGTCGCGCTCACCGCCGGCGCGAGCTATCAGCAACTGCCGCTGCTCGGCGCACTGGTGGCGGCGATCGCGCTTGCCTTCACCCTGACGACGCTGGTCAATCCACGGGTGATGCCGGTGCAGATCAGGCCGGCCGAATAAACGACACAGCCGACGCAAGCGCTCAGATGAGACTGGCCCTCTGGGTCCGTAAGCATCCAATCGCCCGCCGACACGGCTTCGCTGAAAGCCAGCCGAGGCGCGCGGCGCAGTTCTTCCACATTCCGCGGGGTACCGTGTCGATTGAGAAAATCGGGCGACGCACAGAACACCATGCGGCAAGGCGCCAGACGTCTGGCGACGAGATCGGAGTCAAGCAATCGGCCGATCCGAATCGCTACGTCGATCCCCTCGCTGATGGAAAGACCGCGCGAAGCCCGCGTTGGCGACGTCGACGACCATCCGAAATCGGGCGAGCGCCACCTCCGGCACCTGCTGCTCGGTTACATGAAATATTACGATGGGGCCCGCGCGCATCTATCCCTGGAGAAAGGTGCCCGTCTCGCGCGCCGTCGATCGCGCCGGGCACACTCTTTATCACCAATATGGCCGGATTTAATTTACGACAGGCACAAGTCGATCAGTGCAACGCCTCCGTTACTCCTACCACCGCCGCCGCAAAAAGAATCTGCGAACTTACACCAATTGGCCAGTCAAGCTGCCGTTTCGTGTGAATCCAACCATGAAATCTCTGGAGCGTCGCCAAAGGCTCGTGAGGGTGCAGACTATGAACGAACTGCAAAGGATCGGGCAGCATTGCGGCAACAGCGCTCAAGACGATGACCGCCATCGTCGCAGGAAGTGTAGCGAACAGGCCGACGGCGAGCGCAAGCCCCGCACAAGCATCAAAACCTATCAGAGCCACGTCTCGCAGTAAGGGCCTGCTCAATTTCAGTCGATTACGGTGACCTGGAGCGACCGAGATAGATTGGAGCGGATAATCCCAATGAGGTATCGCATCGATTGCGAAGTGGCTTGCGAAACCTACCGCAACCGCAACAATGGGATACGAAGGGAGCAGGCTGGCAACAGCCCCGCCGACAATTGCATGAGTGGTTAAAATCATATCGCCTCCGGAAACGCAGCAGGGTCAGGAACATTTATAGCCAGCCCCCACTAAATGCGCGCTGGATTTAACGGTTCAGGGTCCTCGTGGCGCCGACGCGCGAACATCATCGGACGAGAGCCGCGAGCATCAACGCCTCCATCGCCGTCTGCAATCCTTATCAGGCATCGATTTTGGCGGGCCTCAAGCCGTTCTCCCCGCGCAATTCTATGTATTAGCCGGCCTTTTTAAAATGTTCGGCACCTCTGTCTTGGTGGAGAGAGCGTGGGACAGGGTGGCTGTCGCAGCCGCATTCTCCACTACGCAACGCCCGGCCGAACCGCCTGCAGGCGCTCGCGCATTTAGTGGCGGTTATGGCGCCCTGTCTCTGCATCCAAAAATTCCGTTCCCAGCGACCGTCGTTGGGCGCGAAGTCCGAGCGCGGTTGAAGCCGTATTCATCGCTTGTCCAAGGTTCACCAACTGTGTTGCGCAGGATAGTTCCGTCGGCGCGTTCCGGCCTTCGCGAATCGAGGACGATTTTAAGTGCCTGCGCTTACTTTCCGGGGAAATATTTATTGACCTTGACCTTGCCCAGTACAGCGCCATCAGCTGCCTTAAAAATGGCCGTCCACGTGTACGTACCAGCGTTGCAAATACCGAGCGTTGTTATGGCGCCGGCATCCAGGACACCCGAACTCGGAAGATCCACTTCTTGACCTCCGTTTTCTCTTTCGCCCTGCGCCAGTGTCAGAAGAACCCGTCGCGTCCCCGTCGGGTAGTGGCTGATGGTAATGCGCGGGCTCATCGCTACGCGCTTGCAAGTCTCCATGCCTTGCCAGCTAAAATCCATCGACGCCTCATCGGCTGTGGCTGGCATGGATGCCGCGGAAAACACGATCAGGGCGAATACGATACGAAAGATCATACGTGGTTTTAAGGCTTGTTTACGGGCGCTATAAGTCAACTATGATTGGCTTTCTTCGGCAACCCTAAAATTGTCGAAGCGGCTGACTTGCCGTACACGCCGCTGGGTCGGCGGTTTAATTCCGGCTGAATAGTGCTTGCCGGCCGACAAACTATTAGGCAGTTTAAATATTAAACAATGAATTGGCATTTCTACTTGGCAAAAAATCGCATGAAAGCCCGGATATCGAGTGACCATTCAAAGGCTCAATGACGTCGCCAGAGCTACGCAAACGAAATATTCGCTTTATTTTGCAGTCCGTGCACTGGTTTTCGTTGTCTTGCACTGGCATTTTTGGCTGGCTTCAAGCCGTTCTCGGTAAAATTTATGGAGGCTGGACTTTCTCCTTCTTGGATCGCCGCCTCAACATTGGCGCAAACCCGTCAACTAATGTTCGGGTTTAGCTTTTGTGAGCAGCGCGATGTCGCCGGACGCAAGAAGCAGACATAACAATTCATCCGATGGATGTCAGCCACCTGCTTCGGTGGTTCCCCAAGGTCTGTCGAACCGCCCTTATACCGGGAGCGATCAACCCAAGTTGAAATGGTGGCACCCTCGGCGTAGCAGTAAATAAAAAGGTCGACTGTCGAAAGGGAGGACCGCAATGGTACGCGCGCATCAGCCTGGCCAGTCAGCATTCAGATCAATCCTGCCTGAAAACATCGAATGGCAATCGTTCCCGGCGTTTCCGCCGGCGGCACGTCTCGCCATCCTGGTCGGCGATCCAACCGAATCGGCTCCTTACGTCATCAGGGTGAAGCTGCCTGGCGGCGAAAAACTGATGCCGCATAAGCACCCGGAGGACCGCGTCTACACGGTGATATCCGGCGTCTTCTACATCGGCCTCGGCGAAAAGTTCGACGCCGACAAGCTGACGGCCCATCCGCCAGGAAGCTTGGTCGTGCTTCCGGGCGAGACCTGGCACTTCCATTGGGCGAAGTCCGGCGAGTACGTCACGCAAGTGACCGCGAACGGTCCGCTCGGGCTCGACTATCATAATCCCACCGACGATCCGCGCCGACAGCATCTGCAAGCCTGAAGGCCGTGACCATGAAGATTGCCAGGATAGAATCCATACCGCTGCGGATTCCCTTCACGACAGGTGGGCGGTCCGATGCAGGCGTGTGGGGCAAGGCGGGCCTGCAAACCGCCGATTCGCTGATCGTCACGGTCACGACCGATACCGACGTCGTCGGTTGGGGCGAAACATTCGGCTTTACCGCTATTCCCGCCGTGAAGGTCGCGATCGATTCCATCCTTGCCCCCGAATGCATCGGTCGGGATGCAACACAGATCGGCAAGCTGATGCTCGATCTGCAGAAAAAATTTCACGTGTTCGGGCGCAGTGGTGCCTTTATCTACGGCCTCTCGGCCATCGATATCGCGCTGTGGGATATCGCCGGGAAGGTGGCGAAGCAGCCGATCCATCAGCTCCTCGGGGGCAGCGACAAAGCCTCGCTTTCCGCCTACGCCAGCCTTACCCGGTACTCGGACCCCGAACTCGTCGCAAAGAACGTCGCGCGTGCACTGAGCAGCGGCTATCGGCGTCTGAAGTTGCACGAGATCGACCTGGACTGCGTGCGGGCCGCTCGCCAAGCCGCCGGCGACGACATCGAGATCATGCTCGACGTCAATTGTCCGTGGTCGGTGCGCGAAGCCCTCGACATGATGGACAGGCTGCGCGAGTTCAACCTGCGCTGGCTTGAAGAGCCGGTCTGGCCGCCGGAGAACTATTCGGGACTCGCGCAAGTCAGGCAGGCGGGAGGTATCCCAGTCGCTGCCGGCGAGAACGCGTCGACCTTGATGGATTTCCAGCATCTGCTTGAAGCGAAGGCGGTCGACTTCATTCAACCAAGCCCGGCCAAGATGGGCGGCATCACCGAGCTAACCAAGGTATTCGCGATGGCGAAGGCCAACAACACCACCGTGAAGGTTCATTGTTTCTATGATGGTCCAGGCCTGCTTGCCGCCGTGCATGCTAGCGCGGCCCTCGGCGGGCCCGATGCGTGGATCGAGTGGCGCTATTTCGACCTCGATGCGGAGCTTTATGGTGAAGCAATTGTCCCGAAGAACGGCGCGATGGCGGTTCCGCAAGGTCCGGGACTCGGCCTCGAGCCGAGCGCGGATATCATCCGCAAGTATCGTCTGGCCTGAATGGGCGCGTGGAAGGCCTACTCGCCAATTCGTTCGCTTCGATCCAGGACGGTTTGTTGCAACGTATGAGTCCGCTTGTGCACGTTTGTATGGACCGGCCGTGCATTGCAAGCTGGATTTGATGATCTGGAGATGATTGGTCTTGCGCTTCTGTATCCGGCCCTTGAACGGAGCGTTTGTGCTCCAGGGCATCATGGATACCCGCGGACACGCGATCTCATTCTGAAAAGGCCCTGAAAGGCCGCTAGTGCCACCAGGAGCAATCCACACCCAATCTGACTTCATGCGGCCCTTGTACGAGTGGGGTGACACGCTCTTCGCAAATGCGGTCAAGATGTGACTTATTCGAAAATGGAGCTTGCCTTCCGCCCGTGTCAATGTGACCGCTTGGCTGACAGGCTCACGCCGAGCATCTCGCTTCTCGTTTCTCCCAACAGCGGACGTTGAGGGGACATGCCGGGAAGTCCGAGCATTTTTCACGGGGTTACTTCAAGCTAAGAGAAACGAAGAAGCATGCGAACCAGATTTCCCATCCTGATATCTGCGGCGCTTTTGGCGGCCGCTATCCTAATGGTCTTCCGTGACGAACTTCACGCGCGCGGGCCTCACCGTCTCAACCGGCCAGCCCAACCCGTAACTGAGTGCGGCTTCTGGGGCGACATGGCGGCCGGAATGTCGTGCAAATAAGCCTGCCCAAGCCGGGCGCGTGCGGCGTGCTCAAAAAGAACCCGCCATTGGCGACGGGTGTCAGTTTAGGGAGGTAACGCCCCACGATGAAATTCGATTCGCGGGAGCGTTGTGTGACGAAACTCACACACGCATGGGAAAAACCGCCTATCGACGACGCGGGGGCTGGCAGCGGTGCATTTTTGCAGCACGGCAGCCAACGGAGGACTAACAAATGGAGTTTGAAACGAGAACGCTGCGTTTCGAGAGGCGCGGACCTGAGATCGCCATCACCGTGCTGGTCGTGCCAATACCGAAGGCTGCGTAGCCAATTCCGTTGTGCCGCCGTATTATTCGAACCCCATAGTCTGCGCAGCTATCTTAAGTCGTTCAAACTCAAGCGCCTTAATTCCTTTATGCGCTAGTCTTTGGAACCGATTTTATCTTTACGTCAGGCCCCTGTCATCGCTCTATCATCATAGCTATGCCTTTTGGTTCACGCCGGTAATTGCGGCCCTTTCCGCGGCATCTAGCGTTACCGAAAGCGCAACATGCGCGCTCGACCGCCTGCCAATTGAGCATCCCGTCGGAGGCGCCGCCAAATCAATTTGCGACATCGAACAATAGCAGGAGCAAGCAACTTTCGTGACCTCACGGACGTCCGTTGCCGAACCGCGCGAGACCGCTGCTGCAAATCTCGTCACCTCAATGCTCGCACGGTGATCACGTTCGAGAGAATTCGCGACGGCGAATTCTGCCATTGACCGCAACAGGAGCCGGCAATATTGTCGATTTTATTCTTTAACCGCGTAATTTTTGTATGTTGCGAACTTTGGGATTGAACCATGGGCGTGGTGGAACCCGGTTCTAGCGGAGCCATTACCCCGGTCGCCACGCTCATATTCACCTGCTCTTTTGTCTTCCTCGCGATCGCAATAAATCGCGAGGTCAACATATATGATGAAGCACTTATCCTGGTCGGCGCCACCCGTTTCGCCACCGGTGCGATTTTACATCGGGATTTCTACGCTAACTACGGCCCCGCGCAGTTCTATGCATCAGCCGGCCTTTTTAAAATGTTCGGCACCTCTGTCTTGGTGGAGAGAGCGCGGGACACGATGGTTGTCGCAGCCGCATTCTCCACCAAGCAGCGCCCCGCCGAGCGGCCTGACACTCCGCACGGGAATGGATGCGGCGCTTTGACTTTTGCAGGCGAAATATGAATGCTTTAAACGTTGAGGATTTACCGGGAGCCGTCAAACGCGACGGCCTATACTTGAATTCTTATTGCTTCCTGTTCTTTTGTGCATTCGTCCTGTTTTCGTTTTTTAAATTGCCGGCCCCCATGATCGAGGGGCGGTTTTGGGCCGAAGAAGGGACTGTGTTCTTTAAAGACCTGATGACCCGTAGCTTCGTCGGCGCTATCGTTTATGAGTATCGGGGAACCGTTCAGCTTTTAACTGCAATACCGGTTTGGGTTGCCACGAGAGCCCCCCTTTGGGTTGCGCCGTACATCCTGACATACTTCTGGTTCGCGATTGTCTGCATCGTATTTTTTCAACTCTACGATTGGGCAAAAAGAACCAATCTCACCTTTTTAAGTTTTCTTCTAATGCTTGTTGCCTGGATGTTTATTCCAGCAACTTACGAAGTGTGGGCGAGCGCCGTTAACGTTCAATGGATTTGTTCGTTGAGCGCCCTTCTAATTTTGCTGATGGATCGTGAGAGGCTGTCCTCCCATATTCGGCTCGTATCATTTTGGATCGGCTTATGCGGATTTACCGGGGTCCCATCGTGCATGCTTGCGCCGGTCTTTATCACTCGAGCAATTGTGGACCGATCAAAACCCCATGGACTGTTTGGGCTTATTTTGAGCCTGAGTTCGATCGTTCAGTTGGTAATGATCCTGAAAAGCGGTGTGCCAGACAGGCATTTTTCGTTCCATGTGAGCGACCTGTTGGTCGCAACTTCTGTGCAAACCATCATGGTTCCGCTGTTTGGCGTAAAACCGATGAATCACATCATGATATCGATGTTTGACGTCCAGGGTAATTATGCCGAATGGCGCGCAGTATTCTTTAGCCTCACATGTTTTATACCGATTTTCTATCTTGCCTTTGGACTTAACACGAAGCGTTTCCCGAATACGATCGCTGGTGATTCAAATGCAATTTACATCGTGACGAGCTGGTTACTGGTTTCGTTCCTTAACATCATTGGTTCTCTTGGCGAATTCAGTATGCTATTGGCGCCTGGCGCCGGCCGCTACTTCTTCTTCGGCGCAAGCTGCTTCTGTCTTTTGCTTGGGTTCGCCACGACCGCAAAACCGCAGATTGTTCGTGCCGCCGCTACGATTTCATTAGCGTTGATTGCGTCAGTCGGTATTTCGCAGCGTTTCTTCGGCCACTGGCCTGCCCAATTCATTTCGGGGCCGTCTTGGCAACGTCAAATACAAAATTGCCCTTCAGATGAACCATGCCTGATAGGAATTTGGCCTGATGGTTGGAAATTTGTTTTGCCCCCAGCGGCACTCAAGTAATAATCAATCCGGCAGCGGATGATCATTCGATGACTCATGGGGTCTTTCGATGAATCATGAAGAGAAGAGTGTCAGGACGCCATCCACCACGGACAGCACCATGACCTCGGTGGCCGAGCGCGGCTGTACCGTGCCGGATGCCCTGAGTGACAATCTGCCACTCGCTGTGGACCTGGACGGCACGCTGATCAAATCAGATTCGCTTCATGAGGGGTTCATCAGCTGCCTGAAATCGGAACCAAAAAAAATCCCGCGACTCTGGACCACGTTGCGCAGCGGCAAGGCCGCGTTCAAACGAGAGGTCGCGGGTCTCGCCGCATTCGATTCCAGTCTCATGCCTTATAACATGGAGTTGCTGGAGTTCCTGAAGGCAGAGCGACGGGCGGGCCGGCGTCTCGGGCTTTTCACAGCCGCGGACCAATCGATTGCCGATAGCGTCGGCGCCTATTTGGGCCTATTCGACGTCGTGCAGGGCTCGGACGGGCGGACCAATCTGAGCGCCCGCGCCAAAGTCGACGCCATTCAGGGGGCGTTCGGGCCTCGCTTCTCATATGCCGGCGACGCGCCCGTCGATCGCCCCATTTTTGCTGCAGCCGAAAGCGTCATCCTGGTCGGCGCCGTCGATCGCCTGCGTGCCGCCCTGCCGCAGGGCAAGCCGGTGGAGGCGGTTTTCCCGACCGAGAAAGCCACGGCAAGAGTATGGGTCAAGGCGCTGCGTCTGCCGCACTGGGTCAAGAACTCGCTTGTCTTCGTGGCCCCGATCATCGACTTTCGGTTCCTGACCCCTCAGATTGTACTTCAGACCATCCTGCTGTTTCTGCTGACGGGCGTGCTCGCCTCGGCAACCTATTTGATCAACGATCTTCTCGACCTGGCGGCGGATCGTCAGCATCCGAAAAAGCGGTCCCGCCCCTTTGCCGCCGGCGCGATATCGGCGCGAACCGGCGTCGTTGTCGCCGTGCTGATGATACTTGGTACCGCGGTCGTCGGCACGTTGCTGCCGGCCGGCGCGCAGGCTTCCCTGTTCGCCTATCTCGTCATCACCTTGTGCTATAGCCTGGCGCTCAAGCGCCTGCCGATGATCGACGTCGTTGTGCTGGCGGGGTTGTTTACGATCCGCGTTGCAGCCGGCGGTTTTCTGTTGCCCACGCCGACGTCGCCTTGGCTGCTGACGTTTTCGATGCTGTTCTTTCTTGGTCTGGCCATGATCAAACGCTATGCCGAGCTTGAACGCGTGCTCCGCGCCGATTCCGGGACCGGCCGCACCCGCGGCTATACCGAACGTGATCTGCCGATCCTGCTGGCGACAGGTGTCGCCTCCGGCATTTCGGCGGTGGTGATCTTCACGATCTACCTGATCAACGAACAATACCCGCGGCAATTCTACAACCACCCCGGCGTGCTCTGGTGCATCATGCCGATTCTGCTGATCTGGACGCTGCGAGTCTGGCATCTCAGCGTCCACGGACAGATGAACGAAGATCCGGTCGTTTTCGCCTTGAAGGACCCTTTTTCGATGATTATGGGTCTCGACGTCCTTCTTATCCTCCTTATCGCCTGGATTTGACCAGGGATGGCGGCTGCATGGCGCAACGATTATCGCTCATGGGGAGGCACGCTGTCCGGCTCCCATCATGTTTCCCGGCCGGCCGATCTTGCCAGCGCGGAACGGGAGCTTGTCGCCGCCGGTGATTTGCCGGTGCTGGGCTTCGGCTGCGGGCGATCATACGGCGACGTGGCGCTCAATCCGGGAGGAAACTTGATCGATTGCAGGCTGCTCGATCGCTTCATCGACTTCGATCCGACCAGCGGAATCCTGGCTTGCGAAGCCGGCGTTCGTCTGGCCGACATTCTGGCGGTGATCTGCCGACCGCAGGCGGACGGCTCGGGCTGGCTGTTGCCGGTGACACCGGGCACGCGTTTCGTCACCGTCGCCGGGGCTATCGCCAACGACGTGCATGGCAAGAACCATCACAGTTTGGGCTGCTTCGGTCGGCATGTGCTTTCCTTTGATATCGTACGCAGCGACGGTCGGCACACCACCTGCTCGCGAGAAAGCGACTCCGAGCTTTTCGCTGCCACCATCGGCGGCCTCGGTCTGACCGGCCTCATCCTGCGGGCGAGACTACAAATGCGGCGCGTATCCGGTTTGGCGGTCGAGGCAGAGGACATCCGGTTCGATAACCTCGACGGTTTCTTCAGCATTGCCGAAGAGTCGGACGGCACCTGGGAATACACCGCAGCCTGGATCGACTGCCTCGCCCGCGGCAACGCACTCGGACGTGGCATCTATTCGCGCGCGCGCCACCAGCCAGGACGAGGTGCCGAGCCGCCCGCCCGGTCGCCCGGCAGGAATATGGCGGTGCAGCCACGGTTCTCGCTCGCGACGCCGCTGACAGTGCGCATGTTCAACGCCTTCTATTGGCGCAAATTGGGCCGGCTGGGCCGCAGCAGGCGGGTGCAGAGCTATGAGTCGGTTTTTTACCCGCTCGATGCCGTGGGCGGCTGGAACCGGATCTATGGGCCAAGCGGATTTTATCAATTCCAGAGCGTGGTACCGATGGCGACGGCTCGAGAATCAACCACCGAAATGCTCAAGCAGATCGCTGGCTCCGGCCAGGGTTCCATGCTCTCGGTGCTCAAACTGTTTGGCGATCTTTCGTCTCCAGGGCTGTTATCTTTCCCGATGCCAGGCCTCACGCTGGCGCTGGATTTCCCCAACCGCGGCGATGCAACGCGCCAATTGTTGGGTAAGCTCGAGCAAATCGTCATCGACGCCGGCGGCCGCGTCTATCCCGCGAAGGATGCGCTCATGTCGGCGGCCGGCTTTCGCGCGGGTTATCCGAATTTCGAGGCCTTCGTCGGCCACATCGACCCACGCTTCTCGTCCGCACTGGCGCGCCGGGTTGGCCTGGTCGCGCCTTTGGAGGTCCGTCTGCCATCATGAATGCACCGTGCCCCCTTCACGCGCGCGTCGCCATTTTTGGCGCGACATCCGATATTGCGACCGCTGTGGCGCGGCGCTACGCCGAGGTCGGGGCCCGCCTGGTGCTGATCGGTCGCAATGTCGAGGCGCTCAACGCTTCGGCGGCCGATCTCAAGGTACGTGGCGCCGCCGACGTTCGCGTTCATACCGCCGATTTCGCGGCGCTCGATCAACTGCCTATGATGGCGAAAGCGGTATGGCGGATCTACGACACCCTCGACATCGCCTTGCTGGCCTATGGGTCATTGCCGGATCAAGCGGCAATGCAAAGCTCGGCTAGCGATAGCGCCGCCGCGCTGACGCTGAATTTTACCAGTCCAGCGGTGCTGTTGGGTGAACTCGCACCGCTGTTCGAGGCCCAGCGCTGCGGCACCATCGCGACGATCACGTCCGTTGCCGGCGATCGCGGACGCAAGAGCAACTATGTCTACGGAGCCGCCAAGGGCGGCTTGCAGCGCTTCCTCGAGGGCCTGCGGCACAGGCTCCATGCGGCAGGCGTAGCAGTGCTGGATATCCGGCCCGGCTTCGTTGCTACCAAGATGACCGCACACCTTCCGCAAAGCGGCCCGCTTTGGGCGCCGCCGGACAAGGTTGCAGCGGATATCGTCAAGGCGATAGAAAGGCGCCGCGCCGTGCTCTACACGCCGTGGTTCTGGGCTATCATTCTCGCCATCGTCCGGGCTGTTCCGCGCCCGCTGTTCCACCGCAGCTCGCTCTGACCACGGATCGCTGTTGTGAAAATCGCTGTAACCGGTGCCGCCGGCCTGATCGGTCAAAACCTTATCGCGCGCCTGAAGCGCAAGGGCGGCTACGATATTGTCGCCTTCGACAAACATCCGGCCAATACGGCGATCCTGCGCACGTTGCATCCCGATATCGAGATCGTCGAGACCGACCTTGCCGAGCCGGGCGATTGGGCAAAGGCCCTTGATGGCGTCGAAGCGATCGTCATCGGTCACGCCCAGATCGGCGGTCTCGACGGCGACGAGTTCACGCGTAACAACGTCGCCGCAACCGCGCAGCTTCTGCAGGCGCTCGCCGCACGCGGCGGCAATTGCCGTCTCGTCCACATCAGCTCCTCCGTCGTCAACTCCATGGCCGTCGATTTTTACACGGAGACCAAGAAACAGCAGGAAGCCGTGGTTCTCGCCGCCGGCTATCCGACGGTGGTGCTGCGCCCGACCCTTATGTTCGGCTGGTTCGATCGCAAGCATCTCGGTTGGCTGGCTCGCTTCATGAAGAAAGCTCCGGTGTTTCCGGTGCCCGGCAACGGCCGCTATTTGCGCCAGGCACTCTACGCCGGCGATTTCTGCGAGATCATCATGACCTGCCTGGAGCGCGGTGTGACCGGCGGCGCCTACAACATCAGCGGCCAGGAGACGCTCGACTACATCGATTTGATCCGCCTAGTCCGCGAGGCGAGTGGCGCCACGGTGCCGATCGTGAGGATTCCTTACCGGTTGTTTCAGGCGCTGCTCGCCTTCTATGCAATGGTCAGCAAGAATCCGCCGTTCACCACCAAGCAATTGGCAGCCCTGGTCATTCCAGAGACGTTCGAGGTGATCGACTGGCCCGGGATCTTCGGCGTGCGGGCGACGCCGCTGCGGGACGCCATGATGGAGACCTTCCGCGACCCGACTTATTCTTCCATAACCCTCGAGTTTTGATCCGATGACACGTGTCGTTGTTCTCGGTGCCGGTGCCATGGGCCTCGCCGCCGCCTATCGTGCCCTGACGCTTGGCCACCAGGTCACCCTGCTCGAGGCGGCACCGGTGCCGGGCGGCATGATGGCCCATTTCGACCTCGCCGGCCTTTCGATCGAGCGCTACTATCACTTCGTTTGCAAGGCGGACCAGCCGACCTTCGATCTGATGGATGAACTTGGCATCGGCAATCTGATGCGGTGGAAGCCTACCTCCATGGGCTATTTCATTGGCGGCTCGCTGCACCCTTGGGGCGATCCATTCTCGCTACTGAGGTTTCCACATCTGAATATTATCGAGAAGGTGCGCTACGGCCTCCTCATGTTCGTCTCGACTAGGCGCAACAGCTGGCCGTCACTGGAGCATATCTCGGCCAAGACCTGGATCGAGCGCTGGTGCGGGCCCAGCATCTACGCCAAGTTGTGGAAGCCGCTGTTCGACCTTAAATTCCACCAATATGCCGACAACGTTTCCGCAAGCTGGATCTGGACCCGCATCCGTCGCGTCGGGCGTTCCCGTAAATCTATGCTGCAGGAGGAACTCGGCTATATCGAAGGTGGCTCGGAGACGCTGGTCAACGCCTTGATGAAGGCGATTCTCGCGAAGGGTGGTGACATCCACCTGGGCGAGCCAGCGCGACGCGTGAGGGGCGAGAACGGGCAGGTTACCGGGGTCGAGACGGCCAGCGGATTCTATCCTGCCGACGCGGTGATCTCGACGGTTCCAACCCCCTATGTCACGCCTCTGATCCCGGACCTGCCGCCAGCCTCGAAAGCCGCCTATGAGGCTATCGAAAATATCGGTGTCACCTGCGTGCTCCTGAAGCTACGCAAGTCGGTCACACCCCATTTCTGGGTGAATGTCGTAGATCCGAACATGCCGATCCCGGGCATCATCGAATTTTCCAACCTGCGCGCGACCGGCACCGGCGAAACCGTCGTCTATGTGCCTTACTATATGCCGACGACGAACCCGCTCTGGCAGCGCACCAACCAGGCCTTCATCGACGAGGCCATGGCTTGCATCCAGCGCATCAATCCCGCGATCGGTCAGGGCGACCTCGTGGCGTCCCATGTCGGGCGGCTGGCCCACGCCCAGCCGGTCTGCCCGCCGGATTTTCTCAAGTGTCTGCCGCCGGTCCAGACCCCAATCCGCGGTCTGCAGATCGCCGACACCTGTTTCTACTACCCTGAAGACCGCGGTATCGCCGAAAGCGTGCGACTTGGCCAGGAGATGGCCCGCAACGCTGGCGGCGGCCGATGATCGAGCTCGAGCCCCTGGTGGAGGCGGAGGCGGCGGTGACCGCGTTGGTGCCGCCGCCGATGACCGAGCGCGCCCGCTTCGTCCGCTTCCTGATCACCGGCGGCATTGCGGCGGTCGTCAATGTACTCAGTCGTTGGCTGCTGGATTTCGTCGTCATTTATGAGGTCGCGGTCGGCCTCGCTTATATCGCGGGCATGACGGTGGCTTTCGTGCTGGCGCGGATGTTCGTCTTCGAGACAGAAGCTGGCGACGCCAAAGGTCAATATGTCCGTTTCGCCCTGGTTAATGTCGTGGCCTTCGTCCAGGTCTGGTGCGTCAGCGTCATCCTGGCGCGGCTGGTCTTCCCGGCCGTCGGCTTGACCTGGCAGGCCGAAACGATCGCCCACCTGATCGGCGTCGGGAGCCCGGTCGTTACGAGCTATCTAGCGCATAAGAAATTTTCGTTTCGACCAAAGGTATAAAATCTACCAATCACCAGGTATGGAATTCTGGACGATCGGCAACGACCACTGCAACATGAACTCCTGCCCCGACCCAAAGGCTCAAGGCGAAAGTCGCGTCCTGACAATTTTCACTCCCTGGAGGAGACCGCAGATCGCTCACCGATCCGCAGACGGGATGATGAATCTAATATCTCGTTTCGTAACAGGATACGAAACCTCCTGGCGACAAGCGCTATTATTGCAATGACGATCAAAAAAACTACCACCAAGATTGCAGTGCTGAAGGTTGACGACTTATCCTCCAGTAAAATGGAGCGGCCGGTCGCGCCAAGATAAACGTAGGTCGCCAGTTGCGGGATCGAGCAGATTAGAGTGATGAGCGCGTAGGGAAGCAATTCAATATTGGTCAGGCCAAAGAGAAAGTTTTGCACCGAATTCGGCATTGGCCCCCAAATCCGCATTAGGGCGACGATCCTCCACCCTTCCGCGTCAACCGATCGAGCCACGAGCGACGCCGTCGGGAAATTGTCGATCTTTCGTTGAGACCAATCTCTTAGAAAATATCTGGCCGCTATGAATGCGAGGATACAGCCGATAGTTGTGGCAGGAATGATGAACAACAGTGATTTTATTCCGACCGCGGCGCCCGCTCCGATCAGAAGGAGTGTTCGGGGGATAGGCAGAAACGCCGCGCCCAAGAAAATACAGAATAGTAGGGCAGCGCTTCCCACATCGAGGCTGCCGGAACTTTGGAGCCAACGCAATAAAGTATCTGCCAACATCTAGCCACTACGGTTCGTCGCGTAATCCGTCTTCTATTGCATGTTCCTATGCACAAAGCATAGCAGAAGCCGCGAAATACGAAACCCGGCGCTGCAGGCCACACAGCCCGTTGCAGGATCGGCCAATCTTCGCTTCAATCGTCTCTCACAGTCCGCGGGCGGCATAGCAAGAAATACATGGAGGATCCATGCCATCCATCGTCATCGCCCAGGGCGGCGGCCCCACCGCCGTGATCAACCAGACCCTGTGTGGCGCCATCCTTGCCGCACGCAGGCATCATCCGTCCGTGCGCATTCTGGGCGCGCGCTATGGCGTGCGAGGCCTCACGGCGGGGAACGTCGTCGACCTAACCACCATCCCCGAGGCCCAACTCCGCCGCCTCGGCAACACGCCCAATTCGGCTCTCGGCTCGACCCGCGACAAACCAGATACTGGCGCATGCGCTGATATCCTCGCGGCTCTGGACCGGCTGGACGCCCGCGCCTTCGTCTATATCGGCGGCAACGACACCGCCGGAACGCTCGAACTGCTGCGGCAACAGTCAAGTGGTCCCTGCCATTTCGTGCATGCCCCCAAGACCATCGATAATGACCTGATGGAGAACGATCACGTCCCCGGCTTCATCTCGGCTGCCGCCTTCGTCGCCAATGCCATTGTCAGCGTA